>WNGD01003472.1_pt1 | contig 15931 bp, 9 predicted proteins | sample 5400671 | NCBI WGS metagenome assembly WNGD01 (sample SAMN13153369, study PRJNA577476) | soil metagenome | isolation source: 40 cm soil or saprolite under grassland replicate 2 | place: USA:California | collected 2016-06-15 | reverse complement strand
CTTGATTGACCGTCTCATGCTGCAGGTCGAACGGGTGCTCGTCGCAAACCAACTGACGGTGGTGACCAAAGAAGTCGTAGAGACGGCACGCAAGAATCTCATCATTGGGTTCGAATAAGCTGTCTCAAAACCGTTCGTTAAACGAGACATTGGCAAAGGTTTTAGTAACGCCTAGCTCGTTCTCAATGAAATCATGCTGCTCTTTCTGCCGCAAAAGACCAGCACATCGTTTTTGTTGAAGTGCTTGATATAGATGTGTCGAAGGAATCGACTGTACTTATTTCTACGATATTTCTAGTGGACAAGTAAGTGCCAGAGATGAGAAGCAACCCATGGGGAAGGACGACTCGAAAGGCCAGCCAGAACGCAGAGACTTTTTTATCAGCTACACAGGCCAGGATCGACAATGGGCTGAGTGGATTGCCATGCAACTTGAGCAAACCGGATATACGCTTTTCATTCAAGCGTGGGATTTCCGGCCTGGTTCCAACTTTGTAGTCGAGATGGATAAGGCGGCCAAATGTGCGGAACGGACGTTAATAGTGCTCTCTCCCGCGTACCTGGAGTCTGAATATGCCTATGCTGAATGGACTGCTGCCTTTCGCTACGATCCCACAGGAGTTCAGAGGCGCGTACTCCCAGTTCGTATCCAGCCCTGTGTAGTCGATGGTCTCCTAGGATCGGTAGTCTACATTGATCTCGTCTCGTTGGAGGAAGAGCAGGCTATTGAGCGCCTTCTGTCAGGAGTACAGCAGGGACGGGTAAAGCCGACAACGGTGGCATTCCCTGGTCAAAGTATTCCACATGCGTACGCATCTTTTCCGGGCCCCTTGCCCACTCTTTGGAATATCCCACATTTACGCAATCCCGTTTTTACTGGGCGCGAGCAATTGCTGGCTCATCTAGCCGAGAAGCTCCACCCAGGGGAAGCTGTCGCGTTCGCGCTGCCCCAGGCTCTGGCCATCAGTGGCTTAGGAGGGATTGGCAAAACACAACTTGCTGTCGAATACGCCTATCGCCACCGTCAGGACTATCAGGCAGTCTTTTGGACACGCGCAGATACTACTGACGCACTGGTCGAGAGCTATGGAGAAATTGCACGCTTGCTCCAGCTTCCTGAAAAAGAGGAACAGGACCAGAGCCGTGTGGTGAAGGCTGTCCAAGAGTGGCTCAGAACACAAACCAAGTGGCTGATGATTTTCGACAATGCGGATGATCTCACGCTGGTACGTACATATCTCCCGTCCGCCTTCGGTGGCCACATTCTACTGACTACACGGACACAATCAATAGGTGGGCTGGCAGCCGGGATTACGGTGAATATATTGGACAAGGATATAGGAGCACTGTTGTTGTTACGTCGTGCAGGTTTAGTCGCAGTGGATGCCTCATTAGATGCAGCTCCTCCATCAGATCTCAGCCAGGCCAAAGCTATTGCGGAAGAACTGGGCGGATTGCCCCTAGCTCTTGATCAGGCAGGAGCATATATCGAAGAGACGGAATGTGACTTAGCAGGCTACCGGCGTTTGTATCAGACACGACGAGCAGAACTATTGCAAAGCCGTAGAGGTTTCGTCGGTGATCACCCGGAACCAGTGGCAACCACCTGGTCTCTTTCCTTTGCACAAGTGAAGCAAGGTAACCCTGCAGCCGCGGATCTGCTTCGATTGTGTGCCTTTCTCGCGCCGGATGCTATTCCAGAGGAACTGCTAACCAAAGGGGCGAAGGAGTTAGGAGATGTGCTGGCTTCAGTAGCGGCTGATGCCTACTTGCTTGATCAGGCGATTATGGCTTTGCGAGCTTATTCACTGATACAACGAGATCCGAAAGGAAAGGCACTCTCGATTCACCGATTAGTGCAAGCGGTCCTTCAAGACCAAATGACAGAAGCAGAAATACATCTTTGGGCAGAACGTGCAGTCCTTGCTGTTAGTGTCACATTCCCAGATGAGGAGTATGGCGTTTGGCCACAGGGCGAGCGATTGTTATCACAGGCTTTGGCGGCGACGGAACTCATTGAGCAGCATCATTTTATTTATACCGAAACGGAACATCTGCTTGTTGGGGTCGCTTTTTATCTTCACAAGAGGTATGCCCGCTATCAGGAGGCTGAACGGCTATATCAGCAAGCACTACGGAATTCTGAGCAACACCTAGGACTGGAACATCTTAAGGTGGCCTCACCTCTCTTCGGGTTGGCATCCCTTTACCAAGAGCAAGGGAAGTACGTAGAAGCAGAACCGCTATATCAACGATCGTTGCGGATTAAAGAACAGCAATTGGGATTAAAACATCCTGCGCTGGCCCCTCAAATTAGTGGGTTAGCATCCCTCTACTATGACCAGGGGAAATACGCAGAGGCAGCGTTATTGTATCAGCGCTCCCTAGCGATCATTGAGCAGCAACTAGGGCAAGAGCACCCTGGTGTTGCCTATTCGCTCCACCATTTAGCAGGCATTTACCAAGAGCAAGGGAAGCACGCAGAGGCGGAGCAATTCTATCGGCGAGCCCTGCGAGTCTATGAGCAAAACCTGGGATCAGAGCATCCTGAACTAGCGTATCCACTCGAAGGACTGGCGAGCCTCTATAGCGATCAAGGAAAGTATGTAGAGGCGGAACAACTGTATCAGCGAGTACTGCAAATCAGGGAACAGAACCTGGGTTTAGAGCATCCTGCTGTGGCCTCCCCAATCAATGGGTTAGCAAACATTTATCGTGATCAAGGAAAGCATGTGGAGGCAGAACAACTGTATCAGCGAGCTCTGCAAATCAGGGAACAAAATCTGGGTTTAGAGCATCCTGCCGTAGCTGTTACACTCACCAATTTAGCAAATCTCTACCGTGAACAGAAGAAGTATACAGAGGCGGAACAACTGTACTGGCGGGCACTGCGGATCAGAGAACAGAGTCTAGGACCAAGACACCTTGGGATAATGTATCTACTCAGCGCATTGGTGGATATCTACTTAATCCAGAGAAAATTTGCAGAGGCAGAGCCTCTGTATCAGCGAGCGCTCAGCATTTATGAACAACAACTTGGACCAGAGCACCCTTCCACACAAATGGCGAGACAAAGATATGCAATACTCTTGCAGATGGTGAGATTCAAAGGAAATTGGAAGAGAATTCTTAATTTCTTTTCCTTATGGAAATCGCCTTGAATTGCTTTATCATTTCGTATCACAATCGACCGTTTTCTGCGACATATGGCTCTGCTTTTCCAGTGTCACCACGCATCACCTCTACAAGCACGACATGAACTCTTGCCGAATCTCAAAAGTCGTCTCATAATGAAAATCTCAAAACGTCACCCGTTTGACGGGAAACATGAGACAAAAGGATGAGTTTATGAAAGTTGGGTATGTTCGTGTCTCCAAACAAGAGCAAAACGAGGCACTCCAGATCGATGCCCTCAAAGAAGCGGGTTGCGAGAAATGGTTTGTGGACAAGATCACCGGGTCAAAAGCGGAGCGTAAAGGACTGAACGAAGCTCTAAAGTATCTACGACCAGGAGATACATTTATCGTGTGGAAATTGGATCGGGCAGGGCGCTCACTGCCGCATCTCATCGAGCTGCTCAAGGATCTTCAAGAGCGCAACATCGAGTTTCTGAGTATCACGGAGCGGATCGACACGACCACGCCAGGTGGCAAGCTGATCTTTCACCTTATGGACTCAGGACCGAGATACGCGTAAAAATAGGACATAGGGGAAACAAGTAAAAGAAGTAAAAGCGTCTGTTGCCTTCTCCGGTATTTAAGATACATCGTTCTGGGGAATAAATGCAGCTAATTGCTCATCGTTCGCTTAAATTTCAGGTGGTTTTTGAGAATAACCTTCTCAAGCATCCGATTTTTAAGCATTTGAACTACAATTGATCCTCGCTTTGGCAAAGAAGCTAGATTTTAATCTCAAGCGTTATTCCCAGGTGGGGAATGAACACCATTTTACGGGCGTTTTTTGTCCACAAGTGGGGAAGGCAATTCATTTTATGCTCAAAAATTTAAGCGAACGGTGAGTAATTGGGCAATATATTTCTCAATCTGGTCTTCATTAATATGGGGAATTTTTCGCCTATGCATCTCCATTACTAATCCATCAGCGGAATTAACCATCAGGACTATCCCACTAGCAAGACTTACCGGAGGGATGAACACGCTAGCCGCGCTTATTCCCTGTCTTGCGAGCATATACCTTGTTACTCTCTTTTCCTCTTTAACGGCGTATTTTCCATCTATTGCTCGAATTAATGCTAGCTTTTTCTCTCCGAGATAGAGAGAGCATGCTGCTAATAAGCAACAAGTATAACTATCTTTCCGGCAAAGCACAATCTGACGCCCCGAGAGGGCAAAGCTAAACGCTTTTGCTTTCCAGGAATTCCATTGAGCATACTCGGCATGTGCAGACTCTAAAAGCTGTTTTATATCTTGTACTTGCGATTTTTTATCTACCGCATCAGCATTTTCTGTTGCTAACCAGTATGCTGCTTGAAAATGGGCATCAGCAATAACAGCAAGAGCTCCATTATATGCCAAGCGCTCTATGAACTCTAGTAGTTTTGATGGACTGGCGACCGAACCTAAGAGTTCATAGAGTAATACTTCCACATTGTAAGCGAATTGCTCTTCCTTGCCCGAACCATTGTTCAACATACCAGCATTCTCTCCTTAATGAAGGAATTAATAATATACTTCATGATAAGAAGTATATTATCTAATTAAGAATAACATATTTTGTGGTGATGATATGGATCTGGAGCCTCTTTTTACCACAAATCATTGCTGGAACTGCAATGGGAACTTTTCCCTGATCGATGCCGGCAATCTATCGGCATCCAAAGAGATAGACGGGTGAAAAGGTCATGAAACAAGGCCCGCCCTTGATTGAAAGACTGATACATATATCCGCCGTTTCTTATTTATGGTGCATAAAAGCCCGTTTCGGCGAAGTTATCAGCCAAGCCACAGATACACAGAGATGTGAACAATACTGATACAAATAGTAAGGATCGATCATGGTAATACCAACACCTCTTGCCGAAATGCGCATTGGCTGCACATTGGCAAGGTTGTTATCGTGTCTATAGCTCTACCATGCGACTATCGTCGCAGACACTCTATTATCTACTCTGGCTTCCTATACTGCCTGCCAGATTTGTACTGTCTTACTCTGCCCCCCCGAGGCGATCTTACTGCCATCAGGCGACCAGGCGACTGAGCTAACGATGTTTTTATGGCCCCTATAGGTAAGGAGGAGCTTCCCAGTAGCCGCCTCCCAAACCTGTACGGTTTTATCATCGCTCCCAGAGGCAATCCTGTTGCCGTCAGACGACCAAGCTACTGAGTAGACCCAACTTGTATGGCCTCTATAGATAACTAGGAGTTTTCCAGTAGTTATCTCCCAAACTTGCACTGTCCCATCCGAGCTCCCTGAAGCAATCCTGCTGCCATCAGGCGACCAGGCCAGTGAATGAACATAGTGCATATGATCCTTAAAGGTAAAGAGGAGCTTTCCAGTAGACACCTCCCAAACCTGCACGGTGCTATCTGCCCCCCCCGAAGCAATTTTGCTGCCATCAGGCGACCAGGCCAGCGCCCAGATATGATTTGTACGCACCTGATAGGTGTGGAGACCCCCGCCAGTAGCCGCTTCCCAAACCTGTACGGTCTTGTCCATCCCCCCAGAGGCAATCCTGTTGCCATCAGGCGACCAGGCGACTGCGCCAACCCAGCTAAACGGACCTTTGTGATCTTTATAGGTAAGGAGGAGCTTCCCAGTAGCCGCCTCCCAAACCTGTACGGTCTTGTCCATCCCCCCAGAGGCAATCCTGTTGCCATCAGGCGACCAGGCGACTGCGCGAATCAAGCTGAGCCAACCTCTATGACCTTTATAGGTAAGGAGGAGCTTCCCAGTAGCCGCCTCCCAAATCTGTACGGTTTTATCATTGCCCCCAGAGGCAATCCTGCTGCCATCAGGCGACCAAGCTACTGAGTAGATCGCGCCCGTATGACCCTTATAGGTCAACAAAATTGTTTCTGGTGTCGAAGCCTGTTCCTGACCACTATCTACAGGTGGTCTAGGCACACTCATAAGCAACTCGTTGATAGCTCTCTTGATCCCTCCCGCCACATCCATCCAAGCCTCGTCACGGTTTGCCCAAATTGAGACAGGCTTGGCATCTGTTGGAAGTACTTGGAGAGCATCAAGTCTGACATTTCCAAATGAGACGCTTTCCCAGTATGCGGTAGGACGAATGATGAGAGAAATGACTTTTGCCTCCCCTCGCCTGTACCGCTCCGAGGCGTGTTGCATTTCTGTACCGTAACAATAGTCAGAGTGGATAAAATCGGAACTAATGAGTAATAAAATTATTTTTGCATTGTTCAGGTGCTTCTTAATCTCCTGATCCCACTGCGCTCCTGCGCTGATATCACCATCATGCCACACACTAATGATATTTTGTCTCTGGAGCGGACTTAAATGCGTTTTCAGCTCGTCTAAGAGCGCTTTATCCTTGTGTGCATAACAGCAGAAAACCTCCACAGGCCGGTCCCATTGCTTCATATTCTTCCTCTCGCCTCCTACTGCCAAGCAATCGTCTCAACGGCCCGCTGCAAATCGTCTTTCGTTCCCTGTACATACCGCATGGTTGTGTTCAATGAGTCATGACCCATGAGTTGTGCAAGCCGATGGAGGGGCACGGTTGCCGCCATACGATAACCGAAGCGGTGACGTAGGTCGTGTGGACTTACGTCATGGAGTTTGGCTTGTTCAACATACTTTTGGACGAGGTAGCCTAGTCCTCGTTCGGTCAGCTGTGCCTGCCGTTTCTCCGAACGGAAGAGCGGGGTTATATCCTGAGCATGCGTTTTCGTGAGTAAGGAGTCATAAGCTAGAAGTGCAACACGTGCTGTTGCGTTAAGAGGAACTTCACGATACTTATTTCGCTTACCATGTACGGTAATACTCCCACTCCTCTTCCCCAATCGAACCTGTGAACGGGTAAGTGTACAGACCTCCTGCGCACGTAGCCCGGTGTGCAGCATAAGGACAATAATGGCTTGATCCCGCAAGCTACCTGTGTTCTTCACCGTAGCTACTAGAGCTTGTTCTTCCTGATCATTGAGATGACGTGGTGGTACAGCTTCCTCTCCTACCAGTTTCACTACTTTCGCTGGATCATAGGGAAGGTACCCCACTGCCGCGAGCCAAGCAAAGTAGCGCTTGAGGCTAATAAGGAAACGATTGATGGAGTTCGGTTTGAGTTGGAGTGACTGGAGATAGACTCGATAGTCTGTAATGGTCGGAGTGGTTACTTTTTCAGGGGTGAACACGAGATTCTCTTCTCGTCCTTGTCTCCAAATCGCTTCACACCAAGCAGCAAAGTGACGCAGATCGCTGAGATAGTTGCGAATAGTGGCAGACGCCAAATCTTCTTCAATACAGAGTCGCTTTTCGTACTGCTTGAGGGCTTGCTCGCCAGTCGCTGATAATGTCGGTCGCTTAACTCGTTTCGCAGTTGTCTCCATTCCAAAACACCTTAGCAGATGAAAGTCCCGGCAGTTGTTGACGACCTTAGCAGATGAAAGTCCCGGTTTCTTGCGTGGTTTGCTGCTGCTAAGGTATCTTATCTCGACGTTGTTTTCGTGTGGGCAACAACGTAAACGACGTATGATTTTCATACATGCTAGACGCTAACGTTTCACTGTTTTCATGACGTTTGTTTTACTCTACAAGCGACGTTATACGTTACGTCGTTTACGTTCTAGACGTTTAAACGTTACGTGAGTCGGCTTCCTGGCTCGTTTCACGTCATCAAGTCGAGATAAGGTATCTTAGCGGCAGTATACCACATCTATTGATGGAAGTATACAGATTATGTGGCAAAGGAGTAGAATGATGACCGCTGTTGATCGAACGATTTATCGTCGGATGAAACGCAGTTATACTACCAAAGAGTTGATCGAAGCCTATACCCCAACGGAAGAAGAACGCCAGTTTGTGAACACGATGACCCGAACCCCGCAGAATCACTTGAACCTCATGCTGTGGATCAAACTCTTTCCGTGTCTGGGCTACTTCCCCGCACAAGATGAGATTCCTGCTCCTTTGGTGGATCACCTGCGCAAGGCCGAGGGCCTTGCCGCAGATGTGGTTCCTGGATACGATCATGATCGGACGCTCTATCGGCATCACCAAATGGTGCGAGAGTACTACCAAATCATCCCCTATGACAAAGAAGCCCGACGGGTCGCGCTCCGGACGCTCTTACGCGCAATCCATACGATGGATAACCCGGCTGATCTGATCAATGCGATCCTGGAAGAACTCATCAAGCAACGTTACGAATTGCCTGCTTTTAGCACCCTGGATCGCCTAGTTGGAAGGGTTCGTACATGGGTGTATGGACGCATCTATCAAGCCGTGAACAATCGAATGGCTCCCCAGATCCGACACGAGCTGGAAACGCTTTTTGAGGTGCAACCGTTGTCGCATCGCTCTGCTTTCTCTCGGCTCAAGCAAGTTCCACAAAGCCCAACGCTCTCGCACCTGAAAGTGTGGCAAGATCATCTGAGCTGGCTGAAGGAACTCGGGGCAATGGAACCGCTCCTCAAGGACATCCCTCCGGCCATCGTCAAGCATTTCGCCGCCGAAGCCCGCGCCCTGGATGCCAGCGAACTCCAGGATTACACGCCAGCCAAACGCCTCACCTTGCTTGCTTGCCTCATCAAACAGACGCAGATGAGCACGCAGGATGATCTCATTGAGATGTTCCTGAAACGGATGTCTACTATCCAGATGCGAGCCAAAGAAGCCCTCCAGCAAGCGCGAGAAGCCCAGCAGAAGACGACTGCTCATCTTGTGGGAACCCTTACCGATCTGGTGGAAACTGCCGTGGAAGACAAGGAGCAGGATGATGCGACTGCGGGCAAACACCTGCGCGAAATTCTCGAGAAGCGCGGAGGTCAGGAGCAGTTACTTGAGCAGTGTCAACAAGTCGCCGCCTCGCTCTCCGACGAGTACCAACCGTTGATGTGGCAGTTCTACAAAAGTCATCGCAAAGCACTCTTTCAGCTCGCCCGTTCCCTTCCCATCACGGCAACGACCCAGGATCAGGTCCTGATGGAAGCACTCACCTTCATCCTCTCGCAGGAGAATCGCCGCAGTCTCTTTTTGCCTGACACGCTTGACCTTTCCTTTGCCCCAGAGGTCTGGCAACACCTGATCCGGGTGAAAGAGAAAAAGTGCACGAAATTGGTCCGTCGGCATCTGGAGGTCTGTATCTTCGCAGCCGTCGCCGACGAACTCAAGGCTGGTGACTTGGCCGTCGAAGGATCAGAGCGGTTTGCTGACTATCGTGCTCAGTTACTGCCCTGGGAAACGTGTGAACCCCAGGTTGCGCAGTATTGTCAGGAGGTGAATCTGCCCTCGGATGCTCAGGGGTTTGTGAAGCAGTTGCGTGAACGCTTGACGGAGGTTGCGACCCAGGTGGACGCCACCTTTCCAGGCAATACCTCGTTGGAAATTACCCCCAAGGGGGAGCCTGTGCTCAAACGTCTCAAGGCAAAAGCAGTCCCTGCCAGCCGGATCGCGCTTCAAGAGGCACTGCGTCAACATCTGCCAGATCGATCCGTGTTGGATGTCCTCTGGGACAGCAATGAAGCGGTTCACTGGACGAAGCATTTCGGACCCATCTCTGGTTCTGATCCCAAACTGGCCCACCCCGCCGAACGGTATGTCATCACCGCCTTTGCCTACGGCACCAATATGGGGGCGGCTCAACTGGCCAAACATATGCGTGGCGCGGTCAGCGAACATGAAATTCGCTTTGTGAATCGTCGTCATATCACTTTGGAGAAATTAGAGGCCGCCAAAGCTGACTTGATCAATCGCTATTACCAATATGATTTGCCGAAACTCTGGGGAGATGAAAACATTGCCGCGGCAGATGGAACCAAAGTGGATCTCTACGAGAACAATCTGCTGTCCTCCTACCATATTCGCTACGGGTCCTATGGAGGTATTGCGTATCATGTGGTCTCCTCCCTCTATATCGCCTTATACACCCACTTTCTGAATTGTGGAATGTGGGAAGGGAATTTTTTGATCGATGCGTTACTGGGCAATACCTCTACTATCCATCCCAAGGTCATTCACTCTGACACTCAGGGACAATCGACGGCGATCTTTGCTCTCTCCTATTTACTTGGAATTGAACTGATGCCTCGTATCCGGCACTGGAAAGACTTAAAATTCTATCGTCCCAGCAAAGAGACGATCTATGAGCATATCGACATTCTCTTCAAAGATACGATTGATTGGGACCTGCTAGAAAAGCACTGGACGGATCTGATGCAGGTGGCGCTCTCCATTCGTGCCGGAAAACTGCAACCATCCATCTTACTGCGGAAATTGGGCCATGAGAGCCGGAAAAACCGACTGTATCAGGCATTTCGGGAGTTAGGACGAGTGATCCGCACCATCTTTTTGCTGCGCTATATCTCTGATCTTCCCTTACGTGAGCAAATCACCAAGACGACCAACATCGCCGAGCGCTACAACCAGTTTTGCGAGTGGATTCGCTTTGCGGCGGCTGGACTCATGGCGGAAAACGACCCTGAGGAGCAGCAGAAGCTGGTTCGCTACACTGACATTATCGCGAACGCACTAATGCTGCAAAACGTCGCTGATTTGACAGAAGCATTAGAGCATTTGAAGCAACGTGGCTATCCCATCCAGTCAGAAGACGTTGCACACCTGTCTGCATACATGACCGAGCATCTCCAACGCTTCGGAGAGTATACGCTCAGACTACGGCCTCTGGCTCCCCTCTTCGCTGAAGAAGGAGCATTCCCCAAAGGGCTTTCGGATGACGAGAAGGCTTCGGAAGAGAAGTCTGCGTAACAGGGAAGAAACGAGGGAGACGTTTTTACCGTTTCTACCCGTTTTCCCTATGTCCTAGTTTTGCACGTATCTCGGCGGTAGGTCTTATGGGAGCACTGGCCGAGTTTGAGCGCGATCTCATTCGCGAGCGTACCAACGCAGGGCTAGCGGCAGCCAAGGCGCGAGGGCGCGTCGGCGGACGGCCAAGAAAGCGGCAGCGACTAATGGGAAGGTGGCGCTGGCCAGGCAGATGTTTGCGGATCAAAGCCATTCCATTCCAGAGATCTGTGCAGCCCTTGGGATCTCTCGTGCTACTCTCTATCGCTATGTCAAAGAGGCGAAATCAGCAGAGTAATTACCAAAAAATCAGCAGTTTAATCTCAAATTTTACAGATTTTTGCCATAACATGGTAAAAATCGCAACAACCGCGTACAAGAAACATTGCCGACGTTCCTTGTGGTGCTTTGATCATGATACTTGATCAACACCTGGGGTACGTATTTGGGCACTTCTCCGTTGCGGGTAAAATTGATATCTCCGTAGAAGAAAAGCAGAACGTGGGAAGAGCCAGGTAGCCCGAAATGGCTAGTTCTTCGCCTCCAAAGAAGCTGGTGTTACTCTTGTCAAGACAAACCGACAGAGAAATCAAGGGAGGGAAATGGTAATATGACTCTATGATTGAAGAGTTGTGGACCATATGCTCGAAAATCGACGGAATCTTCGAATTTAGATGTTCTGTATGCATAGCTCCTTCGTTGAATCAGTGGCGGCTACATATGGGCCGCTTTGTGTTTATGTAGACATGGAGATAGTTTGTATGCAATATCCACCAAATTCACCCTATGGACCTCAAGGCCAAGCTACGTCACCATTGTATGAAAATCACTATATGGGCTTTTACATCAAGGTGTACCCAGACCATATTGAATTTAAGAATTCTCATGGATCTCAGGTTGCACATCTTAGTCAGATCACGAGTGTACAAGCTGGAATGCCCCTGTTTATGGGGATCACCATCACTATCAATGGACAATCACAAATGATACCCACTTCCAAGAAAAAGGAGGTTGAACGAGCAATACTTGACGCTCAAGCGCAGTTGGTCACCATCAATCCACCTGTTCAACCCCAACAGCCACAGGGATCTATGCGATCCCCTATGCAACAACCAGTGGGTACTCCAATAGATGCAGAGATCAAACAGGTAAAGATGGAGATAGAGCAACGACGACTCCAGATCAATCAGGTCAATGCCAATATGTCCAATGTCCGTGCCCATTACCAACAAAAGCATGTGCATGGAGGTGGCAAGTTTGGCAGCTTTGTACGAGGTGTGCAAAGATCTAGCAAGGATGCCGAACTCAAGAAACAGCAACCGGCAAAAGAACGATTGCAACGGGAAAAGCTGGCACTAGAGCAGCAACTAAGCAAGTTGAAATTGCTCAAAGCACAGGGGGTCACCCATATCACCCATTAGACTTACTAAAGGTAGCATTTCTCGCCATATTCCTGTTTTGCTTGCGGGAATTGGGCTGCTACTCCTCCACTGAATTTCCAACGTCACAGTGGAGGAATGCCAATATGGAGTGGAATGTAAAAGTGAGAGAAAGACCAAATTCGAAGATTCCGTCGATTTTCGAGCATATGGTCCACAACTCTTCAACCATAGAGTCATATTACCAGGAAAATACCACGAAAAGGTGGTCATCATGCCTGCGCGCAAGAGGAAGCGAAGATCCCGCACCCACGACTGGCAAGAGATTCAGCAAGCGACGCTCTGGCCGGAACAAGAGGTCTATGAGCGGTTGAGACCCATTGTCCTTTTTGGGGAGACAGCAGCAGAGCGGGCGAAAGAAACCGGAGCGAGCGAACGGACCTTGCACTACCAAGCCAACCTGTTTGAGCAAGAGGGTATGGCTTCTCTGTTTCACAAAGAGCATCCGACGGACCCTCAGCCGGGGCGCAGTCTCCCACCGGAGATATGCCAATTGATCGTCAATCTCAAGGCCGAATATCCTGGCTTTAGCCTCCATGAAATCTCGACCATTTGCTTTCTGCGTTTTGGCCGCAAGCTCTCCCACCACACCGTCCAACGGGTGTTGGCTGATGGACCAGAGCCAACGGTTTCGACACAGCGCTATCCTCCCTACGCAGAGATCGCCGACGGGTATCAGAGACGGCGAGCCATCGTCGATCTGCACGCGGAAGGCTGGTCCATCACGGCCATCAGCACGTATCTCCAAACGCCTCGCACGCGGGTGTATGAAGTGCTCAAACGCTGGGCACAGGAGGGGCATGCAGGGCTGGATGATAAACCTTCGACTCCACACCATCCTGCACGTAAAGTCACGATGTACGAGATCAACGAGGTGAAAAAGCTAGCGACCGATTCCCCCGAACTCGGTGCATACCGCGTGCGCGCGGCCCTGGAGCAAATTGGCATCCATCTCTCACAGGCCACGTGTGGACGGCTGTTGGTGCTCAATCGCAACCTCTACAGCTTGCCTCCCCCCAAAGAAGCTGCCCCACGTGAGCGCAAGGCCATGCCGTTTAAGGCACATTTCAGGCATGAATACTGGTCAGTGGATGTCAGATATATCGAAGAGCATTGCTTGGGATTTCCAGAACCGGTCTATTTGATTAGCGTGCTAGAAAATTACTCCAGGGCTGTTCTGGCGAGCAAGATTTCTCGCACCCAGAATCAGTGGGACTATCTGGAGGTTCTCTTTGCCGCGCTCTCGACCGCAGGCGCGCCTCATGCCATTGTCAGTGACGGAGGGGGAATTTTTTACTGTAATCAGGCAATGGACGTGTATGGCGCGCTAGGGATCACAAAAGAGCGTATAGAGAAACGGCAAGCATGGCAAAATTATGTGCGCCGCGTCGGCGGCTTTGAAATTCCTGCAACATGCAGGGGAGGTTGAGGGCAAGTACCTCCAGGACATTGGCTTACTTGACGGGGAAACCCAAAGAGGACAGCAGCATGCCAATAAAGTGGAGATGAGTTGAAGGTATGGAGACTCACGCTCTGCGAGTCCTGTGTGCATGGTGAGTGAACAACGAACCCAAGTTCTCGGTGGTGGTATGCCGCACCCGTCGCATCATACCTGAAGCGACGACGCTGGAATATGCATGAGATGTAATTGCGTGCAGTCATACATCGCTGATCTCTGAGGCGATGGAAAGCCCTCTCCAGCGAACCGCAAACAATGAGTTTGGTATGCACATACAGAACCGGGCACCTAAACACACTGAACGTTTCATCGTCGTAAACGCGGGACGGCCTACAGGCGGCGACGCCCACGGTCGCGGACCCCCCATAGTAGTCGGAGACGGTAGCGCCGTTCACATGGCGAAGGGGCCGCCTACGAAAGTAGGCCAGAGCGTTCCCTTGATAAAGGAGCGCAGGGGAGGTATCGTACAGTTTCAACAGACTGAGGTATGCGCAATGCAAGACGCCAACGTTTATCTGGAACTGGTTCATGAGCGAGGCAAAAAGGGTCTGCCTCTCGAACGAATCTACAGACAACTGTTCAACAGAAACCTGTACCTCAAAGCTTACGGCAAAATCTATCGAAACGCGGGCGTTCTTACACCCGGAGTCAACGAGGACACGATTGATGGAATGTCGCTGGAGAAAATTGATGCGATCATTGAAGCGTTGCGATATGAACGCTATCACTGGAAACCAGCACGCCGCATCTACATCCCCAAAAAGGATGGTGCGAAACGCCCGCTCGGCCTACCTGTCTGGTCGGATAAACTGCTCGGAGAAGTGGTCAGAATGATCCTGAGCGCCTACTTTGAGCCAACGTTCAGCGACCACTCGCACGGCTTCCGAGAAGGGCGGGGATGCCATACGGCGTTGAGGGAGATCTACTATGGATGGAGCGGAACAACGTGGTTCCTGGAAGGCGACATTTCCGGCTGCTTCAATAACCTCGACCATGAGTTGATCGTCTCAGCGCTGAGCGAACACATTCACGATGGACGGTTCATCAATCTCATCCGAGAACTGCTCAAGGCAGGGTACTTAGAGGACTGGAAATTTAATCGGACACTGAGCGGAGTTCCACAAGGCTCCATTGTAAGTCCTGTGCTTTCCAACATCCTCCTAGACAAGTTGGACAAGTTTGTAGAAACAACCCTCATCCCAAAATATACCAAAGGGGAGAAAAGAAAGCGGAACATCGAATATCGCAAACTGATGGGACAAGCCGAAAAGCACCACCGGAAAGGAGAGAAGACAGAAGCCGCCATGTATCGTAAACAGGCGCAAGCGCTCCCATCAGTGGATACACATGATCCCGACTTTCGCCGCCTCAGATATTGTCGTTACGCAGACGATTGGCTCGTCGGTTTTATTGGACCAAAGGCAGAAATGCAGGAAATCAAACTCCAACTGGAAATCTTCCTGCGAGAAGAGTTGCACTTAGAACTTTCTAAGACAAAAACGCTCATCACGCACGCAAGAAGCCAAGCAGCTCGATTTTTGGGGTACGACGTGACCACCCTCCAGAAAAATGCCAAGCGCACCAAGAATGATGTGCGTGGAACCAGATGCAGGAGTGTCAATGGACGAATTGGATTACGCATCCCAGCAGAAGTGCTCAAGGACAAATGTGACCGCTACAAGAAGAACCAAAAGATCAGGCATCGACCTGAGCTAGAAAATGATAGCGACTTTACCATCATGGGCCTCTATCAACTAGAGTATCGGGGCATCATCGAATACTACCGCCTGGCCTACAATCTGCACCAACTCGACCTGTTAAGGTGGATTATGGAAGTGTCGCGTGCGCCGTGTCGGTGCGTATGGAATGCCTGCACAATGCAGGGAAGGTTGGGAGCAAGATGACCTTCAGGACAACGGCTTACCCAGAAGCGAAAGCTAAAGGTGGACAGCAGCATGCCGTCGAAGTGGAGGATGGCAGAAGGCATGTATGCCATCGCTCTGCAAGTCCTGTGCGCATGGTTAGATTGGGACTGTCGAACCTGAGTTCTCGCACGATGAACTCCACATCCGCCATACCATGCATGAGATGG
>WNGD01003471.1_pt1 | contig 15933 bp, 8 predicted proteins | sample 5400671 | NCBI WGS metagenome assembly WNGD01 (sample SAMN13153369, study PRJNA577476) | soil metagenome | isolation source: 40 cm soil or saprolite under grassland replicate 2 | place: USA:California | collected 2016-06-15 | reverse complement strand
GTCACCGTGCTCGCGCTCATCGCCAGCGCCGCCCACGCCGGCTTGAGCAGGACGCCCAGCGAGGGATACAACACGCCGGCCGCGAGCGGGATGGCGATCAGGTTGTAGATCGCGGCCCAGAAGAGATTCTGCTTGATCTTGCGGTGCACACGGCGGGCCAGCACGAGCGCCGCAGGAACGTCGGCCGGGTCGTCCTTCATTAGAATGATGCCGGCCGTCTCGATCGCCACGTCCGTTCCCGCGCCGATCGCGATCCCAACGGACGCAGCGGCGAGCGCCGGGGCGTCATTCACACCGTCCCCTACCATAGCGACGCGGCGGCCCTGCTCCTCGAGTCCCTTTACCTCGGCCGCTTTGTCGCCCGGGAGCACCTCTGCCCGGACATCGTCGATCCCGAGCGCGCGCGCCACTGCGTCGGCCGTGTTCCGGGTGTCCCCCGTGAGGAGCAGCACGCGGATGCTGAGGTAGTGGAGCGCCGCAACAGCACTTTTCGCGGTCGGGCGAATCCGGTCGGCGACCGCGATGAGACCGATCGTCCGGCCATCCACCGCCACGTACAGCGCGGTCTTGGCTTCCGCTCGCAGTGCCTCGGCTTCGCGCTCGAGCCCTGTCGTGACGCCGTTTCGTGCAAGCAGCTTGCCATTACCCACCAGCACGGTGCGACCGCCCACGGTCGCCTTGACGCCGTGGCCAGGGACGGCCTCGAACTGGAGGGGCGGATCCACGACAAGCGCACGCTGCTTGGCAGCTGCGACAACGGCGGTAGCGAGTGGGTGCTCCGACTGCGCATCGGCTGCAGCAGCGAGCCGGAGAATTTCTACCTCTTCCACGCCTCCCGCAGGAATGACATCAGTGACCGACGGCCGACCTTCGGTGAGTGTGCCGGTCTTGTCGAAGACGACTGTATCCACCCGGGCAGCCGCCTCGAGAACCGTGGCGTTCCGGAAGAGCACCCCGGCACGCGCTGCCCGCCCCACGCCGACCGTGATCGCCGTCGGAGTCGCGAGCGCGAGCGCATCCGGACAGGCGATCACGATAGCCGCCACCGCAGCCGACAGCGCGAAGGCGACGCCTTGGTGACCAAACGCAAGCCAGACCAAGAACGTGACGACCCCGGACGCGAGCGCCACGATGACCAGATACTTGCCGGCAAGGTCCGCCAGGCGCTGCGCCGGGGCCTTCGACGACTGCGCCTCCCGGACCATGGCGACGATGCGAGCCAGGGCCGTATCAGCTCCGACTTTGGTCGCGCGGAACCGGAACGCTCCTTGCTGGTTTCGCGTCCCGCCCACTACCTCGTCGCCGCGCCCCTTCGCCACCGGCACCGGCTCTCCGGTAAGCATTGATTCATCGACGTAGCTCGTGCCCTCGATTACGAAGCCGTCCACCGGGACGGTATCGCCCGGCCGAACCGCAAGCACGTCGCCCACCGCGATGGCCTCGAGCAGTACGTCCTCCTCTTGCCCATCCCGCACCCGCCGTGCGGTGGGCGGCGCGAGCTCGAGCAGCGCCTCGACGGCCCGGCCGGTGGCGAAGCGGCTCCGCATCTCCAGCCAGTGGCCGAGCAGGCTGAAGGCGGTCAGCATCGCGGCGGCATCGTAGAACGGCTCGCCCGGCAAGCCGAACGTGACGGCGGCCGAGTACACGTAGCTCACGAGGATGCCGGTCGCGATCAGGGTCATCATCGTGAGCTCGCCCTGTCGCAGCGAGCGCGCCGCGGACGACACGAATGGCCACCCGCCCCACCACACGACGATCGACGTCAGGGCGAAACTCAGGAGCCCGCGCGGCAACCCGAAGAGTGGCGCGAGCTCACGGCCGAAGAGCGAGGTGCCAAGGGGTGAGTAAAGAACGATCGGGACGGTGAGGATCGCCGAGCCGATGAAGCGGCGCAGCATGTCCTGCACCATGCGCGCCCCGTGCCCGGCGTGCGCATCTGGAGCGTGGTGGTTGTGATGTGGTTCCATCCGCTCGGCCTTAATCATGGGAGGCTCCGTGCCTGCCCGGCATGCCGTCCATCTTCATACTGCCTTCGCGCGCGCCCACCGGTAGGACCCGGAAATACATCGCCACTCCCGCGGGTGTGCGGCTGCCGTACACCGCATTCAAGCTCGAGGGGACGAAGTTCACCGACGCGCGCAAGCCTACTGCGGCGGCGAGCCCCGCCACGGTGCCGACCGTGCGGAGGTACCCCAGGGCCAGCGCGCCGACATCGTACTCCGTCGTTGGGGGAACCGATGGAAGAACAAGCTCCGCGGCGTTCTTCCGCACGTACTCGGCGCGACCGAAGAAGGCGTTCGTTCCGTCAAGGTCGACCGTACTCTCCAGCACGACGCTGCTCGCGAGCGGCCCCGGCCCAACCTGGTCGTTCGCGCCGTAAATCAGGCCGCTCGACCACGTCCCCCTGGTGCCGACCCGCTGCGTGGTCAGCGCGGCCGCGCCGAGTCGGTGGAGGGACTCGTCGGGGTTGAGCCCTTCGGGACTCTTCAGGTAGGCGTACCAGGTGGACAGGCTCCAACGCGACCCTGGATTGACCGTCAACCGAGCGCAGTAAGAATCGAGTCGCCGGCCCGTATAGTCGAAGTTCGTCCGAGTCTCGTCCGGCTCCCGGCCGTTGAACCAGGAAGCTTCGAGCTTCACTTCGCGCGTGAACACCCCTGCGGTCACGACCCCAAAGGTGATGTGCGTACCGTCCTGCCAGTGATGGGAGATCGGCGCCAACGGATCGTCCGCCGCGGACGGCCGGTGCGGGAACGCCACAGGGCCCACCGCCGGCTCGCCGACCGGCGCGAGGTAGAGCGAAAGACCAAGATTCCGGGCCGCCGGCCGCTCGTAGAGGGCCGAGAGCTCCATGAACAGGTCGTGCGGGTGCTGCCGATCGTGCAGCGGGGCGCCCTGGTATGACTCCCCCGATTGGACCAGCAGCGGGTAGCCCCGGCTGCCGATGGTCCACGGCTCGGCGCTGAGCATCGCCCGGAGCTGGAGCTGGCCGCCGCCCAGCGGCCGGCTCGCGGCTGCCATCGCCCAATTGACGATGCCCAGCTGGTTGCTACCGCGCGAGCCCCCCTGCCAGTCGTACTGGAAAAATCCCTTCCCGTGCACCATGAGGGTCCAACGCCCGAGCATATAGTGGGCGGCGTGCATCGGCGAGGCGTCGGGAAGCCAGGAAGTGCCGGATCCCATCCGCGTCTCAGGAATTTCGAGGGGTCCTGCGTTCATGTTCATGGGGTGTTGCATGTGCAGTTGCGCCCGGAGGGGCCACGCCGCTCCGGCGATGAGCACCAGCAGGAGCCTTCGCATATCAATTCTCCTCAAGCCAAAGTCGAAGTCGCGCGCCGCTCGCGCGACGCGGACGCACTACACCTGGGATGACCGACTTAGGCTTGAGGCGGTGGAGAGAGCGGTGGGGCGAGGTAGGAAACGAGGCTACTGCTTGGTCCCAGAACTCCCGTACGGGATGCGGCACGCAGGCCGACCGACACCTTGGCCCACATAGCCGTCGCGGGACTTCCGGTGGGGCACGTGCTCCCGGCGGCGCAGCCGAGACCGGCTGCATCCTCATGGCACGCCTGCCCCGACCCTTGCGCCACTAGCGCGGTGAGATGTGCCGCGTGCTCGTGCGTCGCGGCTCTATTGTGACCCGAGTGCATGTCGCACGGGGCTGCCGCCTGAGCGAGCAGGCTGACGCACATCGGCAAGCCGCTGCCCGCGGTGGCGACGGACAGTGCGACCGCGAGACGGCAGGCTCGCAGAGCCGTGGGTGCACGGGAGAAGTGAATCACGGTTACCGCTAAGATAACACACCGGACAGCAGGGAGTCCCTGTGGGTCGCACCGGAGACGGTAATCAATGGTGGACGACAGTCGATGGTAGGGAGACCGACGCCTTTGACACAACTGCGCTGCCGAAGGACCGTCTTTCCTACTGGCAGTGGAGGATCGTGCGTCACTTCACGATCGCGTTGACGGCGCTGAGCAGCACCGCAGTATTCTGGGAGTTGTTTTCTGGGCGACGCGACGTCATTTCGCACCTCAGTATTGCGACGGCATATCCGGCGCTGCTCCTCACCGGCGGAGCAGTCTTGCTCGGGCCGTGCAACGTGCTGCGCGGCCGCGCCAACCCGGTGAGCTCCGATCTGCGGCGGGATGTTGGTATCTGGGCCGGGATCATGGCGCTGTTGCACACCGCCATCGGCCTGGACGTGCACCTGCGCGGGCGGCCGTGGCTCTACTTCGTGGACCAACACGGTCATGTGCGCCACGATCTCTTCGGCTTCGGCAACTATACCGGCTTGATTGCGGCGCTCCTGTTTCTACTCCTCTTGGCCATCTCCAACGACCTATCATTGCGGCACTTCGGTCCGAGAAAATGGAAATCGCTACAGCGCTGGACGTACGGGGCGGTGACACTGAGCGTGCTGCATGGAATCGCGTATCAGCACATCGAGAAACGGCAAACCGCCCACGCGGCGACATTGTGGGGCGTGACAGCGATGGTGGCGATCCTTCAAGTTGCGGGATGGCGGAGAATCAGAGTTCGGCAGCGTCCCCCCGCCACGCCTCGACACCCTCGCGTATGATCAGTGGCAGCATCGCCAACGCGGCAACGGGATCCGCCCACCACCACCCGAGTAACGCATTCAGCCCCAAGCCAAGGAGAGTTGTCGCCGACAGCCAGGCGCAGACGATGGTCTCGTGCGCGTCGGCCCGCAGCGCCCGGCTCCCGAGACTGGCCGCTACGCGGAGCTTCGCTCGGGCCAGGAGGGGCATCACGATCAAGGAGAGCGCCGTGAGCACGATTCCTACGACGCTCTCTCCGGGCCGATCGCCGGTGAAGAGCCGACGCCCCGACTCTGCCACGATGTAGACCGCGAGGGCGAGGAGCAGAAAGCCTGCCAAGCGCGCCGCCCGCGCTTCGACAGCGGCCCCGACGCGCGCCGCGCCCAGCTCCGCCCTGAGACGCCACCACAGCACCACGCCGCTCGCCACCTCGATCACCGAGTCGATACCGAACCCGGTCAGCGCCACGGAGCCTGCAACGAGGCCCGCGGCGATCGCCACCAGGCCCTCGACAGAGTTATAGCCGACCGTCAGCATCTCGAGCGCCGCCCCACGTCGGAGCACGGCAGCACGTGTATCCAAAGCGCTGTCGATCATGGCGCCACCTCCGCCTGCCCGCGCCGCCATAAGTAGTAGATGATCGGAATTACCACCAGCGTCAGGATGGTGGACGTCACCATCCCACCCACCATCGGGGCCGCGATGCGCTTCATCACGCTCGCGCCGGCGCCGTGGCTCCAGAGGGCCGGCACGAGGCCCAGCATGATGGCGAGCACCGTCATGAGCTTCGGCCGCACCCGGTTCACGGCCCCGTGCTCGATCGCCGCTACGAGCTCGCCGAGCGTCGGTCGCGCTCGGGCCTTCGCAGCATCTCGCCAGGCGTGATCGAGGTAGATGAGCATCACGACGCCGGTTTCCGCAGCCACGCCGGCGAGCGCGATAAATCCCACCGCGACCGCGATCGACAGGTTGTAGTCGAGCAGCCACATGATCCACACCCCGCCGACCAGGGCGAACGGCAGCGACAGCATCACGATCGCCGTCTCGGCTACGGTACCGAAGGTGAGATACAGCAACAGCGCGATGATCCCGAGCGTGAGCGGGACGACGACTTGGAGTCGCGCCTGCACCCGCTGAATTGCCTCGTACTGACCGCTCCACCGCAGCCAGTACCCGGTCGGGAGCTTGACCTCTCGGGCCACGACGGCGTGGGCATCGCGCACATAGCTCCCCAGGTCCCTTCCCCGCACGTCGATCGACACCTGATCGTAGAGGTAGCCGCCCTCGCTCCGGATCATCGGTGGGCCGGGGCTGAACCGAATGTCCGCCACCTGCCCGAGCGGCACCTGCGGGCCGTTACCGCTGCCGACCAGGAGCCGGCTGATCGTCGTGGGGTCATCCCGAAAGTCACGGGCATAACGCACCTGCACGGGGTAGCGCTCCCGGCCCTCCACCGTGGTGGTGATTTCCTCCCCACCGAGCGTCAGGCTGATCACCTCTTGCGCGTCGCCGGTGGTGAGCCCGTAGCGAGCGAGGGCATCCGCGTCCGGCCGGATATCCAAGTAGCGCCCCCCAAAGGACCGCTCGGCATAGACGCTCGCCGTGCCTGGGAGGGGTGCGAGCGCGCGCTCGATATCCTGGCCGATGCGCTGGATGGCCTGGAGGTCGGGGCCGAAGATCTTGACCGCGAGGGTCGTCCGCACCCCGGTCGAGAGCATGTCCGTGCGGTTCTTGATCGGCATGGTCCACGTGTTGACGGCACCCGTGAGGCGCAGCTGCTGATCCATTTCGGCGATCAGAAGATCCTGGGTCATCCCCCGCCGCCACTCGGCCTCCGGCTTCAGGTTCACGACGGTCTCGACCATCGATATCGGCGCCCAGTCGGTGGCCGTGTTCGCCCGGCCCGCCTTGCCCCACACCGACGCGACCTCGGGGAACGTCATGAGGATCGAGTCTTCCACATGAAGCAGTCGCCGCTGCGTGGTGAGGGATAGCGCTGGCAGTGTGTTCGGCATGTACATGAGCGACCCCTCGTTCAACGGCGGCATGAACTCGGTGCCGAGCCGCGAGAGGGGGATCAGTGTTAGCGCGAGCACCGCCGCTGCGCCGCCCAGCACCAGCCAGCGGGCGTGCAGCGCCCATTGCAGCACCGGCCGATAGAGCTGGAGGGCCCAGCGATTGAGCGGGTTCTCCGCCTCCGCGCGGATCTTTCCCTTCACGAACCACCCCATGAGTGCGGGCACGAGCGTCACCGAGAGCAGCGCCGCCGCCGCCATCGCGAAGGTCTTGGTGAGCGCGAGCGGCCGAAACAGCCGCCCTTCCTGGTCCTCCAGCGTGAAGACCGGCAGGAATGACAGCGTGATGATCAGGAGGGACATGAATAGTGCCGGGCCGACCTCACGGGCCGCGGCGAACACGCGCTCCCAGTGGGGTCGCTCCGGTTCGTGCTCGATGTGCTTGTGGAGATTCTCCAGCATCACGATCGCCGCGTCGATCATGGCGCCGATCGCGATTGCGATCCCGCCGAGGCTCATGATATTGCCGTTGATGCCGAGCCAGTGGGTGACCGCGAGCGACACCAGAATGCCGAGCGGCAGCGTGGCGATCGCCACGAGGGCGCTGCGCGCGTGCAGCAGGAACGCCGCGCAGACGAGCGCGACAATGACCGACTCCTCGAGCAGCGTGCGCCACAGCGTCTTGATGGACCCGTGGATCAAGTCCGAGCGGTCGTACGTCGGCACGATCCGCACGCCGACCGGCAGCGCGGGCGCGATCTCGGCAATCCGCTGCTTGACGCCGTCGATCACGCGCAACGCGTTCTCGCCGTAGCGCATGACCACAACCCCGCCTACCGCTTCGCCCTTGCCGTCCCGCTCAGCGATCCCGAGCCGCAGGTCGGGCCCGATCGTCACCCGAGCCACATCGCCGACCCGCACCGGACGCCCATCCTTCCCGACGGCGACCGCGACCTTTTCGATGTCCCCGACTCCACGGAAGTAGCCGAGCCCGCGGATCGCGTAGTCCGAGCCCGCGACCTCTACGGTCCGCGCCCCGACGTCCTGGTTCGCCCCGCGAACGGCATTGATCACTTGCCGCGCGGTGGCTCCGTACGCCAGCAGTCGCGCAGGGTCGAGCAGGACTTGGTACTGGCGCACGAAGCCGCCCAGGCTCGCGACCTCGGCCACGCCTGGCACGGACTGGAGCGCGTAGCGCACCTGGAAGTCCTGGATCGAGCGGAGCCGGTCGGGCGAGTACCCCGGCCCCTCGAGCGCGTACTGATAGACCCAGCCCACGCCGGTGGCGTCGGGCCCCAGCCGGGTCTTGGCGCCCGCGGGGAGCCGGCTCTGAATCGCGTTCAGATACTCGAGCACGCGTGAGCGCGCCCAGTAGAGATCGGTCCCATCCTGGAAGATCACGTAGACGAACGACGAGCTGAACATCGACTGCCCGCGCACGACTTTCACCTTGGGGACCGCGAGGAACGTGGTGAGTAGCGGATAGGTCACCTGGTCCTCGACGACTTGGGGCGCCTGGCCTGGATAGTCGGTGTAGACGATTACTTGCGTGTCCGAGAGATCGGGGATCGCATCCACCGGCATCGTGCGGAGCAGGTACACGCCGGCCACGAGCACGAAGATCGCGCCGAGCGCCACGAGCTCGCGGCGCTTGATAGACCACGCGATGAGCTTTTCGATCATGGCCTTTTCCCCCTTCCCCCTTCCCCCTTCCCCATTTCCATCCCGCCCATGTTCAGGCCCATCCCCATCTGGAGCATGAGTCCCTGAATCGCGGCGGCGAGGTTCGACTCCGAGTCGAGCAGGAACGTGGCCGAGGCCACGACCTCGTCGCCGGGCTTCAAGCCTTGGACGATCTCGACGAGTGAGTCACCCCGGAGCCCCACACGAACCTCCCGAGGCACGAACCGGCCGTCGCCGCGATTCACGAACACGAGGTCCTTCGTCCCGGTGGGCAGCACCGCCTCGCGCGGCACGCTCACGCCCCCTCTCCCGCGGCCCACCGTCGCGAGCGCGGCCGTCGCGTACATGCCGGGGCGCAAGGCGCCGTTGCCGTTCTCGACGGCCAGGCGGGCCGTCAGCGTGCGGGTTTTCTCGTCGAGCTGCGGGTAGATGAACGTCACGCTGCCGCGAAACGTCCGTCCGGGGAGCGCGTCCACCGTGATCGTGGCCGGGGTGCCGACGCGGACCGCTGCCGCGTCCTGCTCGAAGATCGCGACGTCCACCCACAGCACGCGGGCGTCGGCGATCTGGAACAGGTTGTCTCCGGCTTTCACGGCTTGGCCTTCGATGACCATCTTCTCCGTGACTGCTCCGCTCCGCGGGGCGCGCAGCAACAGCGTGCGCGTCACGCTTCCTCTCGTCTCGAGGCTGTCGATCTGATCCTCCGGGATGTCCCACAGGGCGAGACGGCGCCGGGCGCTCGCTGCGAGAGTGTCGTCCTTCAGCCGCCGCGCCAGGAGGTATTCCTCCTGGGCACTCACCAGATCGGGAGAGTAGAGTGCCAGGAGCGGGTCGCCCTGCTCGACGCGCTTGCCGACGTAGTCCGCATACAAGCGCTCGACCCAGCCGCCGACCCGCGCGTTGACGTACACGAGATTGGGCTCGGCGTACTTCAGTATCCCTACTGCTCGCACCGAGGATCGTACCGGGCGCCCGGCGGCCCGAGCAAACGTGATGCCGAGCCGCGCAGCTTCGGTGCGGTTCACGGGCACGCCCGAAGTGTCAGCGCCGCCCGCCGGCATTCCAGCCATGCCTGGCATGCCCTGCATGCCCTTCATGTCCTGGCTCGGAGCGGGTGTTTTCTCGCATCCCATCAGCGTCATGGCTGCGACGAGCAGCCCGATGATGATCCGTTTCACGGCTGCGTCTCCCCTGCGGTCAACTGCCGCAGCGTGACGAGTTGAGCCTGGTAGTCCGCTGCAACCGCGACGGCTTCCAGTTCGGCCCGGTAGCGCGCGTCTTCGACGGACAACAGGGTCAGGAATTCGGCGCGACCGACCTGGTAGCTGCGCAGCACCGATTCGACTGTTCCCCGCGCATTGGGCAGCACGCCGTCCACGAGGAGCGCCAGGCGCTGCTGTGACGCCTGGACGCGGGCAGCGGCTTCCGTGACCTCGCGACTTACCTGGAGCTCCGCGTCGCGCAGCCCAGCCGCGGCACCAGTCGAATCCGCCCGCGCGGCATCGGCGAGCCGGTTCTGTTTGCGCCACGCCCAGATGGGAAGGCGAAGGCCTACGAAGGCGGAGAAGAAGTCCGGAAAGTTGAAGTTGAACGCCCGTGGTCGGTAACCGTAGCGCAGCGTCAGGCTGAAGTCGGGGCGGGCGCCGAGACGCTCGACCTGAATGGTGCGCGTGGCGGCGTCGACTGCCGCGCGGCGAACGGCGAGCCGGGGATGAGCGGCGAGAGCCAGGGCCACGAGCGAGTCGGCGGGCGGCGGCGGCGCCGCCCCGGCGCGCAGCGCAACCGGGTCGATCCAAGTGACGGGGACCGAGTCTCCGAGTGCCCGGTTCCGCAGGGCATTCACCGCGGCGAGCGCGGCCATTCGCTCGCTCTCCAAAGCAAACTCCTCGGACCGCAGGCGATCGCGGGCCAGCTTTGCCTGGAGGGGATCGCTTTGCGGCGCCGCACCCGTGGCGTAGCGCGTCGTGCTGAGCTGGACAGCGGCGTCGAGCAGCTCCCGCTGGTGGCGCAGCGTCTCCAGCGCCGTCACCGTGTAGCCGAGCCGGTAGTAGGCGACCGCCAACGTGGTCGTAAGGTCGCGACGGACGGTGCCGTCTTCCCCCCGCGCGCCAGCCGCGGCCGCACGCATGACTCCCGAGCGGGCGCCTAAGCTTCCTGGCCAGGGAATCTCCTGGCTCAGCTCGACGTCCGCCTCGGTGAAGTCGCTTTGGTTGAACTCGAAGTGCGGCAGCACCAGGTCCATCACGCCGACAGTCAGCATCGGATCCGGCAGCGAACCGGCCGGCCGGATGCGGAGCGTGGCGGCTCGGACGGCCGATTGCCGCTGCGCGACGGTCGGGTTGCGCGCGAGCGCTTCAGCGACCAGCGATTGTAAACCCGAGTCACCGGCGACGGGCGCTGAGTCTTGCGCGTGCGCCGGACCAGCGCCCGCGATTACAAACGCGCTCGCGGTCAGAATCAGTTGTCGGACTTGCATACCTCTCCTCACCAATCGGTTTCCGGCGGAACGCGCCGGAGCCCGCGCCACTCGAGGCGGCGCGTCAGGGCACACTACGCTTGGGAGAGGCTAGGCTTGGGGCGGTGGAGGGAGCGGCGCTTGCGGGTCGGCCGGAGCGAACGTCGAGACGCCGAAGCCGACCATGTGGGATTCTCCTACGGAAACGGCAACTGCTCCGCTCGGCGCAATGACCGCGGTTGCCGCGGTCGCGCAGAACGCTGAATTGGCGCACGGGGTAGCGTGGGTCGTCGCAACGACGACCGGCTCCGACGGATGGGATGCCATCTGTTGCTCGCAGGTCGCCGACGTTGCTCGTTGGACTTGGTCACACAGGAGCGGCAGGCCAATCGGCAACACCTGGCCGCTCAACAGAAGCGTGGCGACGAGTCTGACGACTGAGAGTTGCATGCGCGTCCCCGAATATACTACGTGGTGCCAGAGTGGTGCCCTCGAGAGGCCAAGTGAGGCAAGCCATTGTCGCAGCGGGGGGGGTTGCGTCGTCTCGCGCGCCTGGCCGGCCCCTCGCCCCGGCCGTATGTTCGTGCTCGATGACCGATCCACTCGCGGCGCTCGTAGCGACCCTCGCCCAACACTACACCATCGAGCGTCAAGCCGGCGTGGGCGGCATGGCCACCGTGTACGTCGCGCGCGACCTGAAGCACGACCGCCCCGTCGCGCTCAAGGTGCTGAAACCCGAGCTCGCCGCGCTGCTCGGCGTCGAGCGGTTCCTGAGCGAAATCCGCGTCACCGCACACCTGCAGCACCCGCACATCCTGCCGCTCTTCGACTCTGGCCAAGCCGGCGGCCTCATCTATTACGTGATGCCGCACGTGGAAGGCGAATCGCTGCGCCAGCGGCTGGAACGAGAGAAGCAGCTGCCGTTGGAGACGGCCATCGAGATCACGCGCGCGGTCGCGAGTGCCCTCGACTACGCTCACCGCCATGGCGTGATCCACCGCGACATCAAGCCCGAGAACATCCTGTTCCAGGACGCACAGGCCGTCGTCGCCGACTTCGGGATCGCCCTGGCGCTGAGCGCGGCAGGGGGCTCGCGTCTGACGGAGACGGGGCTCTCCCTCGGCACGCCGCAGTACATGAGCCCCGAGCAGGCGACCGGCGACCGCGCGCTCGACGCGCGCAGCGACATCTACTCGCTCGCCGCCGTGCTCTACGAGATGCTCGCGGGCGAGCCGCCCCACACCGGCCCCACCGTCCAGTCGGTGATCGCCAAGGTCTTGACGGACCGTCCTCGTCCGTTGCGGACGCTGCGCGACGCGGTGCCGCCGTCGCTCGAAGCCGCGGTTCAGAAGGCACTCGCGAAGGTGCCGGCGGACCGGTTCGCGTCGGCGGCACAGTTCGCCGAGGCGTTGACGCACCCCACGGCGTCATCCCTGGTGCTGGAGGTCCCGACCGTGGGCGAGCACCGGCCACGCGCACGACGTCTGGCTATGCTACCATGGGCACTTGCCGTCCTCGCCACCGGCGCCGCGGCCTGGGGGTGGTTGCGGCCCGCCACCAAGCCCCTGGCGGCGCCTCTGGTGCGCTTCGCACTCACCTTCGAGCCGGGGTTCCAGGTCAGCGACTTCCGCGGATCGCCGCTCGCCCTCTCGCCCGACGGGTCCCGCATCGTGTACGTGGGCAGCGACTCGCTCGGGGGGAGGTGGCTCTTCTCGCGCGCGATCGAGCACATCGACCCGGTGCTGATTCCCGGTACGCAGGGCGCCGGACAACCGTTCTTTTCTCCCGATGGCCGGTGGATCGGGTTCTGGCAGGACGGCCGGCTGCGCAAGTTGTCCCTCTCCGGAGGAGCGGTAGCGACGATCTGCGAGGTGGCGAGCCTCGAAGGAGCCGCGTGGGCCGCGGGCGACGTGATCGTGTTTGGCGCCTCGGGCCCCCTGTACCGCGTGGCCGCAGCGGGCGGGAAGCCGCAGGTCGTCGCCACGCCGGATACCGCGCAGGGCCAAACCTATCGCTGGCCCGAGTTCCTGCCGGACAGTCGCGCGCTGCTGTTCACGCTCGTGGACGGATCCGGGTCCAGCCTCGCGGCGCTGTCACTCGACGACGGCCGGGTGCGACCGCTCGGTCAGACGGGGTTTAGCCCGCACTACGTGCAGGGGGGGTTCGTGGTGTTCGCTCAGAGCGACGGTACGCTGTTCAGCGCCCCGTTCGATCGCCGCCGCGTGCGCTTCTCCGGGCCTCCGGAGCTCATCGCCGAGGCGGTGCGAGTCGGGACGCTCTCCGTCGCCAAGCTCGGGATGTCCCGGACGGGCTCGCTCGTGTACATCTCCGGCAACACACAACTGCGCGAGCTGGTGATCGTCGATCGCGCCGGTCGCGGGCGGGCGCTGCCCGCGCCGCTCGATCGCTACCGGGCCCCCAGGTTTTCGCCCGACGGCAGGCGCATCGCCGTCGCGATCGAGCACGGCAACGGCGGGATCTTCAACAGTGACATCTGGGTGTACGAGCTCGGGTCACGCAGCCTCTCGCGCCTGACGTTCGACTCCGTGAGCTCATTTCCAGACTGGGCCCCGGACGGCCACACCGTAGCGTACGTGCGGCAGCTCGGCTCGATTACTCGGGAGGGCCTGTTCCGCATCGCGGCCGACGGGAGCGGCGTGCCCGAAACGCTGCTCGTCCGTCCACAACCGGTGTGGGAGGTCCAGTTCACGCCGGACGGGCGTACGATCGTGTTCCGCGAGAACCATCCGCGCACTCATCGAGACATCTGGATCGCGCCGCTGGACGCCCCGCTCGCGGCCAGGGCGTTGCTCCGGACGCCCTTCGAGGAGCGCGCGATGGCGCTCTCGCCCGACGGCCACTGGCTGGCGTACGTCTCCAACGAGACAGGGGGCGACGAGGTGTACGTGCGCCGGCTGCTGGAAGGGAGCGCTCGCTGGCGTGTCTCCATGCGAGGCGGTGGCGAGCCGCGCTGGGGGCCTGGCGGCCGCGAACTCTTCTTCCGTAACGGTGACTCGCTGTACGCGGTGGCGATGCAGCTCGGCGCCGAGCTCCGCGCGGGACCACCGCGGGCGCTGTTCGGCGGGAAATACCAAGTGGGGGTCGCCGGCAATGCTTCCTCTTACGACGTGTCCCCCGACGGCGGTCGGTTCCTCATGGTGCGCCAACTGGGGAGCGGCCGCGGCGAGGAGCTGAGCGTGGTGCTCCACTGGTTCGACCAGATCGGCCGCCGCGGCGCCGGCACGGCGGCGGCAGTCCCTTGAGTGATCGGTTTCCCATAGCCCCGCCGATCGAGCCGATGCTCGCCAAGTTGGCGGAAGCGCTGCCCGACGACGGGACCTTTCTCTTCGAGCCCAAGTGGGACGGGTTCCGCGCGATCGTGTTTCGCGGCGCCGCGGACGTCTACATCCAGAGCCGTGACCTGAAGCCGCTCGACCGCTATTTCCCGGAATTGCACGACTCGCTGCTCGAACAGCTGCCGAAAGGCAGTGTGGTCGATGGCGAGATCGTGATCGCGACCGCGCGCGGTCTCGACTTCGACGCGCTGCAAATGCGGCTGCACCCCGCCGCCTCGCGCGTGGCGAAGCTCGCGAAGGAGACGCCCTCGAGCTTCGTGGCCTTCGACCTCCTTGCCTCCGGTGGGCGCGACCGGATGCCTGCGCCGCAGAGCGAGCGGCGCGCGCTGTTGGAGAAGCTGTTTGCGAAGCTCGGTCCGCCGCTCCATCTCACGCCGATGACGCAGGACCGGGGCCTCGCGCAGAAATGGCTCGACCAGTTCGAGGGCGCCGGCCTGGATGGCGTCATCGCCAAGCCGGCGGCACTCACCTACCAGCCCGGCAAGCGGGCCATGATCAAGGTCAAGCACGCCCGCACCGCCGACTGCGTGGTGGCGGGATTTCGTTGGCACAAGACGGGCAAGGATGCGGTGGGCTCGCTGCTGCTCGGCCTGTACGATGACCGCGGCGCGCTGCAGCACGTCGGCGTGACCTCGTCCTTCACCATGGCGATGCGCCAACAGCTCGTGAAAGAGCTCGCGCCACTGCGCAAGCACGCCCTGGACAAGCACCCCTGGCGAGCATGGGCGCAGGCCGGCGCGCGGAGCGCCCGCATGCCGGGCGCGCAGAGTCGCTGGAGCGCCGGCAAGGATCTCTCCTGGGAGCCGCTGCGCATCGAACGCGTGTGCGAGGTGAAATACGACCACCTGCAGGGCGACCGCTTCCGCCACGCCGCGACCTTCCTGCGCTGGCGGCCGGACAAGCGGCCCGCGGCATGTCGCTACGACCAGCTCGAGGTGGCGCGTCCCTACCAGCTCGCCAAGGTCTTCTCGTCCGGGTCGCGGCGCTCCTGACGGGGCCGGAGCTTGGGCGGCACGTGCTGCAGGTTCACGCGGATCCGCGTCCAGGTGGACGAGCGGCCGCGCATCGCATCGACCAGCACGTCGGCGGGCTCGAGGTATTTGGCCGCTTTGGGGTGACGTGCCTTCCAGCGTTTGAGCCCCGCGAGCGCGTCCTGTTTGCGCTTGGCCCGCGCGATCTCGATCAGCGGGTATTTGGCGGCGCGCGCGCCGTGGGCAGCGCGGGCCCGGGACGGCTGCACGCGCGGGGGCTCGCCACGTTGCTTCTTGAAGTGCGGCGGCCACGGCGCGTCGCCCAACCCTTCACGCTCGTGCCGTGCCGACAGCTCGAGCAAGCCTTCGAGCGATCCCGCCGTTTGGTCTATCCCCTCGTGCCGATCGCCCAGCTTCGCGAAGCGCTGGGGCATGGTGGCGAGCGTGAAATCGGCCGGGTCGACGCTCGCCACCTCGTCCCAGTTGAGCGGCGCCGAGACCCGCGCGTCAGGCGTCGGCCGCACCGAGTAGGCCGAGGCCACGGTGCGGTCCTTGGCATTCTGGTTGTAGTCCACAAACACGCCGTGGCGCTCTTCCTTCCACCACTTGCTCGTCGCGAGCGCGGGCGCGCGGCGCTCCACGTCGCGCGCCAGCGCCAAAGCCGCGCGGCGGACTTCGTCGAACGTCCAGCGGCGTTCGATGCGCACGAGGACGTGCATGCCGCGGGAGCCCGACGTCTTCGGCCACCCGGTGAGCCCGAAGTCGCGCAAGGTAGCGTGCACCACACCCGCCACGGCGCGCACCTGAGGCCACTTCACGCCGGGCACGGGATCCAAGTCCACGCGCAGCTCGTCGGGATGGTCCAAGTCCTCGGCGCGCACCGGGTGCGGGTGC
>WNGD01012882.1_pt1 | contig 15935 bp, 16 predicted proteins | sample 5400671 | NCBI WGS metagenome assembly WNGD01 (sample SAMN13153369, study PRJNA577476) | soil metagenome | isolation source: 40 cm soil or saprolite under grassland replicate 2 | place: USA:California | collected 2016-06-15 | reverse complement strand
TCGAAGTCGGCGGCCAGATCCCGTAGGGCCTGGGCGAGCTGGCGGTCGGCGAGGATGCCGGGCCGCAGCCCGAAGATGTAGTTGCGCAGGTCGCGGATGACCCGGTCGAGTTCGGCGACGCCGCCTTCGATGCGCTGGGCGACGCCGGGGTCGCTGGTGAGCATGGCGGTGCCCTGCAGGCTCATCCCGACCGCGAACAGCGCCTGGATGGCGCCGTCGTGCAGTTCCCGGGCGATCCGCTCGCGGTCCTCCAGCACTGTCAGCCGGGCCAGCTCCTGGCGGGCGCGGGCGTATTCGAAGGCGACCGCGGCCTGGTCGGCGAACACCTCGACCAGCTCGACGTCGGCGTCGGCGAAGCCGGCGTTGGCGAATCCGGTGTGGCCGTCTCGCCGCCGGGCCACCATCAGCGTCCCGAAGGCCTGACCGCGGGCGCGCAACGGCACGAACATCGCCGGGCCGAACTCGCCGCCGCGCAGCACCGGCTCGTAGGCCCTGGTGTCGTCGGTGAGGTCGGCGACCACCACCGTCTTGCCGTTCCGCAGCACCTCGCCGCTCAGCGACCCCTCGATCGGCACCCACAGGCCGTGCAGCCGTTCGGCCAGGTAGCCGGAGGCCGCCGTGCGGACCAGGCTGCCGGAGACGGGCGCGGCGCCGCCGGCAGCGGCCGGGCTGGCGTCGGCGCCGGTGACGGAGATGATCGCCAGGTCCGCCTCGGCCAGCTCCCGGGCGCGGCGGGCGACCAGTTCCAGGGCCGCCTCCAGGGTCGCGCCGCGCAGGATGGTGGCGGTGACCTCCCGTAGTGCCTCCAGCCGCTGGGCGCGCCGCTGCGCCTCGTCATACAGGCGCGCGTTGGCGACCGCCACGCCCGCCTGGGCCGCCAGCACGGTGAGGACCCGCTCGTCCTCGGCGTCGAACTCGGCGGCGCCCTGCTTCTCGGTGAGGTAGAGGTTGCCGTAGACCAGCCCGTGGGCGGTGACCGGCGCGCCCAGAAACGACCGCATCGGCGGGTGGTTGGGCGGGAACCCGACCGAGCGGGGATCCTGGGACAGATCGGCCAGCCGCAGCGGGTGGGCCTCGCGGATCAGGATCCCGAGGATGCCGCGTCCGACCGGGAGGTGGCCGATCTGGGCGCGCTGGTGGGCGCTGATTCCGGTGGTGATGAAGTCGACCAGCAGACCGTCCTTGCCGAGCACGCCGAGGGCGCCGTAGCGGGCGCCGGTGACCTTGGCGGCGGCCTCGACGATGCGCTGCAGCACCAGCGGCAGCGACAGCTCCGATGCCAGCGCGAGCCCTGTCTCCAGCAACAGGGCATTGCGATCGTTTTGGGTGGAAGAGACTGATCTGGGATGCATCGTTACCTCAAGGGCTACGGTAGCATCCGTTCCCTCGTCGTGGCAGTGCAGGTGGCAGTGCTCTGGGCGCTCAGTCCGGGAGCATGTAGGGCCGGCCGTTCGTGACCGGCTCGGGCAGGTCGTCGACGGCGTAGGCGAGCCGGTTGTCGACCGCCACCACCCCGTCGACCCTGCCGGCCAGGTACTCCAGGCCGACAGCCTGGCTGCGGCGCCCGACCTGGCCGGCCAGCCGAACGACGCCATCGGTCACCTCCACGGCCAGGGCGGTCACCGGCAGGCGCAGCAGGCGCGTGCCGAGCTGGTCGACGATCTCGAAGCGGATCTCCTCGTCGGACCGCACGAACACTTTGAACAGGTCGGTGAGCGTCACGATACCGAGACAACTGGGTGCGGTCGGGCCCGAGCGGGCCGATCTCCAGGTCGGCGTCAAGGCCTGGCAGCAGCCCGCTGGCGGCGGGGCCGACCGGGCGCCAGCGCAGCGCCAGGATCGTGCGGGAGGGGTAGCGAACCACTGGGCCGACCTCGACCTCGACCCGCTTGCTGATGCGGCGGCGGCCGCCCCCATGCGGGTCCCCGTCCCCATCGCCGCCGAGGCTGACGCCGACCTGGACCTGGACCTGCGCGAGCAGGTTCTGGCCGTGCCGCTCGGCCTGGCAGGCCAGAGCGGGCAGCCACCCGGCCGGCGCCCGAGCCGAGGATTCCGCGGGCGGCCCGAGGAGGGCCTGCTCCACGGTTTGGGCGGCCAGCGGCAGCTCCACGAAGTAGCGAACGAACATGCTGGCAGCCTGGACCCACGGTGGCGTGGCGGATAGGGCCGAACGGCTCGTGTCGTCCGGGCCTTCTTGCCGAGGTTCCTGGATTTGCGCGAACGGGCCGGGTCGCGGCTGATCACCCTGCGCCTGCCGCTGCCGCCGCTGCCGGCGAGCCGGGCCGCTGGTCCTCCGGGTGCCGTTCATGGTCGTGGCGGGGCCGCTGCGGTGAGGGTGCGCATCCGCAATGGGCGGGCGTGAGCGGGGATCTCGTCGTCGATGTCGTCGGCATCGCCGAACGAGTCGTCGCCGAGGTGCTCCTCGACCTCGACCTCGACGACCCCGTCGATCGCGGCGATCAGCCGCACCAGCAGCGCGACCAGGCTGCGGCGCTCGGCGGTGTCGCCGAGGGTCACGACGCCGTCGCGGACCGTGACGGTGAAGCGGCCGGGGTCCAGGAACAGGGTGTTGATGAGCACGTCGTGGACGATCTCCCGCCGGATCTCGTCGTCGGCGCGCAGGAACACCTTCAGAAGGTCGGAGCGGGTGACGATGCCAAGCAGTTCGCCGGTGTCGCTGACCACGACCAGCCGTTTGCGGTTGCGGTCCTGGAGCAGTTTGGCGGCCTGGTTCAGGGAGGTGGTGGCGGTGATGGTGACCGCTGGGGTGTGCATGAAGTCGGCCGCCACCTGGCCCGCCGCTTTGACGTGATCGGCGTTGTGGCGGGTGGGAGCGAGCGCGGCGTGCCGGGAGCTGGGCTGCGGCTGGGGCGCGAGGAGGTCGGCCTCGGAGACCAGGCCGAGCACGTGGCGGTCGGCGTTGACCACCGGCAGGGCGCTGATGCGGTAGGCGGTCAGCAGGCTGACCATCTCCTTGAATGGGGTGGGCGGGGTGACGGCCAGCACCTGCCTGGTCATGACGTCCTGGACCTGGCTGCGCATCATGGTCTCCTTGCTGAAGGGCCTGGCGTGGTTGCGGTGTCTCGGCTGAGCGAGCCTTGTGCGTATTGCAGCCCAGTTCGCGACCTCCTCACAGGGCCACAGGTCACATCGAGGCGGAGTCGTTGGACCCTCCACCAGCCGGGATGCTGCGCGGATGCTCAGGAGCGGACCGGAATCGACCTGTGGAGGCCTCACAAGGAGGGCGCCATGTTCGGAACCATCCTGGCGGGACGGGGAGGGGCGCTGCTGGCGGCACTGGTGAACCTCAACCATCCTGCCCGCACCATCCACTGGGGGTGGTTTCTGATCTCCGCCGCGAACCTCGTCGTCGTCGCGCTGATGATCGTGGTCTTCGTCGTCGCCGTCGTCGTGCCGTTCCCAGGAGAACGGCCGAGGAGGAAGCGACCATGAGCATCCCGACCGCACCCGAGACCGAGAAGCCCACCTGGACCGGCCGCGTGCGGGGCGCCGCCGAGCGGACGTTCCCGCCGGAGCAGCTCCTCCCCGACCGCCAGCCCGTCTACGTCGCCTCGTGGACGTATCTCTTCGGGGTCCTGACCATCGCGGCCTTCACGGTGATCCTGATGTCGGGGTTGTGGCTCGCGCTGGAGGGCCCGGCCTGGTGGCACACTTCCAGGATCGGGTTGTTCGCCAACAGCCTGCACCTGTGGAGCACCGAGCTGTTCTTCTTCTTCATGGTGATCCACCTGTGGGGCAAGTTCTGGATGGCGGCCTGGCGGGGCCGGCGTCAGATGACCTGGATCACCGGAGCGGTCGCGTTCGTCGCCTCGATCGGGGCCGCCTTCACCGGCTACCTGTCCCAGCAGAACTTCGCGTCGCAGTGGGTCGCGTCCGAGGGCAAGGACGGGCTCAACGCGGCTGGGGTGGGCGCGGTCTTCAACCCGCTGAACTTCGGCCAGATGTTCATGTGGCACATCATGCTGCTCCCGGCGGTTCTCGGCGTCCTGGTCATGCTCCACGTGCTGCTGGTGCGCAGGCGCGGCGTCGTCCCGCCGTTCCCGCCAAAAGAGGAGGGAGGTACGCCATGAGCGCCAAGGGGGCCAACGCGGCCACGACGCCGACGGCGCCGGCAGCGCCGACCGGCGCGCCCCCCGGGCAGGTGGATGCCTGGGCCGGCGGATCTCGCCGCTACGACTTGGTGAAGGAGTTCGTCATCGCCCTCGTCGTCGTGTCGCTGCTCACGGTCGCGCTGGCGGTGGTGTTCTCCTCGCCCGACGACCAGCCCGTCACGCTTGCCCGCTGGGCCAACGCCGACCCCAAGGACTTCCTGACCGCGGCGCTCAGCGAGCTTGACGGCTCCAGCGACATCGCCAACTACGGCCCGCCCTACACCCACACCCCCGGCGCCGCCCAAACGATCGGGCCGGTCTGCCTGCAATGCGTTCCCGGCGTGCGGATCCCGGTCGACACCGCCCAGCGGTTCGTCATCGGGCCGCTATCGCAGCAGACCGCCAACGACCCGGCCTTGGCCGCGGCGCTGGCCCGCTACCAGTCCGCGGCAGCCTCCCAGCAAGCCGCATGGACCGATGCCTATACCAAGGCGCTGGACCAGGTGACCTTCCAGGACGGCCGGGCGGTCCTCCCAGCGGGCGACTATCGTCCGGTCCAGACCATGCTGGCGGACCTGCTGGTCCAGGCGCGAGGCGGCGGATTGGACGGCGCCCTGCTGGCGACCCGGCAGTTCTACCAGACCGACTACACCAACTCGATCCTGTTCATCTCCGCCGGGAGCTACTTCGAGGACCAGGCCCAAGCCAAGCACCTGCTCGGCGAGCAGTGGGGGATGATGAACGAGACCGGCAACTGGCCGGGACAGCCGTGGCTGTGGCTCTACACCTTCTGGTACCAGATCAAGCCGTTCTCGACCTCCGGCAACGCCGACGCTCTCGTCTGGGCGATCATGCTGGTGCTCACCCTGGCGCTGATCCTGGTGCCGTTCATCCCAGGCATCCGCTCGATCCCCCGCAGGATTCCCCTGTACCGGCTGCTCTGGCGGAGCTACTACCAGCAGGTTGAGCTGGAGGCGGAGGCCAAACGGTCGTCTTGATCAGGCTGGCCGTCGCCGGAGCGATGAGTTTCTTGCCTGTTCGTGGTCGTAGCTGTGACGGATGTGATCAGCCGACCACGAGGAGCGCACCAACATGACCGTCGCCAACACCACCCCGACAGCGGCAGCCACCGAGCGGGCCGGACGGCGCGAGTGGATCGGGCTCGCGGTGCTGGCGCTGGCCTGCCTGCTGTATGTGATGGACCTGACCGTGCTGCACCTGGCCGTCCCGGCGATCAGCGCCGCGTTGCGGCCGAGCAGCGCGCAGCTGCTGTGGATCATCGACATCTACGGGTTCTTCGTGGCCGGCTCGCTGGTCACCATGGGGACCCTCGGCGACCGGATCGGCCGGCGCCGGCTGCTGCTGATCGGCGCCGCCGCCTTCGGGGCGATGTCGCTGCTGGCGGCGTTCTCGACCAGCGCCGCGATGCTGATCGTCAGCCGGGCGCTGCTGGGGATCGCCGGGGCGACCCTGGCGCCCTCGACGCTGTCGCTGGTGTTCCACCTGTTCAAGGACCCGCGGCAGCGGTCGGTCGCGGTCGGGGTCTGGATCGGGAGCTTCTCGGCCGGCAGCGCGATCGGCCCGCTGCTCGGCGGGGTGCTGCTGGAGCACTTCTGGTGGGGGTCGGTGTTCCTGCTGGCCCTGCCGGTGATGGCGCTGCTGCTGATCCTCGGTCCCCGGGTGCTGCCCGAGTACCGCGACCCCGACGCCGGGCGGCTGGACCTGGCCAGCGCGGCGATGTCGGTGCTCGCGGTGCTGGCGGTCATCTTCGGGCTGAAGGAGACCGCCCAGAACGGCGTCAGCGCGGTCGCCGCCCTGTCGACCGTGGCCGGGGTGGCGGTCGGCGTCGCGTTCGCGCGCCGCCAGCGGAGGCTCGCCCACCCGATGGTGGACGTCGCGCTGTTCCGGGTCGGCGCCTTCAACGCGGCGCTGGCCACCAACTTCCTGGCAATCTTCGTCGCGGTCGGCTACTTCCTGTTCGTCGCCCAGTACCTGCAGCTGGTGCTCGGCCTCTCGCCGCTGCGGGCGGGGATGTGGTCGCTGCCGTCAGCCCTCGGGATGATCGCCGGGTCGCAGCTCGCCCCGCGGCTGGTGCGGCGCACCCGCCCGGTGGTGGTGATCGGTGGCGGGCTCGCGGTGGCAGCCGCCGGCCTGGCGATCCTCACCCAGGTCGGTGCCAGCGGCGGCCTGGTCCCGCTGGTCGCCGGATCGGTGGTGGTCTCTGTCGGTCTGGCGGCGGTGTTCGGGCTGACCACCGAGCTGATCGTCGGGTCGGCCCCGCCGGAGCGGGCCGGGGCGGCCTCGGGCATCTCCGAGACCGGCGCTGAGCTGGGCGGCGCGCTCGGCATCGCGATCCTTGGCAGCGTCGGCGTGGCGATCTACCGCGGCGCGCTGGCGACCCACCTCCCGGCCGGCGTGCCAGCGCAGGCGGCCGCGACCGCCCGCGACACCCTCGGCGGCGCCGTGGCCGTCGCCGATCAGCTGCCCGGACGGCTGGGCGCGGAGGTCCTCCAGGCCGCACGCGACGCGTTCGTCCAGGGCATGCGGGTCAGCACCGCGATCGCGGCGGCGGTCGCGGTCGGGCTCGCGATCATGGTCACGGTCGCGCTGCGCGACCGGTCGGCCGCCACCACGGCCACCACGGCCACCACGGCCGAGGCCGCGGCCGAGACCCCGGTCGAGGGCGAGTGCTGCCTGGCCGCCTGATCGCCTGATCGCGCGCGGGCGGACGGCGGGTGCCCTCACGCCGATGGCGCCCGCCGCGTGGCTGTGGGGGCCGGGGGGCGCGAACCGGCCAGCAGGCCGCCACGATGTGTCTCGGTTTGGGACAGACCTCGCGGCCTCGTGACTCGGCTGCGGTGCCGGCGTAGGCTCTTGCCTGGGTGCCAGGATTGTCCAGATGCAGCCCGGGAGGGACGCGATGGAGCTGACCCAGGTCAGGGAGCTGACCCAGGACAAGGCCCTCTGGATCTACGATCGCATGGTGACCATCCGGGCCTTCGAGGAGCGGGTGGCGAAGCTGTTCGCCGACGGCCAGATCCCTGGCTTCGTCCACCTTTACGCCGGTGAGGAGGCGGTCGCGGTCGGCGTCTGCGCCCACCTGGAGGACGCCGACTTCATCACCTCCACCCACGACGGCTCCTGCAAGGGCAAGGGCGGCTCGATGCACATCGCCGACGTCTCCCGGGGCATGCTGGGCGCCAACGGGATCGTCGGCGGCGGCCCGCCGCTGGCCTGCGGCGCCGGGCTCACCGCCAAGCTCAAGGGCAGCGGCGCGGTCTGCGCCTGCTTCTTCGGCGACGGCGCGGCCGAGCAGGGCACCACCCACGAGGCGATGAACCTGGCTGCGATCTGGAAGCTCCCGGTGATCTTCGTCGCCGAAAACAACGGCTTCGCCGAATCCACCCCGGTCGGGTACCACTGCGCGGCCTCCAGCATCGCCGACCGCGCCGCCTCTTATAACATCCCCGGCGTCTCCGTCGACGGCTACGACGCCGTCGCCATGTTCGAGGCGGCCGGCGAGGCGCTCGCCCGCGCCCGCCGGGGCGACGGGCCCAGCCTGATCGAGGCCAGGACCTGGCGCTACTTCGGGCATTTCGAAGGCGACCAGGTCACCTACCGGACCGCCGAGCAGTCGGCCGCCTACCGCGAGCACGATCCGCTCACCTGGTTCGCCAAGCAGGCGGCGGAGCGCGGGCTGCTCACCGACGCCCAGGTCGAGGAGCGCCAGCGGGCCGCCGAAGCCGCCGTGGACGAGGCGATCGCCTTCGCTGAGCGGAGCCCCCATCCCGCCCCCACCGACGCGCTCAGCGACGTCTACGTCACCTACCGGTAGGAGGAGGGTGCTCCCATGGCCGTCGCCACCCGCACGATCACCTTCCGCGAGGCCGTCAACGAGGCGCTGCGCCAGGAGATGGCCCGCGACCCCGACGTGGTGCTGCTGGGCGAGGACGTCGCCGGCGGCGCCACCGTCCCCGGGTTCGAGCACGAGGACGCCTGGGGCGGCGTCCTCGGCGTCACCAAGGGCCTGGTGCAGGACTTCGGCCGCGAACGTGTGCTCGACACGCCGATCTCCGAGTCGGGCTTCATCGGCGCGGCGGTCGGCGCCGCCGCCACCGGGCTGCGCCCGGTCGCCGAGCTGATGTTCGTCGACTTCTTCGGCGTCTGCATGGACCAGATCTTCAACCAGGGCGCCAAGCTGCGCTACATGTTCGGCGGCAAGGCGCGGGTCCCGCTGGTGATCCGCACCATGATCGGCGCCGGGTTCCGCGCGGCCGGGCAGCACTCCGGCTGCCACTACTCGGTCTTCACCCACATGCCCGGCCTCAAGACGGTGGTGCCGTCCAACCCCGCCGACGCCAAGGGCCTGCTCGCCGCCGCGATCCGCGACGACGACCCGGTGCTGTTCTTCGAGCACAAGCTGCTCTACGACACCACCGGCGAGGTCCCGGAGGGCGAGCACCTCGTCGAGCTGGGCCGTGCCGCCGTGCCCCGCGAGGGCGACGGCGCCACCGTGGTCGCCATCGGCCGGATGGTCAACCTGGCGCTGGAGGCGGCCGAGACGCTGGCCGGCGCCGGCGCCGGCGTCGAGGTGGAGGTGATCGACCCGCGCACGCTGTCGCCGCTGGACGACGAGGCGATCCTTTCGTCGGTGCGCAAGACCGGCCGCCTGGTGGTGGTCGACGAGGACAACCCGCGCTGCTCGATGGCCACCGACATCGCCGCGCTGGTCGCCGCCCAGGCCTTCGACCACCTGGACGCCCCGCCGCAGCTGGTCACGGCACCGCACACGCCGGTGCCGTTCGCGCCGGTGCTGGAGGACTTCTACATCCCGACGCCGGAGCGCATCGCCCAGGCGGTCCAGGCAACCCTGTAGTGGTCGCGAGTCGCGAGCGAGCGAGGTCCCGCTGATGCTCACCGAGGTCCGCATGCCGAAGCTCGGCATGGCGATGAAGAAGGGCGCGGTCACCAAGTGGCTCAAGGCCGAGGGCGAGACCGTCCAGGAAGGCGCCGAGCTGTTCGAGCTGGCCACCGAGAAGATCACCGCCGTGGTCCCGTCCCCGGCCTCCGGGCTGCTCGGCCGGGTGGTGGCCCAGCTCGGCGCCGAGCTGCCGGTCGGCGCGCTGCTCGCCCTCATCGGCGAGCCGGGCGACACCTTCCCGCCCCGGGAGGAGCTGGCCGCGCAGCCGCCGCCGGGGGCGCCAGCGTTCCCGATCGGGGCGCCACCCGCTCCACCCGAGGCAGCCACGCGAGCTGGCGGCCGGCCCGGCGACGGCGCCCCGGTATCCCCGGCGGCGCGGCGCCGCGCCCGGGAGCTGGGCGTGGACGTCGCGCTGGTAGCGCCGAGCGCGCCGGGGAAGCGGGTCATGGTGGAGGACGTGGAGGCGTTCGCAGCCGCCGCTGCGGCCGTCGCCGAGGCGGAGCCCGAGGAGATGCCCGCTCCGGCCGGGCGGGTGGTGCCGTTCACTGGGATCCGCCGGGTGGTCGCCGAGCGGCTCAGCGAGAGCCTGCGGACGACCGCCCAGGTCACCATCTCGCGCGAGGTCGAGGCTGGCGGGCTGGTGACGCGGCGGGCCGCGCTCGCCGCCGGGTTCGAGGTGGCCACCGGGATCCGCCTGACCTACACCGACCTGCTGGTCGAGGCCGTGGCTCGCCTGCTGGCGGACCACCCGCTGCTGAACTCGACCCTGACCGAGGAAGGCATCGTGCTCCCCGACGCGGTCCACGTGGGCGTGGCGGTGGCGCTGGAGGACGGGCTGATCGTGCCGGTGATCCGCGACGCCGGCACCCGGCCGCTGGCCGAGCTGGCCCGCGACCGGGCCGAGCTGGCCGCCAAGGCGCAGGCCGGGACGCTGACCCTGGATGAGGTCGAGGGCGGAACCTTCACCATCTCGAACCTGGGCAGCTTCGGCGCCGACGCCTTCACCCCGATCATCAACCCGCCGCAGTGCGCGATCCTCGGCGTCGGCCGCATCGTCGACAAGCCGGTGGCGGTCGCGGCCCGGGTCGAGGTCCGGCCGCTGCTGTGGCTGTCGCTCACCTTCGACCACCGGATCGTGGACGGCGCGCCCGCCGCCCGCTTCCTGCGGGAACTGGGCGACCGCCTCGCCACGCCGGAGCCCGCGCCGGAGCCCGCGCCGGAGCCCGGGCCGGGACCGGGATAGGCGGGGGCGTGGCGGCGGCGGTCGGGCTGATCGCGAACCCGGCGGCAGGGCGGGACATCCGCCGCCTGACCGCCCACGCCTCGGTGGTGCCGAACCACGAGAAGGCCTCGATCGTGCGGCGGGTCCTCCACGGCCTGGCCGCGACCGGCGTGGACCTGGTGTTGTATCTGGCCGACACCGCCGGGATCGTCGCCGCGGCGGTCGACGGCGCCCGCCCGCCGGTCGCGATGGAGGCGCTCGGGCTGCGGGCGCACGGCTGGGCGTCGGACTCGACCGAGGCCGCGCGGCTGCTGGCGGCGGCCGGGGTCGGCGCGATCGTCACCCTCGGCGGCGACGGGACCAACCGGGCGGTGGCCGCCGCCTGCGGCGAGGTGCCGCTGGTGGCGGTCTCCACCGGGACCAACAACGTCTTCCCCACGATGGTCGACGGCACCGTGGCCGGCCTCGCCGCCGGGCTGGTGGCGACCGGGGCGGTAGACGCCGAGCAGGTGGTACGCAGAGCCAAGCGCGTCGAGGTCCAGGTCGAGGCTGCCGGGGACGCTGCCGGGGGTGCCGACTTCGCACTGATCGACGCCGCCGCCTGCACCGATGCCTTCGTCGGCACCCGCGCGGTCTGGGACGCGGCCAGGGTCCGGGCGCTGGTGCTGACCCGCGCCGAGCCGTGGTCGGTCGGCCTGTCCGCGATCGGCGGCCGCCTCTGCCCCCTGGCGCCCGAGGATCCCGCTGGGCTGTACGTCGAGCTGGCACCGGCGGGGGAGGGCCCGGCGGTGACCGCGACGGTCGCGCCGGGCGTGGTCGCCAGCGTCGCGGTCAGCGGCTGGCGGCTGCTGGAGCTGGGCGAGCCGGTCACCCTCTCCGGGCTCGGCCGCGGCTTCGACGCGGGCGAGCGTCGCGGAGGCGCGCGCACGGTTGCCCTGGACGGTGAACGGGAGCTGGCCCTCGACCCGAACACGGTCGCGACCGCGACGGTAACCCTGACCGGCCCCCGAGTGGTCGACATCCGCGCCGCCCTCGCGGCGGCCGGCCGAGGCTGGGACCGTGGCTGACCTGGTCGTGGTGGGCGGCGGGCCGGCCGGTGTCGCGGCGGCGCTGGCTGGGCGGCGGGCGGGCGCCGAGGTCGTCTTGATCGAGCGTGGGTTGCTCGGTGGGACCTGCGTGCATGCCGGATGCATCTCGTCGGCTGCCTACCAGCCCACCGCCTCGGTCCTGCACGACCTGCGGCGGGCTGGGGCGCTCGGGATCGAGCTGGAGGGCGGTGCCGCCAGTGCCAAGCTCAGCTGGGACCGCGTCCAGGCGTGGGCGTCGCGGGCCAGCGAGGCGGTCGCCGCCGGGGTCCGCGCCGCCACGGTCGCGGCCGGCGGCGTGGACGGCTACGAGGGGGTCCCGGCGGTGGTCTGCGCCGGGGCGCGGTCGGTGGCGCCCGAGGGCGTGCTGACCAACGACGCGGTGATGGGGCTCGCGGCGCCGCCCCGCAGGCTGCTGGTGATGGGGGCGTCGCGGTTCTCGCTGGAGTGGGCCGACCTGTTCGCCGCCGCCGGGAGCCGCGTCACCGTGGTCGCACCCGCCGGGCGGATCCTCCCGGAGGAGGACGCCGACCTGGCCGGCTTCCTGCAGCTCGCCCTGGAGGAACGCGGGATCGCGTTCGTGGCCGACGCGGACGCCGCCGAGGCGGGCGGTGGCGAGCGGCACGAGGCGATCCTCTCAGCAGACACGCGCGAGCCGAACCTGCCCGGCATGGCGGTCGACGCGACCTGCCGGACGCGGCTGGAGGGCGTCTGGGCGGCCGGCGACGTGACCGGGCCGCGGTGGCTCTCCAACCGCGCCCGCGTCCAGGGCCAGGCGGCCGCCGTCAACGCGCTCGGCGGGTCGGCGAAGGTGCGCGACGAGCGCCTGCCCCGCAGCGTCAACACCAATCCGGCGTTCGCCGCCGTCGGGTACACCGAGGCCGAGGCGAGCGCGCGGGGGCTCGATGTCGCGGTGGGGTTCGCCGACCTCGCCGCCAGCCCGCGGGCGCTGACGCTGGACCGCGCGGCGGGCGCGCTCAAGCTGGTGGTCGATCCCGAGTTCGGCGAGGTCCTCGGCGCCCACATGGTCGGGGTGGGCGCCAGCGAGGTGATCGCTCAGGTTGCCCTGGCCATGGAGCTGGAGGCTGACTACCGCGACCTCGCCCGCGTCGCGCATGTTCACCCGAGCCTCGCGGAGCTGGTCAGCGACGCGGCTGCCTCGATCTGACGGCCCCGCTATCCGGCCCCGCTACTCGGCCCCGGGCTCGGGTTCGGGCTCGGGTTCGGGCCCGAGGTCGGGTTCGGCGTCGTCCGCCAGCCAGAGCAGGCATTCTATCCGCCGGCGCAGGGTCCGCACCGCCCGGCGATAGGTGCGCGGGGGGAGCTTGGTCCGGTCGGGCCCGAACACCAGCAGGCCGGGATGGCGTTCGCGCACCAGCTCCACCAGGGCCTGGACGGGGTGGAGGCTCTTGACCCGGAGGCGTTCGACCTGCAGGCCCAGCGACTGCGCCAGCTCCGCCGGCTCACGCAGGGCCCTGGCCAGCTCGGGGGTGTAGTCGAGCTGGTCGTAGCCCATCATCACCGACAGCGGCAGGGGTGGGAGCAGGACCATGTTGGCCACGATCAGCGGCTGCCCCGACTCCACCGCGGCGTCCACCGCCACCACCCACGCCCGAGGCTCGAAGGGGACGTCCAGGGTGGCCAGCAGCACCGGCCGCCCCGCCGACTTGACCGGCGTGCTGGGGACCTTGGACTCGGGGCGGATCCGGGTCGACATCGACCCTCCACGAGGGACGGAGGATGTGGTGTCCTACCGGAAGAGTCTGGCACGCATCAACCGGCAGCGCGTTGCGCGGAGCCGGGCAAGCTCCTGCCGTGGTCGCAACTCGTGGTCGCAGCTCGTCGGGTCGGTGGGCTCGCCTCAGCCGAGTTCGGCGACGGCGCGGGCCAGGGCGTCCTCGACCAGGCGCCGCTCCGAGGCGGGTCGCGGGTCGTCGCGGAGGCCGTCCAGGTCGCCGATGATGGTCACGATGTCGGCCCATGGGTGGTAGCGGGCGTCGCTCTGCCGCTCCCAGTGGGCGGTGAAGCGGTCGGCCACCGCCAGGCCGTACGGGAAGAGGTTGCCGCGGCAGTGGCCGACGTCGACCACGGCCGGGCCGATGCTCGCCGACGCCCAGTCCACCACCCCGGTCACCCGCCCGCGCCGCCACAGCACGTTGCCGGGGTGGTAGTCACGGTGGACGAATACCGCAGGGCCGGCGTCCGGCGGGGTCGGGCGGTGAAACCAGTCGACCGCACGGGCCCAGACCGCCGGCCAGCGCGCCCAGGCGGGCAGCTCGTACCGGTCCTGGCGGTAGGGGGCGAACGGGCGGATCGACGCGGCCCCGTTGCCCGCCTCGGCCCCAGCGCCGTCGGCCCTGGTCCCCGCGCCGGGCAGGGGCAGGGGCGCCGCGTGGATGGGCGGCAGTTGCTCGGCCAGGCGCAGGAGCCAGCGGTCCCGGTGGGGTGGCGACCACTCGACGCGGCCGGGAAGGCGTGACATCAACACCGCCGGCACACCAGCCGCAGTTCCGGTCGCGTCCACGGCGAGCAGCGTCGGGGTGGGCAGCTCCACGGCGGCGACGAACCGCAGCGCCCGGGCTTCCCACCTGGCGATCTCCGGCTCTTCGAGGTTCACCTCTGGCCGGACGTAGCGCCGCAGCACGACCCGCACGCGCTGGTCCACCGTCAGCAGGTGCACGGCGGAGGCCAGCCCGCCCCGCAGGGCGCGCACCGCGGTGACCGTGCCGCCACCAAGCGCCTCGGCGGCCCAGTCGAGGGCGGGGCGAGGCGGCCGTGCGCGCAGCAGCCGCCAGGTCGCCGGGTCCTCGTCGAACCCGTAGGCGGCAGGAACAGGACTACCCATGATCGATCTCCCCAAAGGTGTCGTCGCTGGCGGGGGTCCACGCCAGGCGGCGGGGGAGATCGAGCGTTCTAGGGTCAGCCGAAGCCGGGTCTTCGCATCACCACTCCTCAAGCCTCCTCAAGCCGAGCTGCCAAGCCAGTATCGCCCGCCCATGGTGCGGAGGCTAGATGCATTCCAAGGAAGTTGCTTGACGAAACTTTCCAGCTCCGCATAGAGGTTCGTCAAGCAACTTCCTCGCCGTCTCGCTTGAAGACCGGGCGAGCGTTTCTGGAGGCGGTAGTAGCGTCACGAAACTGACTGGGATACGATGATCGCCGTGCTGAACCGAACCTACGAGACCCAGATCTGCTCGATCGCCCGCACCCTTGAGGTCGTCGGCGAACGCTGGACCCTGCTCGTGCTCCGGGACGTCCTGCGCGGCACCCGCCGCTTCGACGAGCTGATCCAGAGCCTGGGCGTCGCCCGCAACGTCCTCAGCGACCGCCTCGACCGCCTGGTCGCCCACGGCCTGGTGGAACGCGAGCCCTATCAGGACCACCCGCCCCGGTTCGAGTACCACCCGACCGCCAAGGGCAGCGAACTCGTGGTCGTCCTGCTCGGCCTGATGCACTGGGGCGACCGCCATCTCGCCGGCCTCGCCGGCCCGCCCGTCCTCACCGAGCACCGCGACTGCGGCGGGGCGGTCGTCGAGCAGCTTGCCTGCGGGTCCTGCGGCCGGATGGTCCCGCCCGATCAGCTCATCACCCGCCCGGGCCCGGGCGCGCGGGCACCGGACCACGCCGCCGTCTGAGCTGCGCCGCACTGGTGCTCGCGGACGGCGGGGTTGTCGTCGCCGGGCTGGCGAGTGCCGCGGAGAGCGTCTCCGCCGGCACCGTCCACAGCCTCGCGGTCGGCTTCCCGCCCGCGCGGTGAGTACGGGGGAAGCCGCTGGCGCGCCTCCCCCGAAGGCCCCTTGGCCTGACCGCCACCGGGTGGTCGTCGTCATCGTCGTTTGCGTGGCTGGCATGTTTGTTCGCGAGCGTGGGCATACGTGCCATACAGGACCGCGCGGGACAGGGAGGCAGCGATGACGCGCATCGGATCGGCACTGGTGATCATCTGGCTGATTATCGGCGTGGCCGCGGCGGCGCAGCGCCACTACCTCGACAACTCACGGCCGAGCTGCGCCAAGGTCGGGACGGTCGCGGCCACGGTCGTCGCCGGGCCGCTGAACTACGTCGGGGTCAACCCGAAGATCAAATGCCGCACCCCGCAGCCGTCGAAGTGACGGCCACGGGGTAGCTCCGCCGCAGGCTCGGCCTCAGACCACCATGCCGGACAGGACGGTCGACTGGAGCAGCACCAGGACGCACATCAGCAGCAGGAACAGCAGGCTCCAGCCGAGCACCTTGCGGAACAGGTCGCCCTCCTCGCCGGCGAGGCCGACCGCGCTGGCGCCGATCGCCAGGTTCTGCGGCGAGATCATCTTGCCGAGCACGCCGCCGGAGCTGTTCGCCGCCGCCAGCAGCGTCGGCGACAGGCCGGCCTGGTGCCCCGCGGTCACCTGCAGCAGGCCGAACAGCGAGTTCGACGAGGTGTCCGAGCCGCTCACCGCGACCCCGAGCCAGCCGAGGATCGGCGACAGGAAGGCGAAGAACCCGCCAGCGCCCGCCATCCACTGGCCAAGGGTGACCGTCTGGCCGGAGAGGTTCATCACGAACGCCAGCGCCAGCACTGTCAGGACCGTGAGGATCGCCCACTTGAGCTGGTT
>WNGD01006743.1_pt1 | contig 15940 bp, 13 predicted proteins | sample 5400671 | NCBI WGS metagenome assembly WNGD01 (sample SAMN13153369, study PRJNA577476) | soil metagenome | isolation source: 40 cm soil or saprolite under grassland replicate 2 | place: USA:California | collected 2016-06-15 | reverse complement strand
GCTGAGTGCGGAGGCCCCCGGGCGCTCTCGATCAGTGCCCAGAGGGCCCCGGGTCCGGCATCTCTGCGCGACCGATATCTCTGGATTCGCACAGCGTCACGCCCGGTGTTCCGGGCGCAAATGCGCGTTGCTCATGTTGAGAGCCCGGGGATCTTCATCGCGCCAACGAGCTTGCAAAATTTCAAGGGGCATTCCCGGATTGGGGGCTGTGCGCGCCAAAACGCCGCGGCAAAGGCGCAGCCTCATGACGCGGCCCTCGTCTACTCGGCGGTGCGCGCCGGGGCGCTTTCAGGAAGCGGTGCTCCATCGCCAGTCGCAAATCGCCGGCATGTCTTCCCCGTGCTCGTAGATGTACTGCCTGTGCTCGATGAGCCGGTCGCGGACCGTCTGCTTCACGTAGGCGGCCTTGTTGCTCAGCCCCGGCACGCGATCGACGACGTCGGCCACGAGGTGGAAGCGGTCCAGGTCGTTCAGGACGGCCATGTCGAACGGCGTCGTGATCGTCCCTTCTTCCTTATAGCCGCGGACGTGCAGGTTGGCGTGGTTCATGCGCCGGTAGGTCAGGCGGTGGATGAGCCACGGATATCCATGGTACGCGAAGATGATCGGCTTGTTCGTGGTGAAGATCTCGTCGAAGTCCCGGTCGTTGAGGCCGTGCGGGTGCTCGGTGACGGGCTGGAGCTTCATCAGGTCGACCACATTGACGACTCGGACCTTCAACCCGGGAAGATGCTGGTGGAGGAGCTGGACTGCCGCCAGGGTCTCCAGAGTCGGCACGTCACCGGCGCACGCCATCACCACGTCCGGCTCGCTGCCGGCGTCGTTGCTGGCCCATTCCCAGATGCCGATGCCCGACGTGCAGTGCTTGATCGCCTGGTCCATCGTCAGCCATTGCGGTGCGGGATGTTTCCCGGCGACGATCACGTTGACGTAATGCCGGCTGCGCAGGCAATGGTCGGCAACCGACAGCAGGCAGTTGGCATCGGGCGGCAGATAGACGCGGATGATCTCGGCTTTTTTGTTGACGACGTGATCGATGAAGCCGGGATCCTGGTGCGTGAAGCCGTTGTGGTCCTGCCGCCAGACGTGCGAGGCAAGCAGGATGTTCAGCGACGCGACCGGCCGCCGCCACGGAATGTGACGCGTCACCTTCAGCCACTTGGCGTGCTGGTTGAACATCGAGTCGATGATGTGGATGAACGCCTCATAAGAGTTGAACAGGCCGTGCCGGCCGGTGAGCAAGTAGCCCTCCAGCCAACCCTCACACTGGTGCTCGCTCAGCACCTCCATCACGCGCCCCTCACGGGCGAGATGGTCGTCGGTCTCGAGGATCTCGGCCGCCCACTGCTTGGCCGTGGCCTGGAACACGGCGGTGAGGCGATTCGACGCCGTCTCGTCCGGCCCGAACACGCGGAAGTTATGCGGGTTGAGCTTGATCACGTCGCGTAAGAACTCACCCAGGACGCGCGTGTCCTCGGCATCCGCTGACCCGGGGGCAGCGACATCGACGGCATAACTGCGGAAGTCGGGAAGCTTGAGGTCGCGCAGCAGCATACCGCCGTTGGCGTGCGGGTTGGCGCCCATGCGGCGGTCGCCCCTTGGGGCCAGCTCCGCGAGCTCGGGCCGCAGCCGGCCGGCTTCATCGAACAGCGCGTCGGGTGTGTAGCTGCTCATCCAGGTCTCGAGAAGCTTGAGATGCTCCGGGTGCGCTGTTGGGTCGGAGAGCGGGACCTGATGCGCCCGGTACGTGCCCTCGACCGGTTGGCCATCGACAACCTTAGGTCCGGTCCACCCCTTGGGTGTCTTGAGAATGATCATAGGCCAGATCGGCCGCGGCGCGGCGCCATTGGTCCGGGCCTCGTTCTGGATACGCCTGATCCCGGCGATGACCGCGTCGAGGGTTTCCGCCATGAGCCGATGCATCAATTCCGGCTGATCCCCCGCGACGACGTAAGGCGCGTACCCATAGCCCCGAAAGAGCTGCTCCAGCTCGGCGTGGCTGATGCGTGCGAGCACTGCCGGGTTGGCGATCTTGTAGCCGTTGAGGTGGAGGATCGGCAGCACCGCCCCGTCGCGCGCCGGGTTGAGGAACTTGTTAGCGTGCCAGCCGGTAGCCAACGGCCCAGTCTCAGCCTCGCCGTCACCCACGACGCAAGCGACGATGAGATCGGGGTTGTCGAAGGCGGCGCCGAACGCGTGGCTCAAACTGTACCCCAGCTCGCCGCCTTCGTGGATCGAGCCGGGCGTCTCGGGCGCGACGTGGCTCGGGATGCCGCCGGGGAAGGAGAACTGCTTGAACAGTCTTCTCATCCCATCTTCGTCTTGCGAGACTTCCGGGTACAGCTCGCTGTAAGTGCCCTCGAGATAAGTATTGGCCACTAACGCCGGTCCGCCGTGCCCCGGTCCGGAGATGTAAATCATGTTGAGGTCATATTCTTTGATGGCCCGGTTCAGGTGGACGTAGATAAAGTTTTGCCCGGGCGTCGTGCCCCAATGCCCGAGGAGCCGCCGCTTGACGTGCTCCAGCGTCAGCGGGCGCTTCAGCAGCGGATTGTCGCGGAGGTAGATCTGGCCGACCGACAGATAGTTTGCCGCTCGCCAGTAGGCATCCATTCTTTTGAGGAGATCCGTCGACAAGGGTGTACCCATCGCGTTTACCTCTTCTGGATTTGGTCCGCGACCTGTTTCATGGCGGTACCCCTTTGGCCCGCGCCGCGCCGGGCAGGTCATAGTTGACGAGATCGCCGATGCGCTGAATCGTCACGTCCGGAGCTGGAAACCTGGCCACCTCAGGATCGAACGCGTAGTGACCCTGTCGCGGAAAGACGGTCGTGAGGCGCTGGCCCCAGACTTTCTTCACGGCCGTCAGGATGCGGACCTTGTCATCGACGAGAACATAGTGCTCCGCTGGAAAGCGCTGCTCGACGTCGTCCAGTTCCTGTTCCTTGTGGATGTAGATGAGGACGCGCCCTTCGACGGCGTCAAACAGCCCGGAGCGCTCGACTTTGCGGGGCTGGAAAACCACGTCGCCGTCGGAGAGGATGACCGTCGTACCGAAGCGCGCCAGGTGCTCGATCACGTCGAGCGAGCCTGGGAAGAGCCGGTTGGCGAACGGATAGTTCACCAGGAACGACGAGACCGCGAGCAGGCGCGGATCGCGCGGGTTCTCCACACGATAGCGTTGCAAGGCGCCCAGGTAGTCGGCGTAGCCGAGCTCGACGCGCAACTCCTCGAAGATCGCCCAGTAACGCTCCTGGCGCTGCGCCCCGACTTCGCGGGTGAGATGGCGCTTGAGATCTTCAGCGACCCGATCGTTGTCGAGGAGCGTGTTGTCGACGTCGAGCAGAAACACGACGCGGTGATTCTCGGTCATCTCGCCTTCCCTTTGTTCGGTGATCGGTCCTTCCACAGACGGAACCCGCCAGCGAAGGCGTTGGCGTTGCCGGCCAAGCGAGCCCTCGCGGGCAGGGCTTCCAACCTCTGAGCGTTTCCGCCGCCCAGCACGAGGTCCTTGATCTCCAGCGCCGTCTTGAGGCGCTTGGCCACGTCCGCCACGTGCCGCCGCCAGCGTTTCTTGCCGAGCCGCTCCAGGCCGCGCGCGCCCACGTAGTCTTCGTACGTACGACCCTTCTTGTAAGGCAAGTGACCGAGCTCCATCGGTTCGAGCACGCCGTCGATGATCATCGCCGAGCCGAGGCCGGTGCCGAGACCAAGGAAGAGCATGCGCCCGCCGCGGTAGCTTCCAAGCGCCTGCATCGCCGCGTCGTTGATGATTTTCACCGGGCAGCCGAACGCCTTGCGGAAGTTGAAGCCCACCCAGCCGGGTCCCAGGTTGTGGGGTTCGGCGATGGGCCGCCCGTGCAGCACCGGCCCGGGGTAACCGATCGACACCACGTCGTAGCGCCAGTCCGCCGTGAGCCGCTTCACGGCAGTCACCATCCGCCCGGGCGTCATGCTTGGGCCGGATTCGACCTCGCGCCGCGTCCGCTGCCCGGACGCGAGCACCTTCACGTGTGTGCCGCCGACGTCGATGACCAGGATCCGCATTGGCAACTCCCCAGGGTTGCAGCGTCACGGCGGAGGGCGGTGCCAACCGCCGGCGTCCGGCACCCCAAACACGCGACGCCGCCGCGCGTCGACCAGCATCACCAGATCAAGTCCCTTGGCATGTACGATGTGCTGCCAGTCGCCGGTGTGCTGCGGCTTGTAATCGACAAACCACTGCGGCTGCACGCGGAAGTCTGAGAGCTGCTGCCAAACCATAGGCACTTGCTTTCCAGAGCTCCGGGCAGGATAGCATAGGTTTGGCGGCAGAGAGCGCGGAGAATTCTCCCGGCAGCGGATGCAATCAGAAGTGCGAGTCGGCATGGAGTCCAGCCTTCAGGCTGCACTGACCTGGGCAGGCTAAAGTCTGAGCTCCGAACAAAAAGCCCTTGGGCTCATTTGTGCAAGCATGGAGTTCAGCCTTCAGGCTGCACTGACCTGGGCAGGCTAAAAGCCTGAACTCCGAACAAAAAGCCCTTGGGCTCATTTGTGCGGGCATGGAGTCCAGCCTTCAGGCTGCACTGACCTGGGCAGGCTAAAGCCTGAACTCCGAACAAAAAGCCCATGCCGGGACGCATTCGTTTGGAATATTCCGGGTGTTCGCTTTCGCTAAGCCCCCAGCGCCAGGGCTGCAAGATCAATAGCGGAATCGGTACTTCAGTTCGACAATGATCTGGCGAGGGTCGTTGAAATGCGTGCCTCCGAAGGTATTGCTGTTGTCCAGCAGATAGCGCCGGCCGGTCAGATTGATCCCTGTCAATCGTACCGACCATCTCTCGCCGATATCCTTGGCCAGGGAGAGATCCAACGTCGTATGCGAAGGGAGATGCCCCGGGCCATCGCCGTTCAGGAATCCTGAACCATACGCAACGTGTCCTGAGGCCCAGGCGCGCCCGGGAAAGTTTATCTCGAAACCCGTGCCCAGTGTGGTGCGCTGATCATGGTCCAGGAAGAAAAAATCACCTTCAGGCGGCGTGAAGTCCGTAAGCCCGCCGCTGACGGCGCCTCTCCCTTCCGCGAACTGACGCGAAAAGACCAGATGGAGTTTGGCGCGCCGGAGCAAAAGGGGAGAGCGCACGGCCGCTTCCCAACCGCGGATGCGAGCCGTATCGATAGTGAGGGGAAAGAAAATGTTGGAATTACCCAAAACATCGTGATCGAAGAAATTCCGCGCCCGCGTCTGAAAATAGTCTGTATCGAGTGTCCACCCGGCGAAAGGAATGGCGATCCCTGCTTCGTACTGCTCATCCCGCTCTCCGCGCAGCGGCAGGAATCCGAAGCCCTGCTCGAGAGCGAAGTCCAACAGCGGCCCGGAGACGGTGGAGAGGGGTGGCGGTTGGTAATACCGTCCGTAAAATCCGCGCACGACCCAACCCAGTCCGGGGATCCGGATGGCCGCCCCGGCCCTCGGGCTTGCGGCGTTTTCGGTCAGCTCCCCTGCAAAGTGCGTCAGCCGGATCCCACCATTGACCGTCAGCCAGGAAAACACTCTGCACTGGTCTTCCAGGAACAACGCCTCCACGTTCCCCGCGAGTTTCTCACGCTGACTCAAACCGGCAAGCCCCATCTGATCCCCGGCCACGATTCCGAACAGCGCGTTGTCCTTTTGTGCAAACCCCATGAGCCCGACCCGGGCATTGTGTCTCCCTGACAGCGCGGCGAGCGTGACCTGGCCCCCGGCGTATTGGGAACGGTGATCCGTCTCGGGAGTGACCGGCCTGGCGCCCGCTCCTCCTATGAAATTGGCACGATTGAAGTGGTAAAAGGGCGAAACGGTCACCAACACTCCCGGTCTGGCGGTGTGCACCCAGGAAAAATTGACGAGGGCGTCCCTCTCGTTTTCGACATCACGGACGCCTGCGGCCTGATCCTCAGGGGAGTTGGGCACCTGGTAATGATCTCCGCGCGCCGAAGTCACCAGCCGAAGTTCATCGCCGGGACCCGCCGCAAAGATCAACGACGCCATGCCGCCCAGTCCGGCGCCGAGGTCGTGAAGCACGTACGGCGCCGGTGTTTCCAGGCCGAGGCCGGTACGGTTGCCGTTCACACTGGTGTAATACGCGAATCGTTTGGTGTGGCCGCCAAGGCTGATCTGGTCGTTTGTCTGATAGAAGCTGCCGATGCTTGCGACGAGCTGTCCCTCATTATTCCTCTCGAAACCTGAGCGAGGCACGACATTGAAGACCCCGTAAATGCGGTCGCCATATTCTGACGAGTAGCCGCCGCGCTGCACCTCGAGATAGTCGATGTCCTTCGGATCGAACTGCGGCCCGACGTTGCTCGCGATGTTCGTGTTGGGAACGGGTACGCCGTCTATCAGCCAGGTTACTTGATGGCCGCCGCGGATGTGGAGTTGATCGTGCACCATGTAGGCGCCCGGCACGTAATTGGTGATCATAGCCAGGCTGTTGCTGCGGTCGGCCCCGGGAGTTCGCGCGATTTCCTCGCGGCTGACAATACTCTGAGTCGTGGAAGACGCAGGATCCAATGGCTCGGCCGCTGAGGAGACCACGACGTTCTCTTCGACGGCAGCCAACTTGAGCTGAATTTGAAGTATCGGCGCCGCTCCGGAAGTCACCGCAACCGGCTGCTCCAGCCGGGTGAATCCTGAAAGGTTCACACCGACGACATACTCGCCCACAGGAACCGCCCCGAATTCGAACCGGCCCTCGGCGTTGGTTTGCGCGGTTCGCGACCACTCCGAAGCGCGAGCGCGAATCGTCACGGGCGCGCCCTTTATCGGGAGATGCTGTGGATCAAATACGACCCCCCGGACAGTTCCGAAAATTGTGGCGAACCCCGGAGAAGCACCGCACAGAATCGCCAGAAAGAGACAAGCACGACAATAAATGCCTTTCGCCATGGGCCTCCAAAGCGCACGCTCGCATCCTTGAGATGCGCGCCTGAGAAGGAAATCCTCACAGATCGGCAACGACACGCAATGCGAAGGAGCCGGGCAGGGGCCAGGAATGATTTTGAGGGCCTGACCACCGGGAGTCGTCCGGCCGGGTTTCACTTTCTTCGATTTTGGTTAACTAGCAGGAGCAGATGGGGGAAGCCGCAAGGCGCGGCGGGAGTTCCAGAGGTTCGCAGGATCGGCTCGACCCCGAGCGTAATGACACGCTCAAATCGGCCGAGCCCCAGGGCGGAAACAGCTGTGTCTTGGAAGGGAGCGTTGCCACTTCGAAGAGAAACGGTACGATGAATAGCTTTGCCGGATGACAGGCGACGCTGATGAAGCAGCGCGTCCTGCCGCCGTGGCAGCTTGTTTCCTGTGCGGGTTCCTTTCCCTGCCGGGCAGCGCAAGCCCGCGCGCAACTCTCGGCGTTATCATGCATGGAGCAGACCCAAGCAGGCTCTGAATCTTGCGCCTCGCAGAGCGCCATACCCAATGGAGGCCCCAGGATTGCAGCCAGGAGGAACAAGCTCAGCAACTGTCGCATATCGGCAACGATAGCACAGGAGATTCTCTTCAGGCAAAGTCTCCGAGAAGAGACGGGTGCAATTAGAAGTAGGAGTCAACCACGCAAAATGCCATCGCGCATTCGGGCGAAGCCCTTGGAGTGCCCGGAAGCTTGCTTGCGCCTTGATACGCAGAGGTTTCCTCGCGACGCTCCGCTCCAAACCAAGGCGGCAGCAAACTCTGGACCTTACACGCATCTCGTCAATGCCTGCGTCGCACTGTTAGGCGACAAAGTGGCGTGGGCATCTCGTTCATCACAAGTTTCTACATTCATAAGCTCCGAAGGAGCAGAAGGAGATTAGCCAGGGGTGAGCGCTTTTTGCGAACCCCTGGAATCAGGGCCTACCTTACAACCCGCCCCGGCAGGGGCGGTGGGACTATCAAAAACAGCCTCGCCAACGGAATGCCGCATTTAGTCCTCCAGCCCCGCTGGGGCGGGGTCATTTTTTTTGGCTGGGCGCATCACCCAGGGGTTCGCAAAAACCGCTCACCCTTGGCTAATTTCCTCCCACCCCTCTGGGGTGGAAGGGAACCGCGGGCCGGTCTCCGACCCAAACGTGCCGGGGCACATGTCTGACTAACGAGAGACGCGTGTAAGGTCCAGAGCAAACGGCGAACCCTTAGATGTATGGGATCTTATCGGCAATTCAATTCGGAGTTTTCGGCCGCCACGCAGAATCATCGAACAGGCTTTCAACGGAGCGCACCGCTTCGCGCAATCGCTCTTCACGCAAACCGCGCAGGGTCTTCCAGGGGACCTGTTGCCGGGCGAGCGCCTCTTCAAACCAACGATGCATCTCATGGCGGATGTGCTCGCCATCGCGCAAGCCATCCTGAACGAATGGAATTTCATCGCCGGTCAGGAGGTAGAGATCGCAACGTCCCTTGCGGGCAATTTCTTCGACTTGTGCGCTGTTCGTGCCCATGTAGCGGCGATGCCAGAGCACGGTCGCAAAGGCATTCGTGTCGCACACGAGAATCCGGTTGGCCTCGCGGGCCGTTTTGTCTTCGAGCCGAGTCTGTTCCCGGGCAATGTGAATGAACTCTTCGCTCCGCCAGGTTGGATTTTTCCCGGCCAGCTTGCGCTCGAAGTATTCACGTCCGAATTCCTCGACCCAAACAGTCTCAAGCTGCTCCGCCAAAGCCTTGGCGAGCGTTGTGGTGCCGGTAGACTCTGCGCCCACGATGCAGACTCGCCTGGCGAACCATCCCCGTACCACAGGCTCCAGGTAGTCCCAGTTCGCGAACGGGTCCTTCCGCACCGCGGTCCCTGAAACCGTCACGCGCTGGCGCTGCCGGTCCACCAGAATGTGCTTCGATCCCATCAGGGCGGAGTAGCGGTCTCCGTAATCCTCTGATGTAAACACGGCATCAGGCGCGCGGCCCAGCCAACGCACCGTGTTGTCCGCCCACACACGCGAGTCGTTTTCGTCGTAGCGATCGTCAATCACCATGACCTCGGCGGCGGGATGGATTTCCTGCAGCCACTGCCCGCGGAGCTCGCCGGGAATGGTGTCCGCCGGTTTCGCACAAACGATGACGACCGCGCGCTCCGACTGCTGCGTGGCGGTATCAATGAGCAGCTTGTGACCGCGATGGGGCGGGTAAAACTTTCCGATGACAAGACCCAAACCGTGCTTCATGCGGTGCCCGCTCCCCTCCCGAGACTGCGCCGCCATTCCCGGACGCCGGCCAGGCACATCCCCAGGAAGACAGCGTAGAGCAACGCCGTTAGCGGAAGCGCACGGCTCAGGTAAAGCGGAATGTAAACAAGGTCAGCGGCGATCCAGAACCACCAGTTTTCAAATCGTTTCCGGCACAAGAGGTATTGGGCGGCGAGGCTGAGAACCGTGGTGAGCGCATCCCAGAATGGCGCGGCGCCGTTCGCGGCGAGCAGAATCTCCCGCAGCCCCCAAGCGCAAACGGGAATCGCGACTGCCAGTGCCAGCCACTCGATCCGGGTAGTGCGGCTGACTCGGAGCACCGTCCGATTTTCGCCGCCGAAGAGCCAGTTCAACCAGCCATACACTCCCAGCCCGAAGTAAACGACCTGCAGACCCATGTCGGCGTAAAGTCGGCTTCGGAAAAACAGGACGAGGAAGAACACGTTGTTCGCCAGGCCAATCGGCCAGTTCCAAAGATGCTCCCGCACCACCAGCCAAACGCAGACCCCGCCGGTGGCGAATCCCCATGCTTCGGCAACCCCGATGGTCCACCATCCGCGGTAGGACGCCGCCAGCACCAGCAGCGACGCCACAAGGAGGACCGCCCACTCCATCGGCTTCAGCCCCAGCGGCAAAGCCGGTTTCCGCTGCGGCGCGCCGGTGACTGAACTGACTCCGGTCGTTGGACTCGATTCCATGGCGGGCAGGCTACCAAAAGCGCGGCGCGGGTTCAGGTTTTCGTTGCAGGAAAGATGGCTCAAGGTCACGCTTCACATCGTCTGATTCTGACACTATCAATCGAGCGTGTAAAACAATCACTCAGGCCATCGGTTACAAATATGCCAACGTATTCAAAAGAACGCCCAATGGGACACGGAACCGCACGGATCCAACGGATGGACACGGGACCGATCTATCCGTGAAGTTCCGTGGAATCCGCGTTCCTCCGTGTCCCATAAAGCCGTAAGGATTCATCATCGTCGCCTGCGACAATACGTTATTGTACTTGCGAACAACGGTGTGAAGATAAGCGCGGAAACAACAACTCTGTATCGACCAGTCGGGCCGAAAGAGCTCACGTTGATTGCCGCCAGCGGCTTCATCTGGCTGATGGCGCTGGAATAACGTATAATCACCGTTACTTGTTGAAGCCGTCGGTAGTTGAAACTCTAGCTTGTCGCATCAACCGGAGAGGATGACGCCCCATGAGTGAAAGCTATGTCGTCAATCACCAGGGATGTTACCGGCTTGTTGGCACACGGGTGTCTCTCGATTCAATTGTTTACGCCTTTCTCGACGGAGACACGCCCGAAACCATCCTCCAGTCTTTTCCGGTGCTCACGCTCGAACAGGTCTACGGGGCTATTGCCTATTACCTGGCCCATCGCAGAGAGGTCGACGAACATCTGCGCCTCGAAGAGGCAGACTTCGAAGAGAAGCGGCGGCAGGCGCGACTACAGAATCCGCAACTCTACCAGCGGCTTGAAGAGGCCCGTCGCGCCAAGCTCATCACTTCATGAGAATCCGCTATCAGGCCGATGCCGACCTCAATCAGAAGATCGTAACGGCGACGATCAGACTTGAGCCCAGCGTGGATTTCCGCACCGGGCAAGGATGACCTTGAAGTGCTGGAAATCGCTGCACAGGAAGGACGCATCCTGGTCACGCATGATAAATCCACCATGCCCGACAACTTTGCGCAGTTTGTCGCTGCGCATGACAGCCCGGGGGTCTTCATCGTGCCACCGGGGCTCAGACTGGCCGGGGTCGCTGAAGAACTGATCCTGATCTGCGAAGCATCAGAATCAGACGAGTGGGTAAATCGCATCACGTATATCCCTCTATAGCCACCGAGACAAGCAAGTCGTCTCGTTGGTCCCGGTTAGTCCCGCTTTTCTGCCACAGTCTCTTCCATCTACGAAAGACGTCGAGGTACACAGTCCAATTCCTCGGCTCTCATGCTCAAACGAACCGAAAAGTTATCTGATCCGTGTCCGCTATTGAAAAGGACATTCTCAAACTGTCTCAAGAATGACCCTGAGGACACGAAAACTCAAAGGAGAGCGGAAAGCGTGACAAGGGTCTCGTCGCGGCGCCGGATGAGGAGGTCGTGCGGGCGGCGCTACGGTTGCCGGCCCGCGGGAATTATCAGCTCGTTGGCCTTGTCCACGGCCCTTTCGGCAGGGGTGCCGGCATCCCAGCTGGGAATCGGAGACTTTCCGGGTTCGTACAGCGACTCCATCGGCCCCCAGACCTTGTCCACGCGGTCGGTGAAGAGATCGCCGATCAAGAGGTCGGTGATGGTGCCTTGCAAATGGGGGAAATTACGGACAAAGTTCCCGAAGCTGAAGCCGCCATAGTATTCGCAAACCAGACGCCGCATCCGGTCCACGCCCTGGTTGAAGACCGGTCCCCATTTGCCGAGCTGTGCGCCTGACGTATCTCCTTTGGCGAAACCCTCGACAATGGCGTCGGCCGCCATTTCCCCGGATTTCAACGCCAGCAGCACGCCCGACGAATACAACGGATCGAGGAAGCCGAACGCGTCACCGACGAGCACCCACCCGTCGCCCGAGACCTGCCTGGACCGGTAGGAGTAGTCCTTTGTGGCGAAGTAACCGGTGACGCGCTTCCCTGTCGACACGCGCTCCTTTACCGCCGGACAACGCTCGACCTCTTCGTCGTAGGTCTGCGCGTAGCTGCCGCGGCCTTTGAAGAGGTAATCGAACGGCGCCACGACACCGACGCTGACGGTGTTATCGTGAAGAGGGATGTACCAGAACCACCCGTTCTTGTTCGCGGTCTGCAGTACCATCGTCGCCCCCTCGTCTCGCCCCGTGTCACGATAAGCGCCTTCCCAGTACGTCCAGATCGCCCCTTTGTTAAGCACCGGGTCCCAGACACGCAGGCGGAGGCGATTCATCAGCAGGCCGTTCTGGCCGCTGGCGTCGACGACCACCTTGGCGCGGATGTTTCGGGCCGGCCCGTCCTCGGTTTTAATCGTAACGCCCACAGCACGATGGTCCTCGAATAGCACGTCCAGCACACGCGCGCCTTCGCACACCGTCACGCCGTGCTCGCGCGCGTTGTTCAACATCATCTGATCGAACTCGCTGCGGACGACCTGCCAGGTCTGCGAGCATTCGTGCGGTTTGTTGTCCCAAAAGTAAAACGGCGCGGATAGCTTGCCGCTCGCGTTTACGAACTGCACGCTGTACTTCTTGACGAAGCGGCTCTGCCGCATCTTCGGCAGCATGTTGAGACGGCCGAGCACCCAGTAGGTTTCAGGGATCAGCGATTCGCCGATGTGGAAGCGCGGGAACTTCTCGCGCTCGAAGAGCTGGACTCGATATCCCTGCTGTGCAATCAGTGCGTGCGGACGTTGTCGAGCCGGCGGGACCGCCGCCAATCACAACCACGTCCGGAGTGTCCAAATCCTGCTTCGTCTGAACCATGAACCCCTCAAATCCTTTGCCGGCGGTCAAAGGATATTTTCACCGCGAAGACGCGAAGGACGCGAAGAAAAGCATTTCAAACTTTGCGTCCTTCGCGTCTTTGCGGTGGATTTTTTTTGGTCGCGGCTATGCCGCTCCTCCGTGTCTCCGTGGTTGAGCTTTTGTCCCGGCAGCGTCACGGCTCGATGACGAAGCGGCGCGCCTTCATTTCGAAGCGCGGCAGGCTGCCGGGCTCGGCGATGCGCACAGGTACGGTGAGACCCAGCGCTACGAAGAGCTGTTGCGAAAGCTTCTCCGCGAGCGCGCCCAAATCCCCTGCTCCAGGCGCCGGTTCAATCTCGATCGACAGCGTCCGCATCGCTCCATTGCGGGAGGCCGTCGAGCGGAACTCCACGATCTCCGGGAAGCGGCGGACGACCGACTCAATGGCCGTCGGATACACGTTGACCCCGCGGATGTTGACCATGTCGTCCACGCGCGCGAGGATACCGCCCTCGAGGCGGGCCCAGGTTCGGCCACAGCGGCACGGATCGGTGCGTTTCACCACTATGTCGCCCGTGCGGTAGCGGATCACTGGGCTTGCCGCACGGCCCAGGTTCGTGACCACCAGCTCGCCTTCCTGGCCGTCAGGCACGGCGCGGCCCGTCGAAGGGTCCAGCACCTCGCAGATGTATTCGCCCTCGTTGACGTGCAAGGCGCCGGGGCTCTCCCAGCATTCAAAGCTGATCGGTCCGGTTTCCGTCAGGCCGTGGTGGTCGATGACACGCGCGCCCCAGCTCCGCTCGATCCTTTCACGAGTCGCGGCGATGCTGCCGCCAGGCTCCCCGGCGACTATCAGCACGCGCACGCTGCCCTCGGACAACGGAGGCGCGTCCTTCCCCACTCCGTTCTCCTCTGCTGCCAGATCGGCCAGCCTGAGTGCGTACGTGGGGGTGCAGCAGACGACCGTTGCGCCGATAGTCTCGATCATCCTGAGCCGGATTTGGCTGGACATGCCGCCCCCCGGCACACACTGGGCGCCGATCTGGCAACCGGCATCGAACGCAGACCAGAAGCCCAGGAACGGCCCAAACGAGAACGGGAAGAAAATGCGGTCGCCCGGCCCGACGCGCGCCGCGCGATACACGGGTTTCCAGCATTCCAGGATCCACTGCCAGCTCTCGTTCGTATCGAGCCAGCGCAGCGGCAACCCGGTCGAAGAGGACGTCTGACAGTACCGCGTGTAGCGCTCGATCGGTTCCCCGAGCGCAGTGCCCCAGGGAGGGTTCGCCGCCTGGTCGGCGACAAGCTCGCTCTTGGCCGTCAGCGGCAATCTCGCCAGGTCGTTTGGAAGCCGCAAGGCGTGGACGGCGACTCCGGCCTCGCCCAGCTTCCGTTTGTAGAAGGGATTGCGCCGGTATGTTTCGGCAAGCAGCCGCTCGAGCCGGCACGCCTGTTGCGTGGCGAGCGTCTCGCGATCCAGGCATTCTACAGAAGAAATATCAACTCCGGTCGTCATGAGCGCCATGCACCAACCACAGCAGGGGAGCGGAGGAGCAGAGGAGCAGAGGGGAACGATCTCCTCCGCCCCTCTGCTCCCCTGCCCCTCCGCTGCTTTAGGTGGCATCTACTCGTCATTGGCGATCAGGTATAGCGGATGCCGGCGTGCTGCGGCAGGAAGAACCTCGGGAGCAAGGCGTCGACCCGCAACAACCCTTCTCGCGTCAGGGCGACTATTTCTGCCGTAGCCGCCGCCAGATACCCCGCGGAGTCCAGCGAGTCGAGCTGAGCGCGGAACCTGTCCAGAATGTTGACGCGGTATTTGTCCCGGAAGTACGCGATCCGGATGGAACCAAGCTTGAGTTGCAGCACGAGCTCGCGGATCATGCGCTCTTCGCCGCTGGGCCGGTAGGCGCGGCTCAACGGGATATCGCCGCGCCGGATGGCCGCAGCGTAAGTTTCCCACGTATCGAAGTTTTGGATGTGGACACCGTTGATATGGCCAAACGACGCCACTCCCAGTCCTGCCATGTCGGCGCCGCGCCAAAGCCGGTCGCGGTAAACGAAGCGCGTGCGGGACGGATCCTTGACGGCGGTATACGCGCTTCCAACTTGATAACCCGCGCGCTCGAGCGCTTCAAACGCTGCCTTGACCCAGCGCCTCTTGGCCGGCCAGTCCGCTACGGGATCGTCGAACCGGCCCGTTCCTTTCAGCAGATCGCGGCTGATCGTCGTGTTGAACGGCAGTTCCATCTGATAGATCGTCACGCTGTCGGGGGCCAGTTTCAGCGTCTCCTCTACCGAGGCGCGCCAGGTGTCGTCGGTCTCTCCCAACATGCCGGCGATCAAGTCGATGTTGATTTGCGGGAAGTCAAGCGAGCGCGCGAATTCGTACGCTCGGAGAATCTCCGCGGAGCGATGGGCGCGCCCGTTCACTTCGAGTATCCGATCGTTGAAGCTCTCGACCCCAAGACTGAGGCGCGTGACCCCCATCCCGCGGATAGCGGAGAGCTTGGGCTCGGTCAGCGTTCCCGGTTCGCACTCGAAAGTAATTTCCTCCGCTCCCTCCCAGGGAATCGTGGCAGTCAAACGATTGACCAAGCCTTCAAGCTGGAGCGTCGACAGAAACGAAGGCGTGCCGCCCCCAAAATAGACGAAGCTCAAGCGACGGCCGGCAATGGCCGGCAACCGGGAGTAGAGTTCGAATTCGCGCGCGAGCAGGTCGAGATAGTCGCCAACTTCCTCGGAATTCTTGTCCGTGTAAACGCGAAAGTAGCAAAAGTGGCAGCGCTTCCGGCAGAACGGAATGTGAAGGTAAATTCCGAGCGGCACGTCTGGTTCCGGGTTCGTTGCCAGCGCGGGCCGCGCCACTCGCTCCACGTCCTCCTTCGTCCAGACGGAAAACGGCGGATAATTCGCCACGAAGTAGCTGCCAATCTGGGGCTGTTCCTCGACGGCCGGCCGGGACGTCTCGCTCATACGCATCAATCCGCCGCTGTGCGCCTTGGATCGAATCCGCCTTCGGCGCGTCAGCTATAAATTTGTATCGCGTCGGGCGTGGGAGAGCAAGGGGTATTAGAACATCCCTCTTGCGGGGCGTTGCCGGATGCGATCGGGGGGCGCAATCGGAAGTGCGAGTCAATTCATGCTCCCTTTAACCTCATCAGAAGCTGTGAAGGTAAATTTAATTCGTGTTAATTCGTGGCCCGTAACAGTAAAACCGCCACGAATTCCACAAATTTCACGAAAAACAATTACTGCGATTTGGATGCCATCGGTGTGAAATACTTTTAGGGGGGTGGACGGTTAGCTCCTCATACACCGCCCAGTCATTC
>WNGD01008493.1_pt1 | contig 15943 bp, 16 predicted proteins | sample 5400671 | NCBI WGS metagenome assembly WNGD01 (sample SAMN13153369, study PRJNA577476) | soil metagenome | isolation source: 40 cm soil or saprolite under grassland replicate 2 | place: USA:California | collected 2016-06-15 | reverse complement strand
AGCTATTTTGCTCGCGACTCTGGCATAATAGTATGATAGCGGGTCTAGAGCATGATCTGGAGGAACAAATCCAGTTTCAATTTCCACTACCGTCTCTCCGTTTCCTTTACTCCCATGAAGATCACATACAAGGATGTTAGTAAGTCGCCTTTCAACATCGACTACATAACCGTAGCGAATGAGGTGTTTTGCACAGACAAGCTCCATTACAGAATGGTTTATCTTTACCAAGTTTTTTTTGTACAATTCGATCAACCTATATTTCACGAAATTCATTCGCTGTACCAGTTCTTCTCGTTCGCCAGATGCCATTTTAGCTGAAAGGCTATCCACATCTGCCGTGAAACGGTCTATATCCAAATATCAATATATCATGTGATCATCCTTTAATTAAGCTGTACCTTTTTATAGAAAAATTAAAAATCTACCAAAAACTGTTGATATTTTGATATGCCATCAATAAAAAAAATTACAGTCCTCGGTTCAGGGATCATGGGTCACGGGATAGCGCAAGTTTCTGCAATGGCAGGCTACAATGTTACTTTACGTGATATAGAATCCTCTTTGTTGGATAAAGCATTGGAGAAGGTAAAATGGTCTCTAAGCAAACTCGTAGAAAAACAAAAGATCACTCATATAGAAGCCGAGAGGATATTCAATAGAATTACGCCGGAAGTAAACCTGGAACGGTCGTTGAAAGATACTGATTTACTCATAGAAGCGGTACCTGAAGATCTCGGTCTTAAAAAGAAAGTATATACAGATGTGGATAAGTTTGCGGAAGAAAAAACGGTCTATGCCTCTAACACAAGCACATTGCCAATAACTGAAATGGCTGTACTAACAGGGCGACCTGAAAGATTCATAGGATTGCACTTTTTTAATCCACCTCAATTGATGCGACTTGTGGAGGTCATTCCAGGACGAGGTACTAATCAGGATACCATAGATACGGCCTTGGATTTTGTAATGCGAGTTGGTAAGGAACCTGTACTGTGTCGCAAAGACGTTGCCGGCTTTATTGTAAATCGAATCTTTATTCCGTTGGTACATGAAGCTGCATACTGTTTAGATAGGGACGGAGTCTCGATGACCCAAATAGATTCAGCAGTCAAATACAAGATGGGTTTCCCTATGGGTATTTTTGAGCTCGCCGATTATACTGGACTTGACGTAATATTCAAGGCCACATCAGAGATGTATTCTAGAGACAAAAGGATAGTGAACCCGCATCCGAAAATAAAAGAATTGGTTGATGCCCAAAATTTTGGGCAGAAAACAGGCAAGGGCTTTTATGAATACAGTGGAAGTACTTATGAACGTGTAAGCTTAACACCCGAAGAGTCAGCAAAGTATAATCCAATTGGTTTGGTGGCTATTTCTGCTAATAACGCAGGTTGGCTAATTTCAAACAGTGTATGTACTAAAGAAGACGTCGACAAGGCGCTCAGACTTGGCATGGGACTTAAAACAGATCTATTTAGCACAGTGGAGACGTTTGGTGTACGAAATGTTGTGGAGAAACTGCGAGAGATGGCTGCGAAGTATGGCTCGCGCTATGAGCCTGATGTCTATCTGCAAAGCTACAAAAGCAAATGAACTTCACCTGTTAGCAGAAAATATTTGCACCGCGGAACGAGCGTCCTTAGCTACCAGTATAGGCACACGATTCCGCTCATCTAAATATTTTCCAGCGTACGTATCCGCCACCCCGCCGCTGCCTGCTATTACAACTATAGACTTCTTTATCATATATCCTGCCGCCATCTCTATCAAAGTTCCGACGCCGCCCCCGATGGCAATAATTCCATCCGCAGAACTAGCTATCATGAAATCTCTGGCAAATCCAATTCCTGTACAAATGACGACATCGCAAAATCCATTCGCGAAAGAAAATTCATCTTGTGGTATTATACCAATGGTGAAACCGTTGTTTTCTTTCGATCCCTTGCACGCGGATTCCATAACTCCTCCCAGCCCACCACAAACCAAAACTGCCCCAGCGCGCGCTACTTCTTTTCCTACCTCATATGCAAGAATTCTCGCCTGTTCAGTACATTTGTCTTTATTATATCCAACCACAGCGATCTGAATCTTACGCACATTATTCGAGTATTTCTGTTTGTCTTATACTTTATGATGAAAGTTTTAAAAAAGAAGGAACACAATGTAGATCAATTGAAATTCCTAAACCGAGTGCATGCAGGCAACATATTGGCCGAAAGATTGAGTACTAGTCCTCCACTTAATTCTCGGGATCGGAGCCAAGCAATAGTATTGGGTATACCTCGTGGAGGAGTAATTATAGCGGATATAGTCGCGAGAAAACTTTCGACTGATTTTGACATTGCAATAGGGAGAAAACTCGGAGCTCCAGAAAACTCAGAACTCGCGATCGGAGCCATTATGGAGGACGGCACAACATATATGAACGAGTATCTTATCAAAGCGTTGAAATTATCGGAAGATTATCTCGAACGCGAGAAGGCAAAGCAGCTAGCAGAAATAAAACATCGCAGAGCACTCTACCCAAAGAACCGTGAATACAGCCTTAGAAATAGAATCGTAATCTTAACAGATGATGGCATAGCGACCGGCGCTACAATTATTGCGGCTGCTCGCTGGATAAGAAAACATAGTCCGAATTATTTGGTGATTGCTGTGCCGGTGGCCGCTCCGCAGACTGTGGGGATACTGCGGCAAGAGGCTGATGCTGTAGATGTGATCCTTAGCCCTGAGGCCCTTAACTCCGTTGGACAATTCTACGAAAATTTTGAACCAGTTACCGATGATCAAGTTAGAGAGATTCTGATGGGTGGAGACAACTTTTAGATCTCTTCGTTAGTAGCAAATGACAGAATAAAAGTAGTCGTTATTCAAGCTACGATTAGACGACACTGTTAGATCGTAGATTTGGAAAAGTACGTCGTACATGAATTGTTCCAACAAGTATTACTAGTACTATAGTCAATGACCGCTGGCAGCTTCAAATTTCACTTTCGCAGATAAACCCATAATATTCGGGATCATTAAGGTTAAAGTATAGGGCAGCATGTTTGGAGCATATGCATTATCATGTTAAGGATATTTCTCTGGCCGTTGACGGAAAGAAGAAAATTGATTGGGCTGAAGCTCACATGCCCGTACTTGTCGCGTTAAAACATAAATACCAGAGCGAAAAGCCGCTTGAGGGTATCAGGATCGCAGGCTGTTTGCACGTAACAAAAGAGACAGGCGTGCTAGTAAGAGTACTACAGTCAGTTGGTGCGGAGCTCGCTTGGTGTGGATGTAATCCGCTCAGCACCCAAGACGATGTGGCTGCTTCACTGGCTAGTGATGAACACGTATCAGTGTTTGCAAGAAGGGGGATCTCGACAAAGGAGTACTACGACGACATTCATTCTGTGATTGGTATTGGGCCAAATATCACAATTGATGATGGCGCCGACCTAACTGTCGAGATGCACAAAAATATGAACGGATCCAAGTCCGTTATTTACGGTGGCACAGAAGAAACAACCACAGGCGTGGTCAGACTACGTGCATTACAAAATGCAGGCAAACTGAAGTATCCGATCATGGCAGTAAATGACGCCGAGACCAAACACGATTTTGACAACGTATATGGTACTGGCCAATCAGCGCTAGATGGAATTATCCGTGCAACGAATATTCTGTTCGCAGGAAAGAATGTAGTAGTCGCAGGCTACGGACATGTAGGCAAAGGGATAGCAAAACGAGCGGCGGGAATGGGAGGTAACGTTATTGTAACAGAAGTAGATCCGATAGCGGCATTAAAGGCGAAGTTGGATGGCTTCTCTGTTGCGCAAATGATCAGTGCATCAGAGATAGGAGATGTCTTCATAACAACTACGGGTTGTAAGGATGTTATTGCAGGAGAAGATATTTCAAGGATGAAAGATGGTGCAATCCTCGCTAACGCAGGTCACTTCAACGTGGAGTTCTCAATCCTGGCGATAGAGGCACAATCTGCGAGCCCGAGACAAATTAACGAGCATACCGTGCAGTATAATTTGAAAAGCGGTAGCAGAATCTATTTGATAGGTGAGGGCCGATTGGTAAACCTGGCAGCGGCGGAAGGTCATCCCTCGGAAGTCATGGATATGAGCTTCGCTAATCAATTTTTATCAGTACTAAAGCTTGCGGAATCCAAAGGCTCATTGAAACCACTGGTATACAGCATAGAGAGGTCCCAAGACAAACAAATTGCGCTTGCTAAATTGGAATCTATGGGAATCCGAATTGACTCCCTAACAGATGAGCAGAGACTATACTTGGAGGGATTCGGTGAAGGGACATAGACCTTAGCATTTTCTCAAATACATATCATTAGACAACGTACTCCGCTAAGTGCAGGTCCAGTCTCAAGATATTAATACCCATAAATTGTTTCATGGTTGATTCCAGAAGTTTCTGGATGGGTGGTCTAGCCTGGTTATGATACCTGTCTCACACACAGGTGATCGAGAGTTCAAATCTCTCCCCATCCATTCTACATAAAAAAAGAATTAGGACAAAATTAGCATTGCAAAAAACGCGACAGAAGTAATCGCAAGAAAAACTTTAGTAATATTCATAGACCTGTTAAGGGCAAATGCATAATCATCGAACTGTCGATTGCCCATTACTTTGATCATCGATACAGATAATAACAACTCAAACCTAGCCGAGGTGGCTTTCTCGATAGACTTTTTTGACAACTGAAGATAGATTTCTGCAATAACATCATGGTTATTTGTTTTGCCGAGGGCATAATATCCTTGCCTGGTTCTCTTTCCAGAAGTAGAATGCGTATCTGAAGTACAGATTTCGAGCGTTTGAATTCCGTTCCGAGACAACTTAGTAATAATATTATCTCGTAGACTATTGTCCATGTTATTCGAATCTGCCCATCCAATGACATATTGCTTGCCATTGACTTCAAAAACAATAGTTGCGAGACCTGACTCTCCTAATTCTTCCATCAGCCCCGTCGCGTTGCAGGAAATATCATCCAAGTTCGCAAATCCTACTTTGAATTCATATCTGGGGGCATTAATCAATTCTTTCAAGCAGATTTCTCCAGCTGAGAGTAAACTCTCGCAATCTGATTTTTTCAGCTCTTCTCCCATAGCGTTATGACTGTCAACCACAAGTATATTCTTCAGGCCGAGATTGAAAGAATATCCTTCTAAGGCTATTCGTATGCTTTCCGGGATATCTTCCATTCCCACAGGTGCCATCGAGAGTATGACTATTGCGGTGTCGCCAAAAATAATTCCAGTTGCTGTGCTTCTTCCGATCTTAGTCTGGAGCGGAAGAGTGCTCGTTTCGCATCTTTCTGAAACCGTTGCTTGAGAAAGTGTTCGGATATACTTATCGACTTCTGACTTGGAGGGGATATTTCGTGAATGACTAGACACGCTATGAAGAATCAGAGCATTTCTCGAATATTCAGAATATAAAAGATACGGCAAGTTACTACCCCCTATAGGATTGAATGGACCGGGATGCAGGTCTGGAAGAATAATAGCTACTTGAGCACTTTCCAGTTTGAATTTTACGATATATGTAGTGACCTTTTCCTTATGCGCTCGAGATTCGGTAATCTCTTCCATTCTGTCCGAGCTATTCTCTGTCCACGCGGCTAGAAATGCTTGTAAGACCTTAAATGTGCTGTTTACATTTGGACTTCCAGCCTTATCAGCCATCCGAACCCATGCAATAGCCAGGATTATGAAAATTGAACCATAAGCGATTCCCGTGGTCATAGAGTGATAGAAAGCCAAAGGCACGAAGGCCAAAAATAAAAGGACGGGCTGAATAAAGGCAGAAAGTATAGAACGAGCGATGCCTGCACCGAAGACAGACGCAAAAATCCCGATGCGCAAACCAACTGCTAGCAGCATTCCTTCGACTACATTGCTCGTGGAATTATCTGTCTTTGAAAGTAATGTGTGTAAAACTATTCCGACAATTATCGTTATGGCCCAAAGCAGAGAAGCAAACGCCGAGACATGAAAAACCTTTGTGATTTTATTGAGAGAGGTTCCGCGTAGAGCACAAAAATCCAGAAAGACGGAACCTGTTATTGCAGCTAAGCCGAGAGCGAGATGGAGACCTAACGTTGATACGTCTGTCTTAAAAATATAAGTATAAGCCAAAACGATTAGAACAGCTCCTCCAAGTAGTGATATAAGATAAGAGATCTTATGCGAAGAGGGATTTAATCTAGTAAAAGACCATCTACTATGGATAACAGAAACGCTATTCGTACCTATACGTCAGCCAACCGGAAAAAGAATCCTTATCAAAATAGAAATGCCGATGAGCCCGCCTGTAATACCGAGAACAATCTCAGGCTTTATCTTAACTCCTTTGGTCTCATCTTCAAAGAACCTCAACAAACCTGCGCTTGAAGCTGGCAGGGGAGCATTCTTTTTCTTGCTCATGTAATTCAGACTCTCGGTAGTCAGGTTTAAATACATTCCGTTTAGATTAATTGGTAAGCTCGTAAATTATTTTTGTCAAAGGGTCCATTGTAAATATCCTGTCTTGTCGCAAAAGTTTTGGGTTTCGTCTTATCGTCGTAGTCTTTTTAAAGATAGAAAATTAATTAACCTTGGTATCCTGGGTCTTCAAGAGTGGCTGTTTTCTCCAAAATCCTTAGATAGCTTTCAATAAGATCCGCTTTTATCATCTGCGCCGAAATGTCATTCTCGTCCCTGAGTTGTTGGATTAGAAGAATTATTTTTTCTTGGATTATCGACTTTGCTAGACCTCTATTTGTATTCCTATTCACCTCTTCGTTATTAACAGCTGATTCTGTTCGAGTGGCCTTTCCAACGAGATCCTGAGGATTGCACCCGTTTATGCATATATTTTCATTCTGGAACCTGACTTGTACTCCTGTGCACGAGGGACAAGGATCATTAATAAGCGTGCCCCCTTTCAAAAGCAAAGATGCTGCGTCTTTTAATTTACCTGATTTCTGCTTGTTATTAGGTCGAATAACCATCGGTGTTGGTATCCCATGCACTATAGCGCAATATCTTTTTTGCTATAGAAGTTCTTAGTCAACTTGAATTTCTTCAAAGCGTTACAGACAATCTTAATGGACACTTTGATCACAGCTCTCGTGTTGGCAGGTTTCAAATTGTTGTGCAGCATTGATCCCTAGTATCCATTTGCGAATGAGCAACTCCCATTACATTCGCTAGTTTCAAGCTAAAATGAGACCAGGCAAGGCTTAATAAGAAGAATTGGGAAGATAATTTACTAAAAGATGGCGGTTATTTGCAAGAAATGTGGCTTGCCAGATGATCTGTGTGCTTGTGGTGAACTGGATAAGGAAGACACTCGAGTTGTAGTCCGCCTAGAAACTAGGCGATTTTCAAAGACGACCACCATGATCGAAGGAATTGATCCAAAATTGAGTGACATTCAACGGATCATTAAGGAACTAAAGAGCAGATTTGCTTGCGGCGGGACCGCTAAAGAAGGTTTCATCATGCTTCAAGGTGATCATAGGGACGATGTGAAGGGATACTTGGTAAAGCTTGGCTTTAATGAGGCTGCTATAGAAGTGCAATAGCAGCAAGGGGAGCCTCTCGGTTACTTCTTATTTTTGGGGCTTTGGAGGACAGCCGTTTCAAAAAGGGTCGAGGTCATCGAGCCTGCTCTTCTTAGCTTTAGCCGATTATTGGACGATCAGATAGATTGAACGAGAACGAGGAAAAGGACATGGGAAGAAACCACAGATTGACCCCTAGAGTTTAAGGTGCAGCTTTAAACCTTTATAGCGATTCCTGATAGTGACTTCTGTTACGCCAGCTGCCTCGGCCACGTCCTTCTGTGTCTTATTCTCACCGTTCATCACACATGCGACATATAAAGCGGCAGCGGCCAGACCCATTGGATCTTTTCCCGCCGAAATCTTACCTTCTTCGGCTCTCTTCAGAATATCCAGAGCTTTACGTTTTGTCTTTTCTGACAAGCCGGCTTTACTAGCTATTCGTGCTACACACTTCACCGGATCGACTACAGGCATCTTTAGGTCCAGTTCTCTAATAAGCAGCCTGTAACAACGCGCAACATCTTTTTTCTTAATATTACTAGCATTAGCGATATCCTTTAAAGTTCGAGGTGTCTCAGTGTCACGGCATGCAGCATATAGTGCAGCGGCCACTAACGCAGAAATTGAGCGTCCTCTTACAAGTCCCTTCTCAAGAGCTTTCCTATAGACATACGCTGCCTTTTCAATTACGGCATCGCCAACTGCAAGTTTGTCCTTTAATCTGTCCAACTCACTAAATGCCTGCCTAAAATTCCGGTCGACAGGCTCATGCACCTGACTCCTGCTATCCCACGTTCTTAATCTTTCTATCGTACTCTTCATCGATGCTGACAATGGCTTTCCGGAGGCATCTTTGTCGACTGGACCTATGATAGTCGCAAGACCCATATCATGCATGGCAAGCGATGTCGGAATTCCGGCTCGACTTCTGTCTTCGTGTTCCTCCTTAGAGAAGGCGCGCCATTCGGGGCCCATCTCTTCAATCCGCTCAGTAACTACAAACCCACAGTTGCCGCAAAACATTTCTCCACTAGAGTTGTCCGTAACCATCGGACCCTTTCCACAACGTGGACACCGGTCGCTAAATACTGATATATCCTTTACCAAATTTCTTCACCATAAAATTTCTTGACCATAAAAACGGCAGATTTAGGCATCTTATATTTATACTTTTTTCTGTTATTTATGGATTACCATCTAGTTGCCGCAATGGCTCTTTGGATTCAGAGATTTTTAGTAACTGAGCTGTAGATTGATGATAAATTATTTATAGTCAATAAAAAGTGTAAATCCCATAGCCAACAAGCAGGGTTGTGAGCAATAGGCAGATATACAAATCTTAATTAAGGAATAATGCAGCAGAAACACAATGCAAACGGTCGGGAGAATTCCTAGATGGATCATTGAAAAAGATCCGTCCTGGGAGAAATCGGTTCACTCCAACTATGATATACTGGAATGGACTAAGAAAGGAGCTGACCTGCGAGCAACCTGCGGTCCCGCAAGCATGTATTGTGATGTCGTGATGGAGGAAAGAAACCGGCATTTCGATCTATCAGATTCGATTTCGAAATTTAGCAATAGGAGCAGGCTGAGCACATTCGCTTCAGCAGATATAGCAAGATACCTATCAAGTAGGTATCTCAATCCTAAGTTCGATATCAATAGGACCGGGCTCTTCAAATTTCACAAATTTTAAGACGATTGTCGATGGCATAAAGGCTTAATTTATGCGTAAAATACTCTTTCGCAGCATTGCAGTTATCGGTCTGTTATAGAGATAAAATCAGGTAATTTAGATACCTATTTTTCTAGGATCCCGCTGGAAACGGTTTCTGATGTTAAGGCTGATCCTAATTTGAAAGTATATGACAGAATAGCAGGGTCTTTTGGGCTCTTACTGAACCCAGCTCCTTCAAAAGATAATAATTCAATAAACCCCTTCCAATTCAGACAGGTTCGTTTTGCGATGAATTACCTGGTAGATCGCGAATTTATTGTTGACGAAATATTAAGAGGTTATGGTACATCCCTAGTTGCTCCATTCGGCGTCTATTCTCCTGAATATCTTAATGTCTTAAATACAATAGAATCATTTGGTTTCAGATACAATCCACAGTTCGCGCAAAAATTGATTTCTGATACGCTTACTAAGGCAGGCGCAATAAACCAGGGAGGAAAATGGTTTTTTAAAGGAAATCCCATTAGTGTTAAAATTCTGATCAGGAGTGATGATCCGCAGAGACTATCCATGGGAGAGCTCGTGGCTTCAGAGCTACAAAGCGCCGGCTTCAACATCCAAACAGATTTTGGAGACTTGAACAAGGCAAATCCGATCGTATATGGCTCCAATCCTCAAGACTTTCTTTGGCAGGTTTACACGGAAGCCTATGCTGGTACGTCTGCATTCGTAAAATATAATCCGGTGGTTGCCTCTCAAATGTACGCACCATATTACGGGAACATGCCTGGTGGTCAAAATCCTGCATTCTGGAATTATCGAAATGATACACTAAACAAATTAACACAAAGAATAGAATTTTTTAATTTCACATCTGAGGGAGAGAGAAATTCGCTACTCCGAAATGCCACAAGGGCAGGGGTCGAAGAATCTGTCAGAATCTTCGTAGCGCAAAATACTGAGCCGTTTGTTGCATCTTCAGCATTAAAGGGTTTGATTAATGATTTTGGCGCTGGAATCACAAGTAAACTTTCGCTTATGAATGCTAGGACTCCGAAGAGTAGCAATACCCTTGACATTGGTGTCAAACAGATTTACCAGGGGGCCTGGAATAATGTACAGGGTTGTAAAGATGTGTATTGCACACAGATCTATTCTGCTATATCTGACAGTGCCACCTTTAGAAATCCCTATACAGGGGAAGTGATACCAATGCGAGTACAGTGGGTGGACATCTCTACGAACGGTCCCTCCGGGAAGCTTAAAGTTCCACCTGATGCCCAGATTTGGAATCCTTATTCGCAGCATTGGAAATCTGTGGGCCAGAATGCGTCATCAATGAGTAAAGTCACCTACAAAATTCTCTATTCGAATTGGCATAATGGCATTCCGATGGACAAATCGGATTTGCTCTATACACAGTACTTCCTCTTCCAATGGGGGACCAATACTGGAAAAGGCGATCTTACGTATGACCCAGAATTCTCATCTCAAGCACAGGCAGCACTTCCACTGGTCAAAGGCTTGAGATTCATTGCAAATGACGAAGTGGAGTCTTATATCAACATGTGGCACTATGACAAAAAGGAAATCGCTGACTCGGCAACAATTTGGCCGGCTGAGCCATGGGAAATAACCGCAGCGACCGAAAGACTTGTAACTTCAGGTAAGTTTGCTTATTCGACTGGAGAAGCTACAGCGAGAAATGTCGACATGCTATCATTGCTTATTCCAGCACATGCCGAAATGATAAAAGAGGAACTGCAGAAAATGAAGGATGAAGGTTATGTTCCGGCCGCTCTTAAGGGAATTGTAACCGTGGGGATTGCAACGAAGAGATACGATGCCAGCATAAATTGGATCACAAATCACAACAACGCGGTTATCGGAAATGGCCCGTTCTACCTAGATAGCTATAATCCTGCAGGTGGAATAATTACTATAAAGGCATTTAGAGACCCTTCATACCCGTTTCCTGAGGGTTATTGGTCTTCTTTTGAAAATCCGAAACTTGCAACCCTTCAAAGTGTCAACGCGCCACAGTTCATATCTATTGGGCAACCAACCGTTGTTGTCAGCCTAACTGTGAATGTAGGCGGAAAGCCTAGCAACGATGCAATTGTGAACTACTTTATTTCAAATAAAGACGACAGGGTGGTTGTTCAAGGAGTAGCTACTGCATCCTCTGCCGTTAATAAATTAGGTACTTACGGTATCATATTACGGGATAACGAGACTTCAAAACTGTCAGTTGGGCCTAACACCTTAAAAATATTTGCAAATAGCCGGGAAGCATTTAGGCCGGATATTTATAGTACAGTGTTAATAGAGAATTTCTCGCGTTTCAAAGGATGATCACACTTGACCAGATTCCATTTTTTCTTAATTAGAAGATCAATAAACATGCTGCTTGTTGTGTTGTCGACTATGGTACTCACCCTCGTTCTCCTTGGCTCTACAATGGATAAGATACTAATTGATGCAGTCAGGTATGATGAAGTGAATACTGTAAATCAAGGAAAATTTCAGTTTCAAAGTCCAGACCAACGTCAAAAGTATGTTGATACACAATCTCTGCTTCATATCAAGGCTCTTGGTTTGGATAAACCTTGGTATTCTCCACAGCGTTTCGTTAATACTCTACTGAAACTGCTGATGTTGGATTTAGGAAAATCACATTTTTTTACTAGTGCTTCCGGTTCTTCTAGCGTCAAGGACATAATATTAGAAAAACTGCCAAAGACTGTTTTATTGTTTACATCCTCAACTATAATTGTATCTTTGATCGGTGTCTTTACAGGCGCATTTGTTGCGGACAGGTCAGGTTCAATATGGGACAAAATCAATTCATTTTTTGCAGTACTAACTAGTAGTTTTCCCTCGTGGTGGGTTGGAATGATCATGATATTTGCGTTTGCATTTGTTTACCAGATCTTTCCAGCACGCTCTACACCGTTAACGTCTCCGTCAGATCCTTTCTATATTCTGGACTTGCTCTATCATATGACATTACCTCTGATTACGATAGTTTTGGTGAGTTTTAGTGCATCGGCGTACATCGTCAAATATTTTATAGTTGGCATTTTGCGCGAAGATTTTATCACAGCTCAAACGGCGATCGGACTTCCTAAGAAAAGGATAGTTTATTCACATGCCCTGAAAAATGCTGGTCCACCCATAATAACAGGAATTGCATTAAGTTTGGCATCTTCATTTGGAGGAGCTATAATAATCGAAGCGGTATTTGGTTGGCCTGGGATGGGCAAATTATATTATGATGCTATATCTGTAATGGATGTTCCTATTATCATAGGGCTCACTTACATTTTTACGCTAATTTTTGTTATCACGATTTTTGTGACGGATATCATTTACGCATTTCTAGACCCACGAGTTAAAGTAGGATGACAATTCAAATAGTATCACGAGCGACTGTTTTACGAAAGATTTCGCATTCTAAAGGCGGAATAGCTGGAGCAATTATATTAGTATTCTTGATTTCAATTACCTTGTATGCTGTATTTTATATACCGCTAGATTCCTTCAAGCAATGGAACAATCCAGATTATTGGATTGACTATCCCAAGGCTGCTGCACCGGCATGGACAAATATTGGGCTGAAATTGCCTGAACATATGATTCTTAAATCTGAGCAGGCTGTAGTGTCGACTACACAAGAAAATGGAATACGAATTGTGACACACACTTATACTATTAACTTCAATTACGATTCTTACCCAACTGATTTCATGGTACCTTATGCTGTGAAATATGGACAGATACCGCCCGTCTTAAAGATTGATGTAATTAGACCAGATGGAATAGATTTTCGGATATATAGTTCTGCATTACCACCTTCGCTTATTCGGACGTCGGCTCAAAACGAATTCAGCGCAAGGGTTTTCTCCACTGACAGCCTGATAACCGAAAACCTTCGTCTTGATAAGAATCTCTTCAAATATAACCAAGATGAATCGCTTCCTCAGATAATGCTATTTTCCCAAACCATTCAAGAAAAGGTTTTAAAAGGAAAATATCAAGTGAAGGAAACCTTTTATCGACCGATGAGCTCCGTAGAGACCTGACAATAGGCATTGTATGGGGAACGCCTGTAGCCCTCTTTATAGGACTAACAGTCTCAATAGCTTCAATTACAATAGGGTTAATTTATGGGGTTTTTGCCGGATATAAGGGAAAAAGAACCGATGAGGGACTGATGAGAATAAATGATTTATTTTATTCGTTACCTACTCTACCTCTTCTAGTTATTTTGTCAGTAATAATCGGCAGGAGCATATTTTTGATTACAGGTTTCCTTGTGATTTTTGGGTGGGTAGGCACAGCGAAAATTACTAGAAGCCTTGCATTGCAGCTGAAAAATTTACAGTACGTAGAAGCTGCGAAACTGATGGGACAGTCTGATATAAAGATTATATTTAAACATGTTATACCTCAATTGCTCCCGCTGACCTTTGCTAGCATTGCTATAGCAGTCCCGAGTGCTATATTAGGAGAGGCAGGATTGAGTTTCTTGGGGTTGGGTGATCCGTCAATTCCCACATGGGGGCAAATTCTTCATGAAGCTAATTCTGGACAGGCTGCAGCTCGGGGTCTATGGTGGTGGATACTTCCACCTGGTTTGATGATCGCTCTCACAGGACTTGCGTTTGCACTTATGGGTAATGCAGTTGAGTCTAGCGTAAATATCAAAGGTAGATAGTGGCGCAGCCAAGAAAAAAAAGGCACCTTTGAACTCGGCTGTATACGTATGTGCGTTTGTGTATGCGTATGTGTTCTATATTGCCGCTATCACTAGTCTCACTAGTCTTCTCGTCACGGTACATCAAGGATCTCTAGCTCAATAGACGCACCATTTCTATCGAATGCGCCGATTGTATTATATTCGTAAGGATAATTTATGATAACGGAGACCACACCATAATAATTATTCAGGTCCTCAAGCGACGGTCTATTAGAACCACCGGGGTGGGAGTGAGCTGTGCCTACGTATGAGAGATCAAAAGGCAAATCATACGTAGGAAAACCAGAATAGTATGGTCCATGTGTGGAAAACGGCGGAACTACTAATCCTTCAATTATGGTTTGTTGTTTCTTGCTTCTACCTTTCAAAATTAAAATTCCTTCGTTTGGATGCCATGTCTTCGAATACGTGATAATCCCATCTGCAACCTGTTTAGTCATCGTTACCTTCCGCGCACCTGCGTCAGACTTTTCTTTTTTTCTAGACAGGAACAACAATTCTGATTTTATTTGCATCTTTTATTTTAACATTGGCGCTTGAATAACTTCGAAACGCGGACTGAAATAGATTTAGCCTGGCTTTCTCTGACGCAGTCTTTCTAGAATGTGTTGAAACTATTGGATGCTACCTTTTTTAATACCTGACACAGAAGAGTATTATACGAATGACAAACTGGTGTGCTCTCGTGCTTCTAGAATTAGGCCTGGCCGCATTTGATGAGAAAAACAGTGTAATCGTCTCGAATAGATTCACTAACCCTGCCCAATCATTCCGTTCGATAAAGTCAGGAAGGATTCCCACGGAACTTGAAGAGCTTAAAGAAGCGATTAGCAATTTTGATGACATATCTGTCAATGATTCGAATGTAAACGAACTTCTAAGAGCGGCTGGTCTAAAAACCCACATGATGACTCTGACGGAACAAGATGAAATTCAGAACAAGAAGCAGATGCTACTAATAAGATGCGGGTTTGTGCGTGATGAAAGAGATGCAATACATGAGTTAAGAAATTTTGCGATAGAAATATCATCGTCGAGGGTAAAAGAAGAATCGCAAAAATTAGACCTCCATGTGGCTCAGGCGATTAATGCGCTTGACGAAATTGATCAAATTCTTAACACTATAGGTGCTAGGATGCGTGAGTGGTATGGTTTACACTTCCCTGAATTGGATAATTTAATTACGAGCCTGACTGCTTATGCAGAAATTGTAAAAAGGGCCGGATCTCGAGAAAACGTGTCTGCAGAAATTTTGAACGCTGTTGGGATTGAGGATAGAAAAGCGGATATAATAATTTCTGCCTGCAAAAGAAGCAGGGGGGGTGAGATAACTGCAGAAAATCTCGAAATTCTCAAAAAGCTTGCAGAGCAAATAATCACACAATCAACACTGCGTAAGACATTAGCAGACCATCTGGAATTCATGATGGGAATCGTAGCTCCAAATATCAAAGAGTTATTAACTGCGCCAGTCGGGGCAAGAGTAATTGCTAAAGCAGGAAGTTTAAACAAATTGGCAATTCTTCCTGCTAGTACTATTCAGGTATTAGGCGCAGAGAAGGCGCTATTCAGGTCACTTCGAACCGGAGCAAATCCGCCTAAGCACGGACTCCTGTTTCAACATTCTCTTATACATTCTGCACCTAAATGGCAGCGTGGGAAAATCGCGAGGGCGTTGGCCTCAAAGTTAGCAATTGCTGCAAGAATCGATCTTTTTCGTCCTGGTGTAAAGGATTCTTCTATATCGACTCGTCTGAATACTCGTATCGCAGAGATTCAGGAGAAATATAAAGAACCTAGCAAAGAAAAGAAAAGAAACGAAAAATACAAAGCGCATGGTCGGACGCCTTATCTAGAGAACTCCAAACGCATTAGAAATAGAAACCCTCGAAGGAAAAAGTTCTCGAAGCGTCGATTCTAAGGG
>WNGD01004112.1_pt1 | contig 15944 bp, 15 predicted proteins | sample 5400671 | NCBI WGS metagenome assembly WNGD01 (sample SAMN13153369, study PRJNA577476) | soil metagenome | isolation source: 40 cm soil or saprolite under grassland replicate 2 | place: USA:California | collected 2016-06-15 | reverse complement strand
TACCAAAGAGGCGCCTTATGACGAGCATTTATCTGGAGTTGAGATCGAACTCCCTGCGCCGCCCTTTCAGGGCTTTCCGCAATTTGGACCTTGAACCCAGGGCTTGCGCCCTGGGCTGTCCTGCTGGACCCCTTCGGGGCTTCCCTTGTTACTGTGCTTGTTCCCAGGGCTTGCGCCCTGGGCTTTCCTGAGTCGCCCCTGCGGGGCTAGTTTCGCGCCAGAAACTAGCTAAACTAGGATCCGTGTGCCGTCCGGAAGGCCGCAAGGCAACGCTCGACGGTTTCCATTGGCGGGTAGGCACTGCCTTCCTGCTCGATCAGGTAATATTCGATGCCGCCCGTCTTCTCCGCGGCCTCGAAAATTCTCTTCCAGGGAGCTGACCCTTCGCCGAACAGGACCTTATAGCCTTTGGCGGGATCCGGGGACCAGTCCTTGCAATGCATCGAGAGGATCCGCCCGGGATTCTGGTTGATCCAGGCAACAGGGTCGGAGCCCGCCTCGAGACAGGTGCCGACGTCGAGCTGAAGCACGACATCCTTGTGAGTATTGGCCGCGATCACTTCGATGGGACGCCGGTTTTCGACCGGTTTGAACTCCGCTTGGTGATTGTGATAGCCCGCGCGAAGCCCCAGCGGCTTGAGTTGCTCTGCAGCCCGGTTCAGGGTGTCGGCGACCGCTTTCCAGCCGTCGAGGTTCTCGACCCTCCCCGCACTGGCCATCACGATGTACTTGCTTCCGATGGTCTGGTTGAGCTCGATGGCACGAGGGAGGTTCTGCGGTGTAAACGACTGGGCGCCGTTGTGCGTCGAGAGGCACCGGATGCTGAGATCGTCGAGCAGCTTTCGCACTTCCTTGGCGTAGGCCGGCGTCCACTCGAAGTAGGGCGCGTAGAACTCGACACATTCGTAGCCCATCTTCGCAACGGCCCGAACGGTCTCTGTCAGATTTTCTTTTAACTCGTTGCGGACGGAATAGAGCTCCAGGCCAACCGGAGTGGTCTTTGCCTGGGATGCAGTCGCGGCAAAGGGAGCCGCCGCGGCCAGAGCGAGAAACGAACGGCGGGAAATAGAATCGTGTAAAGTTGTCATAATGGGCGCACTATATCACGGTGCGTGACCTGGCGAAAGAAACGGCGACTAAAGAGCACGAAGAACAGACGAACGTGGGCGGATCTTTGTGTCCTATGAAGCTCCCCTTGCATTCCGTAGGGACGCCCCTGCGTGGGAAGCTCGGGCGGCCATACAGGGCCGCCCCTACCATTGCGCAGGCACTCCTATGGCCATTTTCATTGGTGAGCCGCGGGATCATGAAAACTATGTGGTGAATTATGGCTTGCCGGAATAAGTGACGTATGTGGAAAGGAAGCGTGGTCTCAATTCAAATTGCAACCGAGGCGCGAGGCTCCATGACAAGCCTGCAAGAAGTGAACGCGATTGCGGGAAGGGGACTCGAAGGGGATCGCTACTTCAACAAGAAAGGGACCTTTTCAAAGACGCCGGGGCCGGACCGCGAGATTACGTTGATTGAGATCGAGGCGATTGAGGCCTTGAAGCGCGACTATGGAGCCGATCTGGATCCCGGCGAGAGCCGCAGAAACATCGTCACCCGCGGCGTGCCCCTGAATCACCTTGTGGGACGGCAATTCAAGGTTGGCGAGGTAATGCTGCGCGGCATCCGCCTGTGCGAACCCTGCGGTCATCTGGAGCGTTTGAGCGGCAGGGAAGTCCTGCCGGGCCTGATCCACCGCGGAGGCCTGCGCGCCGAGGTCCTCACCTCCGGCGCCATTCGCCTCTACGATCCTGTGGAACCGCTATAGCAAATGACCAATGACCAATGACCAATGACAAATAGAAGCCAGAAGCGGACAACGAACTGCGATTTGTCATTTTTCATTGGTCATTTGGCAAATCTCTCTCCGCGGCTCTGCGTCTCCTGCGGAGAGGGGTTGCGGGTATGCCGCGACATGTTCATCCGTGTTCATCTGTGGTTTCATTTGTGCAGTTGATGCCGAAAAAACGACTGCGCTTATTGCACCAGTTCGGCGGTCATTGTGGCCCCGCCCATTTGCGCCAGCACCGCGGAGATCTTCACCGGCGTGCGGGAATCCTTCGCCACCCACACGGTCATCTTATCCGAACCTCCGTCGGCCGAGGTGATCTCGATCTTGTAGGCTTCGAACGTTCCCGCCGGGACAGTCACGCTTTCCGATCCGGTCACCTGCAGCTGGAGGAGCTTGGGCTTCTGCCGCATAAGATCGAAGTTGCGGAACGTCGTGGAATACCCCTCGCTGAGGGGGAGCGCGGCAATCGAATGCGCCGGACCCGCGGCGTCGGCGAACAGCGGCCCACCCACATCGACGTTGATCGCGCGCTCCTGGCCGCTCATAACCATTTTGCCCGTCGCCTTGTTGTCCTTCACTTCGATCTCGATGTGCGCAGGACCTTGATTCACCGTGCGCTTGAGCAGAGTGAGCGTCTCTTTGTCCAGGACCGCCACGTCCAGCATTTCACCGATCGGCGACTTTGCCGTGTCCGTCACCGTCCAGGCGCCGCCCTCTTCCTTAATCTCCGTCGTGGTCTCCAGCGCGAGGCTCTGCGTGCCGGCCTGGATCCTGGCCTGGTACTTGTAGGATCCCGGCTTCAACGCCGCAGCGGGCTTGGGTGCGCCGACCGAGGCGGCGTCCACTTTTTTCGCCAGCGCGACTGTCTTCGCGTCGACCGTGATCTCCTTCAGCCGTGTGGCGACCTCATCCGTCACGCTTTCCTGGAAGCGCCCACCGAGGTATTTGGCGAAGAACTTTTCCGCGCTGGCGATCATGGCCATGTTGTTCACCGGCCGCGCGAACCCGTGACCCTCGTCCGGTGCGACCAGGTATTCGACGGGGAAGCCACGGTCGCGCAACGCAATGACTATCTGGTCGGACTCAGCCTTGTTGACGCGCGGATCGTTGGCGCCCTGCGCTACGAGAAGCGGCGTCTTGATCTTCGATGCCGAGTTGAGAGGCGATTGCCGCTGCAACTGAGCTCGCCCTTCCGGCGTGCTCGGGTCGCCCATGCGCGCATGGAACATCTTTCGGGCCGCCTCCCAGTAGGGCGGGATCGATTCGAGCAGCGTGATCAGGTTCGACGGCCCGACGACAGACACGGCGGCGGCATAAACATCCGGCGTGAAGGCCACGCCTGCCAGCGTGGCGTATCCGCCGTAGGAGCCACCCATAATGGCCACTCGCTTCGGATCGGCGAGGCCTTGCGCCACGAGGTGTTTAACCCCCCAGGTGATGTCGTCCTGCATCTTCTGGCCCCACTCTTTGTTGCCGGCGTTGAGAAACTTCTTGCCGTATCCGGTGGATCCGCGGAAATTGGGCGCCAGCACAGCGTAGCCCCGGTTGGCGAAGAATTGCCAGAACGTGTTGAAGGCCCACGCGTCACGTCCCCACGGTCCCCCGTGGGGAAACACCAGCAGCGGCAGGTTCTTCGCGGGGACGCCCTTTGGCAGCGTCAGGTAGGCGGGGATCTCCAGACCGTCCGACGATGGGTAGCGTATGGCCCTAGTGGAGGCCAGGTGCTCGCGCTTGAGATTCTCGCGGATGCGGTATTGCAGAGTCAGCTTACGGGCTTTGCGGTCGAACAGATAAGTCTCGCCCGGCTCGTTGTCCGCGGCGCCGGAAATAATCCAGAGCTGCTCGTCGCGGGTGCGCGCGCCAAGGTTGATCTGCCTGCCCGCAAGCTTCGATTGCAGCCACTTGTAGTCGGCCTCGTAAGCCTTGTTCTTCCAGTATTCGCGGCGCTTTTCGTCGATGTAAAAGGTGGCGAGGGGCTCGTCGGTAAGGTCGGAGAACAGCGCCGAACCGAAGTCCACGCGCTTCAGCGGATCGGACTCGAATAACTCCTCCTTGCCCGTCTGAGGGTCGAAGAGTACCAGCCGCGAGAGGTCGCCGCTGCCCTTGTTCGTTTCCATGTAAAACCGCGTGTTGTCCTTGTGGAAGCGGATGGGCGCGCAGCCTTCGAGCACGTCGCAGGAATAGATCTTGGTCACACCGTTTGGGTCGAGGCGCAGGATCTCCGTGTCGCCGTTCTCGGCCGAGCGGACGGCGAGGCGGAGCTGGTCCTTGTTGTCGAAAACCCAGCCGGCAATGCGATCGGTGTTCTTGCGGAGCAGCGTGCGCTCGCCGGTGGAAATCTTCAGCCTGTACAGGTCGTGCCAGGCCTTGTCGCGGTCGTTGAGCCCGACGTAGATCGTGTCAGGATCGCTCCTGGGCACTTCGTAGATGAACGCGCGCGCGCCTTTAACATCAGTGAGATTACGGGCGGCCGGAACTTGAGCGCCGGCGGGCGGCTGCGCGGCGGGATCCACAGCGTAGACGTTATAGTTCTCATCACCGTCCTGGTCCTGAACGTAGAGGATGTACTTGCTGTCGCGGCTCCAGAAGTACGCCGGGATGGGCCGCTTCGTGTCGGCAGTGACCGGCTTCGCCGCGCTGAAGGGCTCCTGGGTCTTCTTGACCCAGATGTTGCGGGTCTTGCTGAGCGGTTTCAGGAAAGCAATGTACTTCCCGTCCGGCGAAATCTGCGCCCCGGAAATCTCCGGATCGCCGAAGAGCAACTCGCGGTCAATGACGGGCGGCTGTTGCGCCTGCGTGGCGAGCGGCAGAATGAACGGGAGTGTAGCGAGGATCCAAATCACGTGTTTCATAGGAATCTCCTGCTTTAGCGGCCGAGTTCTGCCGCGGCAAAGTTTCAGATGCGGCGCTCCCTTTCCGACTCTGTAAAGTACAGGAATTTCTATCTCCTGGGCAAGTGGAGCGCCCTTTCCAACATAATCCCTCAGTTAGTTTGGAGTTCAGCCCTCAGGCTGTACTGCCCCCGGGCAGGCTAAAGCCTGAACTCCAAACGAAAGCGTCCACGAACCCAGGTTTGGAGTTCAGCCTTCAGGCTGTACTGCACCCGAGCAGGCCTAAGCCTGAGATCCGAACCAACGAAATCCGGTGACAGGTCAAGCACACTTGCGTAATCTATTCTCGCGGGGGAAAGGAAGAATTCTCTCTGACCGGGATGCTTGATTACTATCCGGATCCTTCCGGCGTTACTATCGACGACCTGCGGGTTGCAGTCTCGGCGTTCGTTTGGGACGACAAGGGCAGGTTGCTCCTGCAGCAGCGCGGCGACAATGGCTACTGGTGCTTCCCGGGGGGCGGTGTCGAACGCGGCGAGAGTGTTACCGACGCGCTGTGCCGGGAGGTCTGGGAAGAGACTGGCTACACCATCCGGCCTGGTCGTCTGATCGGCGTTTACAGCGATCCCCGTAACTTCCAGCTCGTTAGGTATCCGGAGGGAAATGTGGTCCATTATGTCACGATCGTCATTGAGGCGATCCTGACTGGCGGAACGCCGACGCTTTGCGACGAGACACGCGCAATCGATTGGCGCTTGCCGGATGAGCTTCCCGAACCCTTTGTCCCCTCGCACCGACTCCGGCTGTCGGATGCCCTGACCCGCCGCGAGTCCGCCTTCATCCGATAAGCCCGGAACCACGGATTGGGCGAAATACTAGCCTGGCTTTTGTCTTTTCTCTTCCTCCGCCTTCTCTCCGGCTCTCATGAAAATATGCCTTTCGACGACTGGTTCCTTCGGGAGGGCACGACATCAGTCGTGCCCGCAGGGGAGGGGCTCAGTAAGGAGCTTTAGCCCCTGAGGACATCCTCTGAACATTGCTAGCCCTCAGAGGTGGCTCTCGAAAGTGCGCTTTCTCACGGCACGACCGAAGTCGTGCTCCCCGGGTTTCCATTCGGGGAGGTGAGCCGGATGGATCATGGCAACTCTGCGGTTTGGTTGCAGGGCATTTTTCCCTGCTTTCTCTTGTGAGACTGGATGAACGAGGGGTCCAATCTGCACATCGCAGGATTTCCAAGGCGGAGGCAAGTAGCGCTACTAAAATAAGATACACGGCTCGCCGGCTTCGTCCGCTTTCGATAATTCACGATGGAGCTAATTTTGCTTGCGATGAGTCGGAGTGGTGTGGAAAGACACACCAGGGTGAGCGAATCTCGTAAACAGCCAACCTTCTCGAGGAGAATATCTTATGAGACACAAAGCGATCGCAACAAGCCTGACATTGGCGTGCTGCCTTGCGTTCGCGTTAGCCGCTCAAGATCCTTCGGCCGGAACCAAAAGTCAAGGCAAGGAGACAAGCCTTACGGGCTGTCTTGAGGCGGGCGCTAAACCCAACACGTATGTCCTGAAAAACGTAAGCGAGCAGACGGCCGCCGGGAGTGAAACAAAACCCGCCGAGCTGGGAAAGACGGAGTCCGAGTACGCGTTGAGCGCGGCCCCCAGCGTCAATTTGAAGGCTCACGTGGGCCACAAAGTTGAGGTGACGGGCGTTATCGCTGGCCAGAAGCAGGGCAAACACGGCGCGAGCGAGGCTGCCCAAATGTCCCATTTCAGGGTCAAATCCATCAAGGAAGTTTCCACGGATTGTCCGTAATCGGTAATATTAGTTGCGGATTTTCCTTCAGCCGCGGGCCGGTGGGGATTGTCGGAGGTGATTCCGATGATCCCCAACCGCCCCGCGGCTCTTTTGATTTTTCCCACCGCCACTCCTCTGCCCAAGCACTCCCGCTGGCTACGCCGGACCGGGCTCTCTTCCCGCATCCTGCCGTTCATGCCCGGCCGGACGAAGATGCCCTCTTATTGTCCGTGAATCATTAATTTCCGGACAGACGGTATTTTTTCGCCGATAACGACAATAGCACGGTTCCAAAGCCATTTTTGGGGCAGACCCTCTTCTGGAGACAGGTTGATGCCTGTGATTCCAGACCTGGGAATTTTACCGTGCCGGGCAGGGATTACTCATTTGATCTACAGAAAAAGAAGCCTCCACATCAGTCTTCTGCTTGTCGGATTGCTTCTTGCGGGGCCGCGCCTAAGTGCGTTCGCTCCCGGACGAGTGAAGCCGAAACCAGCGGCGGGGGATGCCCGGGCGATGCGCGCGAGAACCGAAGTCGAAGTGCCATCAGAGACGGCGGCAGTCGGGGGAGCGAGCTTGTCTTCGGTCAAAGAAGCGCGGGAGACGGTGTTGCAGCAGCGCCGCGACGCCGAGGTATTTGCGATGATCCGCTTCTGCCGGGAGAGACTCGGTTATGATATTGCGTTCCTCGGCCCTCGAGTCGGTTATCGGGCCATGACTCTCACCAACAGTCGCAGAATCGAGATCTATATGCGTCCGGGGGACAGCGCACGGCTGCAAGCTTACGATCTGGCCCATGAGCTCGGCCATGCTTTCGACCTCGAGCACAATAATGCCGAGCGCCGGCGCCGCTGGCGCGAGCTGCGAGGTATTCCCCTTTCCACTCCCTGGTTCGCGTGCAATCGATGCCCGGATTACGGTACGCCGGCCGGCGATTTCGCCGAGACCTTCGCTTTCCTGCTGCTGGGCCCCGGCAACTATCGAAGCACGATGGCTCTGCCTCCAACTCGCGAACAGGTCCAGGAGCTCGCCGCCTTTTGCCAGACCGAGAGGATGGGCGAGAATCGCGGAGAGGTGATCACCGGGACAGGAGACGAGGCTGCCCGCTGACCAGCAGTCAGTTCAGACTTCGGACCTCAGACTTCAGACCTTAAAAAACGCCCTGAGGTCTGAAGTCGAAGTCTGTCGTTCATCATGAGCGGCGTCGGGTCGAAGCCTGTTCGCTGGGCGCGGCCGCTTCGGAGATCAGCAGGATTATGCCCTGCGTGACGCCCTCCGGGCGTACCAACGGAGAGAACGCGACATTGCAGACAATTCGCTTGCCACGCCGATCGATGGCGTCAAGCACCAAGTCCTGAAAGCGAGGGTGCTCGGCCAGACAGGCGTGCAGGGGGCCTTTCAGCTTTTCCACCGGAAGACCGATATCCAGATTCAACAAGTTGTGCCCGTGCACTTCATCTGCGCGTAAGCCCCACAGGTCCTCGGCCTTCTTGTTCCATCTTTCCACGTTGAGCTTGCGGTCGAGCACGACCACGGCGACTCGCAGGCTGGCCAGAATGGACTCAAGGAACAGGTTGGTCTGGTTCAGCTCTTCGGTACGGTTGCGCAACTCCGTGTTCACCGTGTCGAGCTCCTCGTTCGTGGACTGCAGTTCCTCATTCATAGTCTCCATTTCTTCGTTTGTGGATTGCAGCTCTTCGTTCGTGGTCTCGAGCTCTTCGTTGGTCGACTGCAGTTCCTCGTTTGTGGTTTCCAGCTCTTCGTTCGTGGACTGGAGCTCTTCGTAAGCCGTCTCCAGCTCCTGCATGGCATGCTCGTGTTCGGTCTTCAGATGCCGGAATGCCGTGACGTCTTGAAACGCGATGCTGATACCCAATACTCGGTCCCCCTCTCGCAGAGGCGCGAGGTCCGCGACGAGATGCTGGACGTTGCCGTTTGGAATCACCCGTTGCACGTCTGGAATCTGGAGAGTGCGCTTCTCGGAATGCGCCTGCTCCACGCGAGAGCGCAGCTCTGTGGGGCGATAGGAAAGTTCCAGGTCTGCGAAAGGACGGCCGACGTCCTTGGTGTCCAGCCCTAAGAGGTTTCGCGCCATTTCGTTGGCCAGCACGAGAGTCCCTTTGGCATCCACGACCAGTTGCGCCACGGGCTGCGTGTCGAATGCGCGATCCACCAGGGGCGGCCCGGAGGTCCGTTGGCTTTCCTCCTCGTTCCGCATGTCGGCGAGAGGGAGCAGCGCTTCACGGACATCGTCTCTTGGGAGCTTGGAAAAGACGCGGTGCTTCAACTCCAAGGGGGCGAACAGACCGGAATGCGTGAGAAACATTTCGGCCCTGCCCAGGAAAAGAAACCCGGTTTCCTGCAACGCGAAGTGAAAGCGCTCGAGGATCCGCCGCTGTGTTTCGGCATTGAAATACATGATGGTGTTGCGGCAAACGAGCAAATCCAGGCGAGAGATCGGGGCGTCCTGAATCAGGTCGTGTCTGCCGAAAATAACGCAGCGGCGCAATTCCGGCCGGAAGATGTAGCGGTTGGCAGAGTGCGAGAAATACTTCTCCAGATATTTCTCTGGAATGGGCTGGACCTGTTTCTCGCTGTAACTGCCGGTGCGGGCTTCGCTGAGAGCCGCTTCATCCACGTCCGTGGCGTAGATCTTCACGCGCTGGCAGAAAGTTTCGTGTCCAAGAGCCTCAGCGAACGTAAGGGCCAGCGTGTAGGCCTCTTCGCCGGAGGAACAGCCTGCGCTCCAGACGCGCACAGGCGCTTTCGACTCTTGAAAGATGCGCGGAATGATCTTCTCCGACAGGAAGTCCCAGGCCTGGGGATCCCGGTAGAAGCCCGTGACGTTGATGAGGATTGTGTCGAACAAGAGACTATATTCTTCGGGATGCACCTCCAGGTAATCCTGATAGTCCGCAAAAGTCCGGACGCTGACCTCATACATTCGTTTTCGAATTCTGCGGCCGACACTGGCCCTCTTATACCCTGTAAAGTCAAAGCCGCGCGTGCTCTTGAGAAACTCCAGCAGCGCCTCAAACTGCCCGTCAGGCTCCGAGCGCTTCATGGCGGTATCCCTTCCTTGGTCACCAAGGTCATCAAGGCCTCGGGAATCTCGGTCAAGGGGAGAATCAGATCGACGCTTCCGGTTTGAATGGCAGCGCCCGGCATGCCGAAGAACTCGGAGCTCTGCTCATCCTGGGCAATGACGGTGCCGCCCATCTTCCTTATGGCTTGGACTCCCATCGTGCCGTCGCTTCCCGTGCCGGTAAGAATCACGGCGATGGCATCTTCCTTGTAGCTTGCGGCGGCAGATTCCAGCAGAAGATCCGCGGAAGGTCTCACGAAGTGCACCAGTTCGGATTGAGTCAGGGAGAGGGTTCCATCCGTGTTGACCAGCAAATGCTTGTCGGGGGGAGCGACAAACACCGTCCCGGGGCACAATCGATCTCCTTCGGCCGCCTCCCTCACGTCCAGGGCGGTGCGCCGGCCCAGGATATGCGCCATCATGCTGCGGTGCCTCGGGTCCAGGTGTTGGACGACCACCAGCGCGGCTGGAAAACTGGCAGGGAGGCCGGACAACACCTGACTCAGCGCGGAAAGGCCGCCCGCCGAAGCCGCCAGCGCCACAACCTTCAAGCCTGGTCTCACGGTTTGAGTGACCCCGTCGGATCGCTTCTCCCTCATACGGGCAGTTTTCCCGGTTTGGGTTTTCAAAAAAGTCATTGTATTGCTTCCGGCAAAAACATTGTATTCCTTTTCTGCGGCCTGTTCACCCGGCTTCGCATGCATGGGAACGGAGAACACGCGCGTTTCTATGGGCTGCAACCAGAAACCCCGATGAGCGCGGATGAACCTGGCGCAGCCCAGCCGCAACCAAAAAAACAAGACGCCCACGAACTCGTTTGTTTGGATCTCAGCCTTCAGGCTGTTCAGCGCCCGTAGCAGGCTAAAGCCTGAACTCCGAACAAGAGGCCCACGAACTCATTTGTGCGGAGCTTGAAGTTCAGCCTTCAGGCTGTCCAGCGCCCGTAGCAGGCTAAAGCCTGAACTCCGAACAAGAGGCCCAGAACTCATTTGTGCGGAGCTTGAAGTTCAGCCTTCAGGCTGTTCAGCGCCCGTAGCAGGCTAAAGCCTGAACCCCGAACATCGTGGGCATTGTCTTGTAATGAGTGCTATTATAGGCGAATACTTCCCTCAAGGGCCTCGCCACCCGTATGCTGGCGGAAGCGCAGAGGACGCCCCTGTCGGCTTTTGCGCGGGATTTTCATGAGGAGGGCGAGGATGCACAAACAGGAGGATATCTTCCAAAGGCAGATCGACGCCGCTGAGAGACATCTCGACGTGTTGCAGCGCAGGGCCCAGGAAGCTCCCGCAGATCAGCAGGAACTGCTCCTGGAAAGCCTCGAGCAGCTCTCCAGCGCGATGGAGGAATTGCACGTATCCGCAGAGGAGCTTCGCCAGATGAACGAAGAGCTGGTGGAGGCCGGGAGGGCGGTTGAAACCCAGCGGAAGATGTATCAAGATCTCTTCGATTTCGCCCCTGACGGGTACCTGGTGACGGATCAGAACGGGATCATCCAGGAGGCAAACCGTGCAGCGGAGAGCCTGGTCCAGCGGCGCCGCGAGTTTCTCAGAGGCAAGCCGTTGGCTATCCTGGTGTCAGGGGAACAGCGCAAGGAGTTTCGGAAGCTCATCAACGACTTGCGCACGCGCGTGGAGGGGGAAATACCCGGCCGGGAATTCCGCTTTCGTACTCGCCGCAAGGAAATCGTGGATGTGGCGCTGGGGGTGACGGCCACGCGTGATGCCGGGGGACTGCCCGTCACAGTGCGCTGGCAGGTGCGGGATATCACTCAGCGGAAGCTTGCAGAAAGAGAAATCCAGAAGGTCCAGGAAGCCCTCCGCCGGAATCGGGAAGAACTTCGCGCTCTGGCGTCTCGCCTCCTGACCGCCCAAGAAGAGGAACGGCGGCGGCTCTCACGCGAACTGCACGACGAACTGAACCAGAAACTGGCCATGCTGGCGGTCGAAGTGGAGTCCCTGGAAAAAGAGCTTCCTGCTTCCCCAGGGAAAATCCGCAAGCAGTTGCGCAAGCTTCGAGACCAGGTGGTGGAGCTTTCGGATCATGTCCATACTCTCGCCTACGGGCTCCACCCCTCAATTCTGGATGACCTCGGCCTTGCGATCGCGGTGAAATCGTATGTCCAGGACTTTTCCAGGCGAGAAAAGATCGACGTCCGTTTTGCTGCACGTGGAATCCCTCCGTCGCTCCCGCTTGGGATTTCCTCCTGCATCTATCGCGTGACGCAGGAAGCACTTCGCAATGTAGCCAAACACGCCGCCTCCCGGCGGTGCACGGTCCGGCTTCTAGGGTCCGGGGAAGAAATCCTGCTTTCTATCAAGGACTTTGGAGTGGGCTTCGACCCGGAAGCCTCCCGGAATCAGGGAATCGGCCTCGGCATCGTCGGTATGCAAGAAAGAGTTCGCCTCGTGAACGGCACTTTCTCGATACAATCGATTCCCGGACGTGGCACCCAAATCCTCGTCCGGATACCCGGGAATAAGGAGAAGATTGAAACGGCCTCGCATCCTACTGGCCGATGACCACACACTGGTTCTGGAAGGCCTCAAAAGAATCCTCGATCCCGAATTTGAACTGGCGGGGACGGTAGAGGACGGACTTGCGCTCCTGGACGCAGCGCAGAACCTGGAGCCCGACGTGATTCTGCTGGATATTTCGATGCCTCTGCTGAACGGCATCGAAGCGGCCCGGCGTCTCAGGAAATCCCTGCCAAGGACCAAGCTGGTCTTTCTGACCATGCACGCGGACCGGACCTATGTTGCCGAGGCTTTCCGCGCCGGAGCGTCCGCATATCTTCTGAAGCGTTCCGCGGTCTCGGAACTTGTCTTCGCCATCCATGAAGTCCTCAAGGGGAGATACTATGTCGCACCCCTAATTGCCAAAGATCTGGTGGATTTCTTTGTGGAATCCAGGGCATCCCGCCGGCGCGAGCCCCGCCCTGTCTCAGGTGACCTGACCTCCCGGCAGCGTCAAATACTGCAGTTGGTGGCGGAGGGTCATTCCAATAAGCAGATTGCCGGGATTCTGAAGATTTCGATCAAGACTGTAGAGTTTCACAAGTCAGAGATCATGAAAAAGCTGGGCCTCCACACGACCGCGGAACTGACAAGATATGCGCTCGCGCACGGCATTGTGCAGCCGTAGTCAGACCCCGAGCCCGTTGTGTCCAATTCGGGAGTGGTCTGACGTCCGAGCCCTGAGATCTGATGTCTGAGGTCTTAGGACGACGAGAAACAACGGCGAGTTGAGGCGAAACGCCTGGCAGGAATAGCGCGTTATTCCTATTCTTAATTCGCTGACGAAGGCTGATCGGTCGGAGGAGCGCTTGTTTATCAAAAACCCTCGAATTCTCTCCGCGAGCAGCCGATCTGGGGACGCGATCTTCCGCGGCTCCTCCGGATAGGAGAAAATCTCGATCGCCCGCGGGTTGGCGCAGATCGGCTTGAAGGAGGAAGAGTCTATGAGGATAATTCCGTCCGTGGACGGTTTCATCGAAGCCCCCGTCGAGTCCTCTCGTTTCCGCGGCTGTTGACCCAGGCGCCATTTAACGCGCGAACAGGCCAATAAGGAACTGGGGAGAACCCCAGGTCTGACGGATTTCTTCCCCAGTAACCAGCTTGCGAAAATCGGCTCCAAGGGGTGGGGTTTTTTACCCAAACACTAGGGCATCCCCTGGTTCCCAAGCGTCTTTCCTTTCGGTTACACTGGCTCTATATTTCTTTTTTGAGTTCCCGGTCAGCCTATAACGTCGGTATTGCTGCGTTCAGGGTGGGTGAGACTCATGAAATGCCAGCGATGCGGTGGATGGCTTTGCGCCATGGATCTGCGCGACAACAGGGGATACACGTTGGACGCGTTTGTTTGCGTGCTCTGTGGGGAGATAGTGGACCCATTGATCCTGCAGAACCGAGGAAGGAACGGGCCGGTAGTGCCCGAAGCCAAGGGGACGCGGCGCCGCGGGCGCCCTCTCAAGCGCGCAGGCACACGACTTCTCGCAGCGCCTTCGAGCGCCGGCAATCCGGCCCCCAATGCCGGCTTGAAGAAGAAATTCAAACGGTGAGTGGATTTCGGACCAATCCGCAATCGCCGCTCCGCAATCATTCCCTATGTCGGGGGGTATATGCAGAAACTACGCTTTCGTTCAACCCGAAGATTATCTTTCCATATACGTGCGATTCTCTCCGAAGCGCAATTGCTCCAGATGTGAGACATCCACTAGCATTCCTTCGTCTTGGGAGCAGCGGAACACTTGGACGGTTGCAATTCCGGGATCTGAGCAAGCCACCCGATGGGACAGCTTCACCGCACGGAGCACGGAGGACATGAAGAGACGCGCTCGTGGATCTCCGTGTCTCCGTGGTGAAAGGACGCAGGGGCGGCCCTGTGTGGCCGCACCCGCGTCCGCGCTATTATTAGCCGCGTGGGCACAACATGGGGTCGTCCCTGCGGGCGGATGGATTCACACCTTCTGAGTTGTCAGGCGATTGCCCGTTTTTGGGTCGGCTCAACGAGGGAGTAGAATATAGGGCGGGCCGCGTCGAGCGGAACGCAGAAACACCCACCGGGACTTTGGTGCGCCGGGTCTGCAAATGTGGTCCGTGTGTTTGAGTCTGCGGGACGCACTGAAAGGACGAATTCACGTCGGTATCGTTGGCCGCTGTCGCCGCCATAGGGCTCGCACAGAAACGAATTCACATTTTGGCGCGAGCGCCGGTCGGGCAGATGCGAGACGCCGAGGCGCGGGCGATACCGGACGTCGTCGGGGGGTCATCGCTCGCGCCTCGTCAGCACTGCTTTGCGTGGCAGCAAAATGCGAATTTATTTCTGCGCGGCCTTACTCCTGGCTCGCCGGCGGCAAGGTCCTTTGAAAGAACGCCAGAAACGAATCCTCATAGCAACCGGCATAGGGATCCTTCTGACGGTGGCGAACTATACGACACAGGTTTTGTTTGTCCGCCTCGGCATATCTGTTGCGGACAATCCTTTCGATGACCTTCTCCTGGGCACTGTTGGAGGCTTGCTGGCATATATTTGGGTAACCCTGTTGGAGGAGAGAGAGTCGCGGATACATTTGGCGGAACATATCAGACAGGAGGCCCTGTCGGAAGAGCGCAACCGGATGGCGCGCGAGCTTCATGACACCCTGGCTCAGGGGTTTACCGGCGTGGTCATTCAGTTGGAAGCGGCCGAAGATATTCTCACTCTGAACACCGAGACGGCACGTGCCCATATTTTACGGGCCCGGAGTTTGGCGCGTGAGAGTCTCTCCGAGGCCCGCCGGTCAGCCTTGGCGCTGCGTCTTCAAGCCTTGAAAGACAGTGATCTGCCTACGGCCCTCGCTCGCTTTGCTGCGCACCTGACCGCAGGGACTTCGGTTCAGGCAGAGTTTGTTCTCCACGGCACGGCTCGCGCTCTGCCTCCCGAAAAAGAGGATAACCTGCTGCGCATCACTCAAGAAGCGCTGACAAATGTCCTGAGGCACGCGAACGCGAGGAGGGTACGAATTGATCTTTCTTACAATCCTCGGCACGTCCGGCTCAGCATAGAGGATGACGGACAGGGATTGAATTCGGTTTCGGGAAATGGCCTGGGCCTCAAAACCATGCGTGAGAGGGCCGAAATCATTGGCGGGGAACTGTCCGTGAGCAGCCGGCCTGGGGAGGGAACGCGGATTGACGCTTTGGTTCCGGTTCCTTGGTCCCGCCAGCAGTGAACCAGAGATCCCGGCGACGCCCCGCCGGCACCCGGCGGTCTGAATATGAAAGAGGGGAGTCAACAGATTGCCGTACTGATCGCGGATGACCACCCGGTCGTGCGGGAAGGCCTGGTTGCCCTGATCAATCGCCAGGAGGACATGCAGATCGTGGCAGAAGCCTGCAATTGGCTCGAAGCCGTTGAGAAGTTTTGCTCGCGGCAGCCAGATGTAGGAATGATGGACCTCCGTATGCCAGGGATGGATGCAGTGGACGCCATCTCGGCCATTCGCGAGCATGCTCCGGAAGCGCGGATCATTCTGCTCACCACCTATGACAACGAAGAGGACATCTACCAGGGCCTGCAGGCGGGCGCGAAAGGCTACCTTCTCAAGGACACGACAAGAGAGGAGCTGGTCCAGTGCATTCGCGCCGTCAACAATGGAGGAACGTGGATTCCCCCAGCCGTTGCCGCCAAGTTAGCGAGCCGTGTGGGTGCGGTCGATTTGACAGATCGGGAGTTGGAGGTCCTGCGGTTGATGGTGACTGGCAAGAGCAACAAAGAAATCGGCGCCGCCTTGAACGTCACCGAAGGCACCGTTAAGGTTCACGTCAGTCACATTCTGCAAAAGTTGAAGGCAAGCGGGCGAACGGAAGCCATCAGCCTGGCACTCAAGCGTGGCGTTGCCCGCCTGGATTGACCG
>WNGD01003466.1_pt1 | contig 15946 bp, 16 predicted proteins | sample 5400671 | NCBI WGS metagenome assembly WNGD01 (sample SAMN13153369, study PRJNA577476) | soil metagenome | isolation source: 40 cm soil or saprolite under grassland replicate 2 | place: USA:California | collected 2016-06-15 | reverse complement strand
TCGAGGGGAAGGCGGCGTGCCGCTTCGCCGACGAGCTGATGACGATCCAGGTGCCGCAGGAACGCGGCGCCCCGATCCCATTCGCGGACGATGAGTCGCCTCGTTCCGACGTCGCGCTCGAGAAGCTCGCCAAGCTGCCGACGATCTACGGCAGCCCCACCGTCACCGCCGGCAACGCTCCCGGTCTCAGCACCGGAAGCTCGGCGATCGTCTTGATGTCGATGGAGGAGGCTGAGCGTCGCGGCAAGAAACCCCTTGCGACCCTGATGGGTTGGGCGATGGCGTCCGGGCATCCCGACCGCATCGCGTCCATTCCTGCCGAGTCGGCCCGGATGGCGCTCGGCAAGGTCGGACTGACGATCGACGATATGGACCTGATCGAGATCAACGAGGCGTTTGCGGCCGTGCCGCTCGTGTCGACCTTGATCATGGCCGGTCGGGACGCGAAGAAAGCGGAGGAGATCCGCGCCAAGACGAATGTGAACGGCGGCTCAATCGCCCTCGGCCACCCGACCGGCGCCACCGCGGCGCGGATGATTTTGACCCTGATGTACGAGCTGCGCCGCCGCCGCGAGGCGGCAGGCGACTCGCGCCCGTACTACGGCCTGGCAACCCTATGCGGCGGCATCGGCGAAGGCGAAGCCGTAATCGTGAAAGTGAGCTAAATCTCCCTCTCCCCGCAGGGGAGAGGGGCGTGGGTCTCCCTCTCCCGGCAGGGGAGAGGGGGCGTAGGTCTCCCTCTCCCCGCAGGGGAGAGGGTCGGGGAGAGGGGCGTAGGTTGGCACTCCGTGTGTAAAGAGCGTTGGCAGATGACTTTGCTGGCCGGATCATCGTGCCGGATGCGCCGCGATCCCTTGTACAGCGGACGTGCGCGCGAAATGCGTAGCAACGCGACCGCCGCCGAGAGGCGAATGTGGGGAATCCTCCGCGCGAAACGGATGGGCGAGCTCAAATTCCGAAGACAGCACCCTCTAGGTCAGTACATCGTCGACTTCATCTGTCTACCGGCCCGCATCGTGATCGAGGTTGACGGCGACACGCATGGTGACGAACGGGAGATGGCCGATCAAAAACGCACCGACTACATCGAGAAGATCGGCTTCCGCGTCATTCGTTTCTGGAACCACGACGTGCTGAACTACACGGATGATGTCGCGGACGCCATAGCCCACGAACTTGACATCGGCGCAAGCGCCGTCCTCTCCACTCCCCTTCGGGAGAGTGGCGTGAACCCCCTCCCCCCTCCCCTTCGGGGAGACGGGCTTAAGCTCACGCAGCGTCCGGCAGAAGGGTCGTGAGAGGGGCGTGAACTCACCCTCTCCCCTTCGGGGAGAGGGTCGGGGAGAGGGGCTTAAGCCCGCAATCCCCCTACAAATTGGATCCCTTCAGACCACCGCATCCGGTTCGTAAGAACCGAATACCTCGCGCAGCGTCTCGCTGATCTCGCCCACGGTTGCGTAAGCCCGCACCGCCTCGATGGTTGGGGGCACGATGGACGACCCGTCCTGAGCTGCGCGCTCGAGCGCCGCAAGCGCCTCACCCACCGCACGCGCGTCGCGCGTCGCGCGCACTCGTCGCAGGCGCTCGACCTGCTCGGCCTCGATCGCCTCATCGATCGCGAATGGATCCGGCCCTTTCTGCCCGTCCTCGACCACGAAGCAGTTCACTCCGACGACCCGACGCACCCCGCTGTCGATCTCGTTCTGGATGCGATAGGCGGATTCGGCGATCTGCTCCTTGAACCACCCGGACTCGATGCACCTCAGCGCCCCGCCAAGCTCGTCGATCTTGCCGAGCTCGGTGCGCACGCGACTCTCGATCTCCGCCGTCAGGGCCTCGATCGCGTACGACCCGCCGAGGGGATCGACGACGTTGGGGATGCCGGTCTCTTCGAGGATCACCTGCTGCGTCCGCAGCGCGAGGGTCGCCGCCGCCTCGGTCGGCACCCCGAGCGCCTCGTCGAAGGCGGACGTGTGCAGCGTCTGCACACCGCCGAGCACCGCGGCGAGCGCGTTGATGCTCACGCGCACGACGTTGACCAGCGGCTGCTGCGCGGTGAGGTTGGAACCTGCTGAGAACGCGAAGATGCGAAGCGCGCGGCTCTCCGGATTCTTGGCGCCGAACCGTTCGGACATGATCCAGTCCCAGACCTTGCGCGCGGCGCGGAACTTGGCGACCTCCTCGAGCAGCTCCATGTCGGCGGTGAGGAACGTGAACAGCGAGGGCGCGAAATCGTCGACCGAAAGGCCTCGCTCGACGGCGGCATCGCAGTACGCGATCCCGTTCGCGAAGGTGAACGCCAGCTCCTGGATCGCGTTCGCGCCGGCTTCCCGCATGTGGTAGCCGCTCATGCTCAGCGGCGTCCAGGCGGGCAGGTTGCGGGCACAGTATTCGATCACGTCGGCGACGATCCGCAATCCGGCCCGCGGCGGATAGATCTGCGTGCCACGAGCTATGTACTCCTTCAGCACATCGTTCTGGATCAGGATCTTGACGGCGTTCGGGTCGTGTCCTTTCTTTTCGGCGAGCGCAACGTTGAGCGCGAGCCACAGATGGCCGATCGAGTTGGCCGTCGTCCTGATCTGGCGAATGCCGTCCAGCGGTATGTCGCCGAACAGCACCTCCATATCGGCGAGCGAATCGATTGCGACCCCGACGCGGCCGACCTCGCCAAGCGCAAGCCGGTGGTCGGAGTCGAGTCCAAGTTGCGTGGGCAGGTCGAGCGCGACGGAGAACCCTGTCTGGCCGGCGCGCAACAGCTCCTTGAACCGCGCGTTAGTCTGCTCGGCCGAGCCGAAGCCCGCGTACTGGCCCATGATCCATGGCTTCTCGAGGTACATCCGCGGTGTGATACCGCGTGTGAAGGGCGGTTGCCCCGGAGCTTCTGGTTCGGTGGCTGCGGCGGCGGCCATCTCTGCTCCGCCGTAGACCGAGGCCAGCGGGATTCCCGAACGTGTTTCCTCCATCTGCGCTCTTGCTCGGATGCTACCGCTCAAGCGCGCGCCTCAGGGTTGCCGAGGCTCCGAAGAGCATCAGCTCGTTATTGCTCACCGTGACGAACCGAACACCGTGCTCCACCCAGAAGCGAGCGGATTGCGCATCGGCCACCCAGATCCCGACGGCCACCCCGCGTTCCGCCGCGCGCTCGACGATCTCGGTGGTCGCCTCGCGGACTTTCGGGTGGTCAAACTGGCCCGGCAGCCCGAGCGATGTCGACAGGTCGTAGGGCCCGATGAAAATCACGTCGAGGCCGTCGATGGCGAGGATGCTACCCAGGTCGGAGGTCGCCAGGCGCGCCTCGACCTGGAGCACGATCATCGGTCGCGGCGCCCTGTCAGCGGTCAATGTCGTGAAGGGCACCGCCGAGTAATGCAGCTGTCGCGTCGACGGCGAGGCGCCGCGCGACCCGTGCGGCGGAAACCTCGTCAACCTGACCGCAGAGGCACCTACGTCTGCCGAGGTCACCCCGGGCGTCACTATCCCTGCCGCCCCGAGGTCGAGGGCCTTGCCCACGTCGTGCGGCGCGCTTGACGGCACCCGGACGAATGGCGCGGTCTCGGCCGCCTCCGCCGCGCGGATCAGGTGGGGGAGGGTCTCCGCGCCATAGGGACCGTGCTCCAGGTCGAGGATCACGAAGTCCCAACCGGACCAGCCCAGGATCTCGACCATCTCGGGGCTCGGCGTCTGCACCCAAGTCCCGTAGACGACCGCCCCGGAATCGAGCGCCTGCCTCAGGCGCTCAGGGTTCATGAAGCCGGCGTTCGGTGGAGAAGGATCTTGATGGTCCCTGCGACGCACACGGCGCCATCCTGGTTGCAGATCTGGAAGTCGACATCGGCCAGACCGCGTCCATCACCTTTGGGCTGGAGCCCAGCGATCTTCGATGTATACGTGATCGTGTCGCCGAGTAGCACCGGATGGACGAACCTGACTTTGTCGAAACCGTAGAGCGCGACCACCGCCGCGCCAGAGATCGGCGCCATGCCGGTCATCATCGCAACCAGCAGCAACCCATGCGCGATGCGCGAGCCAAACGGTCCTTGCGCTGCGAACGCGGCGTCGTTGTGCAGCGGATTCCAATCGCCGCTGACCGCGCTGAAGAGTGCGATGTCGGTCTCGGTCACAGTCCGGCCGCGAGTGCCGGCGAAAACATCGCCGATGCCGAGTTGATCGAAGTACTTGTCCAGCAAAACGGTGACCCCTCTACGGACCGGGAAGCGCCGAAATCATATACCCGTCGTGACGTCGCGACGCCGCCGAAACAAACGCTCGTTAGCCAATACAATCTGCCGGTGAGGTTCGCCGGGCAGACCGCGATCGTGACCGGGGCGGGGCGCGGTATGGGCCGATCCGTCGCGATTGGACTCGCCGCCGAGGGTGCGAACGTGGTCGTGGCCGATGTCGATCAAGACGCGGCCGCCGACACGGTCGCCGAGATCCAGGGCGCAAAAGGCCAGGCAATGTCGGTCGCCACCGACGTAAGCAAGGTCGATGACGTCCGCCGGCTGTTCAAGACGGCGATCGAGGCGTTCGGCGGCGTCGACATCCTGGTCAACAACGCGGGAATCGGCATCCCCAAACCGCTCCTCGATTACACCGAGGCAGACTGGGAAAAGCAGCTGGGGGTCAACCTCAAGGGGATGTTCTTCGCGACGCAGGAGGCGGCACGCGTCATGATCCCGAAGCGGCGCGGAAAGATCGTCAACTTCGCTTCGACAGCCGCCTTCGTCTCCTCGTCGACGCCCGAGAGCGCCTACGACATCAGCAAGGGTGGTGTCCGCCAGCTCACGATCTCGGTCGCGGCGGAGCTCGCGCCGCACCATATCAACGTGAACGCCGTCGCGCCGGGGACGATCATGACCGAGCTCACACTGAAGGTTCTCGATACGGAAGAGAAGATGGCGCTCGCGTCCGCCAAGATTCCGGTGGGCAGGCTCGGCAAGCCGGAGGACATGGTCGGTCCTGTCCTTTTCCTGTGCTCGGATGAGGCGGATTACGTCACCGGCCATACGCTGGTCGTCGACGGCGGGTGGTTGCTTTTCTGACGTCCATCCCCTTGACGCGCGGCGGCAACCTGCTCGGGTTTCGGCCCAGGCTCTGGCTGATGACGTTCGGTCATGCGGTCATCGACGGAAACCCGGCGCTCATCTTCGCGCTGGTGCCGGTCATCGTCTCGCATCTTCGGATCGACCTCGCGCATGCGGGAGCGCTCGTCACCCTCTTGCTGATGACCTCGAGCATCACGCAGCCTGTTTTCGGCTTCCTCCAGGACCGGCGACCATTGTTTCCGACTGCCAGCCTGGGTCTGCTCCTTGCCGGCGCGGCGATGGCCGCGACCGGCTTCGTCGCGACCTACGCGCAGATGGTCGTGCTCGTGCTGATCGCGGGCCTGGGCATAGCCGCCTTTCATCCGCAGGCGGTGGCCCAGGCCGGGCGGGCGAGCGACGGCCGGACCGAGTGGGGAGTCGCCATCTTCTTCACCGGCGGATCGACCGGCACGGCGATCATGTCGCTGGCCATAGTCCCCCTCGTCGCGATGTTCGGGCCGCACGCCACCCTGGTCGCGCTTGTGCCGGCGGTCGTCACGGCGGCGCTGTTCGCCCGTGCGTATTCGACATGGCTCGGGGCCGAGGCAAGGGCAGAGGGATCTCCGACCGCCGCGTCGTCGATGCGCGCCGTCGCCCGCCCGCTGTCGCTGCTGCTCTCGGTGTCGATCCTCCGGTCCGCCGTGCTGACCGCTTACCTCGCGTTCCTTCCCGCCCTGGTCGTCTTCAGGACCGGCAGCCTCGCGCTTGGCGCCGCGGCGCTTGCCGCCTTCCTTTTCGCCGGCTCCGTCGGGGCGCTGCTCGGCGGGGCGGCCGCGCACAGGTTCGGCGGATCACGCGTGGTCACCGTGTCGCTCATCACAGGCATGGTCGGCCTGCTTCCCGTGCCGTGGTTACCGGCTTCGATCCTCGTGCCCTGGATGTTCGTCGCGGGCGTCCTGATGTTCGCTTCGGAGGCCCAGGTGACCGCGCTCGCACAGCGTCTCCTGCCGGCTTTCGTGGGTGTAGCGTCCAGCCTGATGATGGGCGTCGGGCTCGGCATCGGCAATGTCGGCGCCTTCGTCACCGGTGCGATCGCCGACAGGCGAGGCATCCAGTTCGCGATCACCGCGGTGACGCTTCTGCTTGGAGCCGCCGCGGTCGCTTCCATCCTCTACATGCTGTCCCTGCGTAAGGTTCGGGCTTAGCACGATGCGTTTCGGCATCGGCATGTACAGCACGCAGCGGCCGCCGGATTCGGACCGGACGCATCGTGAGCTGTACGAGGACATGATGCGCGAGGCCTTGCTCGCCGAAGAAGTCGGTCTCGACTCGTTCTGGATCGCCGAGCACCACTTCGCACCGGACGGGTACGCCGCGGCGGTCATCCCAATCTGCGCCGCCGTGCTCGGTGCGACGCGGCGGCTGACGGCGGGCACCAGCATCGCCATCGCGTCCTTCTACAATCCGATCCGGCTGGCCGAGGACGCCATCGCGCTCGACCTGCTGAGCGGGGGCCGATTCGTGCTCGGTCTGGGAAGTGCCTATCGGCCCGACGAGTTCGCCGGCATGGGGATCGCCCCGGAGACCGACGAGGCGCGACTCGAAGAGGTCACCGAGATCCTGGAGCGCGCATTCGCCGGACGGCCCTTTGCCCATCGCGGCCGCTTCTACGAGATCCCCGAGGTGACGATCACGCCGGCGCCCGCCACGGAAGGCGGGCCGCCGATCATGCTCGCGGGCGACGGAGTCGCGGATCGCGACGCCGTGCGCGCGGGAGAACGCGGCAAGCGGTACATGGTCGATCCGTCGCTGCCGCTGGACGAGGTTACTCGCCTGGTGTCGCTGTTCGACGCCGCGCATCGGGGTGATTCACCAGTGGAGCTGCCGCTGTTCAACTACGGCTTCATCTCCGACGACTCAGACCCGTGGCTCGAGATGCGTGAAGGCTTCACGTATCTGCGGCAAACGTACGACAGGTGGGCCGGACGGGACGTGCGCGAAGTACTTCGGGAGAATCACCGCCTGATCCTGGGCGGCCGCGAACAAGTTGTGCAGCAGGTGCTCGATTACAGGCGCCGTTTTGGAGACCGGCTGCACTTCATCCTGCGTCTCAACTACCCAGGGCAGGATCCTGGGAGCTCCGAGCGAGCGATCCGCGCGTTCGGCGAGGTCGCGACCATGGTGAGGAACCACATCGCGGGCGAAACCGCGTGACCGTGACGACGATCGAGACGATCGACACCCACACGCTCGGCGAGCCGACACGCATCGTGCTTCGAGGGTTCCCGGTCCTCCGCGGCCGGACGCTGAAGGATCGCTCGCGCGACCTGATCCGCCGCCACGGGCCGCTCCGCCGCGCGCTCATGTGGGAGCCTCGCGGGCACCATGTGATGTTCGGCGCGATCGTGGTGCCGCCCGCAGACAAGAGAGCGGACGTCGGGCTTGTGTTCATGGACGGGGGCGGGGCTGTCGACATGTGCGTCCACGGCACGATGGGCGCCGTCACCGCCCTCATCGAGACGGGCCGCCTTCGCGTCGGCCGGGATGGAGTCGTGAATGTCGACACGCCTGAGTCGGTCATCGAGGTGAGGGTCACGCGATCCAAAGGCCGCGTTAGCGCAGTCGAGCTCCAGGGCGTGCCCAGCCGCTCGATCGCCACCGCTCTGCCGGCTCTTTGCGGCGGGGCGGAGGTCGCCTACGACCTCGCGTTCGGCGGCAACCTGATCGCCATCGTGCGCGGCGCAGACGTCGGCGTGAAGGTCGACGCGAAACACTTCCGCGCGCTCGTCGATGCCGGGATGGAGATCAAGACCGCCGCTCAGCGCGCGTGGAAGGCATCACGTTCGCGCCTCGGCCCTTGGCCCGAGGTGGTGTCGGCGCTGATCTACTCGCGGCTCGGCAAGGGGCGGTACCGAGACCTCATCGTCTTTCGCGACCGCTCTGTCGACCGCTCGCCTTGCGGCTCCTGCGTCTCCGCGCTGATGGCCAACCTTTACGGATCCGGCGGGCTCGAGCTCGGCGACTGGATCGAATGCGAGAACTTGCTAGGCCTTGCGTTTCGCGCGCGGCTCGTCGAGCGCGACGGCCGGCTCATCCCGCATCTGTCGGGCTCGGCCCACATTACCGGCGAGCACCGGTTTCGCATCGACTCGCGCGATCCTTTGCGGCACGGGTTTCAGCTCGCGTGAGCTCGAGCCGCCTCAAAGTCGGTGTCGTTCTGCCGACCTATCGGGCCCTTGCCAACGCTGAGAACATCGTCCGAGCCGTGGCGCTGTCCGAATCGCTTGGCTTCGACTCTGTGTGGGTGACCGACCACATCGTGGTTCCGTCGGCAAGCCTCGAAGCCTTCGGGCCGACGTTCTTCGAGGCGATGACGGTCATGTCCTACGTCGCGGGCATTACCAGGACGGTCCAGATTGGCGCCGCGATCCTGATCGTCCCTTACCGCCATCCCCTTCTTCTCGCCAAGATGCTCGCGACCGCGGACCAGCTCTCCGGTGGTCGGGTCGTCCTCGGCGCCGGGCTGGGCTGGCTCGAAACCGAGTCGTCCCTGATGGGCGTGCCGCATCGGCGCCGGGCGAAGATCGCCGACGAGGCCCTGGCCGTGATGCGGGCGTGCTGGGAATCGGAGGTCCCCGAGTTTCATGGCGAGGTCTTCGACTTCACGGACTTTCATTTCGCCCCGCGGCCGCATGCCGGCAGGAGCCTGCCCATCCTGATCGGGGGCGCCTCGACGGCGGCGATGAGGCGGGCCGCCCGCCTCGGTGACGGGTGGATTGGCGACGGTCTGACATTCGAGGAGCTCGAGATGTCGCTCGCCCAGCTTGCGAGCGAGCTCAAAGCCGCGGGCCGCAAGCGGGACGAGATGGAGATCGCGATGCGAACCGGCCTGCAGGTCGTCGCCGACCGGGGGGCGATCACCGAGTCGCCCTCAGAAAAAGGATGGAAGAGCGACGAGTTCGTGAGCGAAGGCCGGACGCCGTTTCGCGGTGTACGTGAGGAGGTCGTGTCCGACTTCCGTCGGGCGGCCGAGCTCGGAGTCGGTCACCTGATCTTCGAGTTTCCCGTCTCGAGAGGCGAGGAGACGATGGAGCTTTTCGAGCTCCTCGCAGACATCAGACAGGAGTCGGGCGTGTGAGGCACTTCACACGCGAGGAGATCTTTGGGCTCGAGCCGCGCGAAGTCGCCGATGCGATGGCGGAAGCGCTCGGCATGGTCTCCAGCGGCTCGGCCCTCGCGCCGATCCGTGGGCACATCGACCTTGGCGGCGGCGACGGGACGTTCCTCATCTCAGGTGCCCTGACACAGCTCGACCTTCTGACCGTGAAGGTCATCAACGTCCGTCCCGACAACCCCGGCCGCGACCTCGCAAGGCTGCAGGGCGCCCTCACCGCGTTTTCGCTGAGCACAGGCGAGCCGCTGGCGACGCTCGACGCCCGCGCCGCCACCGAGGTGCGCACAGCCGCATGCAGCGCGGTCTCCTGGCGGGTGCTCGGGCGGCCCGAGGCGTCTGTGCTCGCGATCGTGGGCACTGGGCCCCAGGCCGCTGCACACATGCGTGCGCTGACCGCGGAGCATGACTTTGCCGAGGTGCGGATCGTGGGGCGCAACGCGGACGCGGCGCGCAGCCTCGCGGCATCGCATCCGCGCGCGAAGGCGATGCCCCTGCAGCAAGCACTTCGCGGCGCGGACGCCATCGTCACGGCGACGAACTCCACCACCCCGCTCTTTCCCGCCGACGCGGTAGCGCGTGGTGCTCACCTGATGCTTGTCGGTAGCGGTAGCGCCGCGGCTTCCGAGGTCGCGCCGGACCTCCTCGGGCGGGCGGCCGCGATCCGCGTCGACCACCGGCCGACCTGCCTCGAAGAGTCAGGCGAGATCGTGAGCGCATTACGTGCCGGCCTCATCGGCGAGGCTGACGTGCGCGAGCTCGGCGAGGTCGTGCTCGGAACTGCGCGAGGCCGAGCCTCGGCCGATGAGATCACCCTTTACAAATCGGTCGGCAACGGGACCCAGGACGCGGGGCTCGCGGCGCTTCTGCTGCGCGTGCGGGCTGCCCGATGACGTTGCGCCTTGGGCTTGGGATTTTCGGCATGCAGGCGGTACCGCAGCGGCCTGACCACCACGTGAAGCTGTACCGCGACCTGCTGGAGGACGCACAGCTCGCCGAGGGGCTCGGTTTTGATTCCCTCTGGCTGTCTGAGCATCATTTCTGGTTCGACGGCTACTGCCCGGCCGATATCGCGGCGGCCGGCGCGATCCTCGGCCGCACCAGACGCCTCGGTGTGGGCACCGCCGTGATGCTCCTGCCCATGCACTCGGTCGAGAAGGTCGCCGCCGACGCGGCCACGATGAGCCGGCTCGGTGAGGGACGGTTGTCGCTTGGTGTCGCGCTCGGCTACCGCGACGCCGAGTTCGACGGCTTCGGGGTCCGCCGCAAGGACCGCGGCAAGCTCATGGACTCGATGCTTCCAAGGCTCGCCGACGCATGCCGCGACGCGGATCCGCCGGTGCGGCTTTACGTCGGAGTCGCGACCGCGATCGCGGCCGAGAGGGCGGGACGCCTCGGGCTACCACTTTTCGCCGACTCGACCATGACCGCCACCGAGCTCCGCACCATGCTCGACGCGTACAACCAGGCCGCCGCGACCGCCGGCGTCACCCCGCCCCCCGCCCACGCGCTGCAGCGCGACGTCTTCGTCACCGACGACCGAGAGCGCGACTGGGCCGCGCTGTTGCCTGAGCTGCGGTACATGCGGCGCCAGTACGGCGGGTGGTCCTTTCCGCAGGAGCCGGCGGAATCGGTGCCCGCCTACCTGGACCGGCTGGAGGCGGACATCGAGGCGAAGCTCAAGAACCTGATCCTCGGTGACACGGCAATGGTTACCGCGCGGCTGCGTGAGTTTGAAAGCCTCGGGTTCGACCTCATCGTGTGCCGCAGCCAGTTCGGCAACCTGCCGCGCGACCTGCTGCGGCGCGCCATCGAAGGACTCGGCAGAGTCCGAGCGGAGATCTCGACGTGAGGCTGGGCCTGGGGCCGATCGCACTTGCCAGCACCACGCGTGCCTCTCTCGAAGCGCTCGCCAAGGCAGCGGTGGCCGCCTCGTTCGACTCCGTGTGGGTTCGCGAGTCGAGGGCGAGCGGCGTGGGTGGCGGGCTTGCGGCGGCCGCGTTCCTCGCACAGCTCGTACCGATCCGCGTCGGGGCCGTCCTCGATGGTGGCCTCTACCACCCGCTCCACATGGCAGAGGACATCGCCATCGCCGACGTAACGTCTCACGGGCGGGTCGAGGTCTTGCTCCGCGGCGCGCCTGAGGAGCACGTGCGGCTGCTCCTGGCCGCCTTGAGCGGCGCGCACATGCGGTTCGACGGGGCGACGCTTCGCGTGCCTGCCCGCCTGGAGGCCAATCAGCCCGCGCCCGACGCGCTTGCCCTCAACCCGCGGCCGGCGCAAGCCGTCGTCCCTGTGTGGGTCGACGAAGCGATGGAAGCCATCGGACGCGACCTTGGCGTCGGCGTCGCAGCCGCATGGCGCGCGGACACGCCTGCACCGGCTCCGTCGGGCCGGTGGCCGGGCATGCTGTTGTGCCCGGGCGACGTCGCCGCCGCCGATCTTCTTCGCGCGGCCGGGAAGGCCGCGTCGTATTTCTTGGTGGACGCGAGCTCTCCCGAAAACGTGAGGTCGGCCGGCCGGCGTCTGGTCGGACCGCTGCGCATGCCGGGCTTCCCGGAGTGGATCAACCAGCAGTAAACGAGCGTTCGTTTGCTCGAAAGGAACTCTGCTATCGTGACCTCGCATGCGAGCGCAAGGCGAGATTGTCCTCTACACCCTGAACAGCGGCACCACCGATCCGACTTGACAGGAGTGTTGCAGGGTGAGGGAGTTTCTCTCACAGAACTCGGTTGATTACGAAGAACGCAACGTTGCGAAAGATCCGCGCTGGCGCGCGGCGCTGAAGGATCTGACGGGCGAGGTGGTGGTCCCGGTCCTCGTTGTGGAGGGCAAGCGCGTCGTCGGTCTTGACGAGCAGCGCATGGCTCAAGCGCTGGGTCTCGACCATGTGGAGTCGGACAGCAACCGCGATGGACTCGCCGCACCCGAAGAGCTGAATGCGCTCCCGGATCAGGGTGACGACGCAATCAACGCCGCGCTTGCGCATTTTGTCCGCCGCCTGCAGCGCGAGATGGAGTACAACGCCGCGAAGGACAGCGGACCATATCGCGATGGTCAGCACGACGGGATGCGTTTCGCGCGGGACGCGATACTGCGCATCCTGACCGGCTCGTACGAGCCTGAAGACATGGTCATCGAACGCAACAAGCCTTGAGCGCGCGGAACGCATGAAGGAAGCGGCCAGGGCCGCAGCCGCTAACCTCGACGGCATGTCGTCAATACCTCCGATGGCGCGGTATCTCGACCAGGACGGCGAGCTCCTGGAGGACCAGCCGATGAGCGATGAGATGGCGCTCGATGGCTATCGCGTGATGCTTCGCGGGAGGCGCTTCGACGAGCGCTGCGTCAGCCTGCAGCGCCAGGGGCGCATGGTGACGCTCGCGCCGGGCATCGGCCAGGAGGCCGCGACTGTCGGCGCCGCGATGGCGTTGAACCAAAAGACGGACTGGTTCGTGCCGCAGTATCGCGAGCTCGCCGGTCAGCTGTGGCACGGCTACCCGCTTCGGCTCGCCTTCTTGTGGCACGTCGGCCATCCGATCGCGTTCCAGATGCCCGCAGGCTTGAACATGCTGCCGTTTCAGGCCGCGATCGCAGGCCAGCTGCCCCAGGCAGTCGGTCTCGCGTGGGGGCTGAAGATGAAGCACGACCCCGGCGTCGTGCTCGCGATTTTCGGTGACGGCGGCACCTCGCAGGGCGACTTCCACGAGGCGGCCAACCTCGCAGGGGTGATGAAGGCCCCTGTCATCCTTCTGTGCCAGAACAACGGCTGGGCGATCTCGACCACGATCCAGCAGCAGACCGCCTCCGAGACTCTGGCGCAGAAGGCGATCGCCTACGGGTTTCCCGGCGTCCAGTGCGACGGCAACGACCTCTTCGCCGTCTACGCGACGGTCCGCGACGCCGTCCGCCGGGCCCGTGATGGCGAGGGCCCGACGCTCGTCGAGGCGGTCACGTATCGCCTGGGCCTGCACACCACGGCGGACGATCCGACGCGCTACGAACCGCGCGAGATGCACGACGCATGGGTCGACCGCGACCCGCTGCGTCGCATGCAGCTGCATCTCATGTCGCGCGGCGTTGTCGCCCGGCCGGCCCTCGACCGCATCGAGGAGGAAGTAAAGGAAGAGCTGCGCGTGGCGTGGGACGAGGCGCAGAAAGAGCCGGCTCCCGACCCTGGCTTTTACTTCGCACAGGTCGACGGAGAACCATCGGCACGCCTGGCGCTTCAGCTCCGGCGCTTCGACGGGTAGCTCGATGGCTGACCTCACCGTCGTCGAGGCCGTCAACCAGGCTCTCGCGCTCGAGATGCAGCGAGACGAGCGCGTGCTCGTGTTCGGCGAGGACGTCGGCATCATCGGCGGCGTGTTCCGCGCGACCGACGGTCTTTTCGAGAAGTATGGAAACGCACGCGTCATCGACGTGCCGCTCGCCGAGGGTGCGATCGCGGGCGCGGCGATCGGGCTTGCGCTCGCGGGGTGGGTGCCGGTCGCGGAGATCCAGTTCCTCGGGTTTGCCCACAACGGTTTCAACCAGGTCGTCGACCAGCTCGCCCGTGTTCGCTACCGGTCGGCCGGCAGGTTCTCGGCGCAGGTGACGATCCGCGCGCCGTACGGAGGCGGAGTGCGCGCGCCGGAGCTGCATTCCGACGCTTTCGAGGCGCACTTCGCGCACGCACCGGGCTTGAAGGTCGTCGCGCCAGCGACGCCCGATGACGCCAAAGGCCTGCTTCTCGCTTCGATCCGCGACCCCGACCCGGTCCTGTTCCTCGAGCCCTTGCGCGGCTACCGCCAGGTGAAAGGACCCGTACCCGACGGCGACTACATCGTCGAGCTTGGCAAGGCGCGGGTCGCCCGCGAGGGGACCGACGTCACGGTCGTCGCCTGGAGCGCGGCGGTGCAGATCGCGCTGCAGGCTGCCGACGACGCCCAGGCGCAGGGTGTCTCGGTGGAGGTGATCGACCTCCGTACTCTCGTGCCGCTGGATGTGGCCACGCTCGCCTCATCTGTCGCGAAGACCGGTCGCGCCGTGGTCGTCCAGGAGGCCCCGCTGACGGCCGGCTTCGGAGCGGAGGTCGTCGCGACGATCCAGGAGGAGTCGTTCTTCTCGCTGCAGGCCCCCATCCGCCGCGTGGCGTCACCTGACGTTCCCTACCCGGTGCAGATGCTCGAGGAGCACTACATCCCCAACGCCGAACGGGTCCTGCAGGCGATCGTTGCCACGACGCGCGACTGATGGCGCGGTACGAGTTCAGGCTCCCTGACATCGGGGAGGGTCTTGCCGAAGCCGAGGTGGCGAAGTGGCTCGTCGGCGTCGGGGATCGTGTGTCTGAAGACCAGCCGGTCGTGGAGATGATGACCGACAAGGCATCGGTCGAGCTGCCGGCGCCGGGCGCAGGCGTGGTCGTCGAGCAGCGGGCGGCGGAAGGCGACGTCGTGAAGACCGGCGCCGTCCTGTACGTCCTGGAGACCGCGGCCGAGGTAGGCGGTTCGCCATCCGCGGCTGAAGCGCCGCGCGCCTCATCGGACATGCCCGTTGCCGCGCATTCGCAAAGCGGGTCTGTGCTGGCTCCCCCCGCGGTGCGCAAGCTGGCCCGGGAGATGGGCGTGGACCTCGCCCGGGTCTCCGGAAGCGGCCCGGGCGGCCGCATCTCGGCAGCAGACGTGCAAAAGGCAACGTCACCTCCCCACTTGCTGGGGAGGTCGGCGGCGGAGCCGCCGGGAGGGGGCGTCCTGACCGGCGATGCCGCCGGCACCCGGGTCCGTCTGCGCGGCGTCCGGAAGCGGATGGCGGAAACCATGGCCCGCTCCGCTCGGACGATCGCACACGTCACCGGGTTTCACGAGCTCGATGCTGTCGACTTCGCCGACGTGGCCGGACGCCTGCGCCGTGCCGCCGAAGCGAAGGGAGAGCGTTTTCCATTCGACACGCTACTCGTCCGTGTCACCGCGCTCGCTGTGCGCCGTCATCCGATCTTCAATGCCTCCCTTGACGAGGAGCGCGGAGAGCTAGTGATGCATGAGGAGGTCAACATCGGCGTGGCGACGGCGACACACGAGGGCTTGATCGTGCCCGTGGTCAAGAAGGCCGACACTCTCAACCTCGCCGACCTGGCCGCGGAGGTCGACCGTGTGACGTCGGCAGCGCGCGACGGCAAGACCGCGCTCGCGGACCTGCAGGGGGGCACGTTGACCATCAGCAACACGGGTGCCTGGCGGGGGGAATTCGGGACATCGCTGATTCGCCTCCCCGAGGTCGCCATCGTCGCGTTCGGCCGCATCGAAGAGCGGGCATTGGTGCGTCAAGGCAGGCTCGTGGCGAGTGCGGTCATGCCGATGTCTGTGACGTTTGACCACCGAGTCATCGATGGCGAGCAGGGTTTGACGTTCGCGTTGACTCTTCGCGAGCTGATCGAAGATCCGAAGCAGCTCGAGACGTGGTAGCCGGCGACCAGTCGGACCCAGCCGACGTCTTGATCATCGGCGGCGGCCCGGCCGGCTATGTCTGTGCCCTGCGCGCGGCGCACCACGGCCGCTCCGTGACCCTGATCGAGCGTGAGGGGGTTGGCGGAGTTTGCCTGACGCAGGGCTGCATCCCGTGCAAGCACCTTGCGACATTTGCGGCCGCCAAGTCCGCCGCGGAGCGACTCGGGCCCGCGGGCATGTCAGCGTTTGCGGCGCCGCCGGACATGCGTGCCTTCCAGAAGCGGCGTCGCGCCGCGATCGACACGCTCGTCAAAGGGGTGCGT
>WNGD01007390.1_pt1 | contig 15948 bp, 19 predicted proteins | sample 5400671 | NCBI WGS metagenome assembly WNGD01 (sample SAMN13153369, study PRJNA577476) | soil metagenome | isolation source: 40 cm soil or saprolite under grassland replicate 2 | place: USA:California | collected 2016-06-15 | reverse complement strand
TTGGCGCTGTCGGTCGCGGGTGTGCTCGCGGTCTTTCTGCTGTACGTCTCGCTCGCCGGCGGGCGGACGGCGCAGGTGAAGCCGAGCGAGCTCGCCGGCCATCGCGGGACCGTCTCCCTCGTCGGGAAGGTGGTCGGCCCGGTGCGGGGCGCCGGATACTCACGCGGCGGCCTCCGGTTCCAGGTGGCCGACATCGGCGATCGCAGCAAGATGATGGTCAGGGTCGTCTATCACGGCAGCGTCCCCGACCTGTTCAAGGTCGGTCGAGACATCGTCGTGGACGGTCGCGCCCGAGACTCCTTCGGGCAGCAGACGCTCTTCGTCGCGAAGCGCAACACGCTCGTGACGAAGTGCCCGTCGAAGTACTCGCCCAAGAAGACTTAACCGTGTCGCTCTGGCTCGCGCTCGGGGTCGTGCTGGCCGTCCTCTGCGTCTTGCTCGTCGCCCGGCCCTTCCTGCGCGAGCCCGCGCCCACCGACGACCGGCTCGACGCGCCCGAGCCCGAGCAGGCTGCCCGGATCGCGCTCGAGGAGGAGCGCGACCGGGCGCTCGCCGCGCTCAAGGAGCTCGAGTTCGACCACCGCACGGGCAAGGTCTCGGACGAGGACTACCGCGAGATGGTCGGCCCGCTGCGCAAGCGTGCGGCCGAGACGCTACGGGCACTGGACCCGAGTGTGACGCGGGGGGAGAAGGTGCGTGCCGGCCGCTAGCCGGACCTGCGGGAACTGCGGCTCGAAGCTGACCAAGCGGGCGCGCTTCTGCCCCGAGTGCGGCGTGCGGGCCGTCGACGGCTCCGACGGGACCGTCGTGCAGGAGGTGCCGCCGCAGGAGACAGGGCCCATGCCGGTCCACATGACGGCGGCGGAGCCGCGGTTCTTCGGTGTGACGCCGCCGGCCGCCGTGCTCGCGCTGGCCGCCGCGTCGCTCGCGCTCGGGATCGTGCTGCTCGCGACCGGCCACCCGGTCGTCGGCGGCGTGCTGCTCGGCGTCGCGCTCGTGCTCGGGCTGGTGTTCGCCGGTCTCGTGCGTCGTCTCCCCGAGACCGGAGTCGCACGGATTTCGGCCGGCGCCGCGAGCGCGATCCGCGTACGGGCCGGCTACGCGCTGGAGGCCGTCAGCGCGCACTCCTCGGCGCGTGTCGAACTCTTCAAGCTGCGGCGAGAGCTGATGGACCTCGTCGTGCAGCGCACCGAGTGCGCCCGAGCGCTCGGCGAAGCGGTGTACGCTGACGACCCCGAGGAGAGCGAATCGGCCCGTGCGAGGGTGGCAGAGCTGGACGGGTTGATCGCCGCAAAGGAGGCAGAGATGGAGCAGACAGCCGCAGGCGCGATGGAGCGGATCCAGCGTGCGCAGCTCCAGGTTCAGCCGACGCAGATCGAGACCCCCGAGCCGGGCCCGCCGACACCCGAGCCGTATCCGTCGCCGACGCCCGGTCCCGAGCCGGTTCCGGAGCCGACGCCCGAGCCGTCCGAGCCCCCGGGGCCCGTGCGCGTCCCCGAGCCGGGCCCCGAGCCGAGCCCGCCGCCCAGCCCGCAGGGCTGACAGCCAGGCCGCCGAATTCCGGCGCCATGAGGCGAACCAGATCCAGGGGCTCGACGTGCGGATCAACGGGGCCCCTGTAGATCCGCTGCGCTACTTGTAAGCGTTGTCTTTGCAGCGGGTTTGGCGCTCGCCTCCGTGTGGAACGACGGAGTGAACACAAAGGAGGCCAGGCTCAAAATGCTCGCACTTCTACTGATCTTGCTGCTCTGCCTGTTGCTGTTCGGGGCAGGGTTCGCATGGAACCTGTTGTGGATCATCGCCGCGGTGGTGCTGGTCCTCTGGCTGGTCGGCTTCTTGGCCCGCGGCCCGGAAGCCCGCTGGTATCGCTGGTAGCTAGCCGAAGAACGTCTGCCCGAGCAGGAAGACGTTCAAGGCCGAGATGAGGGCGGCGACGAGCGCTGCAAGTGCCGTCGTCGCCCGCCGGTTCACGAGGACTCCCATGATCTTCTTCCGGCTCGTGAACCAGACCAGCGGGATCAGCGCGAACGGGATCCCGAACGAGAGGACGACCTGACTGAGGACGAGCGTCCGCGACGGATTGAGCCCGATCGCGGCGACGACCAGCGCGGGGAGCATCGTCACGAGTCGGCGGACGAAGATCGGGATCCGGCGGCGGATGAAGCCCTGCATCACGACCTGGCCCGAGAGCGTGCCGACCGTTGAGCTCGAAAGCCCGGAGGCGAGCAGCGCGAGGGCGAAAAGCGTGCTCGCTGCGCCGCCGAGGAGGGGCTCGAGCGTCTTGTGCGCCACCTCCAGCGACTCCACGTGCAAGAGGCCTGACTGGAAGAACGTGCTCGCGGCGACCACGAGCATCGCGAGGTTGATCAGGCCGGCGATCGACATGGCGATCACGACGTCGATTCGTGTGTAGCGGTAGAGGCGGCGCGCCTCGGCGTCGTTCTGGGGGACGACTCGATTCTGGGTCAGCGCCGAATGGAGGTAGATCACGTGCGGCATGACCGTCGCGCCGAGGATCCCCACGGCGAGCAGAACCGACTCGCTGCCCTGGAACTGCGGCTTGACCATGTGGATCCCCACCGTCCCGAGCGGCGGGTGGGCGTAGTAGAGCTCGGCCAGGTAGCAAACGCCGATCGTCGCGACCAACGCTGCGATCACGGCCTCGAACGTGCGCAGCCCGAACCGCTGCAGGCCGAGGATCAGGAACGTGGCCACGCCGGTGAGCACCGCGGCAGGGAAGAGGTCGATCCCGAGCAGGAGGTGGAAGCCGAGAGCCGCGCCGAGGAACTCGGCAAGGTCGGTCGCCATGGCGATCACCTCAGCCTGGATCCAGAGCCCGATCGACGTGCGGCGCGAGAAGTTCTCGCGGCAGATCTCCGGCAGGTTCAGCCCGGTGGCGATGCCGAGCTTCGCCGAGAGTGTCTGAATGAGCATCGCCATCAGATTCGAGGCGACGATCACCCAGGCGAGCGTGTAGCCGACCTTGGCCCCGCCGGCGATGTTCGTCGCGAAGTTCCCCGGCTCGATGTACGCGACGCACGCCACGAAGGCGGGGCCGAGGAACGGCAGGATCCGGAGCCGGCCCTGCGGGTAGCCCTGAAGCGCGCGTTCTGCTGCCTGTACGTCACTGGCGACGACCGCGTCTGACCGTGTCGCCATCACACCCTGAGTGTAACGAAAAGTTTAGGCTTGCCTAAACTTTGGCGAGACGCAAGTCGGGCAGGTTGCGCCAGCGCTCGTCGATGTCGAAGCCGTAGCCGACGAAGAACTCGTCCGGGACCGTGAAGCCGACGTAGTCGACGGGAAGGTTGTCCACGAGCCGGCGGTACGGCCGGTCCAGCAGCGTCGCGACGCGCAGGCTCGCCGGGCGGCGCAGCTCGAACAGCTTGCAGATGTAGTTGAGCGTGAGCCCGGTGTCGACGACGTCCTCGACGAGCAGGACGTCGAGGCCGGCGAGCGCGATCGCCACGTCTTGGAGCAGCCGCACGCGCGAGTGGCCGCCGGGCGCTTCCGTCCCGTAGCCGGCGAGCTGGACGAAGTCGAGCTGGTGCGAGATCGGAATCGCACGCGAGAGGTCGGCGAGGAAGATGAAGCTCGACTTCAGGAGCGCGACGAGGATCAGGTCGCGGTCGGCGTAGTCCGCGGCGATCTGCGCGCCGAGCTCGGACACGCGGCCCTGAAGCTCCTCGGCGGAGAGGAACACCTCGCCGACGCGTGCGTCGTTTAAGGCGTCGCTTGCGATGCCGACCTCAGGACGCGCAAGCTTTGCCTGTGCGTCCGTCTGAAATGACCGGTCGATGCCACTGAGATTCCAGGACGCTTCTATGTCTATGAGGCCAGGTCGAGTCGGTATCGCTGGGCCAGCCGCTCGATGTCGCGCTTGTAGAAGAGCTTGACCTGCACGCCGGGGTAGCGCTCGCGCAGCCTCCGGAGCTTCCGGTTCTTCCGCGTCACGAGCCGCTGCTTCATCACCGTGATCTCGAGGAAGAGATCCTGTTCGGGGAGATAGAAGTCGGGCGTGAACGCTTCGAGGACGCGCCCCTCGTCGTCGCGCTCCAGCACGAAGGTCCGAGGCTCGTAGTCCCAGGGCACGCGGTAGAAGTCCAGCACCTTGGCACATTCGCGCTCGGCGTCGTTGGCAAACCGCGGCTGGTTGCCACCGTGATACGCCTGGAAATCGGCGGTTTCTGCCACCCCCGCGCAAGGGTAGCAGCGGCTGCGGACGCGGCCCCGGGCGCGATCGTGGTACAAGCCCGCCGGATGGTGAGGCTCACCCCGCAGAAGCGGGCGTTCTTCGACCTGTATACGCAGGCATCCGCGAACATGGTGGCGATCGCGAGGCTGCTCGTCGACCTGATGGTGCGCTTCCCCCAGGACGGCAGCGCGCTCATCGAGCAGATCAAGGCGCGTGAGCACGAGGGGGACCGGTTGACGCACGACATCGTCGACATGCTCAACCGCACCTTCGTGACCCCATTCGACCGCGACGATATGTATCGCCTCGCTGCCGCCCTCGACGACATCTGCGATCACGTCGACGAAGCGGCGGACAACCTCGGCTCCTGGGGCGTCGAGCAGGTCCCGGGCAAGGCCCGTGCGCAGGCCGAGGTGATCCTCCGCGCGGCGACGAAGCTGGATGAGGCGATCGGCCGGCTCGAGGGTTTCCGCGACTCGAGCCAGCAGCTCGACGCGCTCCGCGAGCTCGAGGACGAAGGCGATGCGCTGGTCCGCGACGCGGTCGCCGAGCTCTTCACCTCGACGGACGACGCCAAGGTGATCATCCGCTGGAAGGACATCCACGAGCGGCTCGAGGAGGCGGTGGACGCGCTGGAGAACGCCGCCGACGTGCTCGAGGCGATCCTCGTCAAGAACCGCTAGGAGCGGAGGCCATTGAGCAGCGACGTCCTCCTCGTCGTCGTGATCGTCGTCGCGCTCGGCTTCGACTTCACGAACGGTTTCCACGACACCGCGAACGCGGTCGCGACGTCGGTCTCCACGCGGGCGATGTCGCCGCGGCTCGCGGTGCTGGTCGCGTCCGTCGCGAACCTCGCCGGGGCGTTCGTGACGACGGCGGTCGCGAAGAACGTCGCGAAGGGAATCATCGACCCCGGCCTCGCGACGACCACGACCGTGCTCGCCGCCCTCTGCGGCGCGATCGCCTGGAACCTGATCACGTGGTGGCGCGGCCTGCCCTCGAGCTCGTCGCATGCCCTGATCGGCGGCCTCGTCGGTGCGGCGCTCGTCCAGTCGGGCTCGAACGGAGTCGAGTGGCACGCGCTCGCGCACAACGTCGCGATCCCGGCCGTGTTCGCGCCGCTGCTGGCGTTCGCGGCCGCGTTTCTGCTCCTGCTCGCGATCTACTGGCTGTTCGTCTGGATCACACCCGGGCTCGCCAACCGCGTGTTCCGACTCGGCCAGCTCGGGTCGGGCACCTGGGTCGCGTTCACGCACGGCGCGAACGACGCGCAGAAGACGATGGGCGTGATCACGCTCGCGCTCGTCACGAGCGGGCACCAGGCCCAACTCGACCACATCCCGACCTGGGTGATCGTCGCAGCCGGCCTGGCGATCGGAGCCGGGACGTACGTGGGCGGCTGGCGGAGCAGCGCTTCTCGGCGGTGCGCTGGGGCGTCGCCGGGAACATCGTCACAGCGTGGGTCCTGACCATTCCCGCAGCGGCAATCGTGGCCGGCGCTTTCTACTGGCCCGTCCAAGCGATCTTCTAGCGAGCGGGCCTACACTTTGAGCCTGATGGAGGAACGCAACGGCGCGTTCACGATCGCGCACATCTCGGACATCCATTGCGGCGGGCCCGACTTCGTGCCCAACCTGATGGAGCGCGCGATCATCGAGATCAACGAACTCAAGCCGAACCTCGTGATCTGCTCGGGCGACCTGACCACGTTTGGGTTCAAGCACGAGTACGCGATGGCTCGCGAGTACATGAACCGGATCGAGTGCGACTCGGTCGTGGTGATCCCTGGCAACCACGACTCGCGCAACGTCGGCTACGTCCATTTCGAAGAGATGTTCGGCGACCGGAACTCGGTGATGCGCTGCCCGGGCGTGACGGTCGTCGCCGTCGACTCGACCGAGCCCGACCTGGACCACGGCCAGATCGGGCGCGGCCGTTACCGCTGGATCGAGGAGCAGTTCGCCGAGTCGGGGCCGGACGAGCTGCGCGTGTTCGTCCTGCATCACCACCTGCTGCCGGTGCCCGGGACCGGGCGCGAGCGCAACGTCGTATACGACGCGGGTGACTGCATCGAGTGTCTCCAGCGCGCGGGTGTCGACCTGGTGCTCTCGGGCCACAAGCACGTCCCGTACGCGTGGCGGCTCGAGAATCTGTTCGTCGTCAACGCGGGCACGGTCTCCTCGCGGCGGCTTCGCGGCAAGACGCGGCCCTGTTACAACGTGATCGAGATCGCCGAGCGCCACGTGGACGTCTGGCGCAAGTACCCGTTCCACGGCGAGGAGCGGATCATCCAGTTCTCGACCGAGACGCTCGCGTTCGAGAAGTACACGACGCGGATCGAGGACGAAGTGACGGCGAAGACGTGAAGGCTCTGGCTGTCATCGACGGGGAGCACTACGAGTCCGTGGTGAGCGACGCCCTGGCGGCCCTGCCGTACGAGATCGCGGCGGTCTGGCTCGCCGGCGGGACGGAGAAGCTGCGCGGCGGGGAGGACTACGGCGCGCCGGTCGCCGGCTCGCTCGAGGCCGGGATCGCCGAGCACGAGCCCGAGCTCGTGATCGACCTCTCGGACGAGCCGGTGCTGGGACCGCGGGAGCGGTTCCGGGTTGCGAGCCGCGTGCTCGCCTCGGGGCTGCCGTACGTCGGGCCCGACTTCCGGTTCGACCCGCCCGAGCTCGCGCCGTTCCCGCTGCCGTCGATCGCCGTGATCGGGACCGGCAAGCGCGTCGGCAAGACCGCGGTCACCGGGCACGTCGCGCGGCTGTTCGCACGCGACTGCGACGTGGTCGTCGTCGCGATGGGCCGCGGCGGTCCGCCCGAGCCGGAGGTCGCGGAGGTCAAGCCGACCGTCGAGGATCTGCTCCGACTTTCGCGCGAGGGCCGCCACGCGGCCTCCGACTACCTCGAGACCGCGGCGCTGGCCGGCGTGGTCACGATCGGCTGCCGGCGCGCAGGCGGCGGGCTCGCGGGCGCGCCTGGGGAGTCGAATGTGCCGGCTGGAGCCGCACTGGCGGCGGAGCGCGAGCCTGATCTCGTGATCTTCGACGGCAGCGGCGCGGCGATTCCGCCCGTCGACGTCGGCGCCCGCGTCCTCGTCACGAGCTCGGCGCAGCCGGTAGGTGTGTCCACCGGCTATCTGAACGCATACCGGATCCTGATCTCCGATCTCGTGGTCGTCACCGGCGGGGCCGGTGAGCCGCTCCGGGAGGCGATCGCGGAGATCAAGGACGTGCCCGTCGTCTCGGTCGAGCTGCGGCCGCGGCCGGTGGAGCCGGTGACCGGGCGCCGCGTGGCCTATTTCTCCACGGCGCCCGCCGAGGTTCACGACACGCTGAGGAGCCACCTCGCCGAGCATCACGGGGCGGAGGTGGCTCACGTTTCCGGCAACCTCGCCGCGCGCGAGGCGCTGCGTCGCGAGCTCGAGCAGGTCGACGCCGACGTCTACCTGGTCGAGATCAAGGCTGCCGCCATCGACGTCGTCGCCGAAGCGGCCCTCGAGCGCGGCCGGGAGCTCGTGTTCGCCGACAACGAGCTGGTATCGGACACCGATCTCGGTGCACAATTGCGGGCTCTCGCGAAGGAGCCGGCGCTGAAATGACCGATCGTCGTTACCGGCAGCCGATGCCGCTCGGCGGCGAGGACGGGCTGCCGTACTCGAAAGGCCTGATGGCGCGCGCCCTGATTGCCGCGGGCCTCTCCGCCGACCGCGCGTACGAGCTGGCGCTGGCGGTCGAGGCCGACCTCGCCGCCCAGGACCGCCCGTCGACGACCCTCGAGCGGCTCGAGGAGGTCGCCGTCCAGACCCTCGGCGCCGAGGACGGGACGACTGCGGTGCAGCGGCTGCGCCGCTATCGCGATCTCTACGAGCTCGACCAGCCGATCATCCTGCTGGTCGGCGGGGCGACCGGCACCGGCAAGTCCAGCGTCGCGACCGACGTCGCCTACCGCCTCGGGATCACGCGCGTGACCTCGACCGACTTCGTCAGGCAGACGATGCGGGCGTTCTTCTCGACCGAGTTCATGCCCGCGATCCACCACTCGAGCTTCGAGGCCGGCCGCGCGATGGCCGGTGACGAGGACGAGGGCAAACAGACCGTGCTCGACGGCTTCATGGAGCAGACGCGCGAGGTGCTGGTCGGCGTTCGTGCCGCAATCGACCGTGCGCTCGAGGAGGGCTGGTCGATGGTGCTCGAGGGCGTTCATCTCGTGCCGGGGATGCTCTCGAAGGAGATCGAGGGCGCGATGGTCGTGGAGTGCGTGCTGGCGATCGACGACGCCGAGGCGCACGCGAGCCATTTCTGGATCCGCGACACCGACTCCGAGGGCGTCCGGGCGTACGAGAAGTACCTCGACGCCTTCGAGGACATCCGGCTGATCCAGACCTACATTCTCGGCCGCGCACGCAAGCACGGTGTGCCCGTCATCGAGAACGGGAACATCGAGGAGGCGATCGGCGAGGTCATGGAGCTGGTGCTGGCGGCTGCGCAGCCGGCTGCGGTGCGCGGATGACGCAGACCGCGCCGGAGCCGCGCACGGACGCGGCCGGCCAGGAGAGCCGGTTCTGCCTCTGCGAGAGCTACGCGCGCGTGACGGAACGCGCCGCGCTGTCAGGAGCGCGTTGGCTCGGTCGGGCGGACCAGGGAGCGGCCGAGGAGGACGCGTCGACGGCGATGCGGATCGCGATCGAGCAGCTGCCGATCAACGGGCGGATCGTGATCGGGGCCGGGGGCGAGGAAAGCCAGCTCGCGCCTGATGAGCGGATCGGCTCCGGCGGCGTCGAGGTCGATCTCGCACTGGATCCCTTGGAGGGGCGCGGCGTGGTCGCGCGGGGCGGGTACGGCGCGATGTCGATGGTGGCGGTGGGCGACCCCGGCTCCTTCCAGACGCTGCCCGACATGTACATGCGCAAGATGGCCGTCGGGCCCAAGGCACGCGGCGCGATCGACCTGATGAAGCCGGTCGGCGACAACATCCGCGCGATCGCCGACGCCTTCGGCCGGATGGTCAACGACGTGACCACGATCGTCCTCGACCGGCCTCGGCACCACGACCTGATCGAGGAGATCCGCGTCGCGGGTGCCCGTATCAAGTTGATCCAGGACGGCGACGTGACGGCGTCCATCTCAGCCGCCGTGCGCGGGACGAACGACCACCTCGCGATCGGGATCGGCGGGACGCGCCAGGCGGTGCTCTCGGCGGCGGCGCTGCGATGCCTCGGCGGCGAGCTGCAGGCGCAGCTCTGGCCGACCTCGCGCACGGAGGTCGAGGCGGCGCGGGCGTCCGGCGTCGACGACCTCGAGCGGCTGTTCACGATCGAGGATCTCGCGGCCGGCGAGGTGATCGTCGTCGCGACGGGCGTTTCGAACGGCGACCTGCTCCGCGGCGTGAGGTTCCTGGCCGACAGCGCGCGGACGCACTCGCTCGTGATGTGTACCCGCTGCAACTGGGTTCGCTTCGTCGACGGCATCCACTTCTTCGCCCGCGAGCGGCGCGAGGAAGTCCGCCTGCCCGGCTACTAGTGCGCACGTACGCGCGCTCCGGACTTGCCGCGTGTTCCGTCGGAGCTTCGAGATGACGACAGTTCCCGGCAGTTGTCTTTGCGGCGGCGTGCGCTTCGAGGTCGAGCTGCCGTTTCGCCGGGCGAACCACTGTCATTGCGAGTTCTGCCGAAAGCATTCGGGCACCTTCGGGCTCACGCAGGGCCGCGTGCCGCGGGAGCAGTTCCGGCTGCTCCAGGGCGAGGAGCTGCTGCGCGTGTACGAGCCTGAAGGCGGCACCGCGCGCAAGGTCTTCTGCACCGTCTGTGGCTCGAGCGTCTTTGGGGGTCTCTGGCCCGACGGCGACGAGGTCTCGATCCGTCTCGGCTCACTCGACGACGACCCGGAGATCAGGCCGCAGTACCACTCGTTCGTCGACTCCCGAGCGCCGTGGGACGAGCTCCCGGAGGACGGCCTGCCCAGGTATCCGAGGGCGGCCTCAGTAGCCGAGCTGGCATAGCTCCGCCAGCGCCTCACGCACCTCGCACAAGCCTTCGGAGTGCTCGAGCTCCCAGCGATAGCGGCCGCCCCCGGTCGTCGTGAGCGCGGCCTCGTCAGCCGTCGCGGCGAGGTCGTTCCCCAGCAACTCCATTCCGAGTGCGAGACGCCGCGGTAGCTCCGAAGGGACCGCGTCCGGAGGCGGAGTCTCCTCGAGCCGCTTCCGGGCCACCTCGAGGCCGATCATGCCGTCGGCGATCACCGAGGGGACGGAGCTCGGCTCGGCGGAGTCGACCGCGGCCGCGAGCCCGACCGTCGACTCGCGAATCGCCGTCATCAGCTCGGCGTATGGGCTTGCGGGCGGCGTGAAGCTCGCCCCTTCGAGGGGCGCGAGCGCAGGCGCCTGGACGGGAGCCTCGACGCGAGCCGCGTTCGAGAGCAGCGAGTACGAAACCAGCGCGGCGAGCACCGCCGGGAGAAACGACAGCGCGAGAGCTTCTGAAGAGCCTCCGCGCACCATCGCGAACGCGGCGAGCTGCGCGACGGTGCCGACGACCGAGCCCGCAACGAGCGCGAGCAGGATCGCGCTGTAAGACAGCTCGCGCCCGACGACGTCGCGGAGCAGCCACCGAACGACCACCGCACCGACTGCCGCCGACAGGAGGATGTTCACGGCGACCATGAGCGCGGGCGGACCGCCGACCAGATACAGCCGTCCGACGAAGAGCAGCGACGTGAAGGCCGAGGTGACCCAACCCGCGCCCCAGAGGCAGAGGATGGTCGGGAGGAACGGGAGCTCGCGGCTCTGGCGACTGTCGGCGAGCACGGCCAGAGTTCCATCGGAAGCGTCCACACACGCTGAGTCCCTGGAACGGGTGACTACACTGGCGCCATGCCCACACGTGACGACGTGATCGAGGCGCTCCGCGCCGTCGAGGACCCCGAGCTCGGGATGGACATCGTCGAGCTCGGCCTGCTCTACGACGTCGAGGCGCAGGGCCCGAGGGTGAAGGTGCTGTACAGCCTCACCTCCATGGGCTGCCCGGCGGGGCCGCTCATCCAGCAGTCGATCGAAGAGGTCGTGCAGAGCATTCCGGGGATCGAGGAGGTCGAGACCGAGCTCACCTGGGACCCGCCGTGGACGCCGGAGAAGATGTCCGACGACGCGAAGTTCATCCTCGGCTTCGGATGAAATGAACCCGCGCAGAGCACTCGGCCTGCGGCCGAGTCCTGCACGCTAGAAGCTCTCGACTCGGACGTATCCTTCGGCTGTGAAAGCGCACATCTCGCGCATCGTCGTCAGCCTGTTCGCCGTTGCGCTCGTGACCGGGGCGATCTTCGGGTTGAAGGAAATCGCGCCCGTGCTCAGCCTCGGCGTGCTCTACGTGTTCGCCGTGCTGCCGGTCGCGGTGTTCTACGGGCTCGCGTATGCGCTCGGGGTCTCGATCGCGAGCATGCTCGCGTTCAACTTCTTCTTCCTGCCGCCGCTACACACGCTCGCGCTGACCGATTCGGAGAACTGGGTCGCGCTCGCCGTGTACCTCGTCACGGCCGTCGTCGTGAGCGAGCTCGCGGCCCTCGCGCGTCGTCGCGCGCAGGCGGCCGCGGAGGCCGAGGGCCTGCGCCGAAGCGACACGGTCAAGACCGCGGTGCTCCACGCCGTCAGCCACGATCTGCGCTCGCCGCTGACCGCCATCAGGGCGGCCGCCGAGGGCCTCCAGAGCGCCGCGGTCGAGCTGGACGAACGCGACCGGGCCGAGCTGGTCGAGACGATCAGGCTCGAGACCGCCCGGCTGGAGCGCCTGGTCGCGAACCTGCTCGACCTCTCCCGCCTGGAAGCGGGCGCAGCGCTTCCGGCACCCGAGCTGTGGAGCGTGGACGAGCTCGTCTCCCGCGCGCTCGAAGCCCTCGGCGCGGACGCCGAGCGGGTATCCGTCGAGCTCGACGACGCCGCGCCGGTGCGCGTCGACGCGGCGCAGATCGAGCGCGTGCTCGTGAACGTGCTCGAGAACGCGCTCAGGCTCTCGTCACCCTCCGACCCGGTGGAGCTCGCCGTGGCCGGCGGCGAGGACGAGGTTCAGATCCGCATCACGGACCGCGGGCCGGGCCTCGCACCCGGGGACACCGAGCGGATCTTCGAGCCGTTCGAGCACGGCAGCGGCGCGCGCCAGGGCACCGGCCTCGGGCTCGCGATCGCGCACGGATTCGCGGCGGCGAACGGCTGTCGCCTCTGGGCCGAGCCGCGGCCCGGCTCGGGCGCGAGCTTCGTGCTCGCAATCCCGGCCGAGGCCGCCCCGGTGCCCACGTGAGCGCGCGCATCCTCGTCGTCGACGACGAGCTCCAGATCCTGCGCGCCCTGCAGACGAACCTCCGCGGGGCCGGCTACGACGTGGAGACAGCAGCGACCGCTGACGCCGCGCTGGCCTCGGCGGCGATGAAGCCCCCGGACGCCGTCATTCTCGACCTCGTCCTTCCCGACGGCCGCGGCACCGACGTCGCCAGGGAGCTGCGGCGCTGGAGCTCCGCGCCGATCCTGATCCTCTCCGTCGTCGGCGAGGAGGCCGAGAAGGTTGCCGCTCTCGACGCCGGCGCCGACGACTACGTCGAAAAGCCGTTCGGGATCGACGAGCTCCTGGCCCGGCTCCGCGCGCTGATGCGCCGCGTGAGCTCCGCGGGCGAGCCCGTCCTCGAGCTCGGAGATCTGGTGATCGACCTCGACAAGCGCGCGGTCACCGTCGGCGGGCGTCCGGTCTCGCTGACCCCGCACGAGTTCGAGCTCCTCCGCGTGCTCGCCCAGAACGAAGGCAAGCTCATGACCCACCCGGCAATCCTCCGCGAGGTTTGGGGACCGGCCTACGGCGACGAGTCGCACTACCTGCACGTCTACGTCTCGCAGCTGCGACGCAAGATCGAGCCCGATCCGGCCCGCCCGCGCTACCTGCTCACGGAGCCCGGCGCCGGCTACCGCCTCGTGAACCCCGTCTTGAGCCGGCCTTGAGGCCCGCGCAGCCGTGCTTGAGGCGGCATTGAGGGGCACGGCGCTAGCGTCGAAGCATGGCCCAGCGGGCGTTTCGTGCCCTGCGCCGGCCGGGGCTCTCCTACCGGCGCATCGTCGTTCCCCTCGTCGCGGCCGAGGAGTCGGAGGCTGCAATGGCGCTGGCGGCCGAGCTCGCCGACGAGCACGGGACGTCGATCTTCGCCGTGGTCGCGATCGAGCTCCCGCCGCAGCTGCCCATCGGGGCGCACATGCTCGAGGAGGAGGCCGCCGCGAGGCGCGTGCTCGAGGAGGCCCAGGCGATAGCAGCAGCCCGGGGAGTCCGCATCCGCACCCGCGTCGTCCGAACGCGCGAGGCGGGAGAGGCGATCGTCGCCGTCGCGGAGGAGGTCGACGCCGACCTCGTCGTCCTCCACGCACGCAGGACGCCGAGGCTGGGGCGGACCGTGAGGCACGTGTTACAGCATGCTCCGTGCAGGGTGCTTCTCGCAGCACCGAGCCCGTGAGCACCGAAGCGCAGGCATTCACATCCGCGTCGAAGCGTTTCCTGATCGGCCGGCCCAGGGCGACCGGCGAGATGGGCGAGACACTGCTCTCGAAGAAGCTCGCGCTGCCGATCTTCGCGTCGGACCCGATCTCGTCGGTCGCGTACGCGACCGAGGCCGCGCTCGCGGTGCTGGTCGCCGTGTCGCTCTCGGCCGCGCACTACGTACTGCCGATCTCCGTCGCGATCGCGGCGCTGCTCGTAATCGTCGCGGTCTCGTACACGCAGGGAATCAAGGCGTACGAAGGGACGAGCGGCGGCTCCTACGTTTTCGCGAAGGAGAACCTCGGAATCCTCCCGGCGCTCGTCGCGGGCGCAGCGCTCCTGACCGACTACGTCCTCACCGTCGCCGTCTCGGTCGCGGCCGGCGTCTTCGCGCTGACGTCAGCCGTTCCATCGCTGGTCTCGCACCGCGTGCTCCTGTCGCTCATCTGCATCGTCGTGCTCACGCTCGGGAACCTCCGCGGCGTCCGGGAGTCCGGGCTGCTGTTCGCCTTCCCGACCTACGGCTTCGTCGCCGTCGTCTACGCGACGCTCGCCGTCGGGATCGGCAAGTGCACGCTGGGCACCTGCCCGCGCGCTGACGTGCCGCACCCGGTCGCGGCGGGGACCGGAACGCTGACGCTGTTCGTCCTCCTCAAGGCGTTCGCCTCGGGGTCCGCCGCGCTGACCGGCGTCGAGTCGATCTCCAACGGCGTCACAGCCTTCAAGTCGCCGCAGTCGAAGAACGCGGCGCGGACGCTGCTCCTGATGGCTGGCATCGCCGTCACCTTGTTCCTCGGCGTCTCGTACCTGACGGTGCAGATGCACGCTCTCCCGAGCCACACCGTTTCGGTCCTCTCGGAGATCGCCCGCGCCGCCTTCCCCGCCGGCTCGCACGCGTCGGTCGTGTACTACCTCGTCCAGGCGTTCACCCTCGCGATCCTGGTCCTCGCGGCGAACACCTCGTACCAGGGCTTCCCGCGGCTGGCCGCGCTGCTGGCGAAGGACCGCTTCATGCCGAGGCAGTTCGTCAACCTCGGCGACCGCCTCGCGTACTCGAACGGGATCCTCGTCCTGTCAGCCGCGGCGACCGGCCTGATCGTCGCGTTCCGCGCGAACGTGAACTCGCTCATCCACCTGTACGTGATCGGGGTCTTCACGGCGTTCACGCTCGCCCAGGCGGGGATGGTGCGCTACTGGCTGCGGACGCACCGCCCGGGCTGGCGCTGGAGCGCGGTCCTCAACGGAGTCGGTGCGATGACGACGGCCGTCGTCACAGTGATCGTGATCGCGACGAAGTTCCTCGCGGGCGCGTGGATGGTCACGATCGCAGTGCCGGTCCTGATCGGGCTCTTCCTGCTGACGAAGCGCCACTACCGGAAGGTCGAGCGCCGTCTGCGCGCGGGAATCGGAGCCGTGGAGGCCGCTCCGACGCCGACGAACGAGGTCGTCCTCTACGTCGAGTCGGCGGACGCGGCCCTCCGTGAGGCGCTCTGGTACGCGCGCCAGATCGCGGGCAACGAGTTCCGCGCAATCCACGTCCCCGGCTCGGGAACCGATCCCGGGATCCGGCCGCGCTTCCGGGAGCTGACCAGCCTCCAGCCCGATCTCAACGTGATCCAGCCCGAGGACGGCCGGGTCGAGGCGGTGATCGACTACCTCTGGGCGCTTCCGCGGGGCGAGTCGAACTTCGTCACGATGATCATCCCCGAGCTCTTCAAGCGCCCGTCGTTCGTCGAGGCGATCGGACGGCGAACGGCGTTCTCGCTCAAGCTCAAGCTGCTCACGGAGCCCGGAGTCGTGATCACTGACGTCCCGGTGCTGGCGCAGAACGGGAGCGACTCGTGGCTCCCCGAGCGCGCGGTTTGCCGGCTCCTCGTCTCCGGCGCGCATGCGGCAACGATGCGAGCCGCGAACTACGCCTCGACGCTCGGGCTCGACGACACGAAGGCCGTCTTCTTCGCCTTCGACGAGGAGGAGGGCGACCGGATTCGCCGGGACTGGAGAGAGCGTTCGATGCGCGTGCCGCTCGAGGTCGAGGCGGACCCGTTCCGCGATCTCGGCGATCCGCTGCTCCGGTATCTACGCGAGATCACCGTCGATCCCGACACCGTCGCCGTCGTGATCATGCCGGAGCTGATCTTCCACGGGCCGTCGCGGCTGCTGCACAACCAGCGCGCGCTGTACATCAAGCGCCTGCTCCTGTTCGAGCCCCGCGTGATCCTGGCCAGCGTGCCGTACCGGCTCAACTGATCTC
>WNGD01003464.1_pt1 | contig 15951 bp, 15 predicted proteins | sample 5400671 | NCBI WGS metagenome assembly WNGD01 (sample SAMN13153369, study PRJNA577476) | soil metagenome | isolation source: 40 cm soil or saprolite under grassland replicate 2 | place: USA:California | collected 2016-06-15 | reverse complement strand
ATGGTCACAAGCGACCTTCGCGCTGGCCGGGCAGGCATGGACGGCTGACATCGATGCGCTGGCGGTGCGCCGGGGCGTGGGCAAATATGTTCGCATCGATCGTTCCAACGTGAAGTTTCCACCGACGGACTTCAACCGGATCGGACAAAGCTACACGTCGCTGTGCGGCACCGTGTTGCGCATCGAGATCGATCGCGCGACCGGCGCATTGCGGATCGCAAAAGCATACAGCGTGCTGGAATGCGGTCAGGCGTTGGTCCCGGAGGCCGTGATCGGACAGGCGCAGGGCGGCTTCGCAATGGGTGTCGGCTATACGTTGCTCGAGACGCTGCCGCTTTACGAGGACGGACCCGGCAACGGGAAATGGAACCTCGGTCAATACCTCGTCGCACGAGGGTCGGACCTGCCGCTACAGGGGCTCGAAGTTGAGGTGCTGCCGCCCGTTGATCCGGACGAACGGCCGAAGGGCATGGCGGAAGTCGTAATGGTCCCAGTGGTCCCTGCGCTGCTCAACGCCATCTACGATGCCACCGGTCACCGCTTCCAATCCTTGCCGGTGACCCAAGCCATGATCAAGGGAGCGCTCAAGTGACGATGCTAACCGTCACCATCAATGGACGCGCTTACGGCCCGAGGGAGGTGCGCGACGAATTGTCGATGAACGATTTTCTGCGCGAATATCTCGGGATGACCGGCACCAAGTTCGGCTGCGGCGCCGCGCAATGCCTGAGTTGCGCAGTGATCGTCGATAATCCGGACGGCACGAGCTATACCAGCCCAACATGCGTCGTTGCGGCAGCGAGCTTCGACGGCAAATCGATCCGCACGGTGGAAGGCCATGCGAAGAACGGCGAACTGTCGCCTTTGCAGAAGGCGTTTATCACGCATTTTGCCTTCCAGTGCGGCTACTGTACCGCGGGTTTTTTGAATGAAGGCCAAGTGCTGCTCGAGCGTCTGCAGCGCAATCCTGTGGCGCGGGCCGATCTTGAGAAGACCATTGCCGAGGCGCTCGACGGTCACCTGTGCCGCTGCACCGGCTACATCAAATATCACGAGGCCGTGCGTGACGTAATTCTGGCCGATCCAGGACGTTATCTCGTGCGGACCTAGCGAAGCTCGATCGCGACCACCGTGATCATTGGCCGTCTGCCGCGATGCTGGCGATGTTGTGATGGGTGAAGAGATGCGGATCAAGGTCCTCGTTGCGCTCGTGGCCCTGCTGACCGGCACGCCGATGGCGGACGCCGTTTCCGACCAATCGGACAGCCTCGCAACACCCGAGAGCTTCGCCTCGATCGCCGACACAGCGGCGCGATCAGCGGCGATGTTCATCGAGCTCGGAAAAGTGTTGACGAATCCGCGCTGTGTGAACTGCCATCCAGCCGGCGACCACCCGCGCCAGGGCGAACAGGGCCGCCTCCACCAGCCGCCGGTGGAGCGCGCTGCCGACGGTCATGGGCTGCCAGCCATGCGTTGCTCGATCTGCCATCAACAGGCCAACTTCGATCCCGCCCGCGTGCCGGGCCACCCGGAATGGCACCTCGCACCGCGTGAGATGGCGTGGGAAGGCAAGACGCTCGGTGAGATCTGCGCCCAGATCAAAGATCCCAAGCGCAACGGGGGTCGCTCTCTAGAGGATCTGGTGCATCACATCGGCACCGACACTCTCGTTGGCTGGGCCTGGGCGCCGGGATTTGGGCGCAAGCCCGCTCCCGGCACCCAGCAGGAAGCGGGCGCGCTCGCTGAAGCATGGGTGAAAACCGGGGCAGTGTGTCCGAACTAAAACCATTCCGCGACCTGCGGCGGTCTTTGCCGTGCATCCCGGCTCGATCGTTTAGCTCCTCACTGAACGTCGGCCAGCGACGTGGGTCCTGGCCCTGGGGTGATCAGCGTTGGCCATTGCTTCGAGCCGAATGGCACGGCCGGAGGAAGGAACGGCTTCATGCCGCGCTTCTCGGTCTCGGCAATGATGGCTGCGCGCGCATCTCCGCCCATCAGCTCATAGTCCATCAAGTAATAATTGCCGAAGAACAGCGCGCCGACCGAGCGATCGGCGATGATGCGAATGAGCGACGTCAGCATTTCATCCGGCGTGGTCGTGAAGGAAATTGTCTCGATCAGCATCAGCCGCTCGTTGATCGCCTCCGGCCCGAAATACTGCGCGAGCACGCTGAAGAGAATGTTGTTTTGCCGCGCGACATAGATGGTGTTGCTGGCGGCATAGGTCTTCTCCCAATCATTGCCGAGCATCGTCTTCCATTCGCCGATCACATTCATCCAGTGCCCGACTTGCGTTTGCGCCGCCCAGGTGATGTTGTGCTTGAGATAAGGGCCCTGCTTCTTCGCGAATGCCTGCAGGGCGGCGAAGGAGATCACGCCTTTCGCCAGACAATCATCCATGAACGCGATGTTGTTCTCCAGGATGATGCGGCTGTTGTCGCGCCAGTCCGCCTGCATGGGAGTGGCGTCGAGGCCGTCGAGCGCGGACTTCATGCGGGCGCGATAGGCCGCCATCGAGCTGCGCCAGGATTGGTTGGCCGCATTGTCGAGATAAGGACCCACGATCTCGGTCAGCGCCATGGTGCTGTGGCCGACCGATTTCAGCAGCTGATAGACGATGGGTACCGACGGTGCTTCGAGCGGAGCCATGCCGGGCCGATAGAGGATGAAGCGTCCGCCCGCTCCCGAGAACAGGCCCAGGATCACGGGATGCTTGCTCAGGAGGTTCGCCTGGAAGACTCTGGCTGCGTCGTCGTAGAGCTCGAACATCATGGTATTGAGCGCCAGCACGTTCTTCGTCGCCGTCTCGGCGGGGCTCGAAGCCGTTCGACCGGCGATGGGCGCCATAAACGACGGCAGATCTTGGGCTTTGGCCGCGGTGCCCAGCCCCAGTAGCATGATCGAGGTCATCGCTGCATAGGCGTAACGTGTCAGGAGCGCGTGGGTTCGCATGGTTTCCCTCTCAAAGCGCCGTTACGTCTGCCCGCCAATACGCAACACGTCGGGGCAGAGCGAGCCAGCTCCCGTCGTGGGCAGACTCGGCGCAGGTGGTTGCCGGTCGGTGGTTGACGGCTGACGACTAGCAAGGCGCGGGAACCGGCGCAACCGCGGGGTTGGAGGTCGCTCGCACTGGCTGCGCCGCGGTTCGTCGATCTGGACCGTTCACAGCTTGACGCGCAGGAGTTGGGCGAGCTCGCCGATGATCCCGCGGCGGAACAGCAACACGCAGACGACAAAAATCAAGCCCTGGACGACGAACACCCATTGACCGATCGTAGTCAGATAGTTCTCGAGCGCGACCATGAAAAAGGCACCCGCGACCGGCCCGAACAGGGTGCCCAGTCCGCCGACCAGCGTCATGAGGATGACTTCGCCCGACATCGGCCAATCGACGTCGGTCAAGGAGGCAAGTTGAAAGACCAGCGCTTTGGTTGCCCCTGCCACTCCCGCGAACATCGCCGACAGTACGAAAGCGACGAGCTTGTAGCGCTCGGTCCTATAACCGAGTGAGATCGCGCGCGCCTCGTTCTCTCGTATCGCCTTGAGCACTTCGCCGAAGGGCGAATTGATGATGCGATAGATCAGCAGGAAGCAGCCGAGAAAGATGACCAGCACGGTGACGTACATGTTGGTCTGGTTCGCAAGGTCGATGAGCCCGAACAGCTTTCCGCGCGGGACCGCCTGGATGCCGTCCTCGCCATGCGTGAACGGCGCCTGGATGGCGAAGAAGTACATCATTTGCGCCAACGCGAGCGTGATCATGGCAAAATAGATGCCCTGCCGACGGATCGCGAGCGCGCCCACGATCGCGCCGAGGCCGGCGGCGGCCGCGGTTCCCGACAGGATTGCGAGCTCTGGCGGAAAGCCCCAAACCTTGGCCGCGTGGGCGCCGATATAGCTCGCCCAGCCGAAGAACAGCGCGTGGCCGAACGATAACAGCCCGACATAGCCGATCAGCAGGTTGAACGCGCACGCGAACAGCGCGAAGCACAACGCCTTCATCAGGAACACGGGATAGGCAAATATCGGCGCGATAATGAGCGCGCAGGCCATAATGACGAATGCAATTGCCTCGCTGCGCGCGCGCACGGCGTGGTCCCCCATCGCCTGCGCAACGCGCTGCACGCTACGCGCTCCTTCCGAACAGGCCGGCGGGCCTGATCAACAGCACGATCGCCATGATGATGAAGATCACCGTGTTGGATGCCTCGGGAAAGAACACTTTGGTGAGCCCCTCGATGATGCCCAATCCGAACCCGGTCACGATTGCGCCCATGATCGAGCCCATGCCGCCGATCACCACCACGGCGAACACCACGATGATGAGATTCGCGCCCATTTGCGGGCTCACGTTGTAGACCGGTGCCGCCATCACGCCCGCGAGCGCAGCGAGGGCAACGCCGAAGCCATAGGTGAGGGTGATCATGCGCGGCACGTTGATACCGAAGGCGCGCACGAGCGTCGGGTTTTCGGTCGCGGCGCGCAGATAGGAGCCGAGCTTCGTACGCTCGATCACGAACCAGGTCGTCAGGCACACGGCGAGCGAAAACACCACCACCCACGCGCGGTAGTTCGGCAAGAACATGAAGCCGAGATTCTGCCCGCCTTGCAGCGCCGGCGGCACGGAATAGGGCTGGCCCGAGGAGCCGAAGAAATTGCGGAACGTGCCCTCGAAAATGAGGGCGAGCCCGAAGGTGAGCAGCAATCCATAGAGATGGTCGAGTTTATAAAGCCATTGCAGAAACAGCCGCTCGACGATGATCCCGGTTATTCCCACGATGAGGGGCGCAAGGACGATGGCCCACCAATAGCCCAGCCCGGCATATTGCAGGAGAAAGTACGCGGTGAAGGCGCCCAGCATGTACTGGGCGCCATGGGTGAAGTTGATGATGTTGAGCATGCCGAAGATGACGGCGAGCCCGAGGCTGAGCAGCGCGTAGAACGAGCCGTTGATGAGCCCGATCAGCAACTGCCCGAACAGGGCCTGCGAGCTGATGCCGAGCAGTTCGAACATGGCTTTCCGTTCGTACTCGGAGGACGTACTCCACGCGCCTCACCCTTCGAGACGCACTCTTCGAGCGCTCATCGGAATGAGGCGAGTGTCGAGCGACGCTCGCTCAGCCGGTCACCAGCGGGCAGCCGCCTTCCTTGAGCGGACGGAACGCCTCCGCCGCCGGAATGGTGGCACGCAGATTGTATAAGTCCCACGGTCCCTTCGACTCTTCTGGCTTCTTCACCTCGAACAGATACATGTCGTGGATCTTACGGCCGTCGGCCCGCACCGTGCCCTTGCCGAACAGTTTGTCGTCGGTCGGCGTCTCCTTCATCTTGGCGACGACGACCTTGCCATCGGCATCGCTCTTCAGCTCTGACACCGCCTTAAGGTAGTGCGTCACCGCCGAATAGACGCCAGCATGGATCATGCTCGGATAGATGCCCTTGTTCTGCGCCGCGAATTTCTTGGCAAACTCGCGGTTGACATCATTCGTGTCCCAATACCACGCCTCGGTGAAGATCAGACCTTGGGCGATCGGCAGGCCAAGCGCCTTGACGTCGCTGATGAACACGAGCAGTCCGGCAAGCTTCTGCCCACCCTTGACGATGCCGAACTCGGACGCCTGCTTGATCGAATTGATGGTGTCGCCGCCGGCATTCGCGAGCCCGATGATCTTCGCCTTGGATGCCTGCGCCTGCAGCAGGAAGGAGGAGAAATCGGTTCCGGGGAACGGGTGGCGGACCTTGCCCAAAACCTTGCCGCCACTCTTCTCGACCACCGCCGCGGTGTCGCGCTCGAGCGCGTGGCCGAAGGCATAGTCCGCGGTAAGGAAGAACCAGGTGTCGCCACCGGTCTTCACGATCGCCTTTCCGGTCCCGTTGGCGAGCGCCCAGGTGTCATAGGTCCAATGGATCGTGTTAGGAGTGCATTTGGGACCGGTCAGATCCGAGGCCGCCGCGCCGGAGACGAGGAAGACCTTGTTTTTATCCTTCACGATCTCGCTTACGGCTAGTGCAACCGAGGATGTCGGCACATCGACGATCACGTCGACCTTATCGACATCGATCCAGGTGCGCACGATGTTGGAGCCGACGTCAGGCTTATTCTGATGGTCGGCGCCGACGATCTCGACCTTGAGCCCTTTGGCGGCGGCGCCGAAGTCCTCAACCGCCATGCGGGCGGCGACCACCGAGCCCGAGCCCGTCAGGTCTGCATAGAGGCCCGACATGTCGTTCATCACGCCGATCTTGATGGTTCCGTCGGTATATTGCGCTTGGGCAGAGACGCACCCGAATGCGATCGCGAGCGCCGCGAGACTGATCAGTCGTTTCATAAGGCATCCTCCTGTTGATAATTTGCAGTCCGGCACCCCGATTCACACACCCAGATAGTCGTGCAACTTGTCGAGGTTGGCTTCGAGTTCGGCATTGGCGAACCGGTCGATGATGCGACCATTCTCCATCACGTAGTAGCGATCCGCAACCGTCGAAGCGAAGCGAAAATTCTGCTCGACCAGGAGGATGGTGAAACCCTGCTGCTTGAGCATTCCGATGGTCTTGCCGATTTGCTCGATGATGACCGGGGCAAGACCCTCGGTCGGCTCGTCGAGGAGAAGGAGCCGCGCACCGGTGCGCAGGATGCGGCCGATGGCGAGCATCTGCTGCTCGCCGCCGGAAAGCTTTGTGCCCTGACTCGACAGGCGTTCCTGGAGATTGGGAAAGAGCTCGAAAATGCGACCGAGTTCGAGCCCGCCGGGCCGCACCTTGGGTGGTAGCAAAAGATTTTCCTCGACGTCGAGGCTGGCGAAAATTCCGCGTTCCTCCGGACACAGCGCAATGCCGAGCCGCGCGATCCTGTCGCTGGTCAGGCCGATGAGCTCTTTGCCCTCATAGCGCACCGACCCGGTGCGCTGGCCGACGATGCCCATGATCGATTTCAGCGTGGTGGTCTTGCCGGCGCCGTTGCGACCAAGCAGCGTCACCACCTCGCCGGCCAAGACCTCGAAGCTGGCGCCGTGGAGCACATGGGATTCGCCGTACCAGGCTTGCAGTCCCTCGACCGCCAGTAGCGGCGCGGTGCCCGGACTAAGCATGGCCAACCCCGAGATAGGCCTCGCGCACAAGCGGGTCGGCCGAAACGGTCTTGTAGTCGCCCTCGGCGAGCACTCGGCCACGCGTGAGCACCGTGATGCGATCGGAGAGGTTGGCGACGACGCTGAGATTGTGCTCGACCATCAGCACCGTGCGGTCGGCGGCGACCGACTTGATGAGTGCGCTGATGCGATCGATGTCTTCGTGACCCATGCCGGCCATGGGCTCGTCGAGTAGAAGCATTTCCGGGTCGAGCGCCAAGGTGGTTGCGATCTCCAGGGCACGCTTGCGACCGTACGGCAATTCCACCGCCGTCCAATGGGCGAAGGACGACAAGCCGACGTCGGCGATGAGCGCCATCGCCCGTTCGTTGAAGACGTCAAGTACGCGCTTCGAGCGCCAGAAATCGAACGACGATCCGCGCTGCCGCTGCAGCGCGACGCGGACGTTTTCGAGCACCGTCAGGTGCGGGAAAACGGCGGAGATCTGGAACGATCGCACCAGTCCAAGCCGCGCCACCCCGGCGGGAGGGAGCGCCGTAATGTCGCGGCCCTTGTAGACGATCCGCCCTCGCGTGGGATTCATAAATTTCGTCAGAAGGTTGAAACAGGTCGTCTTGCCGGCGCCATTGGGTCCGATCAGCGCGTGAATCGTGCCGCGCGTAACCCGCAGGCTGACCGCGTTGACGGCAACGAAGCCAGCAAATTCCTTGGTGAGATTCTCAGTGTGGAGGATGCAATCGTCGCTCACGACGCCGTGGTCCCGCTTGTCGACCATAGTGTTACCACGTCCAGGGCAAGTTGAGCAAAAGTAGGGAGCGGTTTTACGCACGCAGTCATGCTCGGTCTGCCGCGAGATCGAAGGCTGCATTGGCCTTTTGGCTCGACGGCTTGTCGACGCGCTCGAACGCGCGCGGTCCCGCCCGCGACCAACTGCGGTCGCGGCTTCCGCCCATCCCTACCACCCTTCCTCAACCTTCCCCCCCTTCTTATGTAATGGCACAGTAACGGCGGCCATCGCCGATTCTGCCTGGCGAACCGGCGTCGGCGGCAGCAGTGGGAGCACTGGCCTTGCGCCTCCTCGTGATCGAGGACGATCCCGATCTCAATCGGCAGCTCGCGACCGCGCTCGTTGACGCGGGCTACGTGGTCGATCGTGCCTTCGACGGCGAGGAGGGCCACTTTCTCGGCGAAAGCGAGCCCTACGATGCGGTGATCCTCGATATCGGCCTGCCCAAGATGGACGGCATCTCGGTGCTCGAGGCCTGGCGGCGTGCCGGCCGGGCCATGCCGGTCCTCATCCTCACCGCGCGCGACCGCTGGAGCGACAAGGTCCAGGGCTTCGACGCCGGCGCCGACGACTATGTTGCCAAGCCCTTCCACCTGGAGGAGGTGCTGGCGCGCATCCGCGCGCTCTTGCGCCGTTCGGCCGGCCACGCCAAGAGCGAGCTCAATTGCGGCTCCGTGCGCCTCGACACCCGCACCGGCCGCGTGACCGTCGACGGCAATCCGGTCAAACTCACCTCGCACGAATATCGCCTGCTCTCCTACCTGATGCATCATACCGGCCGCGTGGTCTCGCGCAGCGAACTGGTCGAGCATCTCTACGACCAGGACTTCGATCGCGACTCCAATACCATCGAGGTGTTCGTCGGCCGCGTCCGCAAAAAGCTCGGCGTCGATGTCATCCAGACCGTGCGCGGGCTTGGCTATCTGCTCGCTCCACCGGGCAATGCGTCTTAATTCGCTCGCCCTTCGGCTGTTCTTCTCGGCAACGACTTGGACCGTGGTGATCCTCGTCGTCACCGGCATTGTGCTGTCGTCGATCTATCGCGCGGCGGTGGAGCGTGCGTTCGACCGAAGGCTGGGCGTCTACCTGCGCACCCTGGTCGCCGACGTCGCGACTCCGGAGGAGAACGCCGGCAAGTTTCCCCAATCGATCGGCGAGCCGTTGTTCGATCTGCCGCTCTCCGGTTGGTATTGGCAAGTGACGCGGCTCGACGCGCCGACGCCCGACGTGCGTTCGTCCCGCTCGTTGTGGGACGCGACGCTGCCGCATCTCGCCGACCTCGGCCCCTCGTCGGCACCGGGCGGCGCGCGGCAGGGTTACGCCGAAGGCCCCGAGGGCCAACAGCTGCGCATCGTTGAACGCACGATCGACCTCGGCGAGGAGGGCCGTTACCTGGTTGCAGTCGCCGGCGACGCAGCCGAGATCGACGAGGAGACCCGCAGCTTCGACGGGGCGCTCGTCATCACCTTTGCGGTCCTGGGTGTTGTGCTGCTGCTGACCACCACCTTCCAGGTTCGTTTCGGCTTGGCGCCGCTCAAACGCATCTCCGAGGGCCTCGCCGCCATCCGCTCGGGTACGGCGGAACGGCTCGAAGGCGCCTTCCCGGTCGAGATCGCGCCGCTTGCGCGCGAAACCAATGCGCTCATCGACGCCAATCGTGAGATCGTGACACGCGCGCGCACCCATGTCGGCAACCTCGCACATGCATTGAAGACGCCGATCTCGGTCATGATGAACGAGGCCACAAGTCTTGGCGGCGATCCGCTCGCCTTGAAGGTGCGCGAGCAGACCGAGATCATGCGCGACCAAGTCACGCGCCATCTCGAGCGCGCGCGGCTCGCCGCGCGCGTCGCCGCGATCGGTACCGTCACCGATGTGCGTCCGGTGGTAACGGCGCTCGCACGCACGATGGAAAAGATTCACCACCATCGCGGTGTCGCCATCGACGTCGACTCGCCCGAGGGCGCCCGCTTCCGTGGCGAGCAGCAGGACCTCGAGGAAATGGTCGGCAACCTTGTCGACAATGCCTGCAAGTGGGCACAGTCGCGGGTGGCGGTCGAGGCGTTCTCGGAAAAGCCTGATCCCAGAGATGATCGTCGGGTCGTGCGCATCGTGGTCGACGACGACGGGCCGGGGCTTTCGCCGCAGCAGCGCGAGCAAGTGGCCCGCCGCGGCCGCCGTCTCGACGAGACCAAGCCGGGCTCCGGCCTTGGGCTTTCGATCGTGGTCGAACTCGCCAGCCTCTATGGCGGCGGCCTCACGCTCGGCACCGCGCCGATCGGCGGGCTGCGCGCGGAACTCATGCTGCCGGGGGCATGATAGCCCCCGGCCAGGCCGGCCCCCATTAGCGCTGCGGGAACAGAGTTTTGCCCTATTTGCGCCATTAGCTAGCGAGCGGGCACTGGCGGATGGGGATCGCCGGCCTGCTCAGATCACGGGGTTAGATCATCTGGGGGCTTGAGACATGTCTTTCGTTCGCCTGAGCGCTGCCGCGCTCGTCGCGCTGCCGATGGCGGCTTGCAGCGGTACTCCTGAGACCGGCCAAGGACCGAAAGAGAATACGGGCACGCTCGTTGGTGCGGTTGCCGGCGGTCTGATCGGATCGCAGTTCGGCGGCGGAACCGGCGAGCGCATCGCGGCTGGCCTCGCTGGCGCGGCGCTTGGCGGTTTGATCGGCAATCGCATCGGCGCCGGCATGGACGACGACGACAAGCGGCGCGCCTATGCGGCGCAGATGCAGGCGCTCGAAGGCGGAAAGTCGGGTGCGGCGGTGGCGTGGAAGAATCCGGATTCCGGTCGTTATGGATCGGTGGTTCCGGGTCCCGCCTATCAGTCCAACGGACTGCAATGCCGGCCGTATACGCACACCATCTATATCAACGGCCAGCCGCAGGTCGCTCGCGGCAACGCTTGCCGCAATCCGGACGGCACCTGGACCGCGGTGGGCTGACGGCGGCATAACCCCGACCGCAGCCGGCACATGCGGGCGAGTCTACGACAAGGTCGCGCGAGCTTGACTGGGCTGCGCGCATTGGCGGCATCCCGCACGAAAAAGGGCGGCCGAGCTTCATGCCGCGAGCCGCGCTGAGGCGTGGTATTGCGGCAGCCGCGGCGTAACCCTGTAACCCCGCGAGCCATCGACCTGCGCCGCCCAAGCGGGTTCCCCGCGCTCCCAGGGCGCGAATCACAAAGCGCGTGGGCCGGCGGGTCTGGCACGGCGAGAACGCTCACCACTTGCGCGACGTCCACTTGCCGCGTTGCCGCCACGCCTCTCGCGCTTCGTTATCGCCAATTACGCTCGAGCATAGGCGTCCTGGTTACGGCAAATTTACGAGCTCCCGCTTCCCCATGTCGCGGCTTTAACGGTGGTTCGTCGTTGCAGGGGGGCCGCTCGCCGTGATGTAACCGCGCTAGGCGTGCCCGATCCGCGAGACTGCTGTTTTCGCCGCGTCACCTCGGCAATGTTAAATTCAGCCCGATGGATTGATTTATGACGCTGTGGTTCGGACTCGCACTGATGACGGCCGCGGCCATTTTGGCCGTGCTCTGGCCGCTTGCGCGCCGGGCGAGCCTGTCGCGCTCGGGCAGCGATGTTGCGATCTATCGCGATCAGCTCGAGGAAATCAAACACGACCGTGCGGCCGGCCTGATCCAGGACAATGAGGCCGCGAGCGCGCAGGTCGAGGTGTCGCGCCGGCTCATCGCCGCAGCCGATGCGCAAACGGCGCTGCCGAGCGATGTGCCGTCGGCAAGATGGCGGCGCCGGGTGGTCGCGATCGTGGCGCTTGTGCTGCTGCCCATCGGCGCCACAGGACTTTATCTCGCGCTCGGGTCCCCGTTGCTGCCGGATCAACCGCTCGCCCCGCGTCTTGCCGCTGCCCGCGGCAATCAGTCGGTCGATACTTTGATTGCACGGGTGGAGGCGCATCTCGAGCACAATCCCGAGGACGGGCGCGGTTGGGAGGTGATCGCGCCGATCTATCTGCGGCTCGGGCGTTTCGATGACGCGGTGAGGGCGCGGCGCAATGCACTTCGGCTCAATGGCACCACGGCTGAACGCGAAACAGCGTTCGGCGAGGCGCTGGTGTTCGCCGCCAACGGGGTCGTGACGGCGGAAGCGAAGGCTGCGTTCGAAAGGGCGGTCGCGCTCGATGCGAACGGCGTGCAGGCGCGCTACTTCCTCGGGCTTGCGGCCGAGCAGGACGGCGATCGCACGCAAGCCGCCGCGACTTGGCGCGCACTGATCGAGGCCGCGCCCCCCGATGCGCCATGGATCGACTTGCTGCGACGCGCGCTCGCCCGCGTCGACCGCGCCGGCGCGCCCGGCGGTTCAAGCGATGGTGCCAGTAGCGGTCCGAGCGACGAACAGGTGGCTGCGTCCTCGCAGCTGGCTCCAGAGCAACGCCAGGCCATGATTCAAGGTATGGTCGAGCGGCTTTCCGAGCGGCTGCATCGCGACGGCGCCGATGTCGAGGGATGGCTGCGCCTCGTTCGCTCCTATATGGTGCTCGGCCAACCCGATAAGGCGCGCGCCGCCGTCGTCGATGCGCGCCGTGCGCTCGCCGGCGATGCGATCAAATTGCGGCGGCTCGACGATCTCCTCAAAGGACTTGGTCTCGAAGGCTAAGCGCCGGGGATCACGCGATGACCCGCAAGCAACGACGCCTCTCCCTCATCGGTGCCGCGCTCGGCGTGCTCGCGCTCGCGGTGGCTTTGGTGCTCGGCGCGCTCAAGGAGTCCATCGTCTTCTTCAATTCGCCGACCGACGTGGTCGAAAAACACATCAAACCGGGAACGCGCATCCGCCTTGGCGGCCTCGTGAAGGAGGGCAGCGTTTGGCGCGGCGACAGCCTGGCCGTACGTTTCGAGGTGACCGACGGCAACCGTACAATCCCGGTCGCCTATCAGGGCCTATTGCCGGATCTTTTCCGCGAAGGGCAGGGTGTAGTCGCCGAAGGCACCCTCGATCCGGCTGGTACATTTCGGGCCGACAGCGTGCTCGCCAAACACGACGAGACCTATATGCCGAAGGACGTCGCCGACGCTTTGAAGAAGCAAGGTCACTGGAAGGACGACTACGAAAGGAAACTCGGCGCCGCACCGCAGGGCAGGGCGCAATGATGCATTCCGTGCGTTCGCGCGCGGGTGATTGAAGGGGCATGACGATGATCGCCGAATCCGGCCACTATGCGCTCGTGCTGGCGCTCGCCCTGGCGCTTGTGCAGGCCAGCGTGCCGATGGTCGGGGCGCGCAAGAATGATCCCGTGTTGATGGCTGTGGCCGGACCGACCGCGATTGCGCAATTCTGCTTCATCGCGATCGCCTTCGCCGCGCTGACGATGTGCTACGTGCGGTCGGATTTTTCCGTCGTCAACGTGTTCGAGAACTCCCATTCGGCAAAGCCGCTCGTCTACAAGCTCAGCGGCGTGTGGGGCAATCACGAAGGCTCGATGCTGCTGTGGGTCCTCATCCTCAGCGTGTTCGGTGCGCTGGTCGCGCTGTTCGGCGGCAATCTGCCGGCACGGCTCAAGGCCAACGTGCTCGCGGTGCAGTCCTGGATCGCGGTGGCATTCATTCTCTTCATTCTGACCACGTCGAATCCATTCCTGCGCATCCCCGAGGCTCCGTTGGAGGGCCGCGACCTCAATCCCATCCTGCAGGATCCCGGCCTCGCCATTCATCCGCCGCTGCTCTACCTCGGCTATGTCGGCCTCTCGATCTCATTTTCCTTCGCCATTGCCGCGCTGATCGACGGGCGCATTGATGCCGCCTGGGCACGCTGGGTGCGGCCGTGGACGCTGCTCGCTTGGATGTTCCTGACGCTCGGTATCGCCATGGGCTCATATTGGGCCTACTACACGCTCGGCTGGGGCGGTTGGTGGTTCTGGGATCCGGTAGAGAACGCGTCGTTCATGCCCTGGCTGGCCGCGACTGCGCTCCTTCATTCTGCCCTCGTGATGGAGAAGCGCGACGCGCTCAAGGTATGGACCATCCTGCTCGCGATCTTGGCCTTCTCGCTCTCGCTCATCGGCACCTTTCTCGTGCGCTCGGGCGTGCTGACGTCAGTGCACGCCTTCGCCACCGACCCGACGCGCGGCGTCTTCATCCTGGCGATCCTGCTGCTGTTCATCGGTGGCAGCCTCGCACTGTTCGCGTTGCGCGCGCCCTTGCTCAAACAGGGAGGCCTGTTCGCGCCGATTTCGCGCGAAGGTGCGCTGGTGCTCAACAATCTCTTCCTGGTGAGTGCTTGCGCGACCGTGTTCATCGGTACACTCTATCCGCTCGCGCTCGAGGCGCTCACAGGCGAGAAAATTTCCGTCGGCGCGCCGTTCTTCAACGCGACCTTCGCCCCGTTGTTCGTTCCGCTCCTCATCGCCATGCCGTTTGGTCCGCTGCTTGCCTGGAAGCGCGGCGACCTGCTCGGCGTTGCTCAGCGTCTGGTCGGTGCCGCGGGCATCGCCGCGATCGCCGTCGCCGTGATCTTCGCCATGGAAGGCGGCGGACCGCTCTTGGTGCCGTTCGCGATCGGACTTGCGCTCTACGTCATGGCCGGCGCGTTGACCGAAATCGTCGAGCGCACGGGCCTGCTCAAGGTCCCGCTCGCGACCGCGTTCGCGCGCGCGCGAGGTTTGCCGCGTTCGGCCTGGGGCGCCGCCTTTGCGCATTTCGGGCTCGGGATCACGCTCCTCGGCGTCATCGGCGAGACGCAATGGAGCCTCGAGCGGATTGCGGAGCTCAAGCCTGGACAGTCGATCGCGATCCGCCGCTACGATCTTCACTTCGACGGTGTGAGCGCGCGGCAGGGACCGAACTACCGCGAACTCGCCGCTCATTTCACCGTGCGACGTCATGGCGACGTCGTCGGCGTCATGGAGCCGGCCAAGCGGAGCTTTCCCTCTCGCGGCACCGCCATCACCGAAACCGCGCTGATGACGCGGGGAGTCTCCCAGCTCTATCTGTCGCTCGGGGACCCTAACCCGGACGGTTCGCTCGCGGTGCGACTCTACTACAAGCCGCTGGTGCTGCTCATCTGGTTCGGCGCCGTGGTGATGGTGATCGGCGGCGCGCTCTCGCTCTCGGACCGGCGTTTGCGCGTGGGCGCGCCGAAGCCGGCGAGGAGCAAGGCCGCGCTCTCGCCGGCGGAGTAGATCCCCATGAGATGGCTCTGTCTTATTGTCGCGGTGCTTACGCTGGTGGCCTTGCCGCCGGCGCTTGCGGTCGAGCCCGACGAAATCCTTTCGGATCCTGCGCTTGAAGCGCGCGCACGTGCGCTGTCGAAGGACCTGCGCTGCATGGTCTGCCAGAACCAATCAATCGACGATTCGCAGGCTCCGCTCGCGCGCGATTTGCGTATCCTTGTGCGTGAACGATTGCAGGCGGGCGAGAGCGACCAGCAGGTGATCAATTTTCTGGTCGCACGTTACGGCGAGTTCGTGCTGCTGAGGCCGCGATTTTCATGGCACACCGCGCTGCTGTGGCTTGGTCCGGCGGCGGTGCTGCTCATCGGCGCTTGCGGCGTCCTGCTGTTCGTACGCCGAGGCCGAGCCGATTCGGATCGCGCAACCGCAGCGCGGGAAAAGCTCACGCCGGCCGAAGCGGCGCGGCTATCGGAGATTTTGCGCCAAGGCGAGCAATAAGGCGGTGTCGACTTAAAAGCAAGCGATTGAGATTCAATAATTTTTTGAAGCTTTCCGACCTTACCAAACTTTAATTTCTCCGACAGCGCGCGGTAAGGAAGCGTTGCCCATCTTGCTGTGCAACGGGTGCCCCTCGGCCCCGCCGCACCAACGATGGAGTGACCGTTATGACTGCGAGCGTTCCCGCTCAAAAATCGCGCATCCTCTCGGCGCGTCGTCTCGTTCTGCTTGCTAGCGTCGCCGGCCTTGGCGTGACCGTGCTGCTCGGTGGTGCGGGACTTCTCCCGCGGCCGACCAGTCCGGCTCTGACCGCAATCGCCTATGCCCAGGGTGTCCAGCGCCCGATGGGATTTGCCGATATCGTCGACAAGGTGAAGCCCGCCGTCATGTCGGTCCGCGTCAAGACCGCTGGTGGCGCCAAGATGATGGGCTTCGAGGG
>WNGD01003460.1_pt1 | contig 15969 bp, 13 predicted proteins | sample 5400671 | NCBI WGS metagenome assembly WNGD01 (sample SAMN13153369, study PRJNA577476) | soil metagenome | isolation source: 40 cm soil or saprolite under grassland replicate 2 | place: USA:California | collected 2016-06-15 | reverse complement strand
GCTCTCAACATGGTACGAACCGTCTCCTGGCTCACGGACACCTCCCTTGTTGAGGCTCCTCAACCCAAGACACGCCTCTCACCTTTTGCGGCTTTAGAAAAGGTAATTGCATGAGATAAGGCCATTGGGCAACAGAGTCTACATCGATGACACGAGGGGCAAGATAGTTAATCGTACATGCCACTTCCCAGAGCAAGGGCAGGAGAAGAGACGAGTGCCGGGACGTAGGAAAGTAGCAGGGCAGGAGAGTTACCGTACGGTTGAATACAGGAGGAGACAATGGGAAAATGGCTCCATTCCCGAAACCTGTCACCGCCGAAGGAAGAAACGCTCACATGGGACCGCCCTACCCACGCCTGAAGGCGGTGAGGATGCGGCGGCCCTTTCCCAACGCTTTATTCTGTCAGAAAACATCATCACGACGTCGGTTGAATTGTACCCCCCGTTCCAGTGGAAGCGCGTTCCCTTTCAAGATAGCCATGTCGAATTCGCTCAGGGTTTGTGACCTCCGCTAACGCAACTGGATGGAGCACGTGGAAGCCAGCTTTTGGTAAAATGAACAGCCATGCGCCCAGCACGAAGGGGGCTGTAAGCGCTGGCATGCCCAGAGGCGAGAGCAAGACGCTAATAGCAGCCATTGCGACTGTACTGATCAAGCAGCAGACCAGAGCATACAGCGCCGACTCCCAGGTGAGCACATAGAACATGCCACCAACGGCGATGCCGCATAGAACGGCATTAAAGCCATACAGACCGTGATAGACCCAGAAGCCATTTCCGCCAAAGAGGAAGAGTGCGCTTAGCAGCCCTACGATTGAACCCAGCGCGGCAAAGAGAGCCGAGATGCGCGAATTCACCAGAAGGGCAAGTAAGAAAATGACCCCTGTCCATAAATTGTCCTGAAAGAAGACTTCTCCAATACCACGGAAGAAGGCTTCAAGCAGGTTGAGGGCGGTTATACCCGCACCTGTGAGATCCGTTGGCAGTGGTCTGAGGTCGGTCTGGACAGCAGCTTTAGGACTAAGGAGCGCAGGCTGTATCAACTCCGAAGGCTGCAAGTGGTTGAACAGGAAAACGGCAAAGAGAAACAGCCAGGTGGCTAAAACAAACGGCGCAGTGAGCGCAGGCATATCCCGGCTCCCCATGAGGTTGACGAGGGCTATCATGATCACGGCGCTCAAAATGGCCGCTATCACAATATACACCACGAGTGTAGCATTCCAACGCAGAAAGAAAGCGAGGCCAACGCCGGTGAGAATACCGTTATAGCCGAAGAGCCCCGCTCGTATCATGCTACGATCCGCCCTGAGAAGCAGGGCTGTCAGGGTACTTACGAGGAGGCCGATCACTCCCGCGAGGCCAAGCAGGGGAGAATTCACAAAGATGCCGACGAGGAATAATAAGCCGGTCAAGGGGTTGTTTTGGAACATCACCTGTCCACAACCGCGCAGGAGCGTATCCAGAAAGCCAACAACTGGATTTTCCTGAGCTAAACGTCCCCAGGGAGAGCCGAGGCGTTCCAGTGTAGCCTCAAGAGCCATGATTTTCACCTCCTCTAGAGGAGAGAGGATAAGCTGATTGCAGCATGCGTCATCTCTCTTCTGCTACCGCGGGTGAATCCTTCAGCCCGCGAGCGGGCCTCACCATCTCTCAACGAGAGTGACTCGTCGCGATGTGTCACGAAAAATGTCCGAGCGAGCGATTTAAAGAGATCGCCGGTATCTCTTCTCTGCGTGCTCAGGTACAGCCGAAGGCTGCACCCGAGCACACGAAAAACGTTAATACAAATGGCCTCTCTTTTCTTTTAGCTGGCGGTTGAAACCTGAGTCTGACGTGAGACAGAGAACCTCATGGGTTCCACTTCGCGCTGGAATATCTCTGTCGGGAGATAGAGAGAGCAGCAAGCATTCGGGATATCTACAATACCGCTGACCCTTCCCTCTATTGGGGCCGCTCCGATAATAATATATGCCTGCTCTGCTGTGTATCCGCATGTCTGGAGATACTCGATAGCATTCATACAAGCATTCTTGTAGGCAATATGGGCATCCATGTAATGCTGCGTGCCTTGTTCATCCACGGAGATACCTTCGAAGACAAGGAAGTTGGTATAGCGTGGCTCAAGCGGGCTGGTCTTGAAAATGGGATTGGTCATCTTATACTTATTGACGCCATCCTTGATGACATCGACCTGGAGATCGATAAAACCAGCCATCTCGATGGCTCCACAGAAGGTAATCTCGCCATCTCCCTGTGAGAAGTGAAGGTCGCCCAGAGACAGATTCGCGCCCTTTACATAGACAGGGAAATAGACACGAGAACCACGAGTCAGATTCTTGATATCACAGTTGCCCCCGTGTTCACGCGGCGGTACGGTGCGTGCCCCTTCCTGAGCGGCGTTCTTGTGGGCGTCACTCTTTAGCGACCCCATGACCGCATTGTGCTCAAGCGGTGCCAGAGCTAACGGCGGGATACGATTGGGATTGGTAGCAATCAGATCCATCTCGCGCTTATTCCACCTGGCGAGGAGGTCGCGGGATGGCGCACAGCCGATTAGACCGGGATGAGGAATACCGACAAATCTGACATCAGGTAGGTGACGGGATGTTGCATAGACCCCACTAAGATCCCAGATAGCTTTGTGGGCATTGGGGAAACGATCAGTCAGGAAGCCGCCACCATTGGTCTTGGCAAAAATGCCTGTGTACCCCCATTCTGTCTGCGGCCCAGGGAATGGCCCTAAATCGAGAATATCAACAACGAGGACATCACCTGGCTCTGCACCCTCGACCGCAATTGGCCCACTGAGTACATGAGGGATCGATAGATCAATATCACGAACATCATTAGCACTATCATTGTTCTTAATCTGACCGTCAGTCCAGTCTTTGCATTCCATGCGAAAGGTCGTTCCCGGCTTCACTGTAGCGACGGCTGGAATATCCGGGTGCCAGCGATTGTGCCCGAGCACCTGTTGCTGGCTCCAGGGCTTGGAAAGGTCTACCCTGAACAGGGTCTCGTGGCCTACTGCCATAGTAGTCATGATCAGTTTCCCTTCTCTTGTGCTTGAAGACGACTCGAAAGTAAAAAGAACTATTTGTAGATAAACATGTTATACAACAGTTCAAACACACATCGGCTCTTTGTAAATTTATCACTGTAACAGACGACACAAAGAACGCACAAATCGTACAGCATATCGTCGTCAGAGAGGTCAGATCTGCATGCAAGGTGGAAAAGGAAGACGCTATGAGGTGCAGAAGGGGCCCTGAATGTCCGTATCTTGCGCCGGTACAGTCTCTTCCTGTTATAACCACTGCGCTGTAGTTTTCTCTCTATGTCGAGGAGCAAACACTTACGGGGAGTACCAAGCCAGTACTCTCTAAAGCCCATCTATTATTTGTGACTGTGCTTACACTATTTTATACTTTTACCGTATAATAGTACCTTGCAAAATCTTCGTTGTCAAGAGGCGGAAACACTTATTTTAACCTTATCAATAGTAAATGCTTTGCAAGTATCGATCGAATAGAGTATACTTTTCTAGTCGTATAGTTTGAGGGAGAAGATCATTCCTATGTTGATCAACATATGGGAGGAGAATTATGCCACGATACGAATTTCGTTGCGAGAACTGTGGTCCGTTTGAATGCTGGCGTCCACTTGATGAAGCGGGTGTACCGATGAGCTGCCCAAAGTGCCAGGCTGTAGCCAGGAGAGTGTACACTTCTCCCGGTCTGGTCAAAACCCCACCAGCCCTGGCTCAAGCGATGTACAGGGCAGAAAAGAGTGCGTATGAACCCGAAGTTATCAAGCGAGAATACCCCGTGTCAGAAGAGAAGAAACCATCTCAGGTTGTTTATCAATCTCATGGACGTCCCTGGCAGATTGACCACTGAAAGCGGACGGCTCATCTGCCGTTGTTCAGATCGAGCAAAGCAGCGCATCCATATATGTGGATACGCCGCCTCAGATCCAGGAAGAGGACAAGTCACCCGGTCTGCTCTGTGTTGCCTCTTCATTGCGATCTTCGAGGGATCAGGCGGTTACCTTGATGACTCCCAGGGCTCCCTTACTTGCATCGGCAAACGAGTGGGTCACGAATGGATAGAGGCCTGCCGCTGGAATAGTCAGATCGACTACCATGCCGCCTCCAGGCGCTACGATGACCGTCTGGTTTCCCTGGGTCTTATTGGCAGGATTACCGTCCATATACGCGTTGCTTAAGATAGCGCCAATGACGTGGAAGGCGGAGAACTGAGAAGGCCCGGCATTGAGAATATACAGGCGTATGCGTTCACCTGCCTTTGCTGTCAGTGGGGCGTCCTTATATTGGTTAGCGTAGCCATTGAACACTACGTAGTCCGGCTGATCATTCATCACTTTGGTGGAGTCCAGTGAATACGTCCCATCGGTATTCTGTGCCGTATAGAACTCGCTTTGCACTAAGACATACTCCCTGGCTGGAGTCCACGAAGTGGCAGGATCTACGATGACGGTTCCATACATGCCATTGGCCATGTGATCAATGACGGTTGGGGTTCCACAGTGATACATAAAGACGCCAGGATAGTCCGCACGCCAGGTGAAAGTAAAGCTCGTGCCAGCAGGAATCTCTTGATAGTTCACATTCCAGGGTGTCTGTGCGGCATGGAAATCAATCGAGTGGCCCATGCTACCATCATTCGTAATCGTCGTATGAACCAGTTGTCCCTGGCGCACATGGATGATTGGCCCTGGCACGGTTCCATTGAACGTCCATGCATGATAGGCAACACCCTGAGCAATCGTGACAAGCTGCTCCTTGATTGTAAGTTTGACATCAACCGTGCTGCCCTGGAGTACTGGTGGTATCTGTGGATTGTACGTCTGGTGAGCAGGCACCGCAGCCGTACTTGCCGGGCCAGTCTTGGCCTGGTCCGAACCCATATTCATCGTCTGGCCTGTGCTCGCAGTCTGATTGCTGTTCGTGGCTGCACTCCCTTGCAACGACCTGAGCGGGGCCGAGTCAATAGCACCTATCACAACAAGTACTGCAAGTAGAAAAACAGCGAGCCAGAGCACGACCAGATCCATCCTTGATCGTGGAGCACGGCGCTGTTTGCTCGTAACAATTGGAGCATTCACATTATTAGATGAATTCTTGAGCGGGATCTTTTCCTCGTCCCGTGGAGGATGTAGCTGGGTACTCATGAACAGGTCCTCTTCTTTCTTTAGATAGGAGCATGCGCTTCTGTTCTATCTCTTTCGCAACAAACACCATTGCATGTAGCTCCAGATCCTGACAGTCCCGCTCGCTCTGCGATGCAACGGCCATTTCGTTTAACATATCCCCAGTATGCCCTAAAGCAGTGCGATATGATGTGACAAATGTCGCTATCATGCGTGCGATTTTTTCCTCTCTTGACAGCCTTCCATCCAACCACTATACTCCATTCAATCGCTTGAATAAATTTCTTGGTGGAGGTTGGATGGTCTCATCTTGCAGTTTATCAGTGATCGCGATATCGCCCGGGCGCGGCGTGATCTGGATCATCTCATACGTGCAGTAATCGCACTTGCGGAGGAACATACTGCATGACCTCACATCCTCACTATGCATATTACAAGGAGATCTTCGCCGGGCGGCCTATGCCTTTTGCGTATCTGGATCTTGATTTGCTCGCACAAAACATCCGACAGGTGGTGGCCCGTGCGGGTGGAAAGCGTGTTCGCCTGGCATCTAAATCGCTGCGTAGCGTTGCCGTCATCCAGCGCATCCTGGCCTCGGACCCATGCTTCCAGGGTATTATGTGCTACACCGCACAGGAAGCAATCTATCTTGCCTCACAGGGACTTGATGATCTCCTGATCGGCTATCCCACCTGGAACGAGCAGGATCTTATTGCAGTTGCCCAGGCTACAACAGCGGGTACTACGCTAACACTGATGGTTGATAGCATAGAGCATGTGGAACGGATTGAAAGTATCGCACGACGGCAGGGAACACGTCTGTCATTATGTCTTGAAATCGATATGTCGATGAACCTGCCTGGCCTGCATTTTGGTGTGTGGCGTTCCCCCACCCGAACGATTGAACAGGCTCGTCCCATAATCGAAAAGATCGTAGCATCACCGCACGTCCGTTTAACTGGGTTGATGGGCTACGAGGCGCAGATCGCCGGGGTAGGCGATAATATGCCAGGACATAGAGCTAAGAACGCTTTGATCCGGAGTTTAAAGCAGCGCTCAATACGCGAGATTGCACAACGCCGTGCTACACTGATCGAACTCGTCAAGAGCTACGGGATCAAATTGCGCTTCGTAAATGGAGGCGGAACAGGCAGCCTCGACAGTACAAATGCGGAGGCAGGAGTGACGGAAATAACGGTGGGATCGGGTTTTTACGCTCCGGCCCTGTTCGACAACTATCAGAATTTTCGTTATCAACCTGCCGCAGGATACGCGATTGAGATTGTCAGACGGCCACGCCCGGGCATCTACACCTGTCTGGGCGGTGGATATATTGCTTCGGGGGCGGTTGGACTGGAAAAGCAACCACAACCGTACCTGCCTCAGGGTGCACGGCTCGACTCACTGGAAGGCGCTGGCGAGGTACAGACTCCCATCAAGTACAGAGGGCCAATCCCTTTGCACCTGGGCGATCCCGTGTTTATGCGCCATAGCAAGGCCGGTGAATTATGTGAACACTTCACACACCTGCTGCTGGTTGCCCATGGTAGTATCCAGGACGAGGTGACAACGTACCGTGGCGATGGACAATGTTTCATCTAGCCAGAGAAAAAGGCAGGAGACGGATGGGACAGATAGAACATTGGAGTAACTGGTCAGGCTCAGTAAAGAGCAGGCCAGCAGAGGTAATCAAGCCACAGAATCTTGACGACCTGCTCCAGCTCGTCAGGAACTATAGCCGCACAAATCGGCATATACGTGTTGTCGGCGCGGGTCACTCGTTTGTGCCTCTGGTAGAGACCGACGATGCGCTGATCTCTCTGGACAACATGCAAGGTATTGAAACCATTGATACCAAAGCAGGAACAGCAAGCGTGTGGGGAGGAACCAGGCTCAAGACATTGGGGAATGCACTGTTCGAGCATGGGTTGGCGCAGGAAAATCTTGGAGATATCGACAGTCAGAGCATCTCTGGCGCGATCAGTACAGGCACACATGGCACAGGTGCACGCTTCGGAACCCTATCTACCCGGGTCGAAGGACTGACGCTGGTTACGGCTGCAGGAGAGATTTTAGAATGTTCCCCTGAGCATAATTCTGACATCTTCAAAGCGGCACAGGTGTCGCTCGGGACACTGGGAGTTATCGCAAAAGTGAAGTTGCGCGTAGTTCCGGCTAAACGTATGCACTATCAGGGTATGCGCAAGAAGCTGAGCGATTGCCTGACCAACCTGGAACAGTATAAGCAAGAGAACAGTCACTTCGAGTTCTTCTGGTTCCCTTATACGGATGGCGTCCAGGCAAAATTCCTCAATGAAACCAGTGAGCCGGTAAGCAAAAGTAGCTTCTGGGGCAACGTCAACAGCATTGTATTAGAGAATGGCGTCTACTGGCTGCTCTCTGAGGCATGCCGCCTGTTCCCCAGGTTCAGCAAGACAACCTGTCACATTTCGGCGCAATCAATTGCCAATATCGATGTAACTAACTACAGCCACCGCCTGTTTACTACGCCACGCCTAGTACGTTTCCAGGAGATGGAATACAATATTCCCGCACAGCACATAAAGAGCGTGCTCAACGAGATCAGGCAATGCATCGAGCAGCATCAATTCAATGTACATTTTCCAATAGAGTGTCGTTTTGTGCACGCGGACGATATCTGGCTCAGTCCATCATACCAGCGCGAGTCGGCCTACGTCGCCGTCCACATGTACCGGGGAATGCCATACCGCACGTATTTCCGCTCCATCGAAGAGATCTTCAAGCGTTATGAGGGGCGACCACACTGGGGCAAGATGCACACACGAAGCGCTGAAGAACTGACCACACTCTACCCACACTGGCAAGACTTCCAGCATATCCGGTCCATGCTCGATCCACAAGGTATGTTTCTTAATAGCTATTTGCGAGCATTGTTCGACGCTGACACGCCATCAGAGAACATAAGCAATGCCTTTACTAGTGCACAAGAAACCCCGTAGAGGCACGCCTTGCGTGTGCCGGGTGGCTCTGGGGGTCCGGGCGGCTCCGAGGGTCGATTGACTCTGAGGGTCGAGTATCCACATGGACGCACGGCACACGCAAGGCATGCCTCTACGGGGTTGTAGCTATCCCGTCGGTCACACTTACATAAGGAGAATCCCAATGAGCGATATCATATCCTCCCCCAGCCAGCACCAGCTACCACGTTGAGACGCAATGTCCTCGGGCTGCGCCACGCCATCGTCATCTCGGTAGCAGTTATGTCACCGGCGGCCTCAGTTTTCTTCAACACCATCCCCCAGGCTGGGCAGGTAGGCGCTACCATTCCATTATGCTATGCAATTGGTTTTGTGCTGGCACTGCTGGTAGCGAACCAATACAGCGAGTTCTCGCGCGAAATCCCTTCCAGCGGCTCGGCGTATACCTTTGTAACAGAGGGACTGGGACCGCGTACGGGCTTCATGACCGCGTGGGTCGGGCTACTGGCTGTAGCAATAGGTGTGCCTTACTCATTTATCCTGATGGGAGCCAACCTGCAAGCGTTGATGGTACGCTGGTTTGGTATCAATCTGCACTGGAGTTTCTGGTTCGTCCTGGCACTGGGTATCGCCTTTGCGATCTGCTACCGGGGCGTGCGCGAGTCTATGAATGTGGATCTCACCTTCCTTGCATTCGAGATAGGGGTGTGTCTTATTCTGGCGGGAATCGTATTATTTCAAGTAGGGCAGAAGGGAGGATTGAGCGCGGTGCCATTTACGCTGAACACAATTCCACAGGGAGGCAATATTACGGTAGGGATAGTGCTGGCGGTCCTGAGCTATATCGGCTTTGAGACTGCGGCGACATTGGGGGAGGAGACACGAGACCCGCATCGCAACATTCCCCGCGCAGTATTCGGATCAATGATCGTCGTTGGAGTTTTCTACGTCGTCATGGCCTACGTAGGAACGATCGGTTACGGGATCAACAATATGGCGACAGGATTTGCCAATGATCCCGCGCCATTCGATACGATTGGGCGTCATTATAGTGGATCATTTTTCGTTATGTTGATCGACCTGGTGGGTATATTCTCATTTTTCGGTGCGGCACTGGCCATTATCAATGGTGGCGCACGCATTCTGTTTACTGTGGGACGAGATGGCCTGTTGCCGCGTTGGACTGCCCGCCTTCACCCTGTACGAAGAACGCCGGTAGGCTCAGTAACAGCACTGTGTATGTTTGGGCTGGTAATTGGCGTGCCGCCTGGCTTCTTGATGACTCCTATTGGAGCATTTGGCTTTCTAGGAACGCTGGACGCGCTCTTAGTGCTTATCATCTACGCACTGGTCTGCATTGCTAGCATCATATTCTTCTGGCGCAAGAGGCGTACGAGTTTTCGTCTCTGGCGGCACGGGATCGTTCCGGGCCTCGGCACATTGCTGATCGTGAGCATCTTCGCCCTGCTGATGATTGCCCCTGCCGAGCCACCGCTTAATCTCCTTCCGTTCATCCTGTTAGTGTGGCTACTAGTGGGGTTGGTGCTTTTGTTTACATTGCGGCGTAAAGTGATCTAACCTTATTACAAGTAATGGTAAGGAACAGATCTTCGTCTTCGAGACCAGGAGAAAATTATACTCCTGGTCTCTCTGCTTGCCAGTCCACTACAACTATTTTCCTGGCCTGGGAACGACCTCTCTTGTTCTCCCAGGAGGGAGCAGTCCTCAACGTCCAGTGTCCAGCGTTCAACTAACCTTTCAATTTCCTATTGTCGATGGTGTCGGAGCTCGTGGCTCACAAGAGAGTATAGCGAAGAAGAGGTGCAAGCGGCTTTGCCCAAAAGAGGGAATTTGCCCAGAATATCGACAGTCTGCCCAAAATATCGAAAAATATCGACTGGGAGTAGAGAGAAGACGATAATCCCCCTTCCTTATAGCAGTGAAAATGGTCGGAATTGAGAGTGGCCCTTGAATTGTTCTTTTCTAAAGATGAACAAATTTTCTCCCTCCCTGTGGACATCTCGTCCTTCACTCTTGGCAGCGACGCCACGTAGGATCACGGCACACGGGAGATTCACGAGCAAAGGGTCGGTGTGTCCACCACGCGAAAGGCAGGATTGGGAATGCAACGTAAAGAGAAAGGCAGGGACATCGCGACCCGTCGACTGATCGAACGCAAAGGCAACTTCTGGGAAGTTCCGTCACAAAGTGGGAAAGGGAAATATACCGTAGATCTGGAGAAACCCTCTTGTACCTGTCCAGACTTTGCCCTGCGCGGACTCAAATGCAAGCATATCTACGCCGTTGAATATACTCTCATCCCTCATAGCTCGGCTTCGAGCACATTCACCGCAGAAGACAAAACCGGGCGTCCCACATACCGCCAGGACTGGCCAGCTTATCACGCGGCACAAACCCACGAGAAAGCCTATTTTCAAGCTTTGCTCTCTGACCTCTGCCAGGGGATCAAAGAACCTGTTCAGAACAGGGGACGCCACCGCCTGCCGTGGAGCGAGATCGCGTTCAGCGCTGGGTCCAAAGTGTATTCAACTGTCTCGACTAGGCGCTTTATGAGCGAGCTGGTCCAAGCTTCGGCCTATGGGTATATCAGCAGCGTCCCTCACTATAATTCCATTCTGACCGCTTTTCAGAGTCCTGATTTGACTTCCCTCTTACATGACCTCATCAGAGAAAGCAGTTTATGCCTTAAGTCAGTTGAGGTGGACGTTGCTGTGGATTCTTCCGGCTTTAGCACCTCACGCCCTCTGTCTTGGTATAATGCACGTTATGGGCACGAACAGGAGAACCATGATTGGATGAAGGTTCATCTGATGTGCGGGGTGAAGACCAACGTCGTGACCAGCGTTGAAACCACAGGGGGCTACGCCAATGATTCCCCACCATTTCGCCTGCTGATTCAGGCAACGGCACAAAACTTTCCAGCCTGTTGAAAAAGTCTCAATATACTGTCCAACAGACTTTTATTTGAGCATGAAGAGCACTCTCTTTCTGCCAAGATAAGGGTTTTTCAACAGGCTGTTTCGTTTGAGAGACGTGGATGCGGATAAAGCCTATTCCAGCAAAGCAAACTTGGAACTGGTCACTGCGCTCGGAGGAACGCTCTATGTCCCTTTTAAGAAGAATACGATAGGAGAAGGGGACCGATCTCCTCTGTGGCAGAAGTTATGGCACGTGTACCAGTATCATCGTGAGGCATTCTTAACCCACTATCACCAACGCTCTAATGTTGAGTCTACTATGTGGATGATCAAGTCCAAGTTCGGCGAGCATATCCGAAGCAGAACCGACACTGCCATGATCAATGAACTGTTGTGCAAGGTGCTCTGTCATAACATTTGTGTAGTGATACAGTCCATCTATGAACTCGGAATCGAACCCACTTTTTGGGCAAAAACCCCATTTGCCCAAAAAGTGCCCGCGTAGACGGTGTTTTTGGGCAAAGCCGCTGGCATCCATTCGTCAGGCAAGGTTCAAATGCACGTGACAATTTCATGAAACTTAATGGCTATCCGAATCGTGCTGAATACGGTGGAAATGTCTATGGACTTCATAGGAATTGTCTACGGGCTATGAGACTGTGAGATTTGCCGCTGTGGCAAGGTTGGCTGCCTTGAAGCGGTGGCAGCAGCACTTGCATGAATGAAGGAGAGTAGCTGAAGGAGGTGAGGTCACTTTACATAGTGCATTCCGGGAAATCGTTTTCCCTTTATAGCCGAATGCACCGGTAGGACTGCACTAACTGGTGACGGAAGTCCGGGGGAGAGGAAAAAAGAGAGCATCGATCTGTCAGCTGTGAGTATGAAAACCATAACAGAACAGATGGATGCGTCGCAGGTATTTTGCCCGAACCTGGACTGCATGGCAAGAGGGAAAATCGGGGAAGGCAATATCGTGAGCCATGGAAAGCAACGCGAGCGCTATCGGTGCAAGACCTGTGGGAAGACCTTCAGCGCGGAGGCAGGCACCCTGTTTGAGGGTTTACGCAAGCCAAAAGCGCTGATCGTGATTGTCGTCACGTTGTTGGCTTATGGTTGTCCGGTGCCCACGGGTTGCGCAACGAGATGACAGCAAGCAAGTGATGTTATGCAAATTGGCCTTACAAGCAATTTCAGCTATATCGCTTGCTTGTTGATGGTTTCGTGGAAATTCTGCCCCGTCGCAGAAAGTGTAAATTCAACAAAGCACGGTCTAAAGCCATTTCATTTGATATGTACATCTCGTTGCGCAACCCGTGGGATCTCCAGGGTCGCTCCTCTTATTTTGTTCCCTTCTCAACCCTTAGAGAAGGATACGCTACCCTTTAAAGTGAGAAAGATGCATTCAGATACAGCAACAGATAGCGCACCTGTCTATGTTGGCGTCGATATTGGCGGCACCAGCACCCGTATAGGGCTATTTCAAACGCTAGATTCGCCAGAATTTTTGCGCGTTGCACGGTTTCTCACTCTGCAGAGCTATGAGCAACAGATACAAAGTATCATTGATGCTCTTCAAAGCTGTGGCATGAGCAACTTCGCCGGCATTGGTGTCTCCATCGCCGGAAAGATAGCAAAGGATGGACGCTCTGTTATTGTCGCGCCTAATATGCCAGAGTATCTGCATAAGCCTTTTGCCCATGATCTCTCTACGCACTCTGGTTGTCCCGTTCGCCTGGCACATGATACCGTTTGCGGATTGCTGGGTGAGAAAAAATTCGGGAACGTCCGCGATGACGGCAGGTGCGCCTATCTCACTATCTCTACAGGGACGGGGGCTGCACTACAGTTACGCAAAGCCAAAACAGTGCTTACCATCTCCATCGAAGTCGGGCATCAAATTCTCGATGGCAACACACGCGTTTGTTTATGCGGCCAGGTCGGCTGTCTCGAAACCTTCACCGGTGGCCGGCAACTCGAGCTGCGCCTGGGACATTCCGTAGCGCAAGTGAGCGATAAAGCCTTCTGGGAGACCTTCAGCGACAAATTAGCGCTGGGACTGGTCAATCTGGCTCAATTGGCGAAAGTAGAGGCCGTTGCAGTCAGCGGAGCTATAGCCTTGAACAATCCCTTTCTGTTGACGTTGATACAGCAAAAAGTGAATGCTCTGATAAGAGGAACTGCCTTAGAGTTGAGGTTGGCGAAGCTCGCCGAGAATGCACCAATTGTGGGAGCGGCACTGTTGCTAGAAACTCCTGAAGAGACGATTCTTCATTGAAGAATTGAAGAAGGGTGAGCGACATTTGTTTGCACCCGAACCGGTAGGGGCCCAATTCTATCTTTCTCTTCTCTCAAGAAGGGAGGTGAGTGGTTTTCAGAGAACCGGCAATCTACGTTGATGAGGCGTTGTTGTTTTCACGTTGCTCCATTGGAGGATTTTGCTATGCGAAAGTCATTGCTGTTACTCAACGCGTTCGTTCTGTCATGTACCTTCTTCTTCGTAGCCTGTGGGGCCCAGGGCACTGTTCTCAACCCTGGAAATAGCAGTGGTCCCAAGACGATTAAGCAGATTGGCTTAACCGTTCAGACCATCAGTAATCCCTTCTTTGTCGCCATCCAGCAAGGAGCTCAGGCCGAGGCCAAGAAGATCGGTGCACAAGTGATCCTGGCGGACCCAAACCACGATATCGGTACACAAAGCAACGAGATAGATGACTTCATCCAGAAGCACGTCGACCTCATTCTGCTGAATGCTGTTGACTCCGCTGGTATTGCTCCCGCCGTCCAACGCGCTGTCAAGGCTGGCATTCCAGTTGTTGCCCTCGACGTGGGAGCCCAGGGAGGTGTTGCTGCTACCGTCGAGTCAAACAACGTCCAGGCCGGGCAACTCGCCTGTAAATATATGGCGGATCGACTCAAAGGACAGGGCAAGATTGCTATCGTTGATGGACCACCTGTCACCTCTGTCCAAGATCGTATGAAGGGCTGTAACGAAGTTCTGGCACAGAATCCTGGCCTCAAAGTCATATCTCACCAGCTGGGCACAGGTGACCGCGACAAAGGACTCGAAATCGGAAACGGTATCTTAACGGCTAACCCGCACCTGGATGCGGTCTTCGCTATCAATGACCCCACCGGGTTAGGTGTCATGCTGGCGGCCCAACAGGCCAGGCGCAAAGACTTCTTCATTACCGCGGTAGATGGATCACCTGATGCCGTTACCGCCTTGAAGACCCATGGCCTTTTCGCTGCCACTGCTGCACAGTCACCATATACGATGGCACAGACTGCTACCCAGCTCGGTGAGAAGATTGTCGCGGGCCAAAAGCCAGGCTCGACAACCATCCTGGTGCCTGTGACGCTGGTCACGCAAGATAACGTGAATAGCTATCAAGGGTGGCTGCATTGATAACTTTATGATTCCGTTTCTACCTGTGTAGGAGCGGAATTACGTCCCTACACAGGTGACCCGATATGCCCCTTGCAGTTGCCAGGCGGTATATCAGATAGATCGTCATGGCAGAGTTCTCGATAGAGAGGGAGGCGAGTAACTACGATGACTGAGAGGACACAACCCGAGCAGGCTGCACAGGGAGCAGAGGGAACTCCTGCGATTCTCCGTATGACGCATATCTCCAAGGCTTTCCCTGGCGTCCAAGCCCTGCGGGATGTGCATCTGGAAGTGCGCAAGGGGGAGGTTCACGCCCTGATCGGTGAGAACGGGGCCGGCAAATCGACCCTAATGAAAATCCTGGCTGGGGTCTACCATCCCGATAGCGGCACCATCGAAATTGAGGGACGGCCAGTCAAGATCGACAGCCCAAAGCAGGCTCTTGCCCTGGGGATAGGGATCATCCACCAGGAACTGAACCTGGCTCCCAATATCAGCGCCGCGGAAAACATCTGCCTGGGAAACGAACCCCGTCTCTTTCCAGGCTGGGTCGACTTCAATAAGGTGAACCAGAAAGCCGATGGGGTGCTCCGCCAGCTCGGTGCCTCCATTCCTCCCACCGTTCTGGTCGGTCGCTTAAGCACGGGCCAGCAACAACTGGTGGAAATTGCCAAGGCGCTCTCCGAGGACGCACGCATCCTGGTTATGGACGAGCCAACGGCCTCCCTTTCCGAGCATGAGGCCACCAAGCTCTTTGAACTGGTGCGTACCTTACGCAGTCGTGGGATCACGATTGTTTACATCTCGCACCGCATGGCAGAAGTCTATGACCTCTCCGACCGCATTACGGTCCTGCGTGACGGACAGTACGTCGATACGTTAGAGCGTGGCGCCTTCAATGACGAGGCGATCATCCAGCGTATGGTCGGACGTTCTCTAGGAGATCTCTACGCCCGTCGTGAGAGCGAGGCCAAGCCCACGACCAGCGGAGAGGTCGTGCTGGAGGTGCGCAACCTTTCCAATGAGTATGTGCAGCCGGCAAACCTGTACGTGCGGCAAGGCGAGATCGTTGGCGTGGCCGGTCTGGTTGGCGCAGGTCGGACCACCCTGGCGCGTCTGCTCTTCGGCGCCCAGCGTCGTCTCAAGGGAGAAATCCTCATCGATGGCAAGCCCGTGAACATTCAGCAACCAATAGACGCTATTCGTGCAGGCATTGGCCTGGTGCCCGAAAGCCGCAAGGAGCAGGGGCTCTTTCTGCAGCTGGCCGTGCAAGAAAACATTGTGATGAATAGCCTCCCCAACCTGGCGGCTGGCGGTTTCATCGATTTCACTAGAGCCAGGCAGCTTGCAGAGCGAGAGGCAACCAGACTGCGTATTCGCCGGTCGGCGCTGCCTCAGCCCGTCAAGGGCCTCAGTGGCGGCAACCAGCAAAAGGTCGTGTTAGCCACATGGCTGATCCTCAATCCTAAGCTGCTCATTCTTGATGAGCCAACGCGCGGGGTCGATGTCG
>WNGD01003459.1_pt1 | contig 15970 bp, 18 predicted proteins | sample 5400671 | NCBI WGS metagenome assembly WNGD01 (sample SAMN13153369, study PRJNA577476) | soil metagenome | isolation source: 40 cm soil or saprolite under grassland replicate 2 | place: USA:California | collected 2016-06-15 | reverse complement strand
AGCAGTGGATGCGGTGAAGGCGGCAAGGGATGCTGGCATAGACGTCATCGTCACCGATCACCATCTCCCCGGCGACCAGCTGCCGCCCGCGAACGCGGTGCTCGACCCGCGGCGTTCCGACTGCAAGTCGGAGGACAAGAACCTCTGCGGCACCGGCGTCGCCTTCAAGCTCGCGCAGGCGCTGGTCGAGGTGCTCGGCCTCTCGCCGCATCTGCCGCTGCATTTCCTCGACTACGTCGCGCTCGCCACGATCGCCGACGTCGTGCCGCTCGTGGGCGAGAACCGTATCCTGGTACGCTACGGTCTCAAGAAGCTCGCCGACTCCCGGTGGGTCGGGCTGCGCGCCCTGATCGAGACCGCGGGCCTCGGCGGCAAGCCGCTGCGCGGGGCGCACGTGGGGTTCATCCTGGCGCCGCGGCTCAACGCGGCCGGCCGCATCGGCGACGCCAACGACGGACTGCGTCTGCTGCTCACCGAAGATCCGCAGGAGGCGGGCAAGCTGGCGCGCGAGCTGGAGACGATCAACGCCCGCCGCCAGGAGATGGATCATCTGATTCTCGACGAAGCGATCGAGCTGGTGGACAAGACGCTGAACCCCAACGACGCCGCGATCGTGCTGGGCAATGCCGCGTGGCATCCGGGGGTGATCGGGATCGTGGCGTCCCGGCTCGTCGAGCGCTACGGCCGGCCGACGTTCCTGGTCGGGTGGGACGAGGCGGGTGAATTCGGCCGCGGCTCCGGCCGCAGCATTCCGGGGTTCGACCTGCATGGCGCGCTGCACCAGGTGGGTGGCCATCTCGAGAAATACGGCGGCCACACGATGGCGGCGGGCTTCACGATCCGGCGCGACAAGTTCGACGCCTTCCGCGTTGCGTTCCTCGGCGTGGCGGGCGAGCTTCTGACCCCCGACGACCTGGCGCCGAGCCAGCGCATCGATCTCGAGCTGCCCCTCGCCGAGGTGAGCGCTGAACTGGAAAAACTGATCCGGCATCTCGAGCCGTGCGGGGCGGGGAATCCGGCGCCGGTGTTCGGCGTGCGGAATGCGCGGGCGGTCGGCGCGCGTCGCGTGGGCACGAATCACCTGCGCTTCACGCTGGACGACGGCTCGGGCCTCTTGCCCGCGATTGGCTTTCGCTGGGCCGACGCGGTGCCGGAGGACTGGCTGACGAACCCGCTCGATGTGGCGTTCCGGCTCGAGCGTGATGACTGGCAGGGCAGGACCACGATTCAGGCGCGCGTGGCGAGTCTTGCTCCGCATCATCGCGGGTGAGTTCAAGGGCAGGCGCATTAAGACGCCGACTGGGAAGGTACGACCCACGTCGGATAGAGTACGCGAAGCCTGGTTCAGCATCCTGCAGCAGTCGATTCCCGACGCGCGGGTGCTCGATCTGTTCGCCGGCTCCGGTGCGCTGGGTTTCGAAGCGCTGTCGCGCGGCGCCGTTTCGGTCGACTTTGTTGAGACTCACCGTGTGTCACTCACGGCCTTGAAGGCAAATGTCGAGGCTCTTGGCGTGGAGGACCGCGTGACGATTCACCGGAGTGATGCGCTGCGCTTCGCCGAGCGGCTCCAGCCCGCGCAGTACGACATCGCCTTCGCCGATCCGCCGTACGCAACGGATGATGCGGGGCACCTCACCGGAATCTTTCGCGCGACTCCCTTCGCAAGAATTCTGGGGATTGAACACCGATCTGACTTGTCACTGGACGGGGACGACACGCGCCGCTACGGCGATACCGCGATCACGTTCGTGTACGCGCCATGAAGCGGATCGCGGTCTACCCCGGATCCTTCGATCCCATAACCAAAGGGCACGAAGACTTGATCCACCGCTCGCTCGAGTTTGTGGATCAGTTAATTGTTGCCGTTGCGGTGAATGTTGCGAAACAGCCTCTGTTTTCTCTTGACGAGCGCGTCGCGCTGATCAGGCAGGCGGTGCCGGACAAGCGCGTCGAGGTGCAGTCGTTCGAGGGCTTGCTCGCCGAGTTCGCGAAGCAGGTCGGGGCCGCGGTGATTATTCGTGGCTTACGGGCCGTCTCGGACTTCGAGTACGAATTCCAGATGGCGTTGATGAACCGCAACCTCGCCCCCAAGATCGAGACCGTCTTTCTTGTGCCCGCATTTGATCTGACGTATCTCAGCTCGAGCCTGGTGCGTGAGGTCGCCCGCTTCGGCGGTGACGTGTCGCAGCTCGTCGATCCGACGGTGCAAAAAGCCCTGAAGCGCAAGTTCGCCACGTGAGTTTCATGGACCGCGTCTACCAGCGGGCGCGGGAAACCAGACCACGCATCGTCTTCCCCGAGGGCGACGATCCGCGCGTGCAGGAGGCGGCCAAACGCGTCGAGCGCGACGGCCTGGGCGTCGTCGAGGTGCTGCGCCGCGCGCCCGATTCCCGTATGCCGTTTCTTGCCCGTCACCTGCGGGCCCGCCGGCCCGATCGCTTTCCGACCGACGCCTCGGCCGCCGAAGCGCTGGAGCATCCGCTCACCCGCGGCGCGTGCCTCGTCGGCATCGGCGCAGCGGACGTCATGGTGGGCGGCGCCGATTATCCCAGCGCCGACACGATCCACGCCGCGCTGTGGGCGGTGGGCATGGCGCCGAGCATTGCGACGGTCTCGGGTGCGTTCTACATGATCAAGGACGATCGCGTGCTGACGTTTGCCGACTGCGCCGTCGTGCCCGAGCCGACGTCGGTGCAGCTGGCCGACATCGCCATCGCGTCGGCGCGCGATCGCCGCCGCATCGTCGGTGATGAGCCGGTGGTCGCCTTTCTTTCTTATAGCACGCGTGGCAGCGCGGAGGGCCCCCGCGTGGAGCGCGTGCAGGCGGCGATCACGCAGCTGCGCGGCCGCCACCCGCCGGCGGACTTTACATTCGACGGCGAGCTGCAGGCCGACGCGGCGCTCGTGGCCGAGGTCGCCGCGCGTAAGGCCAAAGGCTCGACGGTGGGCGGCCGGGCGAACGTCCTGATCTTTCCCGATCTCGACGCCGGCAACATCGCCTACAAACTGGTGCAACGGCTCGGCGGGTGGACCGCGCTCGGCCCGATCCTTCAGGGACTGGCGAAACCGATCGCGGACCTGTCGCGCGGCGCGACCGCCGATGATATTGTGGACACGGCGGCGATTGCGATTCTCCAAACGCGGAAGGGGTAATCCGGCATGCGGTTCACCCTGAAGAAGGACAAGAGCGGCGTCGTCGTCGTCGGTGTGGAGGGCCAGCTCATCGTCGGCAACCGCCAGGAGCTGAAGCAGAAGATTCTCGACGCGCTCGAGGAAAGCTCCCGCAAATTCGTGATTGATTTTAGTAAGACGGGATACATAGACTCATCGGGGCTCGGCGTGCTGGTGTCGCTCTCCAAGAAAATCCGCGAACAGGGTGGGGAGCTGCGGCTCGCCGGCCTCAATGCCGATCTCCAGACACTGTTCGAGCTCACCAAGCTCGACACGCTGTTCGCCATCAGCCGGACCGCCGAGGAGGCGCTCGCAGCCTTTTGAGTCTACGATTGGATGTGACGTCCGGCTCAATGAGGCTCGACGTCCCCAGCGATCTCGGGATGGTCGGCGACGCGGTCGAGCTGGTCGCGACGCATCTGCCTCCCGGCACGCTCTCCCCCCGCCGCATCAGCTTCAACCTCCGCACCGCTCTGGCCGAAGCCCTGGGCAACGCCATTCGCTATGGCACGGGCGAGAACCCCGCGCGCTCCGTGCGCGTCAGCGTGGAGTTCGGCCGCGACTTTGTGCGCATCTACGTGATCGACGACGGCGGCGGCTACGACGCGACGCAGGTGCCCGACCCGACCCATCCCGACAATCTCGAGCGCGAGTACGGGCGCGGGCTGTTCGTCATCCGCCACCTGGTCGACGAAGTGGCGTTCAACGAGAAAGGCAACGGCATTTGCCTGACTCTCCGAGCGGGGTGACGCGGCTCGAGCGCCTGCTGCCGGTGCTGTCGGCCCTTTCGGGCACCACGCTGCGGCTGTGGCGCGCCCAGACGCCGGGTGGGACGCCGACGCCGAACGGTGGCGCCTGGTTTCAACCGATTCCCAATGTCGAAGGCGCCTGGCTGGAGATTCGCGGACAGGGGGAGGGGAACCACGGTGCTCCCCCCCCCCAGCTCGCGGAAATTGTCGGCGCCGTGCTCGACGCCGAGCAGGAGACGACGCAGGTCGCCGCCGAGCTGTCGGGGCGGTACGAGGAAATCGATCTGATCTACACGATCAGCGAGATCCTCGGCCACACCGTCCGGTTGGATGAAGCGGCCAATCGTATCTTGCGCGAGGTATCGGCCGTCGTGCGCGCGCGGCGCGCGACGCTGCTGGTCCACGAACCGCGCGCCAACGTGTTACGGCTCGTCGCCGCACGCGGCGTGGAGCTCGGCGAAATCGAGCCGATCGAGGTGGACGACCCGAAGTCGGTCGCGGCGCGCGTGTTTCGCGAGATGCGCATCATCAGCTACGACCCCACCGATCAGCGCGCGCAGAAACCGCCCAATCCGGTCGAGCGGCAATATCGCGGGCAGGCGTTCCTGTCGGTGCCGGTCGTGTACGCCTCGCCGGGGCGCGTGCCGACCCCGATCGGCGTCATCAATCTGACCGACCGGACCGGTGGGGATGCCTTCACCGCGGGCGATCGGAAACTGGTCGCCGCCATTGCCAATCAGATCGGCGCGGCGATCGAGAACGCGCGCCTGGTCGAGCGCGATCTCGGCCAGCAGCGCGTGCGCCGCGAGCTGGAGCTGGCGCACGACCTGCAGCTCAAGCTGCTGCCGTCGCCCGCCGTCGTCGCGTCCAAGGGGGACGTGGCGGCGCGGTGTCGTCCTGCCGAATCGGTTGGGGGAGACTTTTATAATCTGCTCAGTTTGCATGGGGAGCGGATTGGTGTGATGATCGGCGACGTCTCGAGCCACGGGTTCGGCGCCGCACTCATCATGGCGCTGGCGATGGCCGCCTCCGGCATTCACGCCGAGACCGCGGAATCGCCGCATGAGGCGTTGCGGCGGCTCGAGATGTCGCTGCAAGAGGAGCTGGCGGAGACGGAGATGTTCCTGACGCTGTGCTATGCGGTCGTCGATCCCGCGAACGGCACGCTCACCTACGCCAATGCCGGTCACCCGCACGCGTTTTTGGTGTCGACGGACTCCGGCACCGTGACGCGTCTGGACGCGACCCGGCCGCCGCTCGGTCTCGGGAACGGCGGCCAGGAACGCATGCTGCCGTTCGAGCGCGGCAAGGCGATTCTCTGTCTCTTCACCGATGGCCTGGCCGACGCGCGCGGCCCGAACGGCGAACGGTTCGGCGAGCAGCGGGTCTTGAGCCACGTCGTCAATCTTCGTACACGGCCGGCACGTCATATTCTGGAGGCCGTTTTTACCGACATCGCCGCGTATACCGGCGGCGCGCCCGCCAACGACGATCGCACGGTCGTATTGCTCAAAGTTTGAGACGGCTGGGCCAGCATTTTCTGACGGACCCCGGGATTCTGGGGCGGATTGCGGATGCACTGGATCCGCAACCGGGGGAAACGGTGCTGGAGATCGGGCCGGGGCGGGGAACTCTCACTGACGTTTTGCTGGCCCGCGGGTTGAACGTCATTGCGATCGAGAAGGATCGCGAACTCGCCAAGGCGCTTACGCGAGAACACCTGACGGTGATGGAAGGCGATGCGCTGCGTGTCGATTGGCCGCGCGTAGCCAAGATCGTCGGCAACATCCCGTATTACATCACTTCACCTTTGCTGGATAAGGCGCTCACCCCACCGTTGCCGAACAGGATCGTGTTCCTGGTGCAGGCGGAGGTTGCGGATCGGATTGCGGCCCAGCCGGGAGGCAAGACCTACGGAGCGTTGTCTGTAGGCGTGCAAGCGGTGGCTAGCGTGGAGAAGCTGTTTACGGTGGCACCTGGCGCATTTCGGCCGCCGCCGAAGGTGAGAAGTGCGTTGATCCGCCTTACACCCTTGACGGAACCGCTGATCAGACCGGAAGAGGTCGCGGCGTTTCGATCCTTCGTGACCGCCTGTTTCAGTAAGCGTCGGAAGCAGCTAAAAAACGCCGTGCCGGGGCTAAATGATGCGAAACTGAGAGCACTCGGTTTCGATCCCGTTGTGCGTCCCGAACGGCTTCCGCCCGAGGGGTTCGTCCGACTGTTGCGATCGGCGCGCGGGCAAGGATAGGCCCTGCCAGCCATTTCAACAATTCTTGAAATGGTGGTACTAGGCTGTGCCCATGCGCCGCAGCATCCTCCTCCGCATTGCGCAAGACTGGCCTCGGCAGCGTCCGGGTTTGCCGCACCTTCCGCATGCCCTGGATCTCCAGTTGGCGCGCGTCGCGCAATGGTTCCACGCGCTTTCGGACACGACGCGTCTCGACATTCTGGAGTTGTTATCGCAACGGGATCGCGCCGCCGGAGAGCTCCAGAGGCTCCTCAACGTCCCGCGCTCACGCGTGTCTTTTCATCTGAAAGTGCTGAGGGAGTCGAGACTTATTGACGAGCGGCGCAATGGTCAGTGGAGGTACAGCACGCTGCGCAAGGAGACGCTCGATTTGATGATCACGTTCATGCACATGGTGTTGCCTGGGGCGCATCGGGGAACGTGCCCCCTGGATGGGTGCCAGGATTGACGTATCAAGAAAACTTGATATGTTATGTCGTATGACGACTGCTAGCCGACCCGACACCGCGACGATCGCCCTGTGGTTTCACGCCCTGTCCGATGAAGCGCGCGTGCAAATCGTCGAAATGCTGTCCCACAAGGAACGCTGCGTGTGCGAGCTGGAGCAGGTACTGGGTATCGCGCAGTCGCGTCTGTCCTTTCATCTGAAGGTGCTGAAGGACGCCGGGCTGATCGCCGATCGCAAAGAGGGGCGGTGGATGTTTTACGGGCTGCAGCGGGAGACGCTGGACCAGATCGCCGCATACACAAAGTCCGTGAAGCCGGGAAAGCATGCTGGCAGCTGCGCCGTCGCCTGTTGTGACTGATTCCCACCTAAGTCTGGAAGGCCAAGATGAGCGAGCACGACATCAAAGAGACCGTCAAACAGAAGTATGCTGAAGCAGCGCTCAAGGCTCAGCGCGGCGCCTGCGGGTGCGATCCCATAAGCGAAAACTTGTACGACGCTTCCCAAACCCGCGCGCTTCCAGAGGGTGCGATCCTGGCCTCGCTCGGCTGCGGCAATCCGACCGCGCTCGCGGACCTGCATGAAGGCGAAGTCGTGCTCGACCTCGGCTCGGGCGGCGGCATTGACGTGCTGCTATCCGCCAAGCGTGTGGGCCCGACCGGCAAAGCCTATGGGCTCGACATGACCGACGAGATGCTCGCGCTGGCACGTGAGAATCAGGCGAAAGCGGGCGCGACCAACGTCGAGTTCCTCAAGGGCGAGATCGAAAACATCCCGCTGCCAGCACAATCGGTTGATGTCATCATCTCCAACTGCGTCATCAATCTTTCCGCCGACAAGGGCCGAGTTCTCAACGAGGCCTTTCGCGTGCTGCGTCCCGGCGGCCGCTTCGCCGTATCGGACGTCGTGTGCCGAGGCGAAGTCCCTGACGTGGTGCGTCGCAGCATGGAGCTGTGGGTCGGTTGTATCGCTGGGGCCTTGGCCGAGGAGGAGTACCGACGCCTGCTTGGCGACGCTGGCTTCGTGGATATCGATATCGAACCGACGCGCATCTACGAGTTGACAGACGCAGGGTTCGACGAGGTGTTGGCGCGTGAGGTCAGCGGTCGAGTCATGGGAGCGTTCATTCGCGCCCGCAAACCGGCTCTTGCGCCGAGGTCCCCCATTGTGAAATAGTTCACAATGCGGAAGATCTCCGACAGCACGGTCCGCCGGCTGTCCGTGTACCTGCGATTCCTCGAGCAGGCCAACACCCAGGGCCGCTCCACCATCTCCTCAGGAGAGCTGGCGCGCCTCGGCGGCACCACCTCGGCGCAGGTCCGCAAAGACCTTTCCTTCTTCGGCTCGTTCGGGAAGCGGGGGCTGGGATATGCCGTTCCCGAGTTGACGCGCCGGATCCGCGACATTCTCGGCCTCGAGCGCGGCTACCGCGTCGTGCTGGTCGGCGCCGGGCGGATGGGTGGGGCGCTCGTCCAGTATCACGGCTTTCGCCAACGCGGCTTTCACATCACGGCGATCTACGATCAGGACGCGCGCAAAATCGGCTCGCGCTGGAACGGGCTCGTCGTGCGCGACGTGAAGCATCTCGAGTCCGACCTGAAGAAGGATCCGAGCGATATCGCCATCGTGGCGACGCCCGCGGAGTCGGCGCAACAGGTGGTGGACCGGCTGGTGCGGAGCGGCGTGAAGGCCATTCTCAATTTTGCGCCCGTGCCGCTCAGCGTTCCTGCTGACGTCGAAGTCAAGACCGTGAACATGGCGCTGGAACTGGAGACGCTGAGCTACTCGCTGGCCAACCGTTAACTTTACTCCCCATGCCTCGGGTTCACGTCACCTCCGAAATCGGCGCCCTCCGGTCTGTTCTGGTCCACACCCCTGGTAAAGAGCTGGTCGCCGTCACGCCCGGGACGCGCGAAGACTACCTCTACGACGACATCATCGATCTCGAGATCGCGCAGCGCGAGCACCGGCGCCTGGTTGCGGTACTGGAGCGCTTCGCCGATGTGCATGAAGTGCGCGACTCGCTGGTGGAGATCGCGGGCCGCCCCGAGGTGCGCGAGTTCCTGACGACGCGCGCGCTCGAGGTGGTGCCCTCGGACGCGCTCGCCAAGCAGCTCGCCGCGCTGTCGTCCGAAGATTTCGTCGCGCTGATGGTGGAGGGCGCGCTGGAGGACGGCGGACCGATCGCGCGCGCGCTGAACGAGGTCGCGTACGCGCTGCCGCCGCTGCCCAACCTTTTCTTCACGCGCGACGTGGGCATCGTGATCGGCGAGCATTCGATCATCGGGTCGATGCGCCACGGCGTACGCTGGACGGAGGAGATGCTGGTCAAAGCGCTGTTCCGCTACGACGCCAAGTTCGAGAATGCCGGGATTCTCTACGACGGCTCCGAAGAAAAGCGCATCAACTACACCCTCGAGGGCGGCGACGTGCATCCCGTCCGCCCCGACCTGCTGCTGCTGGGCTTCAGCGAGCGGTCCAGCCCGGCGGCGCTCGATCTGCTGTGCGACCTCGTCTTCCAGCATTGCAGCGTGACCGACGTGATCATCGTCGTGCTGCCCGCCGAGCGCACCGCGATTCATCTCGACATGATCTTTACCCAGCTGGACCGCGAGCTGTGCGTCGTCTATCCGCCGCACTTCGTCGGTCCGGAACGCCTGGCAGTCTTACACCGCCGGAAACGGTCGAAGGGTGTGAAAGAGGTGCCAAACTTCTTCGCCGCGATGCAGGCCGTGGACCATCCGCTCGAGCCGATCTTCTGCGGCGGCAACCAGCGCACCGTGCAGGAACGCGAGCAGTGGGCGTCGGCCTGCAACTCGTTCGCGGTGCGGCCGGGAGTGATCCTCAGCTACGATCGCAACGACGCCACGCTCGGCGAGCTCAGCAATGCCGGATTTCGGTTGATCTCCGCCGTCAACCTGCTCACCGGCGACGAGACGCTGGGCGACCACGAGCGCGCCGTGATCTCGATCGACGGCGGCGAGCTGGTGCGCGGCGGCGGCGGCCCGCGCTGCATGACGCTGCCGCTGCGACGGGACGATCTCTGACCGGGCTGCACGCGCTGCCCTCCTCGTCACTCTCCGCCCGGACGGTCGCCTTTCTGCAGAGCGGGGGGGGGTGCCCCGCGGCGAGCCTGGCGATCGTGCGCGACGTGCTCGGCATCGCGCAGGCGAACCGCCACACCGCCGATCGCATCGCCGCGGCGCTGCTCGCGCCCGATCCGCGCTTCGTCCGCACGGCCGATGGCCGTTGGACCCTGGCGACACCGCCCGCGGAGGCCAGCCCGGCACTCGACGCCTGCCGCTGGGCGGTCGTGGACGTGGAAACGACGGGCGTGCGCGCGTTCCGCGGCGACCGCATCATCGAGATTGCCATCGTGATGCTCGATGGCCGCGTCGCATTCCACTCGCTCGTCAACCCCGGCATTCCGACGCCGCCATTCGTCCAAGGCCTCACGGGCATCGTGCCGTCGATGTTGTCTCGGGCGCCGTTCTTTGCCGATATCGCCGAGCAGCTGCTCGCCGCGCTCGACGGTTGTGTCTTCGTCGCCCACAACGCGCGCTTCGACTGGGCATTCGTGTCGACGGAGATCGAGCGGGCGACGGGACTGCTGCTGCAAGGGCCGCGGGTGTGCACGGTGCGGCTGGCGCGCAAGCTCCTCCCCGACCTGCCGCGCCGGAACCTCGACACGGTGAGTTATCACTTCGGGATTGAAATTGAGGGAAGGCATCGGGCCACGGGAGACGCAGTCGCGGCGGCGAAGTGCCTGGCGCGCTTGTTGAAATTGGCGCAGGGCAACGGGGCGGTGTGCCTGGCGGATCTGGAGCAATTGCGGATTGGCGATTGCGGATTGCGGATTGACAATGCAGGGTCCGTAACAATCCGCAATCCGCAATCCGAAATCCGCAATCAATGACCCACACCACATTCCGTGTAGGTCACTTCACTTGTCATGCGTTGGAAGGTGGTAGACAGCACTTAGACGGCGGCGCCATGTTCGGTGTCGTTCCGAAGGTGCTCTGGTCTCGCCGAGCTCAGCCCGACGATCGCAATCGCATTCCGCTCGCGCTGCGTTGCCTGCTCATCGAGCACGACGATGGGCTCGTCTTGATCGATACCGGGATCGGCAACAAGGAGAACGAGAAGTTCATCGGCATCTACGGCGTTGACAACGCTGGCCAGGATGGAAGAACCAAGTTGGAAGATGCGTTGCGCGAGCTGGGCCATGGACCGGACGATATTCGCTGGGTGATCAATACCCACCTGCATTTCGACCACGCCGGCGGCGATAACTGGATCGATCCCGCGGGGAAGGTGGGCTTGGCATTTCCCAAGGCCCGCTACGTGGTGCAGCAGGAAGAGCTCGCCTTCGCGCGGCATACCAATGAGCGCACCGCGGGCAGCTATCTCGCCCACAACTTCCAGGGCGTGCCGTTTCAGCTGATCGACGGCGAAACCGAGATCCTGCCGGGCATCCACGCGCTGCCGACGCCGGGACATGTCCCGTATCACCAGTCGATCCTCATCGAGAGCGGCGGGGAGAAGGCCTGCTTCATCGCCGATCTCGTCCCGACGGCGGCGCATCTGCCGTTGCCCTGGATCATGGGCTACGACTTGCAGCCCCTCGTGACGCTCGAGACACGGCGGCGGATCTACCAGCGGGCCGAGGCTGAGGGGTGGTTGCTGGTGTTCGAGCACGACCCTCAAATCGTGTCCGGTCGCCTGGCGCGGGAAGACAAGGGGTTTGGACTTGTCGAGCAGCAGGTGCTCGGCTAGTTTGGTGTCGACAATATGGAAGTGGGCTGCGGCCCCACCCCCAAGCCTCTCGTTGAGAGTGCGTCAGGGTTCTCGAGACCTCACCGCTCGGTGAGGAATTGCGGATCTTGGGGTAATCGGGGTCCGCTTTTTTTACTTCTGTAAAGGAGATCGCACAGCTGCCACCTCTCGACAACAGCAAAGCACCGCGCACGCGCGTCAATCGGCAGATCCGGATCAGTCCGGTGCGCGTGATCGCGGACAACGGCGACCAGCTGGGGGTGTTGACGATCGATGAAGCGATCGCCGCCGCGAACGAACGGGGCCTGGATCTGGTGGAAGTCGCGCCGCTCGCCCGGCCGCCCGTCGTCAAGATCATGGATTATGGGAAGTTCAAGTTCGAGCAGGCGAAGGCGGCGCGTGCCGCCAAGAAGAAGCAGCACGTGATTCACCTCAAGGAAGTGAAATATCGCCCCGGGATCGACGATCACGATTTCGACTTCAAGACCCGGCATGCCCGCGAGTTCCTGGCGGACGGCAACAAGGTGAAGGTCACGATGATGTACCGCGGCCGGCAGATGGCGCACATCGAGCTGGGCCGGGAAGTCCTGGATCGTGTGGCGCAGGAACTGAAAGACATTGGAAAGATCGAGCAGGAACCGAAACTCGAGGGCCGCAATATGTCGATGGTCCTCGCACCGAAATGAGCTAGCAATGCCGAAGATGAAATCGAAGCGCGCCCTGCGGAAACGGATCCGCCTCACCGGCACCGGCAAGCTGCGTCGCTATCGGGCCTACAAGCGCCACATCCTGACCTCGAAGCATCCGAAACGGAAGCGCCACCTGCGCAAGGCGACGCTCGTCTCGCATGCCGACCGTCGCCTCAAGCGCCTGCTGATGGCGTAAGGAGATCTCATGCCTCGCGTCAAAAGCAACGTTGCGCGCCTGAAGCGCAAGAACAAGGTGATGAAGCTCGCCAAGGGATACTGGGGCGGGCGCAGCAAACTCTGGAAGGCCGCCAAGGAAGCGACCGAGCGGGCCGCCAAGTACGCCTATCGCGACCGCCGCAGCAAGAAGGTCGAGTTCCGCCGCCTCTGGATCACGCGCATCAACGCGGCGGCGCGATTGCACGCGCTTTCGTATAACCGCCTCATGAATGGTCTGCGTAAGGCGGGCGTCGAGATCAACCGGAAGATCCTCGCCGATCTCGCCGTCCGGGATCCGGCGGCCTTTGAACAGTTGGCGGAGGTCGCGAAGAAATCCTTGCAGCCCTAGAATCGTTGCGGGAGCGTCTCAAAGAGATCCCGCACGCGGACGAACGCCGTCTCCAGGAGCTCAAAACCGAGCTCCTGGGCCGCAAGGCCGGTGCTCTCACCGATATTCTCAAAGCGCTCCCCACGCTGGCCCCCGACACACGACGGGAAGTCGGCGGAGCCGCGAATGCCTTGAAGCGGGAGCTCGAACGCGCCATCGCAGCGCGCGAGAGTGAGCTCAAGCGCGGCGCGACGAGTCTCGCCGATGTCGACCTCACTATGCCGGGCCGGCGCCAGTGGCGCGGCGGGCTGCACCTCGTCACGCAGGTGGTGGACGAGATCTGCGACGTCTTCCGCGAGCTGGGCTTCACGCGCGTGGTCGGCCCGGAAGCCGAGACGGAGCGCTACAACTTCTACGCGCTGAACTTTCCCAAAGACCATCCGGCGCTCGACGCGCAGGACAGCTTTTACCTGGGCGGCGACGTGCTGCTGCGGACGCACACCTCGCCCGTGCAGATCCGCACCCTCGAGAGCTACCCGCCGCCGATTCGCATCGTCGTCCCGGGACGCTGCTACCGCCGCGATCCGTTCGATGCGTCGCACTCGCCGGTGTTCGAGCAGATCGAGGGCTTCGCCGTCGATGAGGGCATCACCTTCGTCGATTTCAAGGCGACGCTGGCGGCTTTCGCGCGGCGTATCTTCACGCCGACGACGAAGGTGCGCTTCCGCCCGTCGTTCTTTCCGTTCACCGAGCCGTCCGCCGAGATGGACGTGCAGTGTCAGATCTGCGGCGGCGCCGGGTGCGCGGCCTGCAAGCAGACCGGCTGGATGGAGATCCTGGGCTCGGGGATGGTCCATCCCGCGGTCCTGGAGAATTGCAAACTCGACAGCGAGAAGTACACGGGCTTCGCGTGGGGCATGGGGCCGGAGCGCATCGCGATGCTGCGCCACGGCATTCCCGATATCCGGTTGTTCTTCGATAGCGACGTGCGGTTCCTGGAACAGTTCAGCGGATGATCGTCTCGCGCCGCTGGCTGGAGGCCCTGCTGGGGAAGCCCCTCGAGGGCCAGGACGTCGCCGACCGGTTGGCCCGGCAGGTCGCGCCGGTCGACGGCGTCGTGCCGATCCACCAGGACTTGCGCGATGTGGTGGTGGCGCGCGTGCTCGAGGTGAAGCAGCATCCGAACGCCGACCGGCTGTCTTTATGTTTCGTCGATGCTGGTGGGAACGCACCCCTGGAGGTCGTGTGCGGTGCGCAAAATGTGCAGGCGGGGAAGAGCTATCCTTTCGCCCCCGTCGGCGCGACGTTGCCCGGTGGCCTCAAGCTCGAGCGCCGTAAGATCCGCGGCGTCGAATCCAACGGCATGCTCTGTTCCGCCAAAGAGCTCGGCCTCGGCGTGGACCATGCCGGCATCCTCGAGTTGCAGACCGACGCTCCTCCGGGTACTCCGTTTCTCGAGGCGGTTCCAATCGCAGACGAGCAAATCATCATTGACGTCTCGGCGAATAGACCGGACTTGCTCTGTCATCGCGGTGTGGCAAGGGAGCTGGCGGTCGCTTTCGGTGCAAGCGTAAAGCTCCCGGTGATTCCCGGCGGTCAAGGCGGTCACATGAAATCGGTGACCGCCCGACCGCCTGACCGCCTGACCGCCGCCGTTGACGGTGTCGAAGTCCGCCTCGAGGACCCCGAAGGGGCTCCCCGCTACATGATCGCGGTCATCCGCGGCGTCAAAGTACAGCAGAGTCCCGCCTGGCTTGCGACGCGGCTTCAGAGCGTCGGCCAGCGCTCCATCAACAACATCGTCGACGCCACGAACTACATCCTGTTCGAGGTCAATCAGCCGCTGCATGCGTTCGATCTCGCCAAGCTGCGCGGGCCGGCGGTGGTGGTGCGTCGCGCGACGCCCGGCGAACACATCGTCACCCTGGACGGAGTGAGCCGACGGCTGACGGCTGAAATGACTGCGATTTGCGACGCCGAACGACCCACGATCATCGCGGGCGTCATGGGCAGCACGGATTCCGAAGTCTCCGAGACCACGACCGACATCGTGCTCGAGTGCGCCTACTTCCAGCCGACGCGCATCCGCCGCACGCGCCGGGCGCTTGGCCTCTCGAGCGAATCGAGTTACCGCTTCGAGCGGGGCATCGACATGCTGGCGATGCCCGACGCATTGGGGCGCGCGATCGATCTCATCCGAGCGGTCGCCGGTGGCGAGATGCGCGAGCCGCCCGTGGATCTCTGGCCCGAACCCCAGAAGCCGCGCTCGGTTTTCCTGCGCGAAGCCCGCGTCAGTCACCTGCTCGGTGTGGCCGTGCCGCGGAAAGAAATCGAGCGGCTGCTCTCGGCGGTCGGCTTCGTCGCCGCGCCCAAGGAAGACCGTCTGGCGGTGCAGATTCCCGGCTGGCGTCCCGACGTCACGCGCGAAGTCGACCTGATCGAGGAAGTCGCGCGGCTGCGCGGCTATGACTCGTTCCCCGACGAGCTGCGGCCCTATCGGCCCGGCACCGTCCCCGATGCGCCGTCCGAGCTCACGCTGCGTCGGATCCGTGAGCAGATGGCTCGCGCCGGCCTGCTCGAGGCAAGGACGCTACCGCTCGGCCCTGCCGACTCCCCGGATGCGATCCGGGTCCAAAACCCGCTCTCGGAGGATGAGGCACACCTCCGCAGCCGGCTCCTCCCGGGGCTGATCCGCCGGGTCGAATTCAACTGGAGCCAGGGCCTGCGCGATATCCGGCTGTTTGAGGTGGGAACGGTGTTCAAGCCGGGAAACGTGAAACGGGAAACGGGAAACGTGCCCCAGGAAGAACTTCGTCTCGCGATTGTGCTGACGGGGGCCCGGCATCCACCCCATTGGAGCGACGGGTCCGACGCTGCGAAACTACCTGATATGGACATATGGGACCTAAAGCACCACTTTGAGTTAGCTGTAGGCGTCGCGGCCCCCGGTTCCGACGTGCAACCGGCAGCGAATGGCTCCGCCTCTGGTTGGGTGGCCCTGCGCAAGCAAGGCGGGGAGCCGGTGGGAACGGCGACGCGCCTGGATGCGGACGCACCGCGCTGGGCGGGGTCGTTGTTGGGACTGGAAGTCAGCATTGCCGTCGCGTCGCCGCCAATGGTGCGCTATGAGCCGTTACCGACTCAGCCACCGGTCGTACGCGACCTGTCCCTGGTCGTACCGGGGGGGGCGGGCGTCACGGCGGCCGCAGTCGCAGCAGTGTTGCGTCGTGAGGGCGGTGCGCTGCTCGAGCGGCTCGACGTGCTGGATGAATACCGTGGGAAAGGGTTGCCGGCCGGGACACGCGGCGTCACGTGGCGCTGCACGTTCCGCGCACCTGATCGGACTTT
>WNGD01007621.1_pt1 | contig 15975 bp, 20 predicted proteins | sample 5400671 | NCBI WGS metagenome assembly WNGD01 (sample SAMN13153369, study PRJNA577476) | soil metagenome | isolation source: 40 cm soil or saprolite under grassland replicate 2 | place: USA:California | collected 2016-06-15 | reverse complement strand
CTGCTGATGCTGTACTCCAGTCTCGCTCTACTTCCGCACAAGCGCGATCCGTTACACCTCAGGTAGCAGAATCACCTGTTGCGCCAGAAAACGTTTTGCCCACACCTGCGACATCCAGGCAAGCATCATCTTCCATTTCGAAGAAGAGCGACTCTAGAGCCTCGCTCGACATTCGTCAAGCTCATTCTGTTGCTGAAAGCGAGGAAATGCCTGGACAAACCGCGGCGCCGCCAGCAAGAGCAAGCGCTGGCTCTAGCGAGCGTAAAGAAGGTGGGGCTACACGTGGTGCAGAGGGCAAACCTTCATTAACGCTAGAGCAGGTGAAGGATGCGTGGGACAATGTAAAGAAGCGCGTGCGGCCAAAGAATCCCAAGACGGCAGCTATGCTCAATAGCTTCACGGTCATTGGGGTCGAAGGGACATTGGACGAGACCGTTGTCGTCATCCAGGCGGCTTACGAATTACACCATAAATATGTGCAAGAGGGTGAACGAGCGAAGGATGTAGATTGGGCTTTGTCCACAGAATTTAAACAGAAGTGCCGGGTGCGCCTGCTTGCTCCGGGAGCGACACTGCCATCTTCTCCAGTATTTGAGCCGGGCAGTTTCTCGTCAGTTGCTGCCGTGAATGAGGCACCACCACTGATGGCGCGCCGCGAACAGCCTGCTGCGAACTCAAAACCGAGATTTGCTGAGCCGGAAGCCAGGGTTGAGTTTCCACAGGAACGAGCTGCAACTTTTGTGCCAGAAGATTTGCCTACCGGGGAGCAATCCTCGCCAGTTGTCAAAAAGCATATTGTGAGAGAAAATACTACTATAGAATCACTACAGCCGTCCCAGTCGTCCCTATCATCACTGGAAATTGCGAAGCAGAAGGCAAGCAGCGATCCAGTGGTACAGGAAGTCATCAAAACATTTCAAGCGAAAATTGTCGATATTCGCTTGAAATGAGTTACGAAACGAAGTAAGGAGCCGTTTTAGCCATGAGTATGCGTGACATCCAGAAGATGCAGCAGAGAATTTTGAAGATGCAGGAAGAGCTGGAAGCCAGCCAGTTCGCCGGCACCGCAGGTGGTGGGGCGGTGAAGATCACTATAAGCGGCAAGTTTGAAGTCACTGCTGTTGAAATTGACCCGGAGGCCTTTAATGCGGAAGATATTGCCGAGCTGGAGGTTATGGTGCTGGCTGCCGCGAAGGATGCCTTTAACAAGGCATCGGAGGCCCAGCAGCGCTTGATGAGCAGCGCGACAGGTGGTATGAAAATACCAGGATTGTTCTAAGCATGAGTGATATTGCGCCGCCAGTGGCGGCCCTGATTGAAGAATTCTCAAAATTGCCGGGCGTTGGCGTGAAAACCGCGCAGCGTCTGACATTTTTTATCCTGCGCAGCCCTACCGACCAGGCACGCCGCCTGGCAGAAGCTATCATGCGTGTCAAAGAAAGCATCGTCTATTGTTCGCGCTGCTTCAACATTACCGAAAAGGATCCCTGCCCAATTTGTAGTAATCCCAATCGCAATCAAGAGTTGATCTGTGTTGTAGAGGAGCCTCTTGACCTGATAGCACTAGAGAAGACGGGGGTCTACAAGGGACTTTATCATGTGCTGCACGGGGCAATTTCTCCCGTAGAGGGTATCGGGCCGAAAGATCTGCGTATCGACGAGCTTATACAGCGAGTGCGCACTGGCAATATCCGGGAAGTAATCCTCGCCACGAATCCGAACTTCGAGGGAGAATATACCGCGAATTATATTAAAGGCGAACTGGCTCCCCTGGGTGTGCGCGTGACGGGCCTGGCGCGTGGTCTTCCCATAGGAGGTGACCTGGAGTATGCCGACGAAGGGACGCTGAGTCGCGCGCTGGAGGGGCGGAGGGATATGTGAATCTCGGGAAGATTCGGCTTGACATAGTGATGGATGTATGGTACTCTTGTTCTAGTTTCGGAACATAGGCATGGAGAGAGGTCTATATCCGCTTTTTCAACCCTGCAAAAGAATACCCAGGTGTATCAATCAAGGAACTGAGGAAGTGCAGCAACTTATGCGCTTGTTTGTTATTTCTCGCGATGAAAAAAGGAGGAATGCAGGGTGGAGAAGAGCGGGATGGCAATAGCCACGACAAGGTACGAGGGCGACCACAAGGGATCGCCCCTACTATGGACGGGGCCTGTCTATACCCTCTATATCCTGCACCCTGTAATTAGGTGACTGATGAATAAAAAGGAAAAGACCGTTTCAGAACGCAGCAATTCCACCGGGCCTGCCCCTGCCACTGAACGTGAGAGGGCAATAGACCTGGCGTTGCAACAGATCGAACGCCGTTTTGGTAAGGGTGCAATCATGAAATTGGGAGAGGCTTCGCACATTCATGTCGATGTCATTCCCACGGGGTCCATTGCACTCGACCTGGCTCTGGGCGTAGGGGGAGTACCACGAGGCCGAGTCACTGAAATTTATGGTCCTGAGGCTTCTGGTAAAACTACCCTGTGCCAGCATATTATCGCCAATGCACAACGTGCTGGTGGGTACGCCGCTTTCATTGATGCTGAACACGCGCTTGATCGTACCTATGCTGCCCACTGCGGCGTCGACACCGATAACCTGCTGATCTCGCAGCCTGATACGGGGGAGCAAGCATTGGAGATTGTAGATTCTCTGGTGCGCAGTAACGCGCTCGACGTGGTGGTGATTGACTCTGTCGCGGCTCTGACTCCACGCGCCGAGATCGAGGGTGAGATGGGCGACTCGCATGTTGGCCTGCAGGCACGTCTGATGAGCCAGGCGCTGCGTAAGCTTACTGGCGGCATCAGCAACTCCAACACCGCTGTTATTTTCACCAACCAGCTGCGCGAGAAAATCGGTGTTATGTTCGGCAATCCTGAGACGACCGCGGGCGGTAAAGCACTCAAGTTCTACGCTTCTGTGCGCCTGGATATTCGCCGTATTGACTCGATCAAGCAGGGGACGGATGTCATGGGCAGTCGTACGCGCGTCAAAGTGGTCAAGAATAAAGTTGCTCCTCCATTCCGCGTTGCTGAGTTTGATATCATGTACAGCGAGGGGATTTCCCGTGAAGGCGGACTGATCGATCTGGGCCTGGAGATGGGCCTCGTCAAGAAGAGTGGCGCGTGGTTCAACATTGGCGATATTCGCCTCGGCCAGGGCCGTGAGAACGCCAAAGATTTCCTGCGTCAGAACAGCGATGTCGCCGGGGCTATTGAAGAGCAGATTCGCGGCAATATCGCATCATTCAATGTTGGTGAAGTCGAGGGGGCAGAGGAAGAGGATATTCTCGACGAAGAGATATAGGCGCTGATGCAATTGATGCGCTGGTCAATCTTCCTCCGGCTGTTCTAGAATCTTTGTTAATTGCTGGTCCAATTCAGGCGCTGGAAGATGTACAAGGGGCTGCTCTTCTTTAGAGAGGAGCGGCGCCAATTTTTCTCCTTCAATGAGGGGAGGCTCGAGGACTTGCTCGACCGATTCGCGTTCGTGCCACCACGACGCTAACGCGGCGGGATCGACCTCGCCTAACTTCTGAGTATCTACCTGTTGTATTGCCCATGAAAGGGCCGCCTCTTCCATGGGGACCTCATAACCCGCCTTCAGACTGAGCTTCCACCTGAATTCCAAAAGCGAGAAATAGGCTTGCATGGGGTCCTGCCCGCTAGTGAGATGCTGGTGTAAAAAGAGAATGGTGGGGAGATGATAACGCGTATACCAGTCTTTGGCCGCCTCCTCAAGGGTTATATCGCGCTCCTCATTGTTGCTCAACTTGTACTGGTGGCTCAGAATGGTGTTATAGAAACGACGTGCATGGCGGCGTGGTACATGGATACCTAGCAGCTCATGAATACGACGTTGATACCAGCCGGGCAGTACGGTGACGAATTGCTGAAATGCATGTCCTCCCATGCCAAGGATTGAAAATCCCCGCTTATTAAGGGTTTCAAGTAAATGTTGGAACTGGTAGCGGGTTGTGAAGCCAGAGGAGGAGGCCAGCTGCTCGTGTTCTCGACGCAAGACGCGGTAGCGTTGTTCAAGGTAGCGAAAATCTTTATCGTCTACCATATCCTCTTCCTCAGGTAGCCCGCGCGCTTGCCGAAGGTCTTCGGCCTGCCACAAAAGTGACTCGCCAAATAAGGCCAGGTCTTGCTCGCGCAAGCTATCGCTGACCGCTTCAGGGAAGAATTCCGCGGTCTCTGCATCGGCGAGAATGGCCTGGATGCACTGTCCCGCAATGCGGATCAAGACATTGGCCAGGGATGGGTCGCCCCAGTAAACGCCGTGCTCGTGTAGCTCGATGAGAAGTAGCGCTATGGCGGAGAGGAGGTGTCGCTTGTTTTTCCTGGTAAAAGGTACGCGATAGAGCAGGACATGGGGTATAACACGTGGAGCAAGCTGGGTCACTGTATACCCGCGATCCCCATCGATATATTGGGGAACGCCGCCGGGACCATGCTCCTCTAGCAAGAGAGGGGGGGCAGAAACAATGACGCTGCCTACGGGATCAAGGGCGGGTATGCCGCGGTTGTCTATTTCGCGCAAACTGACGATCTCACGCTGCGCCATGTGTGGTGTTGTTTCTTTTATGGCGTAACGTATGCCATCACATTCCACAAAGATGACAGGGTGGCGCGAGTCGCCGCGCCGTATCAAGAGCGGCACGACCCCATGCGCCGGCCATTCTTCCAGAGGAATGTGCCAGGGAAGACCTTCCAGGTGACGCCGATTGAGTGCGTCCATTTGAAATTGTATGGGTGTAGATGAAGGCGCTATTGCTGACTCTTTCTCGTGTATTGTTACTTTATAAGACGTATACCAGTACAGACGGTCACTGATGGAAAGATGGGATGTTTGAGGAGGGTTGTTAACAGTTGCAAGATTCCTGTAATTATGTTATGCTACCTTTAGTTATCTGAAGGTAGGTTGTTGGCTGAATGAAAGCAGACGAACCCAAGTTGTTGCGGGTCAGTAAAGCGGCCCACGAGTTAGGTTTGCACCCGTTTACCGTGCGCAAATGGATCAAGCAAGGCAAAATCCAGGCGGTCTGGGTGGGACAAGAAGCACGAGTACCGAGATCGGAAATTGAGCGGTTGGTGGGGAAGACCGATGGACGCGTGATCGTGCTGTATGGGCGCGTGAGTGGACAGGGACAAAAGGGTGATTTGGACACGCAACTGGCACGACTGCAAGTCTGGGCACAAACCGAGCGAACTGGGAAACCAGCCCTGCTGCTCTCAGACATTGGCTCCGGACTCTCCGCCACCCGTCGTCAATTGCAACGGCTGCTCAAGCTGGTTCGAGAGGATCAGGTAGCAGAAATTGTGGTGACGAATCCAGATCGATTGACCCGCTTTGGGCAAGAATACCTCCAGGTGCTTTTTGACAGCTTTGGCGTGACCTTGACGATCTTAGAGCCAGGAGAAGACAAAACGGGTGAACAGGAACTCACCGACGATTTGCTGGCCTTGATCGCTTCGTTTTCTGGTCGTCTCTATGGAATGCGTTCGCACAAACAAAAGGAACTCTTGAAGTGCGCCCAGGCCGTGATCAACAATCCCTGAGCTATGCGCTTCGTCTGCCAGATGTCATCCAGGCAGACGCGCTGTGCTTGCTGGATGCTTCCCGCGAGGTGATCAATCACGCGGTGACGGCGCTGTGGGATCGGCTCGACGAGTTTACCACGCGCACCAACACCTACGCCTACAAACAGGTCGAGGAGATGATCGCGCCCCCACAGATGCATGGTCATCGCCAGTGGCGCTGTGAGGCCGAGCAGGCGGGCCGTATGCTTGGGGGGGCAAAAATCGGAAAGCTATTCGAGAGGTGTTGGCGCAGTTGCGTGATGCCCAGACGGATGGAGGGAACGCCGTTGAACTGCAAAGCCTGATCGAGCAGGCGTGCAATTTTTACCTCAGCAACGGATGCTTCCCGGTCGGCGATCTCCGGCGTCAGCCCTCAGAGGAAGCCCTTCCGATCTTGCGCCGGGAGATCGCCCGGTGTTGGCGCAAGTATGAAGCGAGGAACAACGACCTGGCGCATCTGGCCGCCAATGTGCTGCTGGCGACCGCCTTTGGCTGTGAACTCATCGCGGGGGAAGCGCTCAAATCGATGAAGTCGGCTGGACGAGGACGGGGAGCCAAAGGGCGCTGGCGCAACTGGCGAAATAATGCGCAAGTGCGGGGCGAATTGTGGCGCGTGTTGCGCTACAAGTGTTTTCTGGCTGGGGTTCGCCTGGAATGGCAGCAGCCGCGTCACACCTCGCACACCTGCCCACGCTGCGGCCAGCCTGCCCATACGTTTTCTCGGGTTGGGACGCTGCTTGGAGGAGAGAATCCAGGCTGCGCCTCATCTTACTGCATCTGATAATCTCAGATGCACCCTCAACTGGCCTCAGGGAATATAGTGGCTTGCTTTTCTTTTGTGACCGAGTCTCACTAAACTGTTACAAAAGGGACGCATCTGGGAAGCTCTTCGTTGGCATCATCGGCTCGTTGTTACAGCAAGCCGCCGTCTCACAATTGTGACACCTGGGTTGATAGTCTATAATATGGCCTCTCCGGTCCAGATCAAAATGGCAGCACTCTAGCAACTGCTGCTTAAGTTTCTCCCGTGCCCGTTGTACCCGCGATTTCGCACCTGAAAAGGACAAGCCCAGGCGTTCAGCGAGATCTTTCTGGGTCAGTCCCTGATACTCTGTGAGTACCAGTGCTTGCCGATCCAGCTCTGGTAGGTTTCGCACCATTGCCCGTATACAAGGCAACTGTTCGCTCACAACATCATCATCGGGAAGCTCTTCTGGCAAGTTCAGCACTTCCGCCGCTTCGAGGGTGGTCGTCGGTCTTGTGCTCCGATAGGAATCAATGATGGTATTGCGGGTAATTTGATAAATCCAACTCTCCAGCCTCCTAACGTCTCTGAGCGTCTCCATGTGCTGGTGGATTTTGAGAAACATATCTTGAAGTATATCCTCAGCAGTGGTCTCATCGGAAATGCGCCGCCGGATGAACTGCTCTAGAGGTGAATGAAACTCATCCCAGATTTGTTCGGTCTTAATCAAGATATCCTCTCCTCTTTCGATAATCTGTCCTACTGGATAGACGATAATGCCGCCAAAAGGACGCATGCTGTTCTTCCTGATCACCAGCAACGCACATTAGTTCCACTGCTCATTTAAACATATATTTTCGCAATTTCACTATGACCTTTTTATGGCACTGAACTCTATCATTTTACCAAAGTAACCCAATGGGCAGAAGACGAAGTAGCAGAGTAGCGAAAGGGTCAAATATTACGTCGTTGAAGTGCCCAAGGATTTCGTTAGGTGTGCATTACTGTTTGCGGGAAGCTTCGGACTGCGTGCAGAATCTCGTTCTCAGGGATGAGAACCTGAGAGATCCAAATGATATGGCTACTATGCCACTTTGTAACGACTCGATGACCCGTTGTATCAAATGCTCAAACTCGATAACGCCTTTTCCTAATCAGCCACTTACTACCCCCATTCAGTTCTACCAAGAATCGGGAGGATTAGATGCCAAGGCGAGGCAAGCCCAGCCATACTCTGTGCTCGTCAAATGCAACAATCGTACGCGCAGCTTTGGCTACCTTTCTGGTTCTCACCTACTATTACTTTGCACAAAGATATGTTACACTACAGGACAGGATTTCTCATTCTTTGTGAGTAGACGTGCCGACGTGAACAACAAGTTGTGAGGGGGTGTAAGTGGTAAGCGATCTAGATTTCGACTGATATACTTGGGACAGGAACTGCGAAGGGAGAAGACGAGATCGTGACATCACCGAATATAGATAAGTCGAGTTCTGCTCGCCTCCCTGTCGAACATCTGCAGGGAATCGTCGAGCGCGTCACCTTCCATGCGGAGGATTCGGGATACACCGTTCTCCGCTTCAATGTGCCTGGGAGCGCGAATTAGTGACCATCATTGGCCAGTTTCCCGAGATTCATGCAGGTCAAACCCTCCGTCTCAGCGGCATTTTTCGTGAGCAACCGAAGTACGGTCGCCAGTTTCAGTGTCTCCATGCACAGGAAACCAAACCGGCGACGTTGACCGGACTGGAGAAATACCTGGGCAGTGGGCTCATCAAAGGCATCGGCCCGGTGACCGCCAAACGCATTGTCGCTCACTTTGGGTTAGAAACGCTTGAGGTCATTGAGCAGCAATGTAGCCACCTCATTGAAGTCCCTGGTATTGGCGAGCGGCGGGTCGCCATGATTGAGCGAGCCTGGGCTGCGCAAAAGGCAATCAAGGAAGTCATGCTGTTCCTACGGGGACATGATGTGTCCACGACCTACGCCGTAAAGATTTACAAGCAATATGGAGACCAGGCCATCCAGATTGTCTCGAAGAATCCCTACCAACTCGCCACAGATATTTATGGGATAGGGTTCATCACTGCCGACACGATTGCTCGCAAGATAGGGATTGCCCCCGATGCTGATTTTCGTTATCAAGCTGGTATCCTCTATGTGCTGAGCCAGGCTGCTGAAGAGGGGCACTGCTTTCTCCCTGTCTCAAAACTCGTCGAGCACTCCACCAAACGATTGGCCCTGCCGGACGCACCTGTTGACCCAGCTCGCATTGAGGCACTCGTCGCATCGATGGCTGAGGCACAACAACTCATTGTTGAGCAGGGATACGGCGATCTGGCCGAACAGCGCATCTGCTACGCGCCTGCGTTTTACCACACCGAAGTGGCTCTCTCGAAAAGACTTGCGCGCTTTGCCCAAAAGCCGGTTGAGGTCGATCTGCCTCGCGTGGGGCGCTGGATCGACACGTTCACACAAAAGCGGGATATTCATCTCTCCGCAGAGCAGCGGCGCGCCGTGGAGTTGGCTGCTTCCTCTCGCATCCTGGTGCTGACCGGCGGACCCGGCTGCGGGAAGACGTTTACCACGCGTGCCATTGTTTCGTTGTGGCGTGCCATGGGCAAAAGCATTCTGCTTGCCGCTCCAACAGGGCGTGCCGCCCAACGTCTTGCGGAGTTGACCCGCGTGGAAGCCAAAACCATCCACCGGATGCTGGCGTTCGACCCGGCAAGGATGCAGTTCCGGCATGACGAGGACCATCCCTTGGAGGCGCAGGCCTTCGTGATAGATGAGGCCTCGATGCTCGATCTCTTCCTGGCGCACTCGCTCTTCAAAGCGATCCCACCAGATGCTCAGGTGCTCCTCGTGGGCGATATCGATCAGCTCCCTAGTGTCGGCCCTGGGATGGTGTTGCGCGATCTGATCGCTTCTGAGCAGATCCCGGTCGTCAGGCTGACAGAGATCTTTCGGCAAGCGGCAGAGAGCCACATTGTCATCAATGCACACCGCATCAATGCTGGTCAGTTTCCCCACTTGACACCGACCACCAAGTTCGCAGAATCAGACTGTCTGTGGTTAGAGGCACCAGAGCCAGAGCTTGGTGCAGAGGGGATTGTGCACCTGGTCAGCGAGTATCTTCCCAAACATGGGATTGACCCAGTGAAAGAGGTGCAAGTGCTCAGTCCTACGACACGAGGAGCAGTCGGCACGCGTCAGCTCAACACGACGCTCCAGCAGGTGCTCAACCCAGGGGTACCCGGCAAGACGGAATTGGCGCGCGGCGGAAGTGTCTTGCGTGTTGGGGATCGCGTCATCCAACAGGTCAATGACTACACGAGGGAAGTGTTCAATGGGGATCTGGGCACCATCACCAGGATCGACTTGGAGGACCAGGAAGTCGTCGTCCAGTTCGCCGAGCGGGAGGTGAGTTACGACTATGCCGACCTCTCTGAACTGGCTCTGGCCTGGGCGGTGACCGTCCACAAGAGCCAGGGGAGTGAATTTCCCCATTTTCATGCAACACTATCTACTGCTCAGCCGAAACTTGCTCTACACAGGTCTCACGCGAGCGAAAGAGCAGGCTATCTTGGTCGGGCCAACCAAAGCGATAGGATTTACGGTCAAGCGAGTCCTCGATCGGCAGCGTTACACAGCACTCTCCGATCGCCTGAAAAGCGCCGTTGTCGCATCTAGTACGTAACAGGAATGTAACACATGTTAGATACGCCCTGTAGTTATGTTTTCCCACCCTATAAATATGGCTGTATTTTGAGAATGAATGGAGTGTTTGATAATGGGTCCGAGTATGATCCGGCCGGAAAACAACGATAAGCACTTCTGAGAAGGTAACTGAGCAAACAGCCCAGACTCCAAAGGCTTCGTTTCTGATTGCTACTCCTGTCAAAAACGTCAAAAATGCCTGTCTGCTACGAGGTTTCTGCCCTTATCGTTGTTTTCCGGTCTATTCATACTCGGACCCCAAATACCTTTAATAAATATGTCGTCAACGGAGATGGGCAAGAATAAAGCAGATCATCTGCTTCTTGAAAAAGAGAATGACCTTTATCTATCAATCCAGCGTTCAAGACAATGCACCAACAACAAAGCTTCGTTCACCGCATCAAAATGCAGGTGAGTCTCTCTCCAATTATCAAAAGCCTATTCTGCCAAATTATTGATCACCCCCATTTCGTCATCTAGTACAATCTCGCCTTTGACAGCAATACCGAGGATGAGCCCTGTCGTCACGAGTAGTGCCATGTCATTAATTGCCTTTGGGGCAAGTGACGCATGCAACGCGAAGACCATGCGCTTTTCGATGTGTGTGATGACGAACGGGATAGCACTTTCGAGGAAGACACGTTCCTCTTGCTGCGCAATGAGACGGTACGCAATGCCAGACGTAGTGAGCGATTCGTCGATATGGTAGCATGCTTCTTCGATATGGTTAGGGCGTAGGTAGACGATAAGGAGGGTAGGTGGGTGCTCACTCATAGGTTGTTGCCTTCCTGTGACCACGTGCTTCCTCCAGGAATGCATCGGACTCAGCTTCAAGCTCATCCTTGATGTAATACGTATCGAAGAGCTTGCCCGTATACGTATTGAGCCATGTGGTTGGTGCTCGTGTGCGTGGATGTGATAATGCGAACACGAGATGATGCTCTTTCCTCCTAACTTGCGGGGCAATGCCTTGTTGCACTACCTCAAAAGCGGCTTGATCCTCCCGATGAGTGCACAGATGCTCTGGCTGGTCCACAACCTGAGTGTTCTTATCATCGGGTTGTTCAGCGAACACCAGGATGAGAGAACGAGACATGAAATGCGTGACGATATCGTGCGAAGTGATAGTAAGGGCGCTATCGAGTGTAGGAGCCGTCTTCATTACATCGATCTCTGGTATCGTTATTTCATAGTGCCATGTACCTGTTTGGCGTATGTTTAGGGTATAGGTCTTCTCTTCCATTGCTTGCTCCTCTCATAGGTATCTCCATCATTATAGAACGAGTGATCTCTACTGTCAGTACATCATAGAAACCCTCCTGGCAGCAGGTGTAAAGGGGTCTCGGTCCCTCCTTGTTGAGTAGCAAAGAGTTCACATTCCACAGAACATGCGTAATCCCAGCATCTCGCCGAGCGTAATGACTGGAACAGAGGGCGTACTACTCAGATAGAGCACTGGCACCCCGTAGTTAAAATAGGGAAGCGTAATAGTCGACTGCTGGATAGCTTGTCTCTGCTTCCCTCTCATGTTGTCTTCTTCGGCGTTCATTGATCTCACCTGATTCAATGAGGATCTTCTCAGAGAGCCTTGTCTTACAACCCTCACTTGCAATGGAAAGCACCTGGCTAGCAAGGAGAATCACTGTCGCCTTTTTTAGGGCGTTTGAAAACCATCTCGATGGCACGCAGTTCCGATGAAATTGATTGGGTTTCTCGTAATGGTTGCCAGTTTGATTGGGTGAATACAATGGGGTGACAGGAAAAAAGCTCCCAGCCACTTTCTCCTAATCTGTTTGCATAATCGTACATGGTCAGACCTGCTTGCCAATCATCGAGTTCCTGGTCGTTGGCAAAGCGGGGACGAAACTCACCGTCGTTGGTGACCGTTGCGAAAACGAAGGAATATTCCCATTTTTGCATTGCATTGCTCCTTGCATCATTGGCATCACATACACTTTCATACGTTTGAGATGTTCAGCGTGGGTATGGGATAGCGCACGGTCGTGGTGGCTTCACCCTTTACAGCCCATACAAGCGCTTTCTGTCTACATTATCCAGTGGTCTTCACTTTCAGCCTCCAGGCAAAATTGCGTTTGAGAATGGAGAGCAGCGAGCGATGTTGTGGGAAGAGATGCTCTAACTGGTCGATGATACGCAAGATCACCAGAGGGATAAGGCTGTTCTGCTGGGTAATCATATGAGGCAGATAGCCCATATGAAGGTATTCGTGTCGGTTCTCAGCATTCCCCAGATCGTGAAAGAGATGGAACCGATGGACGTCCTCATCTGTCATGGCCTCGACACTGCTGTTCAACTCCAACGGGAACGATGGGATGTCATGGACGATGTGAAGCTTGAGGGAGCCACTTCTAGACCTGTGTTGCTCCATCACCCCGAGCATGACCAGATGAACAAGTACTGCTTGTTCTAAGAGATAATCGGGCGAGAACAGTTCCACCTGTGTTTCAGTGGAAAGTCGCGGCCCCAGCGATCCAAAAGAGGGATTCAGTAATTGCGTATCATAGATCACACCCACTATGTAACAGGAGGGCTGCTCATCTCTGAATTGATCCCTCTCTTGCCAATGACGCGATATGTCTGAAGGTCTTAATGGTATTGCAACACGTACGAAGTGACCAAAGGCGTATTGAGCAACATCTGGTGGGACCTCGATTTCCAGGGGCCCATAAATCTGACAGACGTAGTTGATATGCGAAGAGGATTTGACAATTTTCCCGATAATCACTTTCATGCCTCCTCATCTATACGGTCGGGCATTCTTAGCGTAAACTTCTAGCGAGATATTTCTGCCACATGCGCAGCCTCTCCCGTCATGATTGCTCCATGTTCAAAGCGAGCCGAGTAATGACCGTCGGACTACTGGCCCAGCGCAGAATATGCTCGGCGTGCTCTAGTAAGGTTTCCTCCTGGATAATTAAGCAGCGCTTTTGCATATTCAGCCGCTGAAAGGCCGGTCGGGCAAGCACCGCTTGAAAACGCTTGAGAGAAGGATGTGGAATGACAACGCAGAGGTGCATGGTACGTGTGGGGCATAACGCATCCAGGTCATAGAGACGCAGCAGACCGGATGCAATGGAGGTGGTATGTTCAATCTCATAGGCAGCGAGAACATCATCTCCACGTAACCAGAGGACATCAATGAGATTGATGATCCGACGTGATGTGTTATCCACGAGAGGTGGAAGCACTTTCAGGCTGAGATCGCCTAACCGTTCACCTTTCCAGCTTTTGCTTTGATCATTCGTGGCAATCCAGACATCACATCCCACTTGATGGCCGATCTTGGCAAGCAACCATTGTATGTACAGGGAGTTTGCCTTTTCTCATGATCAACGCATATAGAGTGAGACTCAGCCTGTGTGCGCCAGCGGCCCATTGAAGGCATGGACACGAAGCCGCTCCCCAGCAGCCATCACTAACTGCCTGCCATCTGGCAAGCTGACACTGTGTGCATTGACGTTGCCACAGACTTCGAGTTGTACTACGCCCTCCGTTGTAGTAATTCGCCCACCTCATTTGAAAAAAGGGAACAAACGCTGCCAACTACAATGTCGGTAGTTCTCGCCGAAATACTGGTCCCTCACCCACATGCCCAGATTGGCTAGTGCCACCTTCAACAGCGTCATGATCTGGTCCTTTGCATGATCCAGTTCATACATTTCGCGTGTTTGAGTCTCCAAATCCTCTTTCCGTCTGAGCACGTGCCGCAACCTTTGGCAATAGCCCTCACATTTGTTCAAGATAGCTTGGCGGCGTGTCGCATTCTTTTCCAGCTTAGCTTGGCGCTGACGCACCTCCCAGTCTGCCGCTAGTTGGCGGGCTTTTAAAGGAAAGTAGTCCCGTTCTTCTGTTTGGCCTGTGGCCTCCAAGAGCATCACCTGGAACGAGAGTTCCATCCCTTGCTGTTCATAGGCATAAGCTTGCTCTTGAAGGTGCTGATCCTGCTCCTGCAGGTCAGTTAAGCGTGTTCGGCTGGCTTGCGCTAACTGTTCTAGACGTTGCACACGCCCTTGTACCACCTTTTGTCGTTTGGACAGTTCTGAGTTCACGACCTGCTCTTTTGCGTAGCCATGATTGGTATCTAAATTGAGCGGCATTAACCAGTCGCGAAGCGCATTTTCCTGACAATTCCAGCGGCTGAAGTACATTTGGGCCAGTTCCGTCGCTTCCACGCCTGGCTTGGTCGTAATCACCGGGATCAGTTTTGGGGTGGTGGGAGCAGGCGGTGCAGGCAGAGCTTGCCACCCTTCTTCCCAGAAACGCTGTTGTTGCGGGGTAAGGTCAGCCTGCCAATCCTGGACTTCGGTTGCCTCACCACCTCCTTCAGAAACATCCAACTTGCGCCAGTCACGAAAGAGGCGCGACCTCGACCTCTAACGCAGGTGCATCGTCTGGTCGCTTCAACGCGAAGCGCGCTGCTGCTACTTCACAGATCACCTGACCATGCCGATTGGTGCGAAAGGCGTGCCAGTCTCCCACCTGTTCAAACGACTGCTCGTCCTCGTATTGGTCGGCTCGAAGCCTCGTGACGACCTGTCGCCCTTCGAGCGTGAGTTGCGCCAGGAATTCTGCTGCCATCCCTTCTCGATCTACCACCACGCGGCTCGCATCAACAGCGGCAGGTCTGTTGCTTGCTCATAGCAGCGCAGCATCTCTGGCAAGCCAATCGTCAAATGGTAGTCACCTCGATGCGTTGTTGAAAGCCTCGGATGCCCCTGGGCATCATGTAACACGACCAGTTCGCGACCGCCCAGAATTTTTCCGCCGAGCTTGCCCACCGGTCCTCGCGGGACGAGCACATCGCTGTAGACGGCGAGGCTCAGACCATCCACGTAGAAGATGGCGGGAGCATCCAACTGATCAGCAGATGGTTGCTCTCTTTGCCACAGTTCCCAGGTCCACTTTGCCACCACCTCTGTCAGGCGTTCGGCTACTTCAGCATGCGCCAAGCGCGCAAGAAACCGTTCGGTGTAGCGCTGACTGTAAGCCCGCTCGCGCCCTGTCAGCACAGCTAGCATCGTTCCGGTATAGCTGCACAAATCCCAGGTGCGAGCCAGACCCGCTACCGGCAGAAACAGCAAGGTGAGGAGCAGGCGCTCTACCACGTTAGGATTGAGCGAGTTGAGCCCGGGAAGGGTCGGCTCAGCCACCTCCATGATTGAGGCAACCAGAACATCAAGCAGTCCTGTTTGTTTCGCCGCAGTGAGCAGCAGCAAGCTGCCAATTCCTTCTTGCCAGATCGGGTGAGCGACATTCAGTTTTTTTTACCAGGCCCTTGAGCCCGACCATGCCACTGATGGCTCACTCCTAATTTTGCCCGCACCCGATTGATCTGACTGACGCTGACAGTTACGCCAAAGCGGCTTTTCAGTTCATGTTGAACGCTGCTCGAAGGCATCTGCACGTCGTCTGTACAGACCTCGCTGATCCAGGCTTGCGACTTCCTCGGTCAACTTGTAAGGATGACCGTGGCGATCATCCAAGAAAACCTGGGGCGCTTTGTCTTCATCACGTGCAAGTTGGACCAGGCGGTAGGCGGTGGCGCGAGAAATCTGCAACTGGCTCTCTGCCGCTGCCGTTTGCCATGACTGCCCTGCGAACATGCGCCCGATGAGCTGCAACCTCGCTGCACGATCAGAACGATCTTTCATCCCTTGTGTCCTTCCTTTATTCGTGGAGGTCCTACACCCTTCTGGGCCGCATTGTACCACTGGACTTCATCTCAGTCTAGTTGCGTTGATCACGAGAAAAGGCACACTCCCTGCTGTTCCCCGAATTCACACAGGTCTTTGTTGATCCGACGCGGCCTACGGCTCTGGCGGTCCTCAAGCGGTATCCAAGCGCACAGGCCATCGCGCAGACAGAGGTGGAGACCCTTAGCAAGTGCTTGCATGAACTGGCGC
>WNGD01003458.1_pt1 | contig 15976 bp, 14 predicted proteins | sample 5400671 | NCBI WGS metagenome assembly WNGD01 (sample SAMN13153369, study PRJNA577476) | soil metagenome | isolation source: 40 cm soil or saprolite under grassland replicate 2 | place: USA:California | collected 2016-06-15 | reverse complement strand
CCAGTGCGCAGCGTGCCGAGCACCTGGATCAGAGCGGCCTGCGCCTGGGCGATTTTCTCGCCCGACATCGAGCCGGAGACGTCGAGCACGGCCACGACGTCGCGATGCAGCGCCGCGGCGTCGGCGGCCGCGCCCGGCGCGAGCAGCAGCATGAAGTAGCCGTCCTCGCCGGGCGGCCGGTGCGTGACGAGCGACAGCCCGACGGTGCGTGCCGCGAGCGGGAGATACAGCTCCACGTCACCGCCCCCCGTGGTCGCCGAGTCGGCGAGCGTCACCTCGAGCGTCCGGTCGTGGCGCGTGGTGCGCACCTGGTGGGTCGGCGAATACGGATCGCCGAACGCGGTGCCGCTGTCGGTCGCGAGCCGGAAGCTGCGCGGGGCGTTCACCGGTCCGCTGGGGTAACGAAACCGCCACGCGTCTCCGACGCGGTCCAGGACCTGGGTGTAGCGCAGGGTGATCTTCCGGGTCTCGCCCGGCGCGATCGGGAAGACGCGGGCGCGCACCAGGCCGTGGCCGGCCAGCTCGATCAGCGCCGGATCGCGGCGCCGCCGCACGATCATCTCATAGATGCTGCGCGCCTGGTTGGCGTCCATCATCTCGCCGCGCAGCTCCTGATCGCCCTGCCACAGCGAGTAGTCGGTGAACACGGCTTCGCCGGGAAGCGGGTAGAGGTACGCGGCCTCGTCGAGCTGCGGCCCGGCGTTGCGGAACCACTCTTCGACGGTCACCCGCGCCACGCGGCCGGTGACGGCCACCTGTACGGCGGTGCGGACCTTCTCGATGCGCCCGATCGGGACCGGGCGGATCGGCGTGATCGGCTCGATCCACCCCTGGGCGGCGAGCGGGGCGGAAGCGGCGAAGGCAACGGCGAACACGAGCGTACGCATACTTTCCGGTCCTGGTGCGAGATACCAGGAGAGACGCCCCGCCCCCCACGTCTTGCACAGGGTTGCGGGAACGCCTTGGGGCGGCACAACTTCCGTGGTGCCCCGCTACACGGTGCGGCGCCTCCACAAGCTGCCCTCGACGGAAGAAGGGCTGCGACGCTACACCGTGCTCAACACCCCCGACATGCTCGACCGCCTCAGCGTGCAGCATGAGGTGATGCGCCCGGGGGCGGAGGTCCCCGTGCAAGTCGAGGATGAGCGCGGGACGTTGGTGTTTACGTTGTCGGGCCGCGGCGTCATGGAGCTGGACGGGGATCGCGTCGAGGTCGCCGCCAACGACCTGGTGCACATCCCACCGGCCGTGCCCTACTCGATGAAGACGCTGGGCACGAGCGACTGGATCTGCGTGATAGTGCAGGGGGTGGTGAGCCGCTAGACCGTCCCTGGCACGGCGCACTGGTTGGGGCCGGACTCCAGCACCTCCGCGTCGGCGTCGGAGAGGGTGACCAACCCGAGATTCGCGAGCTTGATGGTCCGGTACGCCTCGGGAGCGACCGACGTGTGTTCCGCCACCCACCGCAGAAACGCGGCTTCGTCCTGGATCGCGGCCGCGGCGTTGGTCGCCGCCACGACGTCGAATCGCGCCGCGACGCTGCGGTCCGCCCGGCGCTCGGATTCCCCCGCGTAATGCGCGGGGAGGACGAGGAGATCGCCCGCCCACGCGCGACGCACGCGCTCGAGACTCTCCCACGAGAGCGTGGCCCACTCGGCTGCTTTCCCCCCCAGATCGGGCCGCCCGATGGACTGGACGAACAGGAAATCTCCCGTGAGCGCCAGCCCGTCGTCCGCCACCAGGGCCACGCTGCCCAGCGTATGGCCCGGCACGTGATCCACGCGCAGCGTCGCGCGGCCCACGGCCAGTTGATCGCCGTCGGCGAGCGGGCGGAAGGCGAAGCGGCCGGGCGCGTCATCGTAGGGAGATCGCGCGTCGTCCGCATGCACGTAGTAGGGGACGCTCCAGCGCGCGGCGGCGGCTCGCGCGCCGCTGAGGTAGTCGGCGTGCATGTGCGTGTCGGCGACGCCGACCGGTGTGGCGCCGAGCTCCCGGAGCAGCGCGTCGTAGCGGTCCACATGGCGTCCCGGGTCCACGACCAGTGCCTCCCCGTCGCTCACCAGCACGTAGCTCAGCGCCCCCTTGCCGACGCGGTCGATCTGCACCACGCGTTCGAGGGACGGGGTGGGCGTCAGGGACCGGGCCACGTACACGGTTTCCCAGGCGGCCATCCCGCCCACGACCGAGTACGCGTCGAGGCCTTTGTCGCGCAGGAACGTCGTCATCTGCTTGCTGCTGTTGCCGTGGCCGCAGATGACGGCGACGGGAGAGCCGGGAGCGAGGCCGAGGGAGTCGAGGGTCGGGAGCTGGTAGAGCCGCGAGCCGGGCAGGGCCTTGAAGTCGAGCGCGGCGCCGAAGGCGACGCGGCCGCGGGCGACTCTTTCCGGCGTGCGGATGTCGAGCACCTGCACCTGGTCGCCGCGGTCCAGGCGCCGTGCCAGCTCGTCGGGGGTGATCTGCGGGAGGTCCGGCATCGGGAGTAGTGTCGTGGAGGTTGGAGTGGTGCGCAATGGGTAACCGCGAAACGAACGGCCCCCCGATCGGGGGGCCGTCGATCAAGGCATCATGCCCTTCACGTTTACCGCAACGGCATCGTTGCGCCGAACATCAGGCCGAACGTGTTTGTCGCGAGACCCAGATCATTGCTCTGCTTCAACATGACGTAATTGGCTTCGACCCGGCCCCCGAACGCGCCGGCCATATGGAAGCGATACCCCCAGGCGACGTTCACGCCCGGGACGCTGACCGAGCTCGTCGCCGGGTCGGCGAAGAAGCCGGGCGTCGCCTTGGTGTACACGAGATTGCCGCCCGCCGCCGCGTACCAGCCGCCCGAGACTGCGTAATCGAGCCGCGCCGAGACGTTGGCGGTGAATGCCGTGACGCCTTGCGACTGGCTGCGGTGGAGATCGATCCCCGGTTCCACGGCCAGTTTCTGGCCCGCGGGAAAGATCGCGAATATCGTGGGTGCGACAGAGAGACCCGGGAGTGACGTAGTCAGACCGCCGCCCCAACCCGGGAACGAGAGGAGCGTCATGTCGAAGCCAGCAGCACCCACGCCGTGAACGTGGCTGTAGCCGCCCTGCACGCCGATAACGCGATCCCACGCGCCCGGGGAGCGCGTCGTGCGGGTGACCCCACTGCCGCTCACTCGCGTCGAGACCCCGAACAGCAGCGAATACACGTTCGCGGGGGCGATGCGGTTCGAGTTCTTCGTGGACTGCCAGTTGGCTTCGACGCGGCCGTTCAGGCTACCCGCCAGATGGAGCCGATAGCCGAGCGCCGCCTGCACACCCAACTGGGACTCGTGCTGCCCCAGCGCTTCGAGGTAGCCGAGCGTGCCACCGACCGCCGCGTAGATCTTCGGGGTGAGCGCGTAATCGCCGCGCACGCCCAGCGAAACCACCGAGCCGGTGGCGCCCAACAAGCCGCCGATGCTGAACTCCGCCGCGCTGAGTGTCGGCTCGATGGCGATCTTGTCCTTCCACGGAATGATCGCGAACAGCGCCCCATACCCGCCCGAGCTGAATCCGGGCAGGTCGAAGAGATCACTCTGATCCTTGGCGCCGGTGCCCGCTGGCTTGAAGCGGGAGAACCCGCCCTGGATCCCGATCTCGCTCTGCCACGATCCACGCTGTGCCTGCGCGCTCGTCACGGCGAGCAGCGCCAAGCCCAGTATCACGGTGAATCTCTGCACGGTGAACCCTCCTGTTTCCGTGTTGGACATCGGAGCGCCCGAAGACGGCCGAAAGCGCTTGGGGGACCCCTCTAAAACCGCGCCCAATTTCAGTGTTTCTTCAAATAAATCAATGGCTTAATGGCTTTGGCCCCGGGCCGGACGGCTGGCCCTCCCGTTTTCGAGGGGGCCCTTCCATATTGTGAACTCGTTCACAAACGCTTATCCCGCAAACATTTCCCCGGAGGAGTGCGGCAATGCGGTTGACAGCTTTGGGCGTCCTGCTCGCCCTCGGCGCCATGGCCTGCGGCGGCGAGAAAAAGGCGGACCAGACGCAGACCCAGACCCCCGCGGCGCAGCCGGCCGCCACCCAGCCCGCGGGCCCGGTCGTCGAGGTGAAGATGACGGGCAACGGCAGCACGCAGGCGGCGTTCGTCCCGGCAACGCTCACGATCGCGCCGGGCACCACCGTGCGCTTCATCAACGTCTCGGGCGGGCCCCACAACGTCGCGTTCTACGGCGACTCGATCCCGGCGGGTGCGGCGAGCGTGCTGAACGCCGGCATGGCGAACCGGATGGACAACCTGTCGGGACCGTTCCTCACAACCCCGAACGAGAATTACGACGTCTCGTTCGCGGGCGCGCCGACGGGCACGTACAAGGCGTTTTGTTTGCCGCACGTCGCGCTGGGGATGAAGATCGCGATTACCGTGAAGTAGGTCGCTGGGTTGGACCCGAATGATCTCCAACGGCCCCGAAGATCTCGGGGCCGTTGTGTTCTTGGCGGCCCATAGCGATTGTTGGCGACCATGGCCGCCCGAAAAGTCTGCTTCGTCCTCGTGGACGGCGCCCGCGCCGACGTCGTGCTGGACCTCCTGGAGCGGGGAGACCTGCCCAACCTCGCCCGCCATGTGGTGGAGCCGGGCGGTCTCACCGTCGGCACCTCGGTGTTCCCATCCACCACCGGCGTGGCCTACCTCCCTTTCCTTTATGGAGTCTATCCGGGGACGGCGAACATCCCGGGGATCCGCTGGCTCGACCGGGGGGGGGTCACGGGGAACTGGCGCGCCCAGTGGCGCGCCGCGCGCAGCTACTGCGGGGTGCAGGCCGGATGGCTGAATCGCGACCTCGAGAGCGGCCCGTCCATCTTCGAGCTCGTGCCGGAGAGCGTGGCGCTGTGCACGCCGCTGACAAACGGCCTGCGACCGGGCGCGTGTCGGCTCGTGGCGACGCGGATGTTGCTCGGCAGCGTCGCCCACTACGCCGGCACCTATCAGGGACTCGATGACGCCGTGGGCGACGCCTGGGTCCACGCCGCCGCGGAGCCGTGGCGGTTCCTCTTCGTCGTGTTCCCCGGGCCGGACGGTCTGACGCACCTGCTCGACCCGTGCCATCCGCGGGTGCTCGCGGCGTATCGGGCGGTCGATGCGGCGCTGGGCCGCTTTATGCGCCGAGCGGCCCGGTACGGCGAGGTCCCGGCGATGTTCGTTGCGGCGGACCACGGCGGCAGCGCGATGCGCGAGCATGCGGATGTCGCGATCGCGCTGGAGGCGCTGGGCTGGCGGACCCTCCGCCATCCGGTGCACGTGTGGCGGCGCAACGTCCGGGCGGCGACGATGGTGTCGGGAAACGCCAGCGTCCAGGTGTACTTCGATCCGCGATCGGGGCGCGAGCGGCCGCTCACGGAACCCGACCTCCCGACGGACGTCGTCGGCCACCTCCTTGAGCTGCCGGCGGTGCGGCTCGCGGCGTGGAGGGACCAGAGCGGAGGCGTGACGGTCGCGGCCGGCGCGGCGCGGGCGCGACTGCGAGACGAGGACGGCCGTATCCGCTACGAACCGGCGACGGGTGATCCGCTCGGCCTGGGGGGCGAGCCGTTCACGGCTGACGACCGCGACCTCCTGAGCCGCACGCTTGCCGGTGAGCTGCCGGACGCGCCACGCCAGCTGCTACAGCTGTTCCGCTCGCCGCGGGCCGGCGACGTGGTGCTCGCGGCGCGCGTGGGGTCGGACTTCCGCGGCCCGTGGGAGATCCCCGAGCACAAGGCGGGGCACGGCAGCCTGATCGCCGACCACATGGCTGTGCCGATCGCCGCCAGCGTGCCGCTGCCCGATGCGCCGCTGCGCACCGTCGACCTCATGCCCACCATGCTGGAGCTGCTCGGCGTGCCGCTGCCGCCGGGGCTCGACGGCGTGCCGTTCTCGCGGCTGGCGCAAGCCGCCGGAGTCGGCGCGTGAGGCGTCTCTGGGCCGTCCTCACGAAGCGTCGCGGCACGCCGCATTGGGACGCGGTGCTGCGCGGCACCGGGATCGTCGCGGCACTCGCCATCTATCCCACGCTGCGCTGGCCCAACGTCGCGGGGATGGTCGCGTTTCTCTGCATCACCATCTTCCTTCACGGACCGCTGGCGCCGCTGCTGCCGGCCGCCCACGAGGCCGTCCTGATGGTGACGGGGCGGGTCTACCCGCCGCTCCTCGTCGCCGTCGTGGGCATCGCGGGGACGTTGTACATGGAGTACATCAACTACCACCTGTACCGCGCGGCGCTGCTGCATCCCAAGCTCGAGCGCACGCGCCAGTCGGCACTGGTCCGGCGCACCGTGGCGTTATTCGAGAAGGCGCCGTTCTTCTGTGTCTGGCTGTGCTCGTGGAGCCCGCTACCGTATTGGGCGGTTCGTTTCCTGGCGCCGTTGTCGGGCTACCCCGTCCGCCCGTATCTCGTCGCCACGTTTCTCGGGCGCGCGCCGCGCTACTACGTCCTGGCGTTATTCGGGGAGTTGCTGCCGGTGTCGACCCTCGCGCTGGCGGTGATCACCGTGGTGATGATTGGGATAGCTGTGGGGGTCGCCACCGTCCGGGCCCGGCTGGCGACCCGGGCCGGGCCCGCGGCGCCTGAGGGGTTAGCGGGAGACCTCGAGCACGCCCGCGACTGAGGACACGGCCGGCTGCGCCGCCCACCGCTCCCGCCACCACTCCATCACCGCCAGAATCAGCCCTGCCACGACGAGGCCACTCAGCGCGTCCACACCGTAGTGGAATTGCCCGTAGACGACGCCGAGCACCAGCCCGGCCGTCACCGGCAGCAGCGCCAGGCCGAGCGGCCGCCAATATCGGATGGCCATGCCGGTCGCGACGACGGCCCCGGCGACGTGCGAAGAGGGAAACGCCGCGCCCCAGGAGTCCCCCATGTCCAGCATCCACTGCGCGGCGCGCGCGGGCCAGACGTGAGCGGCGGCGTTGCTCGGCAGGTCGAAGGCGTAGCGCGGCCCGGCGACGGGGAAGAACAGGAACACCATGTAACAGAGGAAGAACGTCACGGCCAAGGCGAGAATGGTTTGGCGCGCCTGGTCGCGCCGCCCGCTCACCCACAGTCCGAACGGCGAGCCGTACAGGATCAGGACGTACATGAGGTAACAGGCGTGCAGGACCCACGAGAGCCCCAGGCTGGGCATCTCGCGGATCCAGCGGTAGGAGACCTCGGAGCCGAACACCCAGGTCTCGAGCCGCTGCACCGTCCAGTCGTTCTGGAAGCCGGCGTTGAGGGTGAGCACGCCGACTTCCGCGTACAGTGCCGGGAGCAACAGTATCGGATACCAGTCGCCGAGCGTGCGGCCCACGGGTCCGAGCCGGCGCGCCCGCGGCGCCAGCACGATCAGCACGAGCAGGAGGCCGTTCGCCAACAGCAGCCAGCCTTCCCCCGGTACGTCGTCGGAGCGGATCGCGAGCAGGGCCGCGATGGACGCCACCGTCACGTAGAGGAAGGTGGCGATATCGACCGGCTCGTACATCCTGTCGGACTGTCGGACCGTCGGACTGCCGCTCACAGCCAGCCTCTCGCTCGATACCACTCCGCCGTGCGTTGTAAGCCGGGCTCCAGGGCCGTCTCGGCCCGCCACCCTGTATCCCGCGTGAGCGCGTCCGGGCGGCAGGTCCAGGCGGGCGCGAGGAATTCGTTCGCCTTGTCCCCCGACAGCACCGTCGCCCGTCCGGTGAGATGGACGACGGAGCCGATCATCCACAGCAGGCCGCGGGCGACGGGCCCGGGGATCGGCACGATCTTCACCGATCGGCCCAGCGCTCGGCCGATCGCCTCCACCAGCATGCGGCTGGTGGTCGTCGTCGGATGGGCGGCGAAATAGGTCTTGCCGACCGCTGCGGGCGTCGTCCCCGCGGCGATCAGCGCGCCGGCGAGGTCTCCGGCGTATATGACCGACAATTCCTGCGATCCGTCACGGAACACCGGCGCGATCCCCCGGCGCGCCGCCCGGAACACCCGCACCAGCTCCCGGTCCCACTCCCCGTAGACCACGGGCGGCCGGACCGCCGTCCAGGAGAGGCCCCCCGTGCGCGCCACCAACTCCCCGGCGAGCTTGCTGCGGCCGTAGTCCGTGACCGGGGCGGGTGGGCGCGCCTCGTCGAGCGGTTGGCCGGGCCGCGACGGCCCCGCGGCGGCGACCGAAGAGACGAACACGAGGCGCGGAGGACGGAGCGCCGCGGCGGCGGCCTCGACCACGTTGGCCGTCCCGTCCCGGTTCGCCACCATGAACTCCATGAGGTTCCTCGCCGCGATCCGTCCCGCCACATGATACACGACCTCGGCATCGCGGCATCCCTCGCGTAGGGCCGCGGCGTGGTCCAGGTCGCCGCGGATGATCCGCACCTTGCGCCAGCCCAGCGCCGCGGCCTTGGCCTGCGACCGTACCAAGCAGGTGACGCGGTCGCCGCGGGCCTGGAGGGCGGGCACCAGGTGGGCCCCGACGAACCCGGTGCCCCCGGTGACGAAGGCGTTCACAGCGGCCGGTCGTAGATCCGGTAGGTCTTGTACACGCGGAAGCCGATGCGCACCAGCGCGTTGTTCATCGGCGCGTTGTCCTCGAGGACCCATCCGGCTTCGCCCCAGTAGATGCCGTGGGCGTTGCCCTTTTCCCAAATCCATTGGTACATGAGGGCATCGACGCCGGTGTGCCGGTACTCCGGGAGCGCGCCGAGCAACAGGATCCGCGCGCGCGAGATCTTGCGCGCGTGCCACAGGATGAGCGGCAATCCGTACAGCCGCCCCGAGGGGTTGTGCTTGAGCGCCACGTTGAGATCGGGCAGGGCGACGGCGAAGCCGATCACCTTGCCGCCCCGCTCGGCGAAGCAGATCAGGTCCGGGACCACGACGGGCTTAAGCTGCTTGGCGAGGTGGTCGATCTCCTCGTCCGTCAGCGGCACGTAGCCCCAGTTCTTTTCCCACGCCTGGTTGTAGAGCCGTTTGACCAGCTCCACCTCCTCGCCGAACCGCTTCATGTTGAGGGCGCGGATCGTGATGCCTTTGCGCTCGGCGACGAGGCGGGCGCCCCGCACCAGCCGCTCCGGCATCTCCCGAGTGGCGTTCTCGTAGGCGAGCAGGTCCTTCGCCTTGCGGAGCCCCGCGGCGTCGTGCAGGGCGGGGTAGTAGGGGGGGTTGTGCGGCATCATCAAAGTGGGCGGGGTGTCGAAGCCCTCGACCAGAAGACCGCAGTCGTCGTTCACCGACGGGTTCATCGGGCCGCGCATCGTATCGTGCCCCCGCTCCCGCAGCCACGCGGCGGCGGCGGCGAAGAGGGCGTCGGCGACGCCCTGATCGTTCACCGACTCGAAGAAGCCGTAGAAGCCGACCCGGTCGGCGTGCTCGCGGTTGTGCGCTGCATTGGTGACCGCCGCGATCCGGCCGACGGCGCGGCCGCCGGCGGTGGCGAGGTAATACGCCGCGGCGGCATGTTTCCAGAACGGATTCTTCTTCGGGGAAAGCAGGGTGCGGACGTCCATCCGCAGCTGCGGCACCCACAACGGGTCGCCGCGGTAGTGCCGGTAGGGAAACGCGATGAACCGGTCGAGGCCGCGCCCGTCACTGACGGGCACGATCTCCACCGCGCTCAAATGACCCCCAGCTCCTTGCCGAGCCGGGCGAATGCCTCGAGCGCTTGGTCGATCTGTTCCGCGGTGTGGGTCGCCATCAGGCTGGTGCGCAGCCGGCACTGCGACGGCGGCACCGCGGGCGGGACGACGGGGTTGGTGAAGACGCCGGCGTCGAACAGCTGGCGCCAGAACAGGAATGTCTTCTCGAGCGGGCCGATGAGCACCGGGATGATGGGGGTCTCGGTGGGACCGATCTCGAAACCGAGCCCGCGCAGCCCTTCCTGCAGGCGCCGCGTATTCACCCACAGCCGCTCCCGCCGCTCAGGCTCCTGTTGCAGGACGCGCAGGGCGGCGAGCACGCCCGCGGTGTTCGCCGGCGGCAGGGCGGCCGTGAAGATCATCGGGCGCGCGTGATGCTTGAGGTAGTGGATCACGCTCTCCGCCCCCGCCGCGAAGCCGCCGATGGAGGCCAGCGACTTCGAGAACGTGCCCACGATCAGGTCGACCTCGTCCGTCACGCCGAAGTGCGCGGCCGTGCCGTCCCCCTTGGGGCCGAGTACGCCGACCGAGTGGGCGTCGTCCACCGCGAGGGCGGCGCAGTACCGCTGGGCGACCTTGATCAGCGCCGGCAGGTCGGCGATGTCGCCTTCCATGGAATAGACGCCGTCCACGATGATCATCACGCCGGTGTTCGCGGGGACGCGCTGCAACTTGCGCTCCAGCCCCGTGAGATCGCCGTGGTTGAACCGCACCGTCTCCCCGTGCGACATCTTGGCGCCGTCCACGATCGACGCGTGGTCCAGCTTATCGAGGAACACGAGGTCGCCCCGGCCCACCAGGCCGGAGATGACGCCGAGGTTCGCCTGGTACCCCGTCGAGAAGACGAGGCACGATTCCTTGTCGAAAAATTCCGCGAGCTCGGTCTCGAGGCGCTCGTGCAGGTCGAGCGTGCCGTTCAGAAAGCGGCTGCCGGTGCAGCCCGAGCCGTAGCGCTCCAGGGCGGCCTTGGCCGCGGCGAGGACATCGGGGTGATGCGTGAGCCCCAGATAGTTGTTGGAGCCCATCATGACCCGGGGCTCGCCTTCGATGACGACGACGGTGTCTTCCGATTGGGTGATCGGCTTGAAATAGGGATACAGCCCTGCGGCCTGAATCTCGCGCGCCCGGGTGAACGATTTGCACTTGTCGAACAGCGCGATGTGCTGCAGGGTCTCGGTTCGCACGAAGTCAGCCACCTGGGTTGAAAGGTCGGTACAGGTTAGCCGGGGGCCCCAGATTCCGCAAGGCGGCGCGGGCCCACGAGTTAGCGCGACCGCGGGCCGCGACGTAAGTTGGGCCCCCGTGTTGCGACTTCCCACCCTCACCGCCACCGCCCTCGCGGCTGTGGCGATTCAACTTGCAGCCCAGGCCCCGGCCCCGGCGTATCGCTTCGGCTGGGGCGACGCCGCCACGACCGCGGGCGCGGGCGTCGTCGCGCTGCTGCCCGCCGCCGTGCGCCTGCCGAGCCTGCCGCCGCCGTGCGCCCCGTGCGATCCCGCGGGGTTGTGGTCAGTGGATCGCCGCGTCCTCGGGGCCGATTCGCGCTCGGCCGGCCGCGCGAGCGACGTGAGCTTGGCCGGGCTCGTCGGTGTGGGCGGGCTCCTCACCGTGCGCGCGGGACCGCCCGGGGTCGCCCGGGGCGACGCGGCCGTCTACACCGATGCGCTCGCCTTGACCCTCGCGGTCACCAATTGGACCAAGGCTCTCGCGCACCGCAGCCGCCCGGTGCTGTACACATCCGGCGCCGTGGCCGCGGCCGACGTGCGCGACAACCGACAGTCATTCCCCTCGGGACACACCTCGATGGCGTTCGCCGCCGCCACGACCTACCTGATGATCGCGCGGCGCGAGCACCGTCGTCACGCGACCCGCAACGCCGTCCTCCTGTACGTCGGCGCGGCCGGCGTCGGGGCGCTGCGGCTCGAGGCCGGCCGCCATTTCCCGACCGACGTCGCCGGCGGCGCGGCGCTGGGGAGCGCCGTCGGCTGGCTCGTGACGCGACTCCACCCGACGGTACGGTGAACGTGGCGCCGTGAGCGAGCGGCCCGAGCTGCCCCGCGTGATGGGGCTGCGCGACGTGGTGCTGTTCAACCTCACGGCCATCGTGGGACTGCGCTGGCTCACGACCGCCGCGAGCCAGTTCGGGGTCGCGGCGCTGCCGCTGTGGCTGCTCGCAATGCTGGTGTTCTTCATTCCGTCGGCCCTGGCCGTGCGGGAGCTGGCGGACATCGACCCCGGGGCCGGCGGGCTGTACCGCTGGGTGGGCCGGGCGTTCGGCCCGCGGCAGGGCTTCCTGGCGGGGTGGGGCTACTGGGTCAACAACCTCTTCTATTATCCGTCGCTGCTCGTGGCGACCGCGGCGATGGCGGCGTACATCGGTGGTCCTCGGTTCGTTCACCTCGGCGACGATCGTGGCTTCATTGCCGTCGTGGCGCTCGTGGGCCTGTGGCTCGCCGTCGGGCTGAACGTGGTGGGACTGCGGGTGGGGAAGTGGCTCCAGAACCTGGGGGGCTTCGGCACCTGGCTGCCGGCGCTGATGTTCGTGGTGCTCGCGGCGTGGGTCGTGGTGGCGCGTGGCAGCGCGACGCGCTTCACGGCCGGGGGACTCCTCCCCGCCCACGTCGACTTCCAATCCATCAACCTGTTCGCCACTATGACCTTTGCCTTCGCCGGGCTGGAGCTGGCGCCGTCGCTCGGTGGCGAGATCCACGATCCGGCGGCGACGCTGCGGCGCGGTGTGCTGCTCTCGGGGGTCGCCGTCGTGACGATCTACGTGCTCGGCACGGCGGCGATGCTGGTTGCCCTGCCGCACGAGGTCGTGAGCATCACCAACGGCATGCCCCAGGCGATCGCGGCGCTCGTCACGCGTCTCGACGTGCCGGGCCTCGGATGGGTCGCGGCGGTCGTGGCGGCGCTACTGGTGCTCGGCAACGTGGGGGGGGTGGGCGCCTGGCTCGCGGGTTCGGCACGGCTGCCGTACGTGGCGGGCGTCGGCGGCGCCCTGCCGCCGGCGTTCGCCCGGGTGCACCCCCGGTGGCGCACGCCGTACCTGTCGCTGCTCGTGCAGGGAGGGCTCGCGACGGGCTTCATCATCGCGAGCCTCGTGGGCACGACCGTCACCAGCGCGTACCTGCTGCTCACGCAGACGACGCTGATCCTCTTCTTTATTCCCTACCTCTACGTCTTCGCCGCGTACCTGAAACTGCGGCGACGCCGGTCGCCGCTCACGGCCGCGGTTGGCGTGCTGGGGCTCGCCTCGGTCGCCTTTTCCATCGTGCTGGGATTTGTCGTCCCGCCGGGAGAAGCCCACCCGGTGTGGTACGAGGCGAAGGTCGCGGGGGGCGTCGCCGTGTTCATGACGCTGGGATGGCTACTCGCTGCAGCAGCTCCACCACCCGCCGTCGCAGATCGCCGTGGCGCTGGATGAGCTCGCGCGCGTCGCCCGTCAGGGCCGACGTCCCGCCGCGGGGCCCTCCCGCGCGGGACTCCACGGCCGGCGTGCCGAGGGCCTGCTCCAGATTCTGCACTCTCGCCCACGCCGTCCGGTAGCTCAGTCCCACGGTCTTCGCCGCTTCCTTGATCGAACCGGTGCGCTCGATCGCTTCCAGCAACTGTGCTTCCGCATCGCCCAACAGGTATACCCCGCGCCGTTCGAGCCACACGCTCGCCCGCGGGACGAGGCCGTTCTGGATCATGGCGCCTCCTTCCGCTGCTACTCACCTGCGGTACACTCGCCCGCCCGGCGGTCGAAGGCCGGGGAACCGTCCGGGAGGCGCCGCGCGAGCAGCGCTTCGCGCCACGGTCCCTGAGCCCACGCGGCGAAGGCGCGCGCCGCGGGGTGGGGGACGGGCAGCCGGACTACATACAAGGTATAAGGATTGCGTAGCAGGGTGTCGGCCGTAAAGAGGACTCGGAGACCAAGGTCGGGGAGCCTCGTGAAGGTCGGCAGGTCGGCCAGGGCGTAGGCGCCACGCTCGGCGGCGAGCTGCAGCGTCGTGGTCTGGTCCGCACCCGACTCGACGTACCAGGGGGCGCCCTGCGGCCGCACGCGGGCGGCCGTCCACAGGGCCAGCTCCTTGATCTGGGTGCCGGACGAGTCGCCGCGTGAAACGAACCGTGCCCGGGCGCGCGCGATGCGTGCGAACGCATCGACCGCCTGCTGCGCGTCCGCCACGGCGGCGGGATCGGCAGCCGGGCCGACGATGGCGAAGCGGCTGGCGACGAGGGGGCAGCGCAGCACCGCGTGGCCGGCGAGAATTCGCGCTTCGAGCGACGGGGCGTGGGTGATCACCACGTCGAGGTCGCCGCGCGCCGCCGCCTGGAGGATTTGTCCCGAGGGCGCGATCACCGTGACGACGCGCGCCCCGGTCCACAGCGAGTCGATGAGGTCGAGCGCGCCCGACTGTTGCACGGTGTACGTCGTGCCGACGCGCAACGGGAGCGGCGTGCTGGTGCAGGCCGCCATCGCGGCGCACATTAGCGCCCCCACGATTCTCCGGAGCCCTCTCATGGGACGTTTTCCCTCTACGCATTCTCTCTACGTGGTCTCTCTACGTCTTTCGTGCGTTCTCGCCCTCGCGCCGAGTCTCGCCGTCGCCCAAGGCTTCCAACTCACCGTGGAGAACATCATGCGCGGTCCCGACCTCGTCGGCACCGCGCCCAGCAATGTGCGGTTCTCGGCGGACGGTCGCTACGTGTATTTCCGCTGGCGCAACCCCGGCGTCGACACCACCGATCAGGACTACCGCGTGGCGGTCGCCGGGGTGACCCCCTCCCCGGAACGACTGCCGCGCTTTGCCGTGGACACGATCGCCATGGCCGACGGCGCGTGGTCGCCGGAACGGACGCGGGAAGTCGTGGTGCTCAAGGGCGACCTCTGGCTCGTGGACCGGCAGGGGTCGAAGCGGCGACTCTCCGAGACGGCTCTACCCGAGTCCAGCCCCGGGTGGTCCGCCGACGGGCGCACCGTGTTCTTCACGCGCGATGGCAATGCGTGGGCGCTGGAGGTGGACAGAGGCGCCGAGCGCCAGCTCACCGACGTGCGCCACGGCGCAGCGCCCAAGCCGGCCGCCGAGCCGACGGGGGAAAGGAAGCTTCTCCGCGACCAGCAGCGAGAGCTGTTCGACTTCATCCGCCGCCAGGTAGCCGATCAACGGGTCCGCGCCGACACCGACACGACGGGTCGCAGGGCGGTGTGGTTGCCCGAGACGCAGAGCGTCGCCCGCTTCGAGACGTCGCCCGACGGGCGGTTCGTGCTCGCGACCGTGACCGACCGTCCCGCGGGCGCCGCGGCCGGCCAACAGGTGACGATGCCGGTGTGGGTGACTCAGACGGGTTTCGTCGAGACCCAGCAGATCCGCACGAAGGTCGGGGACACGCAGAGTCGCCAGAAGGCGGTGGTGATCGAGGTCGCGACGGGGAAGGCGACGTGGGTGGCGCGGGACACGGGCAACGGGCAACGGGAAACGGACGAGTCCGGCATCGCGTTTTCACCCAACGGGCGGCATGTCCTCGTCCGGATCTCGAGCAGGGATTTCAAGGACGCGTGGCTGGTCGTCATCGACCTGCCGTCCCTCGCGCGTCGGGAAATCGTGCACCTGCACGACGACGCCTGGCTCGGCGTGGACGGGTTTCTGGGCCCCGGCGCCTGGACCGGCTGGCTCGGGGACGGGGAGACGATCTACTACGCCAGTGAAGAGACGGGGTACGCGCACCTCTACGTCGTGCCCGCGGCCGGCGGCCCGCCGCGCGCCCTGACGAGCGGCGACTGGGAGGTTCAGGACGTGCGGTTATCCGCGGACAAGCGGACGTTCTACCTCGAGACCAATGAAGGGGACTGGGGGCAGGTCCACTCCTACGCGTTGCCCGTTGGCGGGGGCCGGAGGACTCAGTTGACGAGCGCCGAGGGACGGCAGGACGTCGTCGTGTCACCGGATGAGCGCACGCTCGCCGTGCTGCAGTCGACGGCCAATCATCCGCCGGAGCTGTACCTGCAGGGCAACCGCGCGGGCGGCGCGGCGCGGCGGATCACGGAGAGCACGACGGCCGAGTGGCGCGGCTTCGCGTGGATTCGCCCCGAGATCGTGACGATCCCCGCGAGCGACGGCGCCCAGGTTCCTGCCCGGCTCTACCGGCCCACCAGCGCTGCGAAACACGCAGCGGTGATCTTCGTGCACGGCGCCGGCTATCTCCAGAACGTCCACAAGTGGTGGTCGAGCTACTATCGCGAGTACATGTTCAACCAGCTGCTGGCGGCGCGCGGCTACACGGTGCTCGACCTGGACTATCGCGGCAGCGCGGGACACGGACGCGCCTGGCGCACGGCGATCTATCGCCACATGGGCGGCCGCGACCTGGACGACCAGGTGGACGCGGCGCGCTGGCT
>WNGD01003457.1_pt1 | contig 15977 bp, 15 predicted proteins | sample 5400671 | NCBI WGS metagenome assembly WNGD01 (sample SAMN13153369, study PRJNA577476) | soil metagenome | isolation source: 40 cm soil or saprolite under grassland replicate 2 | place: USA:California | collected 2016-06-15 | reverse complement strand
CGATCGTGAAGGTGACAGTCCCGGCAAAGGCGACCGTCTGGGTGTGCGGCGTCTTCGAGATCGAGATGGCCGGGTGGAGGACGGTCACGTCGGCCGAGTCCTCCGCCGAGACATTGTCGCCGACCGGCGGCGTGCCGGTCGCGACCGCGACGTTGGTGAAGCTGGCGGTGTTGTTGTCACGCGAGCAGGTGTAGGTGACCGTCGATCCCTCCGCTGGTGCGGGCGGCATCGAGGCGAGCCCGGGGATGTCGGTGCTGGTGCGCTCGCAGCCGGGCGCCTGGGCGTCGGTGACGACGACGTCGGTCAGGGTCGAGTCGCCGTCGTTGATCACCTGGATCGTCCAGGAGACGCCGTCGCCGGTGCGGATCGTCTGCTCGTCCGGCGTCTTGGAGATCGAGATGTGCGGATTGAGCACGACCACGTCGGCCGAGTCCTGCGCCGAGACGTCGTCGCCGACCGGTGGCGTCCCGGTCGCGACCGCGGTGTTGGTGAAGCTCTCGGTGACGTTGTCGAGCGAGCAGTCGTAGCTGACGACGGCGCCCGGAGCCATCGAGGCGAGACCGGCGACGTCGTTCTTGTCGGCCGCGCAGCCCGGCGCTAGGGCGTCCGTCACGTGCACGTCGGTCAGGATGGAATCGCCCGTATTCGTGACCGTGATCGTCCAGTTGGCCGTATCGCCGTTGCGGATCGTCTGCGAGTCCGGCGTCTTCGAGACCGAGATGCTCGGGTTGATGACGAGCACGTTCTCGTTCTCCTCGTTGCAGCCGTTGGTGGTCGGGTCGTTATTGCCATCGCCCGAGTAGTTGGCGATCCAGTGGTACGTGCCGGCCTTGTCGACGTGGATCGCCGGCGAGATGTAGACGTCGTTGCCGTCGACATCCGTGGTCACATCGCCGCCGACCTGCTTCGTGCAGTCGGCATCGCTGAACAGCTGGAAGGTGATCTTGCCGGTCGCGCCGGCCGTGGCCCCAGCCAGCGTCGCAGAGTCGCTCAGGTCGGTGCCGGTGGCGCCAAGCCGGACTGTGGGACCCGCGTCGGTGGTTACGGTCGGCGCGAGCGGCTTGACCTCCGGGTTCTCGTTGTCGTCGCCGCACTTGGTCGCCGCGTCCTTGTTGTTGGTGTCGCCGGAGACGTAGCTGGCGACCCAGTGGTAGGTCTGGGCGGCGTTGACCGTGATCGCCGGCGAGGTGTAGTCGACGCCGTTGGCGGCGGTGACCGTCTTGGTCACGTCGCTGCCGACCTGCTTGGTGCAGCCGGCGTCGCTGAACAGCTGGAAGGTGATCGTGCCGGTCGCGTTCGAGGTGCCGCCGGCCAGGTGGGCGACGTCACTGAGGTCGACCGTGCCGTCGGCCTTGAGCGTGTAGGGGCCGCCGGCGTTGGTGGTCAGGGTCGGCGCGAGCGGCTTGACCTCCGGGTTCTCGTGGAGGGCACCGCAGGCGCTCGCGGAGCTGCTGTTGTTGGTGTCGCCGTCGTAGCTGGCTGTCCAGTGGTAGGTGCCGGCCGCCGAGACGGTGATTCCCGGCGAGATGTAGTCCTTGCTGTTGGCGCCCGCCACTGTGGCGGTGACGTTGCTGCCGACCTGGTTCTGACAGCCGGCGTCGCTGAACAGCTTGAAGGTGATCGTGCCGGTCGCGTTGCTGGTGCCGCCCGAGAGCGTCGCCGTGTCGGTCAGGCTGACGGTGCCGTTGGCGCCGATCGTGAAGGGGCCGCCGGCGTCGGTGGTCAGCGTGGTCGTAGGCGGGACGACGTGGAAGCACTCGTTGGTCTGATCAGTCTCGTTGCCCGGCGAGTAGGGCGCAAAGGCGTCAGGCGTGTACTCCCCACGGAAGCAGTAGAAGCCAGGCGCGAGAGGCGTAAATGGGTCGGACTGAGCCGTCGACTGGCCTTGTCCGACGACGAGCAGTTTCGCGTTCCCAACCTGGTTTCCCCCAAACTGGCAGTCGGGGTTTGAGCTCGCCGAGAAGCAGACAAAGAACTTGATCGTGCCGGTGACGTCGCCGCCCGTGCCGGAGAGGGTGGCCGTATCAGTTACCGACTGTCCGAGAGTGATCTGGCTCGGGCTTGCCACCGTCGTGAAGCCGGGGGGGACCGGCAGGACCGCGGAGGCTTTCAACGACCGGTCCTGGTTGCCGATCTGCGTTGTATCCAGCGTGAGGATGCGCATGTGATAGGAGGCGCCGTTGATTGCGCCCGCGCTGTTGCCTGCTCCCCAATCGATCTGCGAGGCGATATGGCCACCCCACGCGAGCAGAACGGTCGAGTTGGTGGTCGTGAAGCTGATCGTGACGGAGCGCTGGCCGCTCGCGTCGAGGGTCCCATAGACGACGTTGGTGATAGTCCCGTTCCAGATCGAGATGCAGGCGTCCGGCCCCTGGATCTGGTGGGAATCCGGGTTCTCGAACACGATCGTCGTGTCGAGGGGAATCAGGAAGCAGTTGCCCGCCGTCAAGCCGGAGAGACCCGAGGTCGGGTCGGCGGTCGTCTCGGTCCGGTTGTAAGAGGTGAGGTAGTCGTAAGCGTGCTTGCCGCTCTGCAACGTGTCGTACTGGATCGTGAGCGTGTGCGAGGCAAGTGTGGTGTCGAGATTCGTCAGTGTCGCGCGGAAGGGAACCGAGTCGCCCTCGCGGTAATGCGAGTTTTCGGTTCCGAGGTCCCCGTTCGTCCACGCGCTGCCGGCGCACGCGACCGGAGCCGTGATGTCTTTTCCGTTCCGGCACTGGTCGATGTTCGCCGCGGGATTGGCCGCTCGCGCCAGCATCGGCGCCGCCATGGCGATTGCGAGCAAGAACAATGTTGCAGCAAGCACGCGGCCTGCCCGGCCGGCGAACGCGCGCGCGGCCGTTGTCTCACGAACTGACAGCTGCTGAATCAATTTTTCCCTCTCCCTTTGTCTGTAAGTCCCCACGACAATAAAGCGGACGCCCGTGGACTTTTCCTAAACCGAAGGGCTAGTCGGAGCAACCCGTTCGGTTCAAGCCTTGGAGCGGCCTCAGAGCGCCGTCAGCGCAAAACGCAGCGCCTATCGAGCGGCTTGCCGCCCACCTTGGCGGTACGCGCAGCCGCCACTGAGCGCGACGATTTGTAATTGGCCTCTACCTCCCGGCGGCCCCTCAGGCCGCGCTGAACGACTACCGTGCCGTCCCCTTACGGGAACGGCGAGGTCTTGCAAAGAATCGGAGGCGTAAAATCCGAGATCGTCAAGCATTGCGCCGACACCTGGTCGGCGGGTTCGGCAGGAAGAGGGGAGGGGCTTGCTCGTGGGCTGGCGCATAAGGCTCGTGTTCGTGCTTTTCACCGGCGCTCTCGCGACGGCGCCTCTCGTTACGGCTGGGGACGGCAAGGAGCAGATCAGGCTCAACCCGGCCGACCAGGCAGCCGCGCGGGTCGTCGTCATGCGTCGTGCGGACCTCGGCTCGAGTGGTTGGCAGGGCGGGCGGGTGAAGCCCGATCTCTCATCCGGCCCGACGTGCCCGAACTTCCACCCGAAGGCCTCCGACCTCGTCGTCACGGGCGCGGCCGAGAGCCTCTTTCATCGCAGCGTCTTTCAGCTCGGCAACATCGTCGTGATCCTCCAGACGCGACGGATGGTTCGCCTCGATTGGCAGCGCTCGGTACTGGCCCCCGGTGCGATCGGCTGTCTCCGTCAGACGATCGCCAAGGGCCTCGGTTCGAACGCGAAGCTGATCTCGTTCGCGAAGGTCGCGTTCCCGCACGTGTCTGCGTACAACGCGCGCTTTCGCGCGGTGGTCAGCGTCCAGGCGCTCGGCCAGGAGGCCCGCCTCGTCACCGACATCGTCTTCGTCCTGCGCGGCCGCACCGAGATCACGCTGAACGTCGCCGGACCCGCGTCTGCGAAGAGGGCGCTCTCGGCGGCCGAGACTCGGCTCGCCCGCGTCCTGGCTTCACGCGCGCGCGTGTAGGGGGATGGCCGTTTCCGGCCGTTAGCTGAACCTCGACTATAGGTTTACCCTTCTTGTGGGCCGGCTCGACGAGATTCGAAACCGTTCGGTATTGCTTTCATCCTCGTGACCGGCTTTCGCACCGCGGCCATCGCTTGCGCCTGTCTGCTCCTGGCCGCCTGCGGAGGCACGACTAAGCAGGCTTCGATCCGCCGCTCGGTCGCGATGCAGCTCGCGAGCCAGAGTGACGCGGTGGCGGCGGCGCTCCAGCGCGGCAACGGCTGCCTAGCGCGAACTCGGGCCGACGTCCTCCGTTCGCACGTGAAGGCCGCGATCGCCGCGGGTTCGATCCCGGCCCCGCTCGCCGCGGAAGCGCGCCGCGCTACGGCCCGACTCGTCTTGACGATCTCTTGCACGCCGCCGCCTCCTCCGCCGCCCGTGGCTGCCCCGGGGTGCGCCGGGATCGACGAGCACGCGCCGTTCGAAGCGGAGAAGCACGGGCGCGGCAAGCGCGAGAAGGGCAAAAGCGGTCATGCCCACAAGAAGGACGTCGAGCAGAACCGGCAGCGGAAAGGTTGCGAGTGAGCGCGCACCAGACGTCGGCCGGACGCTACCGCCACGTTCGAGTGCTGGCACAAGGCGGCATGGCCACCGTCGAGCTGGCTCACGACTTCGAGCTCGACCGGCCGGTGGCGCTCAAGCTGCTCGCCGAGAACCTGGCGGCGAACGACGAGTTCAAGCAGCGCTTCTTGCGCGAGGCCCGCCTGGCCGCGCGGCTGTCCCACCCGAACATCGTCGCCGTCTACGACGTCGGCGAGGAGGGCGGCCGGCCGTGCATCGTGATGGAGTACGTCGAGGGCGAGACGCTGAGCGATCTGCTGCGGCGCAGGGGCCGGCTCGAGCCGTCGGAGGCCGTGGCGCTGGCGCTGCAGGCGTGCTCCGGTCTCGAGACCGCACATCAAGGCGGGCTGGTCCACCGAGACATCAAGCCGCAGAACCTCCTGCTGACCCCCGAGGCGACGCTGAAAATTGCCGATTTCGGGATTGCCCGGTCGCTGGACGGGACGCAGCTGACCGAAGCGGGAACGGTGCTCGGCACCGCCGCCTACCTCGCTCCCGAGCAGGCGGCCGGCGAGCCGGTGACGGCGACTGCGGACGTCTACGCGCTCGGCGCCGTCCTCTACGAGCTGCTGACCGGCCGGCCGCCCTACGCCGCCGAGACGTTGGCCGAGCTCTTCGCCAAGCAGCGTCGCGGCGCGATTGCACCTGTTCGCGAGTTCGCGCCCGGCGTCTCCGCGTCACTCGAGGACGCGGTCATGCGCGCGCTCGCCCGCGACCCTGCTTACAGGCCCGACTCCGCCGCAGCCTTCGCGGCCGAGCTCGGTGATGCGACGACCGCCGTCACCGAAGTCGACCGGTCGGTGTCACCGACCAAGGCGATGCGCCGCGTGCGTTCGAGCTGGGGACGCTCTCCGGTGGCGGCGCGTCGCCCGCGCCGGGCTCTGCTCGCCGCGGCGGCGCTCACCGTTGCGGTGCTCGTGCTCGTCCTCGCGCTGTCGCTCGGCCGGTCGAAGGCCCCGTCAAAGCCGGCTGCGCCGGCCTCGGCGCCCCGGTCGCCGGGACAGCAGGCCCACGCATTCGCAACCTGGCTACGCGAGCACGCCTCGGGTGGGTAATCGCCCCGCATTTGAATAAGCTGCCAGTCGAATGAGGAGGAGAGAGATGGCAAAGCGCCGCGAACTCGTCGTCCAACAACTGCACGCGTTGGCCGACGACCTGGAGGAGCTCTGGAAAGCCGCCACGCGCAATCCGGCGGCGGAGCAGCGCAAGCAGCGCGGTTGGGTTCTTTTGACCGGAGCTCTCGGCGCGGCCGCGACGATGGCCAGCCGGAAGGCGCTGACGAAGCTCTGGCCGATCCTGACCGGCGAGCCGCCGCCCGGGCCGAAAGCTCCGAGCGCCTCGGCGGAGCCGCGCGAACGCGTCCGCTAGCTCGAGGCGCGCACGAGCTTTCGCTCGTGCTTCGTCCGGTACATGGCTTCGTCCGCCCTGCGGAGGAGGTCGTCCGGGGTCTCTTCCGCCGACTCTTTGACGGCGATCCCGAAGCTCGCCTCCACGCGCAGGATCGACGATCGCCCGCTTCGCTCGAGCCAGTCAACCAGTCGCGCCGTCACCTCTTCGGCGCCGGGAAACGATGTGCGGGGCAGTAGGATCGCGAACTCGTCGCCTCCGATCCGGAACGCTTGGTCGTGCGGCCGGAGCTCCGTACGCAGGAGCCGACCTATCCGGATGAGGCAGTCGTCGCCGCCGGCGTGACCGTGGCGGTCGTTCAGCTCCTTGAGGCCGTCGAGGTCGAGCACGACGAGCGCGAGAGGAGCGTGCGACTCGATGGCGTCCGCGACCCCGTCCTCGAGCTCGCGCATGAATGCGCGCCGGTTGGGCAGCTGCGTCAGCGGATCGTGGTTCGCGAGATAGCGCATCTGCTCGAACTGCGCTGCGAGCGTCAACGCGCTCGCGGCCTGGTTCGCGAAGATCCGCAACGCTTGCAGCCGTTCCTCGCTGGGCAGCAGCCGGTCCTCGGGCTCGTCTACCCAGATGACGCCGATGACTTCCTTCAGCGGTCCACGCAGCGGGATCACCAGCCAGTGATGGTTCCACGCATGCGGGCCGCGGCCGTTCAGCTCCGACTCGTAGATGACCTGAGTCGCCGCGAGGCGCTCGCGGGCGACCTCGTTCGGGACCAGGAAGCAGCCGGCGAGCTCGTACTCGGGATCGAACAGCCCCCCGATCTCGGTGAGGGAGAGGTTTTGCTCGAGCAGCCGGTCTGTGCCGGCCCATCCGGCGGCTGCGCGGGTCACGAGCGTCACTCCGTCGTCCGCGAGCAGGTCGGCACACACCTTCTGGTAGCCGAGCGCGTTCGCGATCCCGTTGCAGACCGATTGCAAGATCGCGTCGGTGGACAGCGTCCGGGTCATCCCTGAGGAAACGTGCATCAACTCCTCCAGAGCCCCTCGATGTCGTTCACGGACGATTGCCGCCTGTGCGGCCGCGAGGGCCTGGGCGGCGTAGTGGGCGAAGCCGACCAGTAGTCCGAGCTCCTCGTCGCTCGGCCGCAGGCCGGAAGCGGGGTCGCCGATCGAGAGGATCCCGAGCAGCTCGTCACCCGGCCCGTACAGCGGCACGAAGACCTCGTCGTCCGGGTTCCAGGCCTCGGGGTGGTCTCCGATCTCGCGGTCGGGGACGTAGCGGTCGCCGACGTGATTCTCCCAGTCGAACTCGCCGTGCTTGATGAAATACGCACCGCCGCGGAGGACGCGCTCGTCGAGCAAGGGCGTCCAGGCCTCCCAGCCGTACGTGCTCCCGGCGAGTGCCCGCTGGACGTCCTTGTCGCCGTGCACGGTCGCTACGCAGAAGTCGTCCCACTCGCGACGGTAGAGGTTGAGAACGACGGTGCCGAAGCCGAGCACCTCGGAGACCGTTCGAGCAATCAGCGAGAGGACCGTGGGGAGGTCGCTCTCGGCCCGGACGAGCTCTGTGACACCCACGAGCGCGCCGACGCCCGAGAGCTCGCCCGCGTCCCGCGAGAGCTTCAGCTTTCGCGTCAAACGCGAGTGGAGCCGCCCTCCGCGAGCCGAATCAATGACCTTCTTGCCGCCGATCGAACTGTCCTCCTCGCCGTGCCGCCTACCGCCGCAATCCCACCATCCTCGATTTCGGCGCCGCTCGAATCGCCCCGCTGGGGGATCTCACGCCGGCTGCGATTCGGGTCGAGCTCCGGCCCCGACTCGCTCCGGCGTTCGTATGGGCTCGCGTTCGCCGGTGCCGGAACGCTCGAGGACACGGAAGAACGCGTCCACGACCGCCGGTGCGAACTGGGTCCCTCGGTGCCTCCGAAGCTCGGCCTCGGCTTCGTGCCGATCGAGCGCGCGGTGGTACGGGCGGTCCGTCGTCATCGCATCCCAGGCGTCGGCAAGGCCGACGATCGCGGCACCGAGGGGAATCGAGTGGGCGCTTAGCCCGTCGGGGTACCCGTGCCCGTCCCAGCGCTCGTGATGGTGGTGGATCAGGGGCACCGCGTCGCGCAGGCGGCCGAACTTGGCGACGATCCTGGCGCCGTCGGCCGGGTGCCGCTTCATCAGCGCGTACTCCAGCTCACTCAGCTTCGCCGGCTTCGTCAGGATCGCGTCCGGCACCCCGAGCTTGCCGATGTCGTGGAAGAGGCCGGCGTGCCCGATCGCGTCGAGTTCCTTGCCTTCGACCCCGAGCTCGCGCGCGATCGAGACCGCGATCTCCTGGACGCGCTGCGAATGACCAGCCGTGTAGGGGTCGCGGGCGTCGACGGTCGCGTTCAGCGTCTCGACCGCTTCGAGCGCATCCTGTTCGAGCACCGCGTAGGCCTCGCTCAGCTCCGCCGTCCGGCTGGCAAGCGAGGCGGCCTGGCGGCGAAGTGTCCGCGAGGCGGTCCGGACGAGCACGGCGAGAGCGAGATAGAGCACGAGGAAGACCAGCGTCACCGCAGCCCAGATCGCATGCTTGTTCGCGGCGATCAGGTGCTCGCTTCGCTTCGGGTCTGCGTAGATCTCGTAGGCGCCGATCGCCCGCCCGTTCGTCGCATCTTCGATCGGGGCGTAAACCTCGAGCAGCCGGCCGAAGCCCAGGCTCCGCTCGACTTCGTTCTCTTCCAGGTCCGGGACCTCGAACTCGGCGACGGCCTCGTTCTTGTGCAAAGCGATTCCCAGGTTCCCATCGAGGTCGAAGCGATGGCCGATTCGGCGTCGGGCGCGGTTCGTCCACGCGAGCACGCCGTTCGAGCGCCAGACCTTCACCGTTACGATCTCCGGCCGCCGGCGAAGCTCGTCGACGAGCCGCCGCGAGAGCTGGGGATGAACGACGACGGAATCGTGCTGCACCAGCTGCGGGCGCAGGACGCCGTCGACATACTGCGTCAGGCTCGAGCGGGCGTCGTCAAGCACCTGACCCTTCAGGCGTGAGCTGAGGACGCTCGAGAGAGTGACGGCGCCGGCGAGCAGGATCGCGGCGCTGGCAACCAGGAACACGCGCAGCAATGTCAGCGAGCGCTGGAGCGCCCAGGTGCGCGGGGTGATCGAGGCCGCAACCACGCTGACGCAAAGCATCGGGCGATACGAGCGTCTCAGCGTCGCCCTAACGGGTGATCAGCGCATTTGTAGTCTTCCGCCGATGTCGGCGCTGAACGCGATTCGCCAGGCTGGGCTCTATGGACGCACGGTTGCCCGCGTCGCGCCGCGCGGATTTCGCGAGCGTGGCGGCGACCCCGCTCTGGCGACGGAGCGGATCGTCTTCGTCGTCGGCTCCCCGCGCTCGGGGACGACGTTCCTGGCAGGGGCGGTCGGCTCGCAGCCGGGCTTCGTCGATCTCGGCGAGGTGAGACCGGTGAAGGCGAGCATCGAGCGCTGGACCTCGCTGCCGGAGGCCGGGGCGGCGGCCGAGCTGCGCTCGACGTTAGAACGGGTCCGGCGGCTGAGCTTCGTCCGCGATCTGAGACCGGTCGAGCAGACGCCGGAGCTCAGCTTCGTGGTCGGCGCCGCGGTTCGGGCCTATCCGCAGGCGACGGTGCTGCACATCATCCGGGACGGACGCGACGTCGTCTGCTCACTGCTCGAGCAGGGGTGGCTTCGCGAGCGGGAGGGCCGCGACGACGTTGGTCAGCCGTACGGCTCATACCACCGCTCCTGGGTCGAGCCGGAGCGCCGCAACGAGTTCACACACGCGCGCGAGGCGACCCGGGCGGCCTGGGCCTGGCGCCGGTACCTGACCGCGGCCCGCGAGGCGCCCGAGCACACGCTCGAGCTCCGCTACGAGGAGATCGCAGCCGATCCGGCGGCCGTTGCCGAGCGGATTGCGCGGGTGCTGGATGCGGACCCGGCGCCACTCGCAGAGGCGCTCGCCGCCGTCCACAGCCGCTCGATCGGCCGCTGGCGCCGGGATCTGACCGCCGAGCAGGTCGAGGACGTCGAGCGCGAGGCGGGCCCGCTCTTGCGCGAACTGGGTTACGCCTGAGGGCTCGAAGGCTCCCCGCAGAGCTGATTCCCCGCATCCCGCGCCCGGCGCGGGCGGTGCTTCGGAATGCGGTCTGGACGTACGGACGCGCGACCTCGTTCGCGCGGCCGCTCCCCGACTTCCTGATCCTTGGTGCGCAGAAGGCCGGCACGACCGCGCTGTACGCCTTTTTGCGCTGGCATCCACGAATCACCGGGCCGGCCTGGAAGGAGGTCAGCTACTTCGACCGGCATTACCGTCGCGGCCTTCGTTGGTACCGCGGCCACTTCCCGGTCCGGGCCGCCGGCCGGATCCTCGGCGAGGCGAGTCCCGGCTACCTGTTCCATCCGCTCGCGCCGGAACGTGTGCGTGCGACGGTTCCGGACGCGAAGCTGATCGTGCTGCTGCGGGACCCCATCGACCGGGCACTCTCGCACTACCACCACGAGGTCGCCCTCGGGCGCGAGCCCCTGACCTTCGAAGAGGCGATCGAAGCGGAGCCGGAGCGGACGCGCGGGGAGGAGGAGCGGCTTCTCCGCGACCCGGGCCACTTCAGCCACGCGTGGTGGGACTACGCCTATCTCGCCCGCGGCCGCTACGCGGAGCAGCTCGAGCGGTGGCTCGCGGTCTTCCCGCGCGAGCAGCTGCTCGTTGTCGCAAGCGACGAGCTCGCGGCCGAGCCCGGGCAGGTCTATGCACGCGTGCTCGTGTTCCTTGGCGCGCCGCCGCACGAGCTCGATTCGTACCCGCGCGTCTACGAGCAGCACTACGGCGGGATGGGAGCCGACACTCGGGGCCGGCTCGCGGAGTACTTCGCCGAGCCGAACCGCCGCCTCTACGAGCTCCTCGGCCGCGATTTCGGTTGGCGGGTTCCCGAGGGCTAGTAGTCCCGGATCGTCGCGGCCGTGCCGATCGCGATCAGCGGGGAGGCCGCCGGGTCGAGCCAGCGCAGGACGCCGACGAGCTGCGGCCTCGTCAGGCTGACGCAGCCGAGCGTGGGCCGGCCGCTCGCGCTCACGTGCAGGAAGATGCCCGAGCCCCGCCCCGGCGCGATCGGGTGGATGTTGTAGTCGATCACGGCCAGGTGCCGGTACGAGATCGGCGAGCGGGACATGTCCTCGCTGGTGATGCGAAACGGCGGCTTGCTGCCGCAGCGGACGTGGTGGAAGCGGTTGTAGAACGGCGAGCGGGGATCCTCGACCCACCAGTCGCCGCAGACGATGCGGCGGTAGCGATAGCGAACACCCGGGTTCGGCCCGACGCCGTACATCACCGGCTGGATCCCGAAGGCGCCCGCGGGCGTGGTCTTGTCTCCTTCGTGCTTGTTTTCCGAGACGCCTTTTCGCCCGAGGTGCGCCGTCCAGGGACCGTCGACGGCGAGCCAGCAGTCGCCCGACTTCCGCCAGAGGCGCAGCGAGCCAAGGGTCGAGCGTCGAGTCGCCGCGACGACGGTGAGCAGCTGCGTCGCCGTCCCGGTGGAAGCGAGCTGGCTCGCCAGGTTGGCCGGGCACGCGACCGCGCGCGCCTCGCCGCGGCCGCTCACCGCCGCGACGCAGAGGAATAGGCAGGCCGTTAGCACGATTCCGGGGCGCATCTCGCGTGCAGAGTACGCTCGGCGCCATGAAAGCGCTGCTGTTCGCGATCTTTGCGGGCGTGTCGCTGCACGCGCCGCCATTCACCCACAGCATCTCGCGCGTGAAGGCGTCGCAGCTCCCGTATTCGTGGCATCCCGGCTGCCCGGTCGCGCCCGCGCGGCTGAGACGAGTGCGGCTCGCCTACTGGGGCTTCGACCACCGCCCGCACACGGGTGCACTGGTCGCTAACGAGAACGCTGTCTCCGATCTCGTGCACGTGTTCAACAGGCTCTACGCGGCCCGCTTTCCGATCCGCAGGCTGCGGCCCATCGACGCCTACGGCGGCAAGGACGAGCGCTCGCTCGCCGCCGACAACACGGCCGCCTTCAACTGCCGCTACGCAGTGGGTCCGGGTCCGCGCCGCTGGTCGTTGCATGCCTACGGTGAGGCGATCGACGTCAACCCGGTCGAGAACCCATACCTCGAAGCCGGCCGCATCCACCCGCGCGCCGGGCAGAGGTATCTCGACCGCTTGAACGTTCGCCCGGGCATGGCGGTCCGCGGCGGGTTGCTCGTCCGTGCCTTTGCCGCCGTGGGCTGGCGCTGGGGCGGACGGTGGACCGGCACTCCGGACTACCAGCACTTCTCTGCGATGGGCGGTTGATTCTTAGCCGGTTTTAACGAAGATGGGCGAGACTCGACGTACACTCGCCGCAAATCGTGAAGAGACTCGTTCCCCTGCTCATCTGCGTCGCCGCGCTGCCGGCGGGATCCGCCGTAGCAGCCCCATCCGAGCTGCGGCTCGGAATCCAGCAGGCGTTGCTGGCACGAGGCGGCACGGAGACAAGCACCAACTGGGCCGGCTATGCGGTCACGCACAGCAAGCCGTTCGCCAGCGTGACAGGCAAATGGGTCCAGCCGGCCGCGGCGTGCGCGGATCTGTCCGCGACCTACTCGGCCTTCTGGGTCGGTCTCGGCGGCTTCTCGAAGCGCTCGTTTGCGGTCGAGCAGACCGGCACGCTCGCGAATTGCTCCGGCGGCTCGCCGTACTACACGGCCTGGTACGAGCTCTACCCGAAGCCTCCCGTCCTGGTGCGGATCGGCGTCCACCCCGGAGACACGTTCTCGGCCACGGTCTCCGTGAGCAAGCAGACGAAGACCGTCGTGATCCGGCTCAAGAACGTCACGACCGGAAAGCTCTTCACGAAGAAGCTCCGCATGGCGCGACCCGACCTGGGGTCGGCGGAGTGGGTCGCGGAGGCGCCGAGCGGCTGCGACTACAGCGGTAGCTGCTCGACGCTTCCGCTGACGAACTTCGGCACCGTCGCGTTCTCGCACGCGACCGCGACCGTCAAAGGACACAAGGGCCGCATCTCCGACCCGGTCTGGTCGGCGACGACGATCGAGCTGCACGGCGACACGAACGACCCCTCGAACCCCTCGCAGGCGGGCGCGAACGCGATCCCCGGCGCACTGGGTGGCGACGGCGGCTCGTTCGCCGTCACCTGGCAGCCATTGGCGTCGCCCGGCGGTTAGTGCGCTAGCCGATGTGCTTCGGGCCGGACTCCCTGCCGCCGGTCCCGCGGATCGCCGGCGCGGCGGTCTCGCACGACGACCTCGAGCTCGACGCCGCCGATGGCAACCGCTTCGCCGCTTTCGAGGCGACCCCCGACGAGCCGAACGGGATCGGCGTGGTCGTGCTTCCTGACGTCCGCGGCCTCTATCGGTTCTACGAGGAGCTCGCGCTTCGCTTCGCCGAGCGCGGCTACCACGCGCTGGCGATCGACTACTTCGGACGGACGGCCGGCGTCGGGAAGCGTGACGACGACTTCGAGTACATGGAGCACGTCGAGAAGACCACTCCCGAGGGAATCCAGACGGACATCCGCGCAGCCGTCAAGCGGCTTCGCCCGAGCACACGCGCGATCTTCACCGTCGGCTTCTGCTTCGGCGGCCGCAACTCTTGGCTCGCGGCCGCGTCGGGGCAGGGCCTCGCCGGTGCAGTCGGCTTCTACGGGATGCCCGCGGAACGGAACGGCGTCCCGGGGCCGACTCAGCGCGCAGCCGAGCTGGAGGCGCCGATTCTCGCGCTCCAGGCCGGCGCCGACCAGCACATCACGGCCGATCTGAACGAGGCGTTCGAACGGGCGCTGGCCGAGGCCGGCGTCGAGCACGAGCTCGTCACCTACGAGGGCGCGCCGCACAGCTTCTTCGACCGCCGCTACGAGGAGTTCGCCGAAGCATCCGAGGACGCCTGGCGGCGGGTGCTCGAGTTTTTAGAGCGGCATGCCGCGTAGTGCCGAGCTCGGCTCAGAGACGCGCCACACCGACTTTGCCACTCGGGATTAGACGGACACCTGGGCAAAGCCCGACCGTCCTCTGGGTCGGCGTCGCAAGCGAGCGCCTTAGGCCGGCGGCTGCGCGACGTTCCCGTCCGACTCGCGGTAGCGGTAGACGATCCGACCGCGGGTCAGGTCGTACGGCGACAGCTCGAGCTTGATCCGGTCGCCGATCAAGATCTTGATTCGGTAACGGCGCATCTTTCCGGCCGTGTAGCCGAGCGCCTCGTGGCCGTTGTCGAGCGCGATGCGGTACATGCCGCTCTTGTACGACTCGAGGACCTCGCCGTCCACTTCGATCTTCTGCTCCTTTTCGGAGATAGCGCACCTCCTTCCTGAGATGAGTGCGCGCGGGCGAGAGACTCACCCGCGCGCGAAATTCCGGTTAACCGACGATGCTGACGTTGCGGGCCTGCGGGCCTTTCGGGCCCTCTTCGACCTCGTACTCGACCTTCGCGCCTTCGGTGAGGCTCTTGAAGCCCTCGCCGGCGATCGCGCTGAAGTGAACGAAGACGTCGTCGCCGCCGTCGGCTTGCGAGATGAAGCCGTAGCCCTTCGAGTCGTTGAACCACTTCACGGTTCCGGTTGCCATGTATTCCACCTCCCTGCTCCTTCACGAACGATGCAGCGGAGGCGTGATCGCACTACCGGTACTCGCTCTTGATGATCTGTGGCGCGAGAACCGTAGCAGCATCCTGCTCTTGAGACGGCCTGCGGCGCGTTTCGCCTACGCGGTGACGGTGACGCTCGCCTGCTCGGCCGCGGCCTTGACCCCCTCGCCGAAGGTCGGGAACACGTGGTGCGCGTTCGCGAGCTCCTCGACGGTGACGCCGAGGCGCAGCGCGATCGAGAGTCCCTGGACGATGTCGCCGGCGCCGCGAGAGACGACGTGCAGCCCGAGCACCCTTCGAGTGGGGCGGTCGAAGACGATCTTGTAGAGCCCGTGCTTCGCGTCGATGTACGACGCCCTGCGGACGTACTTCAGCGGGTGGACGACGGTCTCGGACTCGAAGCCCTGCTCCTCGGCCTCCATCGCGGTCAGCCCGACGCCGGCGAGCTCGGGGTCGGTGAAGATCGCCGTCGGCAGCACCGTGTAGTCGGCCGCCGGGCCTTCGCCCGGGCGGTACATGTCTTCGACCGCGATTCGCGCCTGGTACTGCGCGACGGGCGTGAACTGAGCCTGGCCGTTGACGTCGCCCGCGGCCCAGATCCCCGGGACGTTCGTGCGCATGCGCTCGTCGACCACGATCCCGAGCTTGTAGGTCTCGACGCCGGCGGCCGCGAGGTTCAGCTCCTCGATGTTCGGCCGGCGGCCCGACGCGAGCAGCAGGCGGTCGAACTCGACCTCCTGCTCCATGCCGCCTTCCCGCGGCACGATCGTGGCGACGTGGCGGCCGTCGCGGCCGGCGACCTTCCGGACGAAGCTGCCGAGGATGATTTGGATCCCTTCGTCCTCGAGCGCCTCTCTGAGCTCCATGGCCGCGTGGTGGTCGCTCTGCGGCGCGATCTCGTCGAGCGCGTCGACGAGCGTCACCTGCGAGCCGAAGCGTGCGAACGCTTGGCCGAACTCGAGCCCCACCGCGCCGGCGCCGACGATCAGGAGCGACTCGGGCAGCTCCTCCAGGTCGAGCGCAGTGACGTGGTCGAGCCAGTCGATCTCCTCGATCCCCTCGACCGGCGGCACGGCGGTGCGCGACCCGGTCGCGATCAGGATCTTGCCCGCGGTTAGCGCCGCGTCGCCGACTCGCACGGTCTGCGGGTCGACGAAGCTCGCTGTGCCGGCGTACGTGTCGAAACCGGCTGCCTCGAGGTCCTCGATCCACTTCGGCTGCGGCTTCTTCAGCGTCTCCTTGCGGGCCCTCACCTTCGCGAGATTCGTCGTCGCCGGGCCGACTTCGATGCCGAGCTTGTTCGCCAGCGTGTTGATGTCGTGGGCCAGGTCGGCGGCGACGAGGTAGGCCTTCGTCGGCGTGCAGGCGACGTTGGGGCAGCTACCGCCCCAGCGCTCGCGCTCGATCAGGGCGACCTTTGCTCCGTGTTCCTTGGCGGCCTTGTTGGCCCCGTCGCGCGCGGCCGAGCCGGCGCCGATCACGATCAGGCCGTAGTGCTCACTGCTCATGGCTTCCTCCTCGCTCTCTCGTGGCACAGTC
>WNGD01003456.1_pt1 | contig 15977 bp, 10 predicted proteins | sample 5400671 | NCBI WGS metagenome assembly WNGD01 (sample SAMN13153369, study PRJNA577476) | soil metagenome | isolation source: 40 cm soil or saprolite under grassland replicate 2 | place: USA:California | collected 2016-06-15 | reverse complement strand
ATCTGCAGCTCTTGCTCCTGCGCCAGAACCACCGCCAGGCGCGAACGGCACACCACATCCAGCGCCTCGGCGCGGGGTAGCGGGCCCAGCAGCTCTACGTACGGCTCCATCCCTGCTGCGGCAACTGCGTCGCTGAACGCCCGAGCATGGCGAAGCTCGGCCAGACCGGCAATTCGTAGCTTGGAGCCGGCGTGGGCCGCTTCCGGGTGACGTTCAAGGAATGTCCGCAGCGCCCGCACCACGGGCCCGAGATCGCGGCTTCCGTACAGCGTGCCAGCGTACGCGAGGCCCAACCCCGGATAGCGCGAGCGCGCGAGTGGCGGCAGGCATTCCGGATCGACGCCATTGGGAACCCACGCGACGGGCACGGCCGGGTACCTCGGCGCGAGCGCCTGGGCGAGCTGGTGCGTGTTCACAATGACCCCGTGCGCCGTTCCGAAACTGACGCGTTCCAACGGCCGGGAGAGCGCCCGAAGGATCTTGGACCCGACTCTCGGGTCCGAGTCCCAGGCCTTCGTATGCGGTCCCGCCCAGGGATCGCGCAGGTCGATCAACCACCGTGCCGCGCTTCCGATGGTAGCCATTCCCGCTACGAGATGGGCAGAGTGCGGCGGGCCGCTACTCACGATCACGTGAGGCCGGAATCGCCGGATCACCGCGCGCGCGCGCCACGCAGCCCGCAACACCCAGCCGCGGCTCTCGTCGGGAAAAGCCAACAACGCCGCCACCTCCCGACGCAGCTGGCTGAGCAGACCCGAGAGCTCCGCCCCGGGCACAACAGGCGATCCATTCGCAAACGACCCGGGCGACCGCCCAACGGCTAGCCGACGGAGCAGCCGGCAACCGTCGAGGAACGTCCAGAGGCGGGGACACCACTCCACATATGCGCCACCCGACGTGCCATTCCCGCCAGGTGGCGCGGCGGTGATCACGGAGACCTCCCAGCCCAGGCGGGCGAGGTATTTCGTGATGCCCGCCCAGCGCAGGCCCCCGACGGAGCCGTCGGGGCCGAAATAATAGGTGACCACCAGCAGCCGGCGGACGTCGCTCACCCGCGCCCCTCGGATCCGCGGCGTGCCCCGATGATGAGCTCGCGGAATGCCTTGAGCCGCTCCCGGTGCAGTACCACACAGGCGAGCCCATAACTGATCGCTCCCGCTCCGACTTGCGCAGCCAACCGCAGGCCCGGCGTCCGCTCGCTGCCGCTGAATGCCCCGACTGCGCGCACGGCTACTGCCATCAGGGCCGTCCCGCTCAGCGCAGGCCACAACGCCACGAAATATGCCCTGAGGGACAGCTCGTTCTTGGAGAACACTCGCCAGTACAGCGGCAAGGCGAGGAGGGGATCCACCAGCACCCAAGCCATCGCGAGGCCGACCGTCCCCCAGCGCTGCCCGCCGAAGTAGAAGCTGGTGGGCATGACGACGGCAGCGGCGACCATTCGCCACATCTCGAACTTCGCATCTCTCGTGACCTGGAGCACCTGAGGCAAGAGCGGCGTGATCGAGCGGAACGCCGCGTAGGCCGCGAGCAGCTGCAGCGGTGCGATAGCGGGCTCCCACTTGGAGCCGAGCACCACCAGAACGAAGTCCCGGGCCACCAGTGCCAGCCCGAAGCTGATGGGGAACGTGATCAGCGCGATGCCTTCCGTAATCCCGAGGAGGTACCGCCGGATCGCGGCGCGGTCCGTCTGCACGGCGGAGAAGAAGGCGGGCGTCACCTGCCCGACCAGCGTCGTGATTTTGTCCACCGGAACGCTGGCCAGGGTCCAGCCGAGGTTGTAGAAGCCGAGGGCAGCCTTCCCCAGAATCCGCCCGGCCATCAGGAAGTCTGCGTTCGCCGAGGCGTACCAGCAAAGGCGGGCGATGAGGACGTTGGAACTCAGCGCTATCGCGTGCATCAGGGATTTCGGCCGCGGCCACGCGAACGGCTGGTGCTTCAGGCCGAGGACCGCTCCCGTCGACATCAACGCACCCAGCACCGCGCCCCACACGAGCGTCCAGTACCGAAACCCTGCCACGGCGAGCCCGATCATGCTGGTGGCAAGTACCAGCGCCTGGCTCAGGTCAATGAGCGCGAGCGCCTTGAAGCGCAGGTCCCGCTGCAACAACGCAAGCGGTATGGTCTTGAACGAAGTGATGACAAAGGTTGCGCTCATGGCCACCACGACGAGCGGCAGTTGTGGAGCGTGAAAGAACCGTCCCAACGGAATCGCCACGACGCAGGATGCGAGCAGGCTGGCCAGCCCAAGGAGCACCGCCAAGCTGTTGAGTTGGTTGATCTGCTCGTCGCTGAGCTCGCGGACCGCCAGCACCGCTGTACCCAGGCCAAATTCGGAGAGCAGCGTGATCAGCCCGAGGTAGATGGCGGCCATCCCCACGAGGCCGTAGTCTTCGGGGGTGAGCAAACGGGCGGCGATCAGCCACGATCCCCAGCTGAGCGCCTGGCTGGCCCACTTGGCCGTCGCCGTCCAGGCGACGCCGCGCAGGAGCGAGCGGTCCAGCGCCCGACGCTCGGCGTGTGGCTGTGACTCTGCGGCTTCGGAAAGCGCCGTTTCGTGACGCACGGCCTACGCGCGTAGCAAGAGCGAGTCCAGTCGGAGCCGGCGCCTAGGTCGTGGCAGGACAAGCGGGTGGGCGAGGCCCCGAGCGCGCCCATGTTGCGGTCGCGCAACACGAACGGCGGGGCGACCTGCAGAAGCTAGCTGACGCATACGTCCTCGTCCTCGTGGGGCGGCTTCCGGAGGTGCTTTTCAATGCGCCGATCACGTAAATCGGCGGGAAGATGTGTACCTTCGTCGCGCAGTAGCCTTGATGTCGCAACCATGCAACGCTCAAAGCGATGCCCCTGGCCATTGTGAAGGTCGGCTGATTTCCGAAAATCCGTCGCGTAACCCCGCGCCGGTACGCGGCTTCGAGGAGGTTGCGCAGCTGCGCTTCACTCCCCGGGCCGGTGGCCCTGGCGCATTGCACCACCGCCGTGACCGTTGCTTGCGCTTTCCCGACCGCGACGTGAGCTCGACGGCGTGCCAGTCGTAGACGCTCCCGACGATGGATCCTGCCTCGCCTTCGATCCGGAAGCCGTTTCGCAGCTTGCCCAACCAGCTGAGGTGCACCTCTCCGCGCGCCCCCCCGTCCGTGAACGAGACCTTCGCGACGGCTTCACTACCGCCGAACGAGTCGTCCACGTAGGCGGTAACGTGAGGTCTGTGGCCCAGCCACCAGCAGACCAGATCGAGCACGTGCGCCCCCGCTTCGAGCAAGACGCCCTTCCCAGTCCCGCGGAGGCCAAATGCGAAACCAGACGCGCTGAGCCAACCGTACTTCGCGCCGTCATAGTAGCCGAGGAATCGAACGGCGCCGATCGCGCCCTCGCTCAGCAACTCATGGACTTTTCTCGAGGGAGGAAACAGGCGCCGGGTGTTGTTGACGGCGAGCGTGACATGTGAACTGCTCGGCAACCGCAACGAGCTCAGCCACCTCCGCTGCGGACTCCGCCAGTGGCTCTCGCACAGGACGTGCACGCCGGCGCGAAGGCAATCGAGGGCAGCGCGAAAGTGAAGGTGATGAGGCAGGGCGATCACCACCCCGTCAACCCCGCCGAGGACATCCCGGTAATCCGCGGCGACCGAGGCAACCCCGAACGCATGCGCGAACTCCCGCGCCCGGTCTAAGTCTTAGTCGACGAGTACGAGCCGTTCCCGCACCCGGGGTGTTTCGCGAGTGCCGGGACGTGCTGCATTCTGGCGATGGCGCCGCACCCGACCACCACCGCTACTGTCGGCGGCGCGGCGCGATCCACTCCCCCGTCGCCTGCGTTCCCGCCCGTCGTCACGAGGCCGCTGCCCCCTGTCGAGTCAACATCAATTTGAAAACCGCCTTCCAAGGAGAGATTCTCTGAGGCGACCGCTCGGCGGGGCCTCAAGATTCGTGCGGCCCGCGGCCGCAGCGTTGCGGCAGACAACACCGGGGCGGCGCTGATGAATCTACCTCAGGGCCCAGCGAGGGTTGAGCCCGATGGCATAGGCGCGAAAGGCCGCGTCGCTGATGTTCGCCGGGATGCTAACTCTGCGGAGCGCCCAGGGGTCGGCTCCCGCGCGGTTCAGACCGGGATCGACCGTCACGGCGGCCCGATAACCGGCGGCGCGGACGGCCGCCTTCACGCGCTCGTCCCACATCCCGTATGGGTACGAGAAGAAGTCAGCCGTAACCCCGGTCTCGCGCTCAATGACTCGTCGGCTCATGATAACTTCCCGCTGCAGTTCGGCATCTGTCAGCCGCGGCAGCCGACTATGCGTGGTTGAATGCACGCCGATGTCCACGCCCTGGCGTGCCGCGGCAGCGATCGCCTGCCAGTCAGCTGGCTGGAAACACTGAGACACCGGCGGGCAGCCTCGCAGCCGAGTCGCACACGGGATCGCGTGCTCGTCATCCCAGCGTTCCTTCGGCATGTCGTGTAGCCTGGTCGGTGCTATCGACGGTGGCAGGTCAGGATGGTCCCACCAAAGGTGAGGATGGTCCCACCAAAACGAGTCCCAGTGGCCGGGCGCCTCAGCGATCACGAATACCGTCGCCGGTATGCCGAGGCGGGCCAGGAGCGGCACGGCGTGTTGGAGGGTGCCGACGTACCCATCATCGAAGGTGACGGCGGCCACGTTCAGGAGCTGCTCTCCTCGCTCGACGCGTTCCACGAGTTCGCGCAGACGCACCATTTCGCAGTGCCGCGCCAGCCAGCGCACCTGGGACTCGAAGCGCGCGAGTGGCATATGGAGATCGGGTGTGGCGCTCTCGCCGGCCGCGCCGTCCGGCACGACGTTGTGATAGCACAGAATCGTCCCGGCGCGCCGCGACAGACGCGCGGCGCGGGGGATTCCGACGGCGTCCAGGCCGACGTAGAACAGGGAGCTGAGCATCCGAAGGGCTTCCACGTTCCCAAGCAGAGCGCAACGTTCATACCAGCCAAGCACCGCTTCACCGTCGCACGCGCCGCGCCCACTGTTGCACCAAATTGCGGCGCCCGTGCCCCAGGTGATGGGGTCGAAGCACCGGTGGCCTGACTATCCCACCACCTGTACCTCGCGCGGTATCTCGATACCGGCCCAGTTCTTGCGCAACATTCCCACACCGATGCGATTCGACGTGCTGGTGCTGAACGCAGCACTGCGCCAGTCCTTGGTGGCGGTGCGATCCCTGGGGCGGCGGGAGCTCCAAGTCGCCGCCGCGGGGACGCAGCGCAACACGCCAGCGCTTTCGTCCCGCTGGTGTCGGCAGGGTTTCGTGTTCCCACCTGAGGAAGCGCTGGGCGCCTACCTTGCGACCCTTGACGCGTGGCTGGAGCGCGCTGGTGCGCAGGTGCTCATTGCCTCGAATGACGCCACGATCGCCTTGCTGCGTCTGCATCGCGCGCGGCTCGAGCCACGCGTCTGCCTGGCGCTTGCGGACGAACGGGCGCTGGCGATCGCGGTCAACAAAGAGCGCACGCTCGCGGTGGCGACGCGCCTCGGCCTGCATGTCCCGCGCGAGATGGTCGTTCGCGAGGTCGGGGACGTGCCAGCGGCGCTGAAAGAAATCGGGCTCCCCGCCGTGATCAAACCGTGCGAGTCCTGGCTGTGGAACGGACGGGAGGGCGCACGGCTCGGTGCCGAACTCGTTGTCACTCCCGCCGAGGCCCGTCGCGCCGTCGCGGCGGTGACGCGCTTCGGGGAGGCGGCCCTGTTCCAGCAACTGCTGACGGGAAGACGTGAGGCGGTGAGCTTCCTGCACGCCGATGGCGAGGTGTACGCCCGCTTTGCACAATGGGCAAAGCGAACCAGCATGCCATTGGGCGGGGACTCGGTGCTGCGCCAGAGCATCGCCATTCCGCTCGACATAGGGGCTCAGGCCGAAGCGCTCGTGCGCGAAATCAACCTCGAGGGCTACTCCGAAGTCGAGTTTCGCCGCGACGCGGCCGGCGTCCCGTACTTGATGGAGATCAACCCACGACTCTCCGCATCAGTCGAGGTCGCGGTGCGAGCCGGCGTCGACTTCCCACATCTCCTGTATCAGTGGGCGAGCGGCGGGCCCATTGAGCGGGTGGCCGGCTATCGGATCGGCAGCTGGATGCGCCACCTGGGGGGGGACATCAACACGACGATCGCCGCCCTCCGGCAGCGGGGCAGGCCCGGAGTCACACCTCCGGTGCAGTCGCTCTTGGATTTCGGGCTCTCGTTTCTCAGGCCGATGGCCTACGACTACCTCAACTGGAAGGATCCGCTTCCTGCGGTAAAGGCCACAACGGACTTCACGCGCCACGCTCTGAGCAGACTCGTGTCCCGCGTGAGGAAAGGTGCTTCATGAAGCCCGCGTATGACGTTGTGGTTGTCGGTGCCGGTCCCTACGGCCTATCAGCCGCGGCTCATCTGCTCGGACGAGGGCTGAGGGTTGCCGTCTTCGGCAGGACGTTGGAGATGTGGCGCGAACACATGCCGAAGGGCATGCTGCTACGATCGCACTGGTGGACCGCCAACCTCTCCGATCCGCGTAACGAGCATGGGTTCGAACACTTCTTCAAGGCGTCGAAGTACAAGAAATGCTATCCCCTGCCGATCGGGACGTTCATTGACTACGGCCTATGGTTCCAGCGACAGGCGGTCCCTGACGTCGATGAGACGTACGTCTCATCGATCGAGCGTCGGGACGGCCGGTTTCTCATTACGCTGGAGGACGGGCGCGAGGTAGAGAGCCAGGCGGTCGTGATGGCGATCGGCGTCTATTACTATGCCAATCGACCGGAGCAGTTCACCGGGCTGCCGGCAGGACTGGTCTCGCATTCCTCCGACCACCGGGACTTCGGTCGTTTCAAGGGACGGGACGTCGTCGTGATCGGTGGCGGACAGAGCGCGATCGAGTACGCCGCGTTGCTCCACGAAGCCGGCGCCGCCGTCCAGGTCGTATCGCGGCGGCCCATCAACTGGCTGGGGCCCGATCGGTCGGGCGCGCGTAGCACCCTCGAACGGATCGTGGCCCCGGACGCGAGCATTGCGCCTGGCTGGGACAATTGGATATGGGACCATTTTCCCTATCTCTTCTACCGTTTTCCCCAAGAACGGAAGGACTCCTATAACGCCATCTACCCCCCCGGGGCGACCGACTGGTTGAGGAGCAGAGTCATCGGCAAGGTCACATTACGTGATGGCCAGACGGTGGCGAACCTAGCGGTGGAGGACGGGAGAATCGCAGCGACCCTGTCGGACGGCGTGCAGCTCAGCGCTGATCACATCCTCTTGGCAACGGGATACGCGGTGGACATCAACAAGTTGACGATGATTCACCCGGCGCTCCGGGCCGAAATCAAGACAGACCGGGCGATTCCGATCCTGAGTCACTGGTTCGAAACCAGTGTGCTAGGCCTTTACTTTGTTGGACTCACCTCGTTGCGCGCCTTCGGTCCGCTGTATCGGTTTGTCGCAGGATGTGGCGCGGCGGCACGGCGCGTCGCGAGTTCGGTCGCGCGACAACATGTCGGACCTTCCCGGGGGGCGCCACGGCGCGCGACTTTCGCGAACGCAGCGGGCTGAGGTGACTTCGGCGATCACAACGCGTCTCACGACTGTTGCCTCCAGGGCACTGCCGCCGGGCGTGAAGCGCCGGCTCAAGCAGCTCGTGCGTGCGTACCATCGGATGTTCTTCGCATTCACGCCGGCGGATCTGAACAGCGCGCTGCGGCACCTGGGGGTCGTCCCGGGCGATGTGCTGATGGTGCACAGCGCGTTCGACAGGTTTCTCGGATTCCAGGGGGGCCCGGTCGACGTCATCCGGGCACTGCAAGAAGTCGTCGGGGCTGGTGGGACGCTGATGATGCCGACGATTCCGTTCCGGGGCACCGCGGTCGAGTACGCACTCAGCGACCCGGTCTTCGACGTGCGGCAGACGGTGTCGAGGATGGGGCTCATCACCGAGGTGTTCCGGCGGGCTCCAGGAGTCGTGCGCAGCATCCATCCCACGCACTCCGTCGCCGTTTGGGGAAGCCGGACCGTGGCGATCATCGGCGGCCACGAGCACGCCGACACCCCGTGTGGTCGGGGCACGCCCTACGGAAGGCTGCTGGAATACGACGGCAAGATTCTGCTCGCGGGCGTGCCGGCGAACACGATGACGTTCTGCTATTTCGTGGCGGAAGACCTCGAGCCCCGGCTCAAGCTCCCGGTGCTGACTCGGGAAACCTATCCGATGCGCTGGAAGGGCGCCGACGGGATAGTGCAGGTTACCAACCTGCGGCTCTTTTCGCTGCACCTCGACCACGATCTAAGTCTGCTCGTCGGCGAGCTGAAGCGGCGCGAAGCGTGGCGTGAGCGCCGAGTGGGGCGTGTACGGCTCGTCCTGTTGCGCGCGCGCGAAGTCTATGATGCAGCCCTGGCGCTGGCGGATAGAGGGATGTTCCTACGCGAGCGGCCGATCCACGCTGCGCAGTCGACCAGCCGTTCGTGAACGCGGCGCGCGAGCACCGCGACGGCCTGCGGGATCATAGCCAGCGGTTCTATTCTCTCCTGATGCTGCGCGAGTGGCCGAACCGGCACTCAAGCACTGCCGGGCCCCAGCCACGGGCGTTGCGCTCCCGCCGCGTAGCGCGAACACCGACCCAAGATTCCGCTGTGCCACATCGCTCCCCGCCGTCTGGCCTGGGAAATGCTCACCGCACATAGCGTCCGTCGGTGATCGGTCGCAAAGCGCTCCAGACGGGAGGGTTCGACGATGCACATCGGGAGGGATGTCGGCGGGCTGCCTGGTCTTTCCGCCCTTCTCGCAGCCGCGCTGATTGCCGCGGGCTGTCGGGACCCCGTCAGTCCGGGGCGCGGCGGTCCCGGAGGCCCGGCGTCCGCACAGTCCACGACCGGCACCCATCTGACCGGCCTCGGCGCCATGGGACCCGGGACGGCCACGCCCGGCAGCGACCGGCAGACTTTCGACTTCGACGTGACCGACGCTCCGGGCGGCCGGTTCACGTACACGGACTTCAGCGTCGTGCGGTCCGCCGGCAGCGTGGCCACCATGACGGTTGATCCCTCTGCCGATCCGGCCACAGCGATCACTTCGTTCACTCAGTCCTCGACTGCTTGCGCGACCTTCGCCGGCACCGGGCGGGCCGATGATGGGCGGCTGGGACAGTTTGCCGCGGCGGCGTGTGACAACGGCAGTCCCGGCGTTGGGGTGGACTCCGTCCGCATCTGGATCCCGGGTTCGGGTTACGGCAAATCCGGTAAGCTGACCGATGGCGAGATCACCCTGAGCGGGGGCAGCCCGCCCACGACCACGAACCGGATCGGCGGCGTGGGAACTATCGGACCCGGGACCCCCACTCTCGGGAGCGATCTCCAGGAGTTCGACTTCGACGTCGCCTCGACGCTCGCCGGCCGGCTGTTCTACCGCGATTGGTCCGCCGTGCGGTCGAACGGCACGACGGTGGCGGTCGTGACGGTAGACGCCGATCCGCGCACGGGCATCACGGCATTCCGGAACAGCTCGACGGCGTGCGCCGACCCCACGCACGGGGTGGAGTTCGACGGGATCGGGCACCTAGACACGGAGGAGTATTTCGCCTTCACCGTAGTGGCCTGCAACAATGGGCCCGCCGGGAGCGGGACGGACTTCTTCCGGATGTCGATTCCCGCGGCGCCTGACTACGTGCGGGAAGGCTTCCTGAGCTCCGGCGATATCGTCAAGAACCAGGCGCCCACGGCGGCGTTCACGGCGACGTGCAGCGGGCTCGCGTGCGCCTTCACCGACGGGAGCAGCGATCGCGATGGTTCGGTCGTCGCCTGGCAGTGGACCTTCGGCGAGGGCGGCACCTCGACCGCTCAGAGCCCGTCCCACACCTACGCGACGGCGGGCAGCTACACCGTGACACTGACCGTGACCGACAATCAGGGGGCGACGGCGTCCACCTCGAGCACCGTCACGGTCACGGCGCCGAACCAGCCACCGACGGCGAGCTTCACGTTGAGCTGCAACGGGCTCACGTGCGGCTTTACCAGCACGAGCAGCGATCCCGACGGCACGATTACGGCTTACAACTGGACCTTCGGGGACGGCACATCGGCGACGGCGCAGAACCTGTCGCACACCTACGCGGCGGCGGGCAGCTACACCGTCGCATTGACCGTGACCGACAATCAGGGTGCCATCGGGTCGACCTCACAGACGGTCACCGTGACTCAGCCCAACCAGCCGCCGACGGCGAGCTTCACCGGCAACTGCAACGGGCTGAGCTGTGGCTTCACGAACCGGAGCAGCGATCCCGACGGCACGATCACGGCGTACAACTGGACCTTCGGGGACGGCACGTCCTCGACGGCGCAGAATCCGTCGCACACCTACGCGGCGGGGGGCAGCTACACCGTCACGCTGAAAGTGACCGACAATCAGGGAGCGACGGGGTCGACCTCACAGACGGTCACCGTCACTCAGCCCAACCAGCCGCCCAGCGTGAACGCGGGGTCCGACGAGAAGGTGTTGCTCGGGCTTCTCTACACCCTGAGCGCATCGTTCAGCGACCCCGACAACGACGGACCGTGGTCGTACACGATCAACTGGGGCGATGGCACGTCCTCGAGCGGCAACAAGTCGAGCCAGGGCACGATCAGCGGGTCGCACACGTACCTCTTGGGGAGCTACACGATCCGGGTCACGGTGACCGACAGCCATGGCGCGTCGGGCTGGGACACGAAGGTGCTCACGGTGCTCATCAATCTCGGTCCCTGATCGACTGCCGGTAGCAGCGGCGCTACACGCGCGGCGTGACCGCCGCGGGCGCCACAAGAGGCGCGGCCCGCTCCGCCTTGGAGGCGGCGTTTCACTCTGGTCTAAGAGTTGCGATCACGCTCCACCAGCCAAGCCGGCAGGACGGGCGCAGTCAGGTGACGTGATCCGCTGACAGAGATCGGAGAGGACCATGACGCTGAAGAACCCCACACGCTGCGTTCGCGCGCTCATGCTGTTCGGGCTCGTCCTCACCGTCGCGTGCGAGTCCGACGTCACCAGCCTCGGGCGCAAGTCGAAGCCCGAGTTCGTCCTGCTCACGCCGGGCACAGTCTCGCAGGTGAGCGCGGGGGGCTACCACAGCTGCGCTCTTCGCACCGACGGCACCGTCGCGTGCTGGGGCTTGAACCGTTACGGCCAGGCGACGCCGCCAGCCGGCGTGTTCACCCAGGTGAGCGCGGGCGGGTCGCACACGTGCGGGCTCAAATCCGACGGCACGGTCGCGTGCTGGGGGGAAAACTCCTCCGGCCAGGCGACGCCGCCGGCGGGCACGTTCACGCAGGTGAGCGCGGGGGGGTCCCACACGTGCGCGCTCAAATCCGACGGCACGGTCGCATGCTGGGGGGCCAACGCTTCCGGCCAGGCGACGCCGCCGGCGGGCGCGTTCACCGGGGTGAGCGCGGGCGGCGTCCACACCTGCGGGCTCACGACGGACGGCACGGTCGCCTGTTGGGGCAGCAACTATTTCGGACAGGCGACGCCGTCGGCGGGCACGTTCACCCAGGTGAGCGCAGGCAGCGGCCACACTTGCGGCGTCACGAGCGACGGCACCGTCGTCTGCTGGGGAGACAACTCCTACGGCCAGGCAACGCCGCCAGCGGGCGCCTTCACCCAGGTGAGCGCGGGCGGTTTGCACACCTGCGGGGTTGCCTCCGACGGGACGATCGCCTGCTGGGGCAGCAACGCTTACGGGCAGGCGACCCCGCCCCCGGGCACGTTCACCCAGGTGAGCGCCGGGGGTCAGCACACCTGCGGGCTCAAGACCGACGGGAGCGTCGCCTGCTCGGGTGGCAACGGAACGGCCGGTGGCCAGGCGACGCCGCCCACACACACGTTCACCCAAGTGAGCGCGGGCGACTACCACGCTTGCGGGGTGCTCAACACCGACGGCACCGTCGCCTGCTGGGGAGACAATGGCTTTGACCAGGCCACGCCCCCTGCGGGAGCCTTCACGCAGGTGAGCGCGGGCGGTTGGCACAGCTGCGGGGTCAGAACCGACGGCACCATCGCCTGCTGGGGCTGGAACAACTACGGCGAGGCAGCCGCGCCCCCGGGCACGTTCACCCAGGTGAGCGCCGGGTATTCGCACACGTGCGGGCTCACACGCCTCGGCATGGTCGTCTGCTGGGGCTCCAACCGGTACGGCGAGGCGACGCCGCCCCCCGGCACGTTCTCCCAGGTGAGCGCAGGGGGCTGGGGCCACGTCGCCGAGATAGTCAACTACGGTGGTCAAAGCTGCGGAGTCAGGACGGACGGCAGCGTCGCGTGTTGGGGGCGCAACGATTACGGCGAGGCGACGCCGCCCGCCGGCACGTTCACCCACGTGAGCGCCGGGACGTCGCATACGTGCGGGCTCAGGACTGACGGCAGCATCGTCTGCTGGGGAGACAACACCTACGGCCAGGCAACGCCGCCCGCGGGTGCATTCACCGACGTGAGCGCCGGGGGTCTGCACACCTGCGGGCTCAAGTCCGACGGCACCGTCGCCTGCTGGGGCCGTAACGACGTCGGGCAGGCGACGCCACCGGTAGGCACGTTCACGCAACTAGACGCCGGGTACAGTTACACGTGCGCGCTGGAGCGTGACGCGAGCGCGGCCTGCTGGGGTTCCCTCGCGGTCGCACAAACCCCCAACCAACCGCCTGTGGCGAACTTCACGTTCACCTGCTCCGAGCTCACCTGCAGCTTCACCGGCACGAGCAGCGACCCCGACGGCACGATCGCGTCGTACAACTGGACCTTCGGGGACGGCACGTCCTCAACGGAGCAGAGCCCGTCCCACACCTACGCGGCCGCGGGCAGCTACACCGTGGCACTGACCGTGAGCGACAATCAGGGGGCGACGGGGTCGACGTCGCAGACGGTCACCGTGACTCAGCCCGACCAGCCGCCCAGCGTGAACGCCGGGCCCGACGAGAGGGTGTTGCTCGGTCTCTTCTACACCCTGAGCGCATCGTTCAGCGATCCGGACAACGACGGGCCGTGGTCGTACACGATCAACTGGGGCGACGGCTCGTCGTCGAGCGGGTCGACCTCGAGCACGGGCACGGGCAGCGCGACGCACAACTACGTCCTCATCGGCAGCTACACAATCCGCGTCACGGTGACGGACAGCCGCGGCGCCTCAGGCTCGGACACGAAAGTGCTCACCGTGTTCACGAGTCTGGGCGGTATCCTCTGATGCGCGGCGCGGGCGTCGCCTGCCGGGGCGCCGATTATTACGGGCAGGCGACTCCGCCCACACTGCGATCGTGCGACGCTACCGGTGACGGGTGCGAACGCTGGCTCGAGACGGTTGAAAAAGAGCCCGGTCGACATTGCGGATGAGGAGACGAGACTCGTCAAACCAGGAGGCTCGCTCATGCACGACTCGATCAGCTACCTAGGAACCCGCTTCACACTTCTCATAGCAGGCACGACGCTAGCTGTGGCTTGCGATGAACCCGTAAGTCCCGTTCACTCCACGGTTGGGGCCGCAAGTCTTTCTCAGGCGGGGGCGGACACCGTCGGCGGCCTCGGAACGCTAGGGACAGGCAGCGCGACGCCGGGCAGCGATCGGCAGGAGTTCAACTTCGACGTGACGGCAGACCTAAGCGGCGGGCAACTGTTCTACCGGGACTGGGCAGTCGTGCGGTCCGACGGCACGGTGGGAACTCTCACCGTGGACCCTGCGGACCCGGCGACCGCAATCACGGCGTACCGGGACTGGGCGAGCGCCTGCGCGGACCCCACGCATGGGGCGGAGTTCGACGGAACGGGCCGACTGGATACGGGCGACCTGACGACCTTCACGGTAGCCGCGTGTGACAACGGGGCAGCCGAGAGCGGGGCGGATTTCCTGCAAATGAACGTGCCGCCGCTCGGGTACAGCCACGGCGGCTCTCTGTCCAGTGGCGACGTCGCGAAGTCGGGGACAGCCACCGTCATTCTTCAAGACGGCTTTGAGAGCGGCAACTTGAGCGAGTGGACGCAAGACAACCCTGGAGCCAACCGCTATAGCTTATCTACCGATCCTGCTCGGGTTAAGTCTGGTACGTCCTCCCTGCAAGCGCTTTTCACCCCGACGAATACGTATGGCTTGATTACCCGGTGGTTCATGCCGGGCTATGATGAAGTTTACGTCAAGTTCAGCGTGATGTTTGAGGAAAACTTCGACGAGCGTCATGGGTTGCACTTCCTTACGATGGCGGGCAATAGGATCGACGACCCATATTCCTCCTGGGGTAAGGCGGGAACCCGTCCGAACGGCACAGACTTCTTTTACGCCGGTGTTGATCCTGAATTCATTAACGGGGATCCTGCCCTGAAACCACTCCACTTTTACACCTATTGGCCGGACATGACCTGCCCGCCCCTTTACCCCGACGACCCCTGCTATGGGAATCGTTTCTACCAGACCTCACCCAAGATCCCGCTGGTCGGCGGACAGTGGCAGGAGGTCGTATTCCATATCAAGCTGAACACCCCTGGCCAATACGACGGCAGCCAAACCCTTTGGATCAATGGTGTCAAGAAGATCGATGTCCAGAACATGCGGTGTCGAACTACGACGGATTTGAGGCTCAATGAAATCCGTTTTGACAACTACATGTCCCAGGGTCCCACGACCGAGTATCTCTGGGTGGATGAGGTGACGGTTTGGAGGCCATGAGGCGTCTGTTGCTGAGCGACCCGCCCTCACCTCCCAGGTAAAGCGCCGGCCCGGGCCTCGGTCGCCGAAGCACCTGACCGAGCCCTGGCAGCCTATGCCAGCACGGAAACCGGCGAAGGAGCACCGAGCCCGTTGGCCTCGATTGCCTCGTGCCGCATCAGCGCGTCCGCGAAAAACTTGGTCGCCCAGCTCAGCACTTCGTAGGCCCCGTACTCGCCACCCACCGGCCACGCGCCTTTGATCCCGCCCCGCAATCCTAGTGCACTAGCGCGCCGGTTTTGCGTCCGCTTGAGGAATCGCAACACGGCGGGCACGGGCTCGAGCCACTGCGCGTCGCCCGTAATTGCGGCGAGGCGCATCCAGTTGTTCGCCATCTGGGCCTGGCCCGTGAGACACGACCAGCGCACGGCCGGAGACCAGTCGGAGCGGTAGCGACCGGGCATCCAGCCGTCCGTCCGGACGGTCGCAGCCAGGGCGCGCGCTGCGCGCTCGGCAGCGCCGATCAGACGTGAGTCGCCGAGCACCCGTCCACCCTCCAGGAATCCCCGGATGGCGTATGCGAGCGTGTGCAGCAGGGGCTGCGCGGGATCGGTGAGGCAGCAGGAAGGCAGCCAGCCGTTCGGGGCCTGCAGCGCGGCGGCAGCGCGCAGACTGCGCGCGGCGGCATCGGTGAAGCCGCCGTCATCCAGTCGAGCTCCCACCTCGGCGAGCGCCCAGGCAGTGCGCGTGTTGTATAACGTCGCGTCCGCGCGGGCGAAGCGCGAGTTCCCCCTGCGCCAATGCCCATCGGCGTCGAGCGTCGCCACCAAGTAGCAGGCGGCGCGGCGGGCGGCGTCCGCGAAGATCCCCTGCCCCGTCTCCTCGAACGCGGCGAGCCAGCCGAGCAGCACCTGTCCGGTATTGAACACAGCGGGGGATTCCGGCGCGCCGATCACGCCCCCCTGGACCGCGCCCGTCGGCAGCTGAATCTCGATCTCCCACCGTGCCGCGGCCTCAGCGCGTGCAGCCAGCTCGGCACGTCCCAGGCGCCTCGCAGCGGCATAGAGCGTCGGGATGATGTAGCCCGTGGTCTCGGGATAGGACGGCAGCCAGCCCCCGCGTTGGAAATAGGGGTGCCATGCGAGGCTGTAGGCGCGCGAGATACCGCCGTCCGGCGTCGCGTCATGGGCTCGCACTAGCCACGCGATCGCGGCCACCAGGTGGGGCTCGTGCTCCGGGTCGGCGGGATGGCCGCCAAGCCACTCGCGCGATCTCTCCACAAGAGCCGTCGGATTGAGGAGCGGATGAGCGCGGATCCTGCGCCGCTGACCCTC
>WNGD01011945.1_pt1 | contig 15985 bp, 7 predicted proteins | sample 5400671 | NCBI WGS metagenome assembly WNGD01 (sample SAMN13153369, study PRJNA577476) | soil metagenome | isolation source: 40 cm soil or saprolite under grassland replicate 2 | place: USA:California | collected 2016-06-15 | reverse complement strand
CATACTTGGGAAGAATGATCTCGACGGGGTTTCCTCGGATCGCCAGCTCGTTGGCCAAGCCCTGGACCACATCCCCAAGACCTCCGACTTTGGCAACAGGAGCACATTCAGGCGTTACCATCACGACGAACATAAGGCGCGACCTCCTTTGTTCGATTCGCTAAGCGGTATGATGCTCACTCGCTATCCATGGCTAAGTGCCTTTGTTCGCAATTGTGCTAACGTATTTTCTTGCAGAACTTGCTAATGGGACACGGATTTTCACGGATGCGACGGATTGACACGGAATCGACCTCTCCGTGAAGATCCGTTACATCCGTGCAAATCGGTACAGGTCGAGATAAGAGCGCGCGGAACGATCCCAGGAAAAATCGGCCGACATCGCGTTCCTCATCAAAGCAGTCCATTTCTCCTTGACGGGATAGAAGCTCAAGGCTCGATCGACGGCCGCCAGCAGCGCTCGTCCTTCGTAGGGTACAAACAAGAACCCAGTCCCGCTTCCTGTGGCGGGATCGAACTCTTCGATCGAATCCTTGAGGCCGCCCGTCGCTCTTACAATCGGGATCGTGCCGTATTTCAAGCTGTAAAACTGGTTCAGTCCGGAAGGTTCATATCGGGAGGGCATCACAAAAAGATCGGCTCCCGCTTCGATCTTGTGCGCCAGGGCCTCGTCGAAAGCGATTCGAACCGCGACCTTGCCGGGGTGGCGCTGCGGCAGCGCGCGGAAATGATCTTCGTACCTCCTCTCTCCCGTTCCGAGAAGGACAAACTGCAGGTTCCTTCCGAGCAGCGCGTCCAGCACGTCTCTCAGGATGTCCAGACCCTTCTGGTTCGCCAATCGCGAGACGACGGCCAGAATCGGGACATCCGCTGCCTCGGAGAGCCCCAAATGCCGTTGAAGATCGGCCTTGCAAACCTGCTTGCCGGAAATTTCTTGAAGATTGTAGTTGTGGGCGATGAACCGGTCGGTCGCCGGATCCCACACGTCATAGTCCGCGCCGTTGAGTATTCCGACCAAACGCTCCGCGCGCTCCTGGAAGACACCCTCCAACCCGAAACCGTGCTCACGGGTTTTGATCTCTTCGGCATAGGTGCCGCTCACCGTCGTTATGGCGTCCGAAAAGACCACGCCCGCCTTGAGGAAGTTTATCTTTCCATACGACTCCACATGACGAGGCGTGAAGAACCTGCGGTCCAGGTTCAGAAGATGCCAGTCCTCAGCCCGGAAGAGACCCTGATAACCCAGGTTGTGAACCGTCAGGACCGTGCGCGTGCCCGACAAGGCCGGATAGCGCTGCGGTTGGGCTCTGAGGAAAGCCACAGCGAGAGCCGATTGCCAGTCGTGGCAGTGAAGAATGTCCGGAGGATCCATGCCATGCAGGGCCTCGAGCGCAGCCCTGGCGAAAAGAACGAAGCGCTCCGCGTTGTCCGGATAATCACCTGAAGCGGTCCCGTACAACCCGTCTCGGTCGAAGTAGCGATCGGAGCGTATCAGATAGACCGGGATCTCCCGGCCCGCCTTGGTGCGCAGGACCGTCACGTCTTCTTTTCGGCTGGAGACGGGAACGGCCACGCGGATGCCGGTTTCCTCCAGTATGAAACTGTCTTTAAGGGCCGAGCGATAGCCGGGAAGTATCAGGGACACGCGCGCCCCGAGACGTTCCAGCGCCACGGCCAGCGAGCCGACCATGTCGGCCAATCCGCCTGTCTTGGCGAACGGTATGATCTCCGGCGAAACCATGACTACATGCAGGGGCCGGGCTAAGCCGGCAGCGTCCTCTGCCGGCGAGGCGCCTGCTTTTTCAACGACCGCCTCTTCAACGGCCGGTCTCTCCGTGAAGTCCTTCGCCGTGTCCAGCCGGGCGAAAATGTTGTCCTGGCTTTCGAGCGCGGATAACCAGTCCTGGTCTATCTGCATTTCTTCGATCTGGCGCGCGAGCTTGTGCAGGCGTAGAAGGTGCGCTTTCGTCCTCCGCTTTGCATAATCGACCATTGTGCCCGAATTCATTATGAAAGCCCAATCGCTCGCCTGGGCCAGGAGCAATTCCCTCGCGGCCTGGTTGAGAGCCCTCCGGGCCGGTCCTCCGGCCTGAGCGTGTCCTGCACCGGCCTTTTCCAGCGACAGAGCGGCGCGGTGCAGATGCGGGTAGATCCAGTCGTTGCGGTCGTTGAGCCATACTTCGTTGTAACCTTTGTGTCCCCAGCTGGAGGGGCAAGGCTCGGCTATTTGGTGCCCGGTGTATTCTTCAAGGTATTCCGAAAATGTGATCAGCCGGACCGCTTGTTCTCCGTCATTGACCGCGCGAATCAGATACTCCAGCCAGCGAGGTCCTTCGTACCACCAGTGGCCAAACAGTTCCGCGTCATACGGAGCGGCCACGATCGGTTTGCGGTCCATCCGGGCCGCCAGGTGTTCCACCTGCCCGCGCCGGCTGGACAGAAAATGACGGGCGTGAAGTCCCGCTTTGGCATCGGCGCGCTCCGGGTCGTAGGCCTCCTTCACCTCCGTCTTTCCGGTTACCCGGTGGTATTTGATCCCGGTGTCGATCCGGATGCCATCGCGGTGAACGTAGGGCTTGATGTAGTCAAGATCGAGGTCATGAGCAATATCACGGTAAAAGTCGCGGTAGTCGAAGTCCCCGGGGTACCCTTCCGTGGCGCTCCATACCTGCCTGGAGGAGTTGGGATCGCGTCCAAAGAAAACGATGCCTGAGGGAGAAGCGACAGGCGCATAGACACCGTATTTGGGCCGGGGAACAGCGCGGGTGATTCCATGCGTCTCAAGGATGGTGAAACGAATGCCGTATTCCCTCAGTAATTCGTCCAGGCCGGTAAAATACCCGCATTCGGGAAGCCAGAATCCCCTCGGCTTGCACCCAAAGACTTGCTCGTAGCTCTCGATGCCCAAGCGAATTTGGGTTCTGACGGCCGGCGCACTCACCGAGAGCAAAGGGAGATACCCATGAGTGGCCGCGCTGGCCAGGATCTCGATTCTCCCCCGCTCTTGAAGCCTGCGGAATGCCTGAACCAGATCGCGCTTATACCGGTTTGTATAGGTCTGGCGCAGGTGAAGAAAATGATCGTGGTACATTCGGGCCAGAGCCTGAAACTCCGGCTGCGAGCGGGTGCGTGAGACTTCCTTCTCTGCGAGCTCGATCAGCAGCTCCAGCCTGCCCAGATAGCGCGACTGCAGGAACGGATCCAGCAACATGGACGCAAGCGTGGGGGTGACCGTAAAAGTCAGACGGAAATCCAGCCCTTCGTCGGCGAGTTTTTCCAGGGTAAGGAGCAACGGGATATACGTCTCGGTGATGGCCTCGTACAGCCATCGCTCCTCCAGTGAGTCCTGATACTCGGGATGCCGCACAAAAGGCAGGTGTGCGTGCAAAGCTATGGCAAGGTATCCCTGTTCCATCCCTGTCCTGCGGTTCAGACCGTAGCGCTATCTTCTCGAAAGTTTTTGTCGGGTCCGTCTACCCATGGCCGAAGGCCCGGCAGTGAATAGCCCCGCCCGTGACGGAGGTTGCCATTTGAAATCTCAAATTTCAAATTCGAAATTTTCCCCGGTCATTTGCCGGAAGAGATCCCGAAATCGAGCATCCGTTCGTTGTTCGCGGTGATATCCGCCTCCAGCTCTTTCTCGTCAACCCAGGAAGCGGAACGCGCCTGCTCAAGCGATTGCGGGATCTGCGACGGCTGAAGCGGCTGTCGAGCGGGCCCTGCCTCAATCGCCTTTGCTTCAGCGTGCTCTATGAATTCAGTATCCCCTCCTGGCACAAGGCTCGCTTCTGCCTTTGCCGGCGATTCGGGAGTAAGCGGCGGGGTCGAGATCGATAGTTTCGGAGAAGTATCGGCCTTCGCCTGCACTTCGGGATCGGGCGCCGGGAGAGTCTCGGCCCGTGCATGCTCCCCTTCCACTTTCAAATAGCGTTCTTCCACCTTATCGGAAGGGAAGGCGCGCGGCGTCTGGACTACGTTGGAGCGCGCTAGCGGATAAAAGCGGCCGTCTTCGGTCTTAAGACCCAGATCCGCGTAGTACGACCTTGCCGGACTCCAGAGGTGCACATACCAGTTCCCGGCTTCCAACTGTATGTCGACATCGAACGAAGCGCGACCGCCTTCACGGGACACCCGATCCGTAATGTCGCAAAAGCGCAAAGCGGCCTGGATCCGCCGGTCATCCATGTGGCCCCTGGCCCTCTCGAGATCGCCGCCGTCTACATACCAGTATGCGTGAATGAGGTAGGGGTTGACAGGCAGCAATATCACGGTGGACTCTTCCCAGGGTGCAGACAGGTCGCCAGTCTCCATGACAAGAGGATACGAAATGCGTGAAGGTTCCGCCCTTTCGGCGCGCGACTCTGTTGCTTTCGATACCTCCCCGTCCCTTCTGCCAAAGAATCTGAATTCAGCAGGGAGATCCACGCGGCTCCGCAGCAATCCCAGCCCGATGCGGCCTAACACGTCCACGAGTCTCACCAGGGGTCTGTAAAACATCGCAAATACCAGTCCGAGCGCAGAGGCAATACTCATCGGGTCTCCGGGACCTCTCGCCTCTTAGTCCGTACTCCCTGCGTTTACCTTCCGGGTTGAAAGGTCTTCGAGCATTCAAGCGCTCCATAGACGTCATGATAGTGTCATTCGCCACAGCGACACTGAGACACGGAGAAAAACTGGCCACGAATTTCACGAATTACACGAAAACAAGCGGGCGGTTCGCACAGCTTTGCGTCACATTACTCTCGTCAGCGATATACACCCGTCTGAGATCGAAGAAAATTCGTGGCAAATTGTTTCCGGCGCCACTTCTATTCAGAGTCGGGCCCCAATTATCAATTGAGGCGGTGGACCGTCAGCAGCGTGTAGTCGTCGGTCGGGCTGGCGTTGCCCAGGAACTTGCCAAGAATTGCGTCCAGGGAGTTTAGAAACTCCTCGTTTTCCAGATGAGCGTTCTCTCTGAGCAGCACTGGAAGCATGGCGCCGAACACCGACAGGTCGTCGGGCGACGCCTCGGAGATCCCGTCTGTAAAGGCAAAGAGCCGGTCTCCGGAGGATAGTTGAATCTCCTGATCGACGTAGCCGCCTTCTCCGAATACTCCAAGACAGAAGCCCGTGGACTCCAACTTTTTGACGTCCCGGTTGGATCTTTTGTACAGGAGCGGAGGTACGTGCCCCGCAAGGGCATAAACAAGCAGGCCCGTTTCGCAGTTCAGGACGCCCGAAAAGGCTGTCAGGTACTTGCCTCGATCCGCGCAGAACTGGAAGGCATGGTTCAGCAGCGACAGAATCTTCGAGGGGCGTGTCTCCGCAGAGAGCGCGTCCTCGAGAGCGATCTTGAGCATGGCAGCCAGAAGGGCCGCCGATACGCCGTGGCCCACAGCATCCGCCAGAAAGATGCTGGCCAGATTCCCGCCAAGCGGGCGCAGATCGTAAAAATCTCCGCCAATGTTAGCCACGGGCCTGTAGCGGGTGAGGATCTGAAAAGGGCCCTGGTCCATGCGCGCAGGGGAAAGCATGCTCGTCTGAAGTCGCGCCGCCATTTCCAGTTCCTGCATCATCTTTCGATTCAAGAGCGCTTGCTGGCGCAGGCTGGCCTGCAGCGCCTGAATGGCTTCATTCAATTGGCGGTTTTTGAGGAGCAGCTCTTGCTGCAATTTTTGCACGCGCTCGGCCGCGTGCACCCTGGCCACGAGCTCTCGCAGCTCAAAAGGCTTGGGCAGATAATCATCGGCTCCCGCCTCCAGGCCGCGCTCTACTTCAGCCAATTCGGCCCGGGCCGTCAGCATGATCACATAAGTATGCGGCACGTTCTCCATTGCGCGCAGGCGGCTCAAGACACCGTAACCGTCCAGGACGGGCATGTTGACGTCAAGAATCATGATATCGGGACGGACCTGCTCCACGAGACGGAGCCCTTCCAGCCCGTCCGGCGCCGGTAAGACCTCGTAGCCCAAAGACGAAAGCTTCTCAACAAGAAGGTCGCGAATGGAACGTTCATCGTCAACGATCAGAATGCGCATGGCCTCTCGCTTTCGGGGAAAAGAGTGGATGCACAGTATAGCCTGGATTCCGGCCTGGTACATAGCCCCATTGTGCATTCTCCAACGGTCTCGGCAAAGTCAGCGATTTCTTGAAAATGACAAATGACCAATAACCGATGACAGATGACAAGTCCACGGGCAATCCGGGCCGCTCTATTTGTCATTTGTCATTTTGAGTCCGAGGGCGGGCCTGGAAGCCTTGGAGCTCCGCGCTCTGAGCGTGAAGTGGTCCATGTTATCTTTCCAACGACTTTGCCGTTGTTCGTGCCCCAGGGTAACCGGATTCAGGCTACGCCATGTTCCTCAGACTGACCGAAAAATTCTTGCACCAGCAGCGTCCATAATCAACCATGTTGGCTCCGTAGGGTGCAATTAGTGGGAGTCGCCTCAGGTGTCCGCCTTGGTCAACTGCAGAGGAACAATCACGGCTCTTTTGGAGTGCGGCGGCTTGTCGCCGCTATGGCCCGGGCGTCAGAACGAAAGCGGCGACAAGCCGCCGCACTCCATATCGGTACTCGTTATTTGTCCGTCTTTTGCGCCTATCCCGCGGCAGAAACTGACCCCCACGTCTAATTACCCCCGCCGTGTTATGATGCCTTGCGTCTTTGAAAAATATAGATAATTCTTGGAGGTCGGTAAGAGTCGCGATTCTTAGCGTCTTCGCGTCTACGTGGTGAATTGGGTCGCTATAGATTGACGATTTACGACTAATCCGGGATAAGACCGCTTCAATCGTCAATTCGAATGGCCGGGCTTTCGTCTCCGTCCATACAGGAATTCATTGGAATGACTGCCAAGAACGTAATGGAACTTTTTCGCCTGGACGGCCGGCGCGCAGTGGTGACCGGCGCTGCCAGGGGTTTAGGGCGGACGATCGCCGAAGCACTTGCTCAAGCGGGCGCCAACGTTGTAATCGCCAGCCGCACGCTTTCCGATTGTCAGGCTGTGGCAGAGGAGATTGCTGCCTCCACCGGCCGTCGAACCTGGGCGTTTGTGGTGGACGTTGCGAATTCTTCCGAGATCAAGCGCTTCGCAGAGGAAGTAGGCAGCGTTTTCGGCCCAGTTGATATCCTGGTCAACAACGCCGGCATCAACATTCGCGGAGCCGCGGAGGAGCTTTCCGAAGCCGATTGGGACGCAGTGATTGCCACGAACCTCAAGGCCCCGTTTCTGTGCGCCCGCGCGTTCGGGCCGGCCATGTGCGAGCGCGGATGGGGGCGGATCATCAACATCGGATCGATTCTGTCGGCCGTCGGGCTCCCCGGCCGGGCTCCCTACGCTTCTTCCAAAGCCGGCCTGCTTAACCTCACGCGCGTGCTGGCGCTCGAATGGGGCAAAAAAGGGGTCACCGTAAATGCCATTTGTCCCGGCCCCTTCGCAACCGACATGAACAAACAGCTGCTGAGCGATCCGGCCCAATACGAAGCCTTCGTCGAGAAAATTCCCATGGGCCGGTGGGGCGAACTGCATGAAATTGCGGGAGCGGCGGTTTTCCTCGCGTCTGATGCGGCATCATTCATAACAGGCAGCGCCCTTTTCGTCGACGGCGGCTGGACAGCGCAATGACCGTTTGGAGTTCAGGCTTTAGCCTGCCCGGGGCCAGTGCAGCCTGAAGGCTGAACTCCGAACCTGAGGCGTTATGAACAGGGTTGACATCCAACTGCTTTACGAATACAACCGCTGGGCCAACGCCAGAGTGTTGAAGGCCGTTTCGGCGCTGACAGAGGAGCAGTTCAGGCGAGATTTAGGGGGAAGCTACCGTTCCGTGCGGGACGCGCTCGTACACATCCTGTCGGCGGAATGGATCTGGCTCATGCGCTGGAAGGGGACATCGCCGCAGGCGATGGTCGACCCGGCTGAATTTCCACGTCTGGACCTGGTGGCGGCAAAGTGGTCCCAGATCGAAAAGAGAGGTCATCACTTACGTGAATACCCGAGGCGAAACCTGGCGGTATCCGCTGACGCATATGATGCAGCACCTGGTGAACCATTCCTCCTACCACCGAGGTCAGGTTTCTTTGATGTTACGGCAGCTCGGGGCGGAGCCGACGCCCACAGACTTGCTCGTCTTCTTCGACGCGGGAGGACAAGTTGACTGAGAATCCGCTGCTTTCAGGCTAACCACCCGCGTCACCGTGCAATTAGAAGAAGTGCGAGGCACTTCTTAGGCGCCATTGATCTCGGGTAGATGCGAGACACTCTTATGGGACACGGATTTTCACAGATGCCACGGAAAAGTACGGGTCTCAATTTTTTGTCCGTGAGAATCCGTGACATCCGTGTGAATCCGTGTCCCATAAGAGCTTTTCTTAAGGACCCAATTCTTTTTTGGTTGCGGCCGAAGGGTTGCGCTGTGAAATTCGTGGCCAATAAAAGGCCACGAATTCCACGAATTGACCCGAATTAAAATCTCCACGGCTTCTTGAGGAATTCACGGCACACATTGACAGATGCACGCGCCTTGCATCTGCCTGCGCGGCGCGTCAAAATGCCTGCCTATTCTTGTGCGAACCCTAAGGAGGTTTCTAGTGAGTCCAGATGGCAAGCATTTCAAGATCGCTTTTGTGGTCCTTCTGTACTTTCTCTTCAACACGACGACCCTTCGAGCCGACGTGACCGGAACGATCCTGGGAACCATCGCAGACCCGAGCGGAGCGGCAGTGCCGGGGGCTAAAGTCACCCTCTCAAACGCGGGCACAGGATTCAATCGCCAGACTACTACGGATTCGACGGGCTTCTATGAGTTTCTGTCCGTGCCGGTCGGGGAGAACTATGCCGTTGAGGTCGAAGTGAGCGGCTTCCGTAAATCCACGCAGACCGGCATCAAGCTGTTGGTCAACCAGCGCTATCGCGCGGACTTTCAGCTTGCCGTCGGTGAGATCACACAGTCGGTGGAGGTTTCAGCCAGTCCCGTTCAGGTGGAAAGCACCAGTACCCAGCTTGGAGACGTCATCGAAGACCGCAAGATGACGAACCTCCCTCTGAACGGCCGCAGTTACATCGACCTGCTTGGATTGCAGGCCGGTGTCGTTCCCATCACATCGGACGTGCAGTTCACGGATCGCCCTATCGGTGGGACGGGCGGCGCCGGCAACGTTTCGGTAAATGGGCAACGGGAATCTGCCAACGCCTTTTTGGTGAATGGGGGAGACGTCGAGGAAGGGCGGAACAACGGGGCATCCATCGTGCCCACTCTCGATTCGATCCAGGAGTTTCGCCTGGTCACCAACTCCTTCGACGCCGAATACGGCCGTTTCTCGGGGGCCATTGTCAATGCGGTGACCAAGTCGGGCAATAATGATTTTCACGGAACGGCCTTCGAATTCCTGCGCAATGAGAAGCTGGATGCCCGCAATTTCTTTGATCCCCAGAAGGGGGTTTTCAAACGCAATCAATTTGGCGGCGTTTTCGGGGGGCCCATCCTGAAGAACCGTCTCTTCTTCTTCGGCGACTATCAGGGGACCCGCGAATCGCGGGGGCTCTCCAGCGGGAACATCCTGGTTCCGTCACTCCTCAACCGGACCGGTGATTTTTCCGACGTGGAGGCGACCGGGTTCTCCGACCTCAAGGGCCGCGTGCGCGGCGACAGCGTTGCCGGGAACGGAACCTTCGATGAAGCGCTCAGCCAGAGGCTGGGATACGCCGTGACTTCCGGCGAGCCCTATTGGGAGGCGGGTTGCAACACGCTGGCGGATGCCCAAGCAGGAAGATGCGTCTTTCCCGGCCGCGTTATCCCTCAACGCGCCTGGTCGCCGGTGTCTGCGGCCACGCTGAAGTTCGTTCCCACGCCGACCGGCACTCTGGCCGGACAACCCTTCTTTGCCACCAGCGCTGAAAAACAAACCGTCCACGATGACAAGTGGGGGCTACGTGTCGACCTGACCCATAAGCAAACCGGGGACTGGTCAATCTATTACCACTATGATGACTCAACGGTGCTGCGTCCGTTTCCTGCCTTCACCTCGAATGTGCCGGGCTTCCCGGCCGAGACGCCGCAGCGGGGACAGCAAGCAAACCTCTCCAACACCTTTACCCTCGGGCCCACCGCGGTCAATGAGGCCCGGATCAACTTCACCCGCCTTGCCCTGACCTTGAACAAGCCGTCAGCCGGATTGGGCGAAGTGGCCGACTTTGGCTACAAGAGCGGCGGCCTTGGCATACTCTCCACCGATCCTACGCTCGAGGGTGTTCCTCCGAACGGCCTGTTTGGGGCGACCGGGCTCTCCTTCGGCCTTCCGGATGGGACAACCGGGCAGTTCAATAACAGCTTTCAGGGCCTCGACAACTTCTCCAAGATCGTAGGCAAGCACACCCTGAAGTTCGGCGGCGAATTTCGTTACATCCAGATCAACGAGCGGAACACCTATGCGCAGAATGGTTACTTCGAATTTTACGGAAACGAAACCGGAAGCGACTTTGCCGATTACTTGATCGGAGCGCCCGACCTCTTCATCCAGTCCAGCCGCCAATTCCTGGACTCGCGCACGAAGTACGCGGGCGTCTACGGCCAAGACACCTACAAGATCAAACCCAACGTCACTCTTAATTACGGTCTGCGCTGGGAGGTAAGCCAGCCGTTCTATGACACCCAGGGCAAGATTCAAGCCTTCGTTCCCGGTCTTCAATCCCAGGTGTATCCGGATGCTCCTCGCGGATGGGTTTTCCCGGGAGATCCGGGAATTCCCAAGACACTGGCCCCCACGGACCGCAACAATTTCGCTCCCCGGGTCGGTCTTGCTTACTCGCCGGGCTTCAGCGATGGCTTCTTGGGCAAAGTTTTTGGCGGCCCCGGAAAGACCAGCATCCGCGCCGCGTATGGCATCTATTACACGGCCATTGAAGACTTGACGCTCTTCTTCGAAGTGGGTGATGCGCCCTTCGGACTTTTCTATGTCAGCCCTACCGAAGTCTATTTGGAGGAACCGTACAGAGATCGGAGACGCGGCAACAATCCGGGGCAGGCCCCCGGGCGCGACGGGTATCTGGCCCCAGTTCCAGCCGGTCTCCAGTTCTCCGGGCTTTCAGGTCAACAATGTCTTGCCCTACGCCGAGCACTTCAATTTCAGCATCGAAAGACAAATCAAAGGCTCCATGATCTTGAGGCTTGGCTACGTGGGGACTCAAGGACATCATCTGATTGCCCAGACCTCTTTTAACCCGGGGAGCGCGGCGCGCTGCCTGGAGATTCGTCGAATCCTTGGCTCTGACGAAGGGTGCGGTCCCGGCGGTCAGGATCAGATCTATGATCTGAATGGGGACGGGATTCTGACACCGGGAGTGGATGCCTTCGGAACTCGACCCTTCTCCGTCACTTCCGGACGTTATGTCGGCGACGGTCTCCTCGATTTCGCCAACAACAACTATTCGACCACCATTGCCAACTCGGCTTATCACGCGTTTCAACTCAGCTTTGAGAAACGCGCAGGAGACTTGCGGTTGCTGGGGGCGTATACCTGGTCGAAGTCGTTGGATAATGCGTCGGGCTTTGGAGATACCATCAATCCGTTTAATCATCGAATCAGCAGGGCCCTGTCGTCTTTCGACCTGACGCATAACTTCGTGGTCAGCTATAACTACGATTTGCCTTTCCACAGACTGGCGCCTTCCCGCGGCGCCGCGCGCAAACTCCTGGAGGGATGGCGGATCAACGGCATTACGCGCTTTACCACGGGCTTGCCTATCACCATGGGCGCCAGCGGGGATCATTCCCTGTGCGGTTGCGGCGGCGTGGACCGGCCTAATTACAATGGTCAACCCGTTCGCTTCTTTAATCCCCGCGCCTCCGAGACCCACGACTACTTCTCCACGGATCAGTTTTCCGAAGAGGAACTTGGTGTGCCCGGCAACGCCAGCCGGCGCTTCATCCATGGTCCCGGCTTGAACAACTGGGATTTCTCTATCCACAAGTCGACGAAGATTGGCGAAAAACTTGCTGTGGAGTTTCGAGCCGAGCTCTTTAATGTTTTCAATCACGCGCAATTCATGAATCCGACCGGGAATCTCTCCTCCGGCAATTTTGGGAGAGTGACAGGGGCTCGGGACCCGCGCATCGGGCAGTTTGCTTTGAAGTTCATCTTCTAATGATTCTTCGCGTCTTTGTGCTAAAAGAGGATTTTGTATCTTCACCACGAAGACACGAAGACGCGAAGATCCACCACGTTCTTGCCTGTGTGAATCTTCGTGTCTTCGTGTCTTTGTGGTGAGATTTTCATGAGTGCCTGGTCCATCTTGAACGGCCCCCTTCCCACTTGCCTTTGCGGGTTCGGAGCGGCGGCGGTACTGCTGTCCCTTTTTGCAGGATCGATTCCAGCTGCACCCTCGACGGAGCGCCCCGCTCAGGGGAGTCGCTCGGTCATCTCGGACGAGGCTCGAAAGCATAACCAATCGGGAATTGATCTCGCCCGGCAGCGCAACCACCGCGCAGCGGCAATAGAATTCCAGGAGGCTGTCCGGCTCCGGCCTGATTATGCCGAGGCGCACTACAACCTGGGCGTAGCTCAGGAGGCACTCGGTGAGCTGGGCCAGGCGATCGATGCGTTTCGTTCCGCTCTGAAGTTTCGGCCCGCTTCCGCCCCGATGCACCGCGCCCTCGGTCTGGCCCTTCTGAAGGGATATCACCTGGAAGACGCAGTCGCCGAGCTGCAGCGAAGTCTCGAGCTCGATCCGAGCTCCGCTGAAGCCCATTACAATCTGGGTCTTGCCTTTGGCCAACAGAGTCGTCTCGAAGCGGCATCTGCCGAGTTCCGGAAAGCGCTGCGGTTGCAGACTGGCTTCCATCAGGCCCGTCTCCGCTTGGGAGTCGCCCTGCGCCGGCTCGGGAAGACTGAAGAGTCTCTGAAAGAATTCCGAGCCGCCGCGCGCCTCGATCCTGAGAATCCGGAGGCCCACTACCATTTGGGGATGGCTCTGAAAGCGCAAAACGAACTGACCGGCGCTATCGCCGCATTTCGCCGGGCGGTCGCCCTCAAGCCGGACTTCGAGAAGGCCCGTTATAACTTGGGAATCACGCTGCGCGCGCAAGGGCAAAAGCAGGCCGCCGAGGCAGAGCTGCGCCAGGGAGAGGCTTTGAAGAATTTCAGGCTTCGCCTGGCCCGCGCCAAGAGTCTGATAGTACAAGGAACAGAGGCGCTGAAGCGCGCGGACACTGATGCCGGATTACGGTTCTTTCAGGAAGCGCTGGAAGAGAGTCCCGAGCTTCCGGTCACCCATTACTATCTCGGCGTTACCTGGGAGAAAAAGGGCGACATACCCAAGGCAATGACTTTCTATCAGAAGGCCCTGGAGCTTCAGCCGGACTACCCTCAAGCTCATTCGAGTTTGGGGCTGCTGTGGTGGCGCCAGGGAGAGCGCTCCAAGGCGCTGGAAAGCTTGCGGCAGGCCGTCCTGGGCGATCCCGATCTTGCAGAAGGGCACTATAACCTGGGCCTCGCATTGGCTCAGATGAGTCAATGGGAGGAGTCGGTCGACGAGTTGTCCGAAGCTGTCAGCCTGAATCCCCGCTATCTCGACGCCCGCATGAATCTCGGGCTGGTGTTGAGTCAAAAGAACGACCTTGCCGGCGCCGCCAGCGTGTTCCGAGAGATTCTCAAGCACCATCCCGATTCTGCCGAAGCGCGGAACAATTTAGGTTTAGTCTTACTGCAAGGCAAGGACGCCGTCGGGGCGGAGGCTTCTTTCAGAGAGGCCTTGCGCCTGAAGCCTGATTATGCCGAAGCCCATTACAACCTGGGACTGGCGCTGCTTCAAGCGGGACAGAGAGGTGCTGCCATCGAGCACCTCGCGAGAGCCCGGCGGCTCGATCCTCAGTCCGATGAAATTCGCAGGCGCCTGGCCGCTGCTTATATCGAGGGGCGGGATCCAGACCGCGCTTTGGCCGTGCTGAAATCGGCCGCCGGAGCAGAGGAACATTACCTCTCGGCAAGCGCTTTGCTTCTGTCACGCCGCCTCCCTGAAGCCCTGAGCGAATCACGGCAGGCCTTGAAACAGGAGCCTCAGGAGCCCCGTTATTTGCTGCAGCAGGCCAGGATCTTGTTGCGCTTGGGGCAACATCCGGAGGCTCTTGAAATCCTGCGGCAGGTAAACCGGATCCAACCTCAGTGGGCCGAGCCTTACTACAGTGCCGGGGTCGGTTATTATCTCTTGCGCCGCTACGGCGATGCCCGGCGCAGTCTGGAGCGGGCGCTGGAGCTGGATCCACGCTCGGAAAGAGCTTTGTTTTTGTATGGCGCTACTCTGGCGAATGAAGGAAACAACAGCCAGGGTGAGGAATATCTTCTTCGCGCCATTGCTCTCGATCCAGCTAACGCTCGTTTCTATTACCACCTGGGGGCGATGCGGCTGCGCGACAACAAGCCGGAGGAGGCTCGGCAGGCTTTCGAAAAAGCCATCCAATTGAAGTCAGACTTCGCCTTGCCGCATTACCAACTGGGCAAGCTCCTGGAGCGCGCAAACGCTCTCGAGACGGCCGCCAAGGAACTGGAGACGGCGGTGCGTTGCCAGCCGGATCTGGCGCAGGTTTTTTACCATCTGGGCCGGGTGTATGCCAGGCTGGGCGAGACGGAGAAATCGGCTCGCGCACTGGCGGCCTTTCAGCAGTTCAAGGAGAAGGAAGCCAGCGAGGACCGGGAATTCATGGAGAATCTGCAGAAGGAAATTGGAATTCCATGATGCCGGCAATGAATACCTTCGGCTCCAATGCAGACTGTGACCCTCGCAGCCATGGGGGCGCTCTCGGTCAATCCGATCTCGACGGCGGCCGTGGAACGTTTATTCCCGTGTCCACCATTAGGGCTCGCGCAGAAATAAATTCGCATTTCGCTGTCCCGCAAAGCGGGACTGACGGGGGGCGAGCGACGAGCTATACCCGGGGGCGGTATGTCGGTCGCGAGCGCCGTCGATAGTCGCCTATGTGAACATGGGCTAGGGTGGCTAGGGTCAGCGGGCTGTCCCGCTACGCGGGAGAGGGGCGCGTCCCGAGCGGAGCTCGGGATCCTCGACGATGTCCGACATCGCCTGCGTCGCGGCGCCTCGCATCTGCCCGCCCGGCGCTCGCGCCAAAATGTGAATTTATTTCTGCGCGAGACCTTAGCCAGGAGCACAGAAAGTGACGTCGCATTACATCGGCTGAGTTAGTGGTAATATTGGCGTGCGGGCAAAGCGTCGATTTCTGAGAGGAGATGATGAGTACACAAACCCTGGACTACCTTGATGGCATCGCGCACCTGCCGGAGGGCGGGATGCTCATTCTTCAGCACGTGAGCTGGGAAGATTATGAGCAGATCCTGGCTGAGCTGGGAGGTGCGCCTAATGTTCGCGTTAACTATGACCAGGGGAGACTCGAGATTATGGCCCCACTGTCAGAACACGAGGCATACGCAGAAACCATACAGGAAATGATCCGCGTAGTGACAAGAGAGCTTCGGCTAAAGCTCGAGGCGCGCGGGTCCGCGACCCTTAAACTCCACCCACAGGCCAAGGGTGCGGAGCCGGACGGCTGCTTCTATATTCATCACGCGGCGGCGATCATAGGCAAGCGCCGCCTGGACCTCAGCGTTGACCCGCCACCAGATATTGTCGTGGAGATTGATGTGACCAATGAATCGCTGACTAAGTTTCCGGTCTATGCGGCTTTAAGAGTGCCCGAGATCTGGCGCTATGACGGGCAGAACGTGGAAATCTATCATCGGGCAGACCAGCACTATAAGGTTTCGCCGGCCAGCCGGGCATTCCCTTTTCTCAGCGCTGCTGTGATCTCTGAATTTCTGGAACAGAGCAAGACTTCAGGACAAGACGCGGCTCTTGACGGCTTTCTCCTCTGGGTCCGGACGCACAAGCCGTGATTTCCTTCGTGCGGCGCGTTTCCAAAACAACCGGGTCGCGCTCGTACCGGGTCGGCTGAAGGCAGCAGCAGATGAAACTCAAGCTCCAGATTGGCGATGAGGATT
>WNGD01008063.1_pt1 | contig 15985 bp, 17 predicted proteins | sample 5400671 | NCBI WGS metagenome assembly WNGD01 (sample SAMN13153369, study PRJNA577476) | soil metagenome | isolation source: 40 cm soil or saprolite under grassland replicate 2 | place: USA:California | collected 2016-06-15 | reverse complement strand
GGTCACGACGAAAAGGGAGGAAGGAGCGAAAGTCACTCCGAACCTGCTCCAACAGGACTTTCATGCTGGTCAACCCACCCAGAAATGGACGACGGATACAACCTCCATCTGGACACAAGAGGGATGGGTGTACCTTACGGTTGTGCTTGATCTGTTCTCGCGCATGGTGGGAGGATGGTCTCTGGCAGCTCTTCAGGATGCTCCATGAGTCGTCAATGCACTCGAAATGGCTCTAGCTCGTCGCCGGAAACATCCCGGGTTCCTCCATCACTCTGATCGTGGCAGTACTTCTACGAGCCAAAGTTATCTCATGCTTTTGCGAGCCTCATGACATGACCGTGAGCATGAGCGGCACTGCCAATTGCTCTGACAATGCCGTGACAGAAGCCTTCGCATCACTAGCTTCAAAGGTGAATGCATTGATCATGAGTCCTTTCAGTCACGTGCTCAGGCTCGTAACTGCACCTTTGAGTTTATTGAAACCTTTTATCGTCGAACTCGTAGACATTCCACTTTCCAGGACATGAGTCCCGTCATGTATGAACAATTGATGTGTTAACCTCCACATTGTGTCCCTCCACAAATTCGGGGCAAGATCATCCCCAGCAGTGTCAGACAAGAAGGCGCTTCCCCATCTGTTGCTTCTTCACCAGAACCAGCTTCACCGCGTGCTCAAGCAGGATGTGGCCTCCTTCAACCTGGCCCGAGCGCATCAAGGGATGCGGCAGCAGCTCGCCTCCAGCGAACAGATCATCTCTTGCCTCTCCTCAAGCAGGGGACAAGGTGAGAGCTGCTCCGAAATGGGGTGGGCTCCATCATGACGACCAAAGGGTGGCCTGAATCGGGAAAAGTCCGTTCGAGAGGAGAGCAAGTGGACAAGGTGCATCCGTAGAGCCGTGTCATGGAGGGAGATCCTTTGGCAGAGCTAGCATGCAGCCTTGGCATGACTTCCATGAGTGTCTGCTGCAAGCAAGCGCGTCGTTGTTTCGCGTTGGAGGACCTTTCTCTCGTGAAAGAGAACCATGTCCCTCCTTCTTCCAAGGGGTGAAGATCATGTGACACAGAACAAGAGGAGGGTGTTGAAAGACCAGGCTGTCCATTTGGCCAACGGATGTCTGAAGGAGCCCATACAGGCAAAAGGGTCCCCTTCCCTTCTCGTCACATCTCAGCCGCCATGCCTTTCACCAAATACACTAGCGTTCGCAGATCCCCCACCAGAAACGTCTCGTGGACATTCATGGGCCTTGCCTGGCCCTGGCGATTGACCCAGACCGTGGTGTACCCCAGCTCGCTGGCTGGCACGATGTCGTATTTGAAGCCGAACCCGGCGTGCCAGATCTCCGAGACGGACAGGCCCAGGCGCTGGCGCGCCAGGAGAAAGCCCTTGTGCGAAGGCTTGTAGGCGCCTGCCTGCTGGGCGGTGATGATGTCGTCGAATTTGACGCCAATGGTGCGCTCGGTTTGGGCGATGATCTCGTCGTCAGTGTTCGTGATAAGGACCGTCTTCGTCAGCTTCTGGAGCTCAAGAAGGGCCTGGTGTGTGTCGGGGAAAGGCGGCCAGCTGCCCATAGCGGTGGCGAATTCCTCCAGGTCCTGCTCGGCGTAGGGAATCTGCCAGCTCTCGAGGGTCATGCGCATCGTCTCGTGCAGCACCTGGCGATAGGGACGGTACGGCTGCTGGATGGCGACAAACTGGATCTCTTCCCATTTGTGTTGCAGCGCGCGCGGGTCCAGGCCTTCGAGATGATGCGCGGCCAACCGCTGCGCGAAAAACTGCTGGATGCCGCTCTCCCAATCGATCAAGGTGCCGTAGCAGTCGAAAGTCATCGCCTTCGGGAGTGTGATCATGGTCTCGCCTCCGCTCGGTGATCATGCATGTATGTAGGATCTCTCTCAAGACTGAAGCCGCGCGTCCTACAGCATCAGTAGTATACGATACGGAGTGCTTCTAAGCAAGCCGAGAGGGTGAAAAGCGCCACATCAGAGGAATCGACCGTGAAGGGTGGGTCAGGAGAAGATGGCTTGCCGTATATTCTTGTCTCTCATCTTCACGAGCAAGTACCAGTACCTTCCGCTGTCATTCTGCAGAAATCCTCCTGGTCCTTGAGGCGATTCTCGGCACTTCCTCAACACCTAAACACCCTCTTTCCAACCATCCTGAGTTTCGCACCTTGCAACATGACCTCTTATTGACACGGCGTAATGGGAAGCGCAAGAGGAAAGAAAAGAGCGTCCCTGTATGAGCATGAAGGAACTTGACACGCGGGGTAGTATGGGTACTGGTTGAGTCTATGTGTGTCCTCTCCAGTAGCAAAGTTGCAGAATCCTAGCATTGTTAAAGCTCAGCAAAACGAACAAGACAGCACAATCATTTTTCTATCTTGGCTTATGTATTCTGTCCTGGGGATTGATCCCTGTGGTGACAAAGAACATCCTGGTTGAGTTGAACAACCTTCAGATGCTTTTCTACTCCACCATTTTCTCCTGCATGGTGATGGGTGGCATTATTCTCTTTCAGAAAAAGATCAGCTTATTGACAACCTATTCGATACACGACTACACCAAAGTAGGGGTGTTAGGGTTTCTGGGGACATATGTGTATTATGTTCTTTTATATGGTGCTTTAGCACTCACCAGTGCCTCAGAAGGGTTTATTTTAGCCTACACTTGGCCGATGCTTGTCATTATCCTTGCGTTTCCTCTTCTCAAGGAGAGGCCGACGGTCAAAAAACTCTGCTCTATATTCATAAGTTTCTTGGGCATTGTGGTCATTGTAACGCATGGAAGCATCTTCACTCTCAGCTTTACCAGTCTGCAAGGAGATATGCTTGCTCTTGGGGGAGCGGGTGTTTTTGCGCTGTTTTCAGTCCTGGGGAAAAAATACCAGTACGATCAAGTCGTCAGTGTGTTCATTTACTTTGTGACCGCGCTTGTTTTTATCACCCCGACCCTGTTTCTCTTCTCCTCGCTGAAAATGCCGTCGTTTCATGTGTGGCTATGGCTTTTGCTCAATGGTTTTATAGTGAACGGTGTTTCCTACATCTTCTGGTTTAAGGCGCTAGAAAACGGCGATACCTCCGTCATCTCGAATGCGTTGTATTTGACCCCGTTTCTTTCGCTTGTCTATATTGCGCTCTTTTTAGGCGAGCAGATCCTTCTCAGTCAGGCAGGGTGTTAGGCAAAGTGAGTTTTGCTTCTGTAGACTGGGACGGAAGTGTCTGCTTTGAGTGCGCACCTCAGGAAGTGAAACTTTTTGCTCGCTGGCGCAACTAAAGTGAGATTTATCCGTTTGCACTGATAGCACTCAAGTGGCTCCTGCAAACACCTGGAACGAATTGTGATATCCGGCCTTGTCTCAGTCTAGCCGCGTGAATGCGAAAAAAGTTTCACTCCCTGCACCTCTGCATTGTGTCCCATTTCTGATAAGCAGGATGGCAAATTGCCAAAGACCCTGGTGGAGTAGAGATCAAGGTGCAACAGACGCTTGCTCCCCGTATCCTCTCGCCGGATCAGCGCTTCGTCTTGCGTACCCTCATTGAAAAAGATGGAGACCTCCGTGGCAAAGCCATCTTCGCACTGGGGTACTGGGCAGGGTGCCGGGTGAGCGATATCGCGCATTTACGGATGGAGCATGCCCATATCGGGCCCAAGATTGGTTGGTTACATGTGGGGCACAAAGGGGAGAAGTTCCGTGATATTGATCTGCTCAATGAAGCCCGTCGTCCCCTCTATGACTATCTTCGCCTTGGTGGACGTGATCCCGAAAGTCCATATGTTTTTACTTCGCAGCGTCACGCGCAGTTGACCGAGGCGGGCATTCATCACTGGTTCCGGTCGCTGAAACGCCAGGCCAACACGGAGCAGTGGAAACTGATTGCTGACCTCTCGTTTCATGATCTGCGGCACGATTTCGCCCATCGAGCGCGAGAGGCAGGATGGACACTGGAAGAGATTGCCTACTATCTTGGCCATGTCACCGTGAAAGGCACTCCTGCCATCCAGACCACGGCTCGCTACACCCAGGTCAGCCGCGCACACGTGAGAGAGAAGTTGAAAGGACTCAAAGGGTAATCCGGCAGAACGCTCTCGCTTGAGGCTCGAAAAGCAAAGCGCATCTTCTGTCTGCAATCTGGAGCCGACGCCATGCACACACCTGCTCTTCCATGCCCGACCTTGATAGGTCGTACAGAGGCTCTCGCCACCCTTCATCTACTTGTTGATCGAGCAGGAAAGGGGCAGGGAGGTGTTGCCTTGATTTCCGGGGAAGCGGGCATCGGCAAATCGCGTCTGGTGGCTGAGGTCAAAACGTATGCCGCCTCTCACGACTTTGGCCTTTTGCAAGGCAGTTGCTTCCCGACTGATCACGCCATCCCCTACGCGCCTTTGCTGGACCTTTTGCGCTCATACTTTTCTCGTCAGCCGATCGCCATGCCTTCTCCAGAGGTCGAACCGGTCGCACAGACCTTCCTCCCCTTGCTCCCCGAGGTTGACTACGCACTTGCAGGTGGAATTCCACCGTCCGCGAGCCTCTCGCTCGATCCCGAGCAGGAGAAACGCCGCCGCTTTGAGATCCTGGCCCACTTCTTGACCGGTCAGGCCCGAGCGCATCCTGTGCTGGTTGTGGTGGAAGACCTGCACTGGAGCGATGAGACCAGCCTGGAATTCCTCCACTACCTGGCCCGGCGCTGCGCTGCTTCACCGCTCCTCCTCCTGCTGACCTACCGTAGCGACGAGGTCCGCTCCACCCTACGCCATTTCCTGGCGCAACTGGATCGGGAACGGCTCGCCCAGGAATGCTCGCTCGCACGCCTCACGCGAGAGGAGGTCGAGGCGATGCTGCGGGCCATCTTCACACTCTCGCGCTTGGTGCGTGTAGAGCTGGCTGATCCCTTCTCTGCACTCACCGAGGGCAATCCATTCTTCATCGAAGAAATTCTCAAGTCACTGATGGCGTCAGGGGAGATTTTTTCTGCCAATGGTCACTGGAAGGGCGAGGAGCTGGGCGAGTTGCACATCCCGCGCAGTGTGCAGGACGCGGTGCGGCAGCGGACGGATCACCTGAGTGAGTCTGCCAGGCGCGTGTTGACCCTCGCCGCAGTTGCCGGACGACGCTTCGATTTCGCCCTGTTGCAGCAGTTGACCCACCACGACGAGCAGCACCTGCTGGTGCTCATGAAAGAGTTGATCGCCGCTCAATTGGTCGTTGAAGAATCGGCAGAGCAGTTCGCCTTCCGCCATGCACTGACACGTCAGGCCATCTCTACCGACCTGCTGGGGCGTGAACGCAAGGCGCTGCACCGCAGTATTGGCGACATGATGGAACATCTCTACACTTCGACGCTCGATGCGCACCTGGCGGACCTGGCCTACCATTTCTTTGAGGCGGGTGCCTGGGAGAAGGCTCTGGAGTATGGACAGCGTGCTGGAGAAAAGGCGCAAGCGATGTATGCCCCGCATGCCGCCATCAAGCAGTTGACGCGCGCCCTCGATGCCGCCCACCACCTGGGGAGAGTTGCCGGCCCAAAGATCTCCCTGGCACGCGGACAGGCCTATGAAACCCTGGGCGAATTTGAACAAGCACGCAGTGACTATGAGCGTGCATTGGAGGTTGCTCACTCTGTCCATGACTTTGCCGCTGAGTGGCAGAGTCTCATTGCCCTTGGCTTTTTGTGGGCTGGGCGCGATTACAGCCAGACGGGCACCTATTATCAGCAGGCACTCGAGCTGGCGCGCCGCCTGGGCGATCCGCTCACGCTTGCCCACAGCCTCAACCGCTTGGGCAACTGGCACCTGAATATTGAACAGCCCCGCGAGGCACTGGGCTACCATCAGGAAGCGCTCACGCTGTTTCAGCAAGCGCATGATACACCTGGGGTAGCCCAAACATGCGACCTGTTGGGCATGGCAAGTCTCCTTGGCGGTGATCTGGTTCAAGGGGCAGTCTATTATCAGCAAGCCGTCGCTCTCTTCCAGGAACTCGATGACCGCCAGGGGTTAGCCTCTAGCCTGGCGACGTTGGCCAAACTCGGCGGCATCTATCAAAGCGAAACGTCGGTCCCAGCCTCGATCAGTTTCGCCCAGTGTCTCCACTTTGGTGAGCAGGCCATCAAGACCGCCCGCGAGATTGGTCAGCGCTCTGCCGAAGCCTACACGCTCGTTAGCCTGGGGCAGTTCCTGGGTCCACGAGGGGAGTACACACGGGCGTTGGAGGTGGCGCAAGCGGGTCTTTCGCTCTCCGAGCAGATCGAGCATCGGCAGTTTATGACCTTTGGACACTGGGAATTAGGTGTGCTCTATCTCGAGCTGCTCGCTTTGCCAGAGGCGCAGCAGCAACTCGAACAAGCGCTGGCCCTGGCCCATGAAGTCGGCTCGCAGTACTGGATTCGTCTCGCCTCGGGATTTCTGGCCCTTGCGTATCTTCTTCAACAGGATCTCACACAGGCCGAATCCCTCCTCAATGCTGCACTTCCTCCTGATGCTCCTTCCCAAACCAGCGGGCAACGGCTCGTCTGGGCTGCGCGCGCCGACCTCGCCCTGGCTCGCAGTGACCCTGGCCTGGCGCTGGACATCACCGATCGCCTGATCGCGACTGCGGCGAACCTATCCGGCGAGCGTGTCATCCCCCGCCTTTGGAAACTGCGCGGTGAGGCCCTGGCGGCACTCTCGCTCGCAGCAGAAGCTGAAACGACGCTACAAGCTGCGCAGGTGGCTGCGCAGGCACAAGGGCTACGACCATTGCTCTGGCGCATTGGTGTTTCCCTGGGTAAGCTCTATCAGGCCCAGAAGCGCCAGGGAGAAGCTGAGCAAGCGTTCTTGACCGCTCGCACGCTCATCGAAGAACTTGCTGCCAACGTAGCGGACGAACGCTTACGGGAGCATTTCTTGTCACAGGCGACTGCTATGCTTCCTCCAAAGCGTTCGCTCTCACCAAGTCGCCTTGCCAAACAAGTGCATGGCGGCTTGACAGCACGCGAGCGCGAGGTGGCAGCCCTGATTGCACAAGGCAAGTCCAATCGCGCCATTGCCGACGAACTGGTGGTGGGCGTGAGCACCGTGGAGGCCCATATCAGCCACATCTTCACTAAGCTCGGATTTGCGTCGCGTGCCCAGATTGCCGCGTGGGCAGTTGGCAAGAGTCTTGCTCTGGCACGGCAGGACGGGGAGGAAACTCGCCAGCAGCCCTAGTCGCAGTCCATCACCACAGAGGAATATGTCCCTTGTGCGGGAGGCAGAGAGGAATGAACTCTGCCTCCCTGCTCTTGTGTTGGGGACCACATCATTGGGGTCGGCTCATGCTCGGAAGAAAAAGATTGGGGTTGCGGACACCAGAGAGTAGGGTTTTCCAGGACGCGAGCGAGCAGATCCTCGGGTATCATTGGGAAAGAACGAAACCATTGTAAAGAAGAAAACGTGTGAGCCGAGGTTCACTGCATGAAATCGAACAGGCAGAAGATCGTCCAACCTGTTTGACCCATCACCAGGAGAAAGCATCATGAGAATACCAAGTTGCGAACAGCGAGACAATCCTGACTTCGGGGAAACGAAGTGTGATCTTCACCCGAAATTGTGGAGGCCCCAAACCTGGGGATTAACACATCTGTTGTTCGTACATGACAGGACTCATGTAGTGCAAAGTGGAGTGTCTCCGGCTACGATTGTTGACCTAAGCGAGGGAGTCACCTCCCCCGCTCGGCTTCAAAACCGTGCTTGACCGTTTCCGGTCACACGGCTCCTCAATAACAGGGTCTTTGTCACAGATACCAGGGGCACGCCGAGCGTGCCGTTCATCATGGCAATGTCGGTGGAGCAAGCATTTGTTGCTGAGTGCTTCTCCCCCTCCTTGACTCTTCGGAGTGACGTGATCGATTTCGATCACATCGGTATCCTGAAAGAGCAACTCGCACCAACGACATTTCCCTCGCTGCTTGCGCAGCAGGGCGCCTTTTACCCCATTAAAGAGGGGGTGGGTGCTCAGTCGTTGGCTCCAATAGAGGAGATCTCCGTCGTAGGGACTTGCCGTTCCTTTCACCTTGATATGCTTCTGGACGTGTGCTTGTCCGTGTTTCCACAACGTGGTTTCCTGGCTTCGAAACTGCCAGCCTTTTCCTTCCCGCACATGCCAGTATTTGTTTGCCATCCAGCGCCCTCCTTTGTGGGGATGGCGGTGTTTGGCCCACCGTCTCAATTGCAGGTAGAGCACGTTGTCACAGGAATGGAAGGTCTTTGACGCCGCCGTTCTGCGGTGGTAGTTGGCCCATCCCCGATTCACCCGATTCAACTCGCCAATGAGTTTTTCTTGAGAGGCATGCCGGTTTCTTTCGATGACCACCTTCATATCAGCTACGTGGCGTTTCACTGCCTCTTTGCTGGGAGTGATGATCGTTTTGAAGCCAAGGGGTTTGCCTCGCGGGTTCTTCCCCGTGTGGGTTTTGCTGGGCTTCAATTCCAACCCGATCGTGCTCAACCATGTGTCCAGAAGTTGCTTCGCTTTCTGCACTCCTGCCTCAGTGGGATGTAGAATGACCAGATCATCGGCGTAGCGGATGAGTTGAGGGACGCTTTCCTTGTAGGAGAAAGCCCCTCGTATCGCTGTTTCGATGCCATGCAAGGCGATGTTCATGAGTAAGGGTGACGCGACTCCCCCCTGCGGGGTTCCCTTGATTGTCTCATGAAAGCCATCATCATCCAGGATGCCAGCTTTGAGCCATGCTTTGATTACTCGTCGGACGGCTGGGTAGGAATGCAGTTTGTGGAGTAAGGCCGCGTGGGAGATGTTATCGAAGCAACCGGCGATATCCGCATCCAGCACGTATTTCGGCTGAAAACGGATCGCATTGAAGATGGCTTCTTTCGCATCCTGGGCGCAGCGGCCGGGTCGAAATCCATAGCTATTGGGCTCGAAGTGGGCTTCCCATTCCGGTTCCAGTGCGAGTTTGATCAGGCACTGATGAGCCCGATCGACCATGATGGGTATCCCTAAACCACGCTTTTCCACCTTTCCTGGCTTGGGTATCCACACGCGTCGAACGGGTTTGGGCGGGTTATGTCGCCACTGGTTCGGGTGGAGCTGTTCAGCCAGTTCAAATCGCTGGCCGGGTGGGACGGCTTTCACCCCGTCTACCCCGGCAGTATTCTTGCCCTGGTTGTCTTGCGTCACCCTTCGTACCGCAAGAAGGCGGGCGGCCCTGGATTTCATCAACAACTTCTGGAGTTTGTGGACGACTTGAATGTTGCCATGGTGACTAGCTTGAAAGATGCGCTTTTGTAGTCTGTACACTTGCTGCTCAAACCTGCGCCAGGGCAGCTTGTGCCAACTCTCACTCGCAGAGTCAGGTCCTGACCTGTTTCTGGGTGCCTTCGTGTGTGACATACGTGAAGGGCCTCTTTCTTCCCTGTCATCGTCCCCACGTCAGCGTATCCTCTGGCTTTCCCAGGGGCATTGGCTTCTTGGGGAATCCTTCTCACAAGAGCATGCGGGTGGTTCCTTGCTCATCAGATCGACCGCTGATGAGAGCCGCTTGCGAGTTACTCCGTTCCCATGATCCGTTTTGCGCTCCTTTAGGCGGGTGCTATCCACCGGGGATGTTTGATGAGTGAAAGGAGAGAATTCTACAGTTCTCCCCTCATAACTGATCCCATTACCGTTTGGTCAAGCCTGTCATCCTGTTTGGCTTGGTCGAATTTACGATGGTTCAGATACACCTTCAGTTGCCTTCGCCATGGGAGCCTGGCTTGGAAGGGGTCACGTTCAGGCTACGTTCCTCTTTCCCTCTCTGCCCGCTTCACGGATTGAGGACCAGTCGCTACCGTGGGGCAGGGCCATTCCACGTTCACCTCGTGGGGAAGAAATCGCGTCTTCCATCCGATCATGAGTTGTCAAGGTTCACTTCCTTGCCAGCCATCCCCTCGCTTGATGGAGCAAGTTTCGGCTGAACGGATCGCACCTAGAAACACTCGATGTACTCAAAGGTACTGCTTCTGGCTTGTGCTCGCGTCTGAAAGGACTCACCCTCAATGCATTCGCCCTTGAAACGATGGAAGAAACTTTCCATCGCGGCATTGTCGTAGCAATTGGCAGTCCGGCTCATGCTGACGACCATGCCTTCTTGCTGTAAGAGGGCTTGATAGCTCTGACTGGTAGAGGTACTGCCACGATCGGAATGGTGCAGTAATACAGCCTGTGGACGGCGACGAGTCATAGCCATCTCTAAAGCCTGGACGACCAGGCTCACATCTTGAATGGCTGCCATCGACCATCCTACCACCATGCGCGAAAATAAGTCAAGCACCACCGAAAGGCGCGAGCCAGCCTTCGGCGGTCCAAATGGAGGTCGTATCGGCCACCCATTTGGTGTCGGGCTCTTGAGCGTGGAAGTCGCCTTGAAGCAGATTGGGAGCCACCTGTGCGCTTGGATCGCTGTGCGAAGTGATCGTGTGATGACGCGGTTTGCGCGCCGCCAGTCCCTGTTCTCGCATCAGACGAGCGACTCGCTTGCGCGCACAGCTGATCCCTTGTGCTTGCAGTTCGGCATGCACCCGTGGACTGCCATAGACGCCTCGATTCGCCTGGAAAGCGGTCTTGACTTGTTCAGCCAGGTGGGCATCTTCTCGGCTGTGCTGGCTAGGCGCCCGCTTGCACCAGGCATAGTACCCGCTCGCAGACACCTCCAGCACCCGGCACATCAGTGTCATAGGATACGCGGGCCGAGGCTTCGCAAGGAACTGAGAGCTCATGGCGGGCCGCGCGAAAAGATGCCCAGCGCTTTTTTTAGGATATCACGCTCCTGCTTGACGATTTCCAGTTCGCGCTTGAGGCGGCGCACTTCCTCTTCTTGAGCCGTCTGATGGCCGCTGCCTGGGAAGGCTTCGGGTCCGTGCTCAGCCAACTCTTTGCGAAATTTCTGGATCGACGTGTCAGAGAGGCCCAGCTCGCGGGCCACTTGCGCGATTGGCTTGCCACTGGTCTGCGCCAATCGCACCGCTTCGCGCTTCAACTCGACGGTATAGGTCTTTTGAACCTTTGCCATGATCTTTTTCCTCCTCCTCGGGTAGTATACTCGAAGCTTCTACTCCTCCACCAATTCGGGACAAGATCAGAGAGCCAGGTTATACTTATGTGCACTACATCACAACAGTGGCATTGGCAACTGCTTCTTCAAAGGAAGATCGATGCCAGAACGTCAACCCGTTATAGGACCTCTGCCACGTGAACACATGACTGCCAATCAGAGAGCGTATATGGAGTATGTGGACGCGCTCCGAGCAGACGATCCCGCTAGCGCACTGAGAAAGGCTCTCACACCTGGCTTTATCGCCCACGATCTGCCAGAAGGGCACCATGATTTAGAAAGGCCCCATAGCATTTCGTGAGAGATTGCACACTCTGCTTCCTGACCAAGAAGTCAACGTGAGAGTGATGCTCGAAGTAGGAGACCAGGTCGCTGGCTACGGGACCATCACCCAGACAGACCCAACGAGCGGGCAACCTTTCACCTTTGGAGTTCTCAATCTGGTTCGTGTCGAAAGTGGGAAGGGTGCGGCACGGTGGGGCACATTTGATGACCCGGAAGGCAAGTTTCTGGAAGTGTGCAGAACATTACTCGCAGAGCAAGCTCGACTGCAGGAAGCTTTGACTCCTCACCTCGCCATCTCTGCAAGATCGGTGGCAGAAGGTGTCCCTGTCTCTTGCATGTTTCGTCACACATGAAGGTGGGAAAAGGCAGCGTTACATGATGTGGCGGCGTCTCTTTTCTCGTCCTCCAAGGCTGGTGCTGGTTCCAGATACTCTCCGCGCCACCGCTTTCTGGCAGAAACGCGCCAGGATATTTCGACAAATGACAAGTGTGTAAATTAAACTGGTCGAATGTTGCTCATTGTGCTATGGGCGAGAGGTCTCAGAACCCATAAACATCGTCAATGGTGAGACGTTGATGATGAAAAGAGCAAAGCATTCGCCCCATTGAATGGTGCAATTTCCGGGTTGCAGCAAGAAATGCTTGACAGAAAGGTCTCGTTCTGCAGAGACAGTGAGGGATTGCAATGCTGAAGTATCAAGAATTCATCCCACATCCCGTGCTCCAAGACTGTGTGAAGCGCTTCTGGATCCTGGAAAGAGCCTACACGGCACAGGCGTGCATCGAGGAGGTGGTCCCTAACGCCTGTGTCGAACTCATCCTGAATTTTGGCAGCCCCTCTGTGCAGCTTGGCAGCACACCCCCGCGTGAGTTGCCGAAGGTTTGCCTCGTTGGCTTGCAAAGCCAGCCATTCCTTGTGCAGGCCAGTGGTGTGGTCAAAATCGTCGCAGTCCGCTTCTTCGCCTGGGGGGTGCTTCCCTTTCTCAAGCCTCTCGCAGAGCCAAATAGCACGACGAACGTTGAACTTGATGAGGCGTGGGGCCAGGTGGTCACTCAGGTGGCAGCCAAGGTTGAGACCGAGAAGTATCAGCAAGCGGTCGAGGAGCTTGAAGCGTTTCTGATTGGCAAGCGTCTGACCACCTGGTTTGACCCAGGGCAGGTGCGAGAGGCAGCCAAACGGCTCTACGAGACGAAAGGCCAGGTGCGGGTGGCCGACCTGGCCGCTTCCCGCCATCTGTCGGTGCGCCAGCTACAACGGCAGTTTGCCGAGACAACTGGTGTCTCCCCCAAGAGGCTTGCCCGAACCATCCGCTTTGAAACCATCCGCAACCGCCTGATGTGTGAGCCAGACGCCAACCTGACGGATCTGGCCTACGAATGTGGGTATACCGATCACGAACATGTCGTCTTTTTACAATCGCCGTCGTCCATGCTGGATTATACTGAGAACAACTCACCGAGAAGCAAAGGAGGAAAACGAGATGAAGAAGCGCACCATGACCTGCGGCCTTCTGGTGAAGGACTACGACGAAGCACTTGACTTCCATACGAAGAAGCTAGGGTTTGTGGTGGTTGAGGATGTGCCACTGGGTCAGGAAAACCGGCGCTAAAAGCTCAAAAAACTTGTGTAGAGGTATCTCTAGGAGAAAGGATCATTCATGAACCAGAACCAAACGAAAACCAACGAAGCTCAAATCCGTGAATTAGTCGAGAATTGGGCGAGTGCCGTTCGTAATAAAGATATGGAAGCGATACTTGCGCATCATGCGCCTGATATGGTGATGTTCGATGTACCCCCGCCGCTTCAATTGAAAGGGATCGAGGCCTATCAAGCATCGTGGAGTGAGTTTTTCTTCTGGTTAGAGAGGGGAGGCACCTTCGAGCTGAGCGACCTAAGCATAACGACAGGTACCGACGTTGCCTTTTGTCATGCCCTTATTCACTGTGGCAATCCTCGTTCCAGCGGTCGGAAGGACGATCTGACCGTCCGGTTAACCATTGGTTTAAAGAAAGTGAATGGCCAGTGGACTATTGTGCACGAACACCATTCAGAGCCAGCTGAGTAGGGCACCGAACTGGTACGAGCAAAGGAAAGCCGCTCTTTGAAGACATGGGATAGTGGAGCAATCTTAAGCTGATAGATACGATAGTTTTGGAGCCGATGCGTTGTACAGAACTCAAATAAGTCGTGTATAGTACGTAAGTCGTATCGGTGAATCGGAGGTTGTATGGCAAAGCAGAACACACCAAACACAAAACAAGTCCTTGACCGCAACATTACTGCCCTCAACGCCAGGGACATAGATGGGTATCTCGCCAACCAGAGGCCAGACGTTGAGTTCGTGCTTCCTGGAGGGGTCACGCTGCATGGGCGCGACCAACTAAGGCAATATACCGAAGCCCTTTGGAAGGCATTTCCAGATGGCACTCTGACCTTCGGAGATCAAGTTCTTACCGAAGACGCAGCGGCCACCGAGGTCGTGTTTACCGGCACACATGCTGGTCCGATGATGACACCCAACGGTCCGATTCCACCAACTGGCAAACGCGTCACTACCCACTCGGTATCGATCTTGCGAATTAAGGACGACCTGATTGCTTCGGAGCATGTGTATTTCGATCAGCTCGAAATGATAACGCAACTCGGCTTGAAGCCAGCCGCTCCGGGCCCCAACGACCACCCTGTTTAATGACTCACATGCTGACAGGTTGCTATCACACTGAGAGCGTGTCCGAAAAGGCCAGAGAGGGGTTCCGGTGGCATGTGTCAAAAAGGACAATTGAGCAAAAAGGAGACGATATGTTAGCAAAGCCATTTGAAACCGACAGTTCGCAATCGGTAAGTCATGAGAAGAAGCAGAGCAGATCTGGCAGATGGTTCTTCCAGATTGGGGCAGTGGCAGCCATTGTCGGCTCGCTGCTGGGGTTAGTCGGCAATCTCATCCACCCAGCAACAACGGGCCTGGACACCAATGCTGTGGCTCACGTGATCGCCCTTAGTGAGGCCTGGACTGCTATTCATCTGCTAATTGTTGTTGGGTTGATTTTCATGCTCGGTGGGCTCGTCGCCATTTGCAGCTCGATCAAAGGAGAATTAGCGGGTACATTGGCCCAGTTGGGTTATGTCGCTGTGATCGCGGGGATCACTGTTGGGCTGATAACGGTCATCCTCGATGGTGTCGGCGCCAAGCACATCGCTGATGCGTGGGCAGCGGCGCCTCCTGATGAAAAAGCAGCCGCCCTGCGTATCCTGCAGGCTGAAGAGATCCTCAACTTTGCTCTGGCCTCACTCTTCAACATTCTCTTTGCTGGCGTCACCTTCATTCTGCTTGGTCTGGCAGTGGCTTTGAGCCAGGTGTACCCTCGCTGGTTGGGATGGATAGTTGTGGTCGCTGGTCTCGGCTCAATAGTGGCCGGTCTGATTCAGGCAAACACGGGCGAGTCCACTTCGGTAACCCGAATCCTAACCATCATCTTCCCCACTATTCTCACCCTGTGGACGGCGGTGTTGGGAGTGTTGTTGTTCCGAATGGCGTCTTCACTGGACTCAGAATGACAAACTCTGGTATTGCGCACCTGCGACTGCGCAAAAGGACGATGGTGACCGGATGTTCCGATGGTTCCTCCGGCTGTTTCCTTGTTTTCTTTTCTTACGCTCTTTTTGAGCGGGAGAGCGATCAGCTAGCGATTGCATATGCCTCCTCAGATGTGTCATGGTATCGTACTTGTATTACAACGAGACTTTATCAGCGCAGTCCCTGCAACTGGGCAAGCAGTCGCTTGCGATGGGAGCAACAGGCGGCGTAGTTGTGACGTTGCTGATAAGCGATCAAAGCCAACACTGCAGGCAGATCCAGCACGGGCTGGGGCAGGACCGCCTGCAAGAGCAAGCGGACCTGAGCGACGCTGAGCGGGAGGGAGGAGTGCGAGTCCAGGCTAGGCACCTCATCCGGTGTGGGCAAGGAACGTGTGGCTGTCGGCCGCAAGAGTTCCCCTCTCTGGTTTAGACGCTGTTGCCATCGAACCAGCAAATGATGAGCGAGCATGACGAGAGTCATGTGATGGTGCCAGCCGCACCAGAGGCGCAGCTCATAGTGGTTCATGCCCAGTTCACCCTTGCACTCGGCCAAACACGTCTCGAGTGGGAAGCCGCATCCCGCTCACGCGCACGAAGGTCGAGAGCGGTGTCTCAAGAGGAGCGTTACTCAGATAGAACTTCCATTCCGGCTCCGAGGCTTCACCTGCTTGGCCAATTCCTCCACCGTCATTTTGGCCGGACTCGAGGGATGCAGCCGCTCCCGCAGGTGTGCAGGTCCTTTGCGCGAAGGGGTTTGCGGGGGCACCCAACGGCTCGGACGCGAACGCTCCGTCTGCCCGTCGGTTTCCAGAAGTGGCCAGACCTTGGTATCCCGCGGCATCTCAGCCAAATGCCACAATCCTGCCCCGACAAAGGGTTCCAGGAAGGCGGGCGAGGCGCCGTATCTCTCGTCGCACACCACGAGAGCGCGCTGTGAGTCTGCCGTCAGCCATGACCTTCTCGACCAACTGGGCTGCCAGCTCATGTTTGGTCTCTGCAAGGGGTCTATCGGGAATCCGGCAGTCCTGCCACCATGTCTGGTGATCCTCCTCAA
>WNGD01004066.1_pt1 | contig 15990 bp, 16 predicted proteins | sample 5400671 | NCBI WGS metagenome assembly WNGD01 (sample SAMN13153369, study PRJNA577476) | soil metagenome | isolation source: 40 cm soil or saprolite under grassland replicate 2 | place: USA:California | collected 2016-06-15 | reverse complement strand
GACCGAGGTCGAAGTGGATCGCCGCGATCTCGGTGGCGGCGTAAAGAATTGGGAATGGATCAAAAAAGGCGTGCCTCTTCGCGTCGAAATTGGCCCGCGCGACATCGCATCGGGCAACGCGATGGTGAGCCGGCGCGACCGGCCAGTGAAGGCAAAAGAGTTGATGTCGATTCAGGAATTGGTTTTCAGCGCACCCGAAATTCTTGCCTCGATTCAGCAGAATCTTTTCGAGCGTGCAAAGAAATTCCGTGATGAGAACACGTGCATTATCAACTCGAGAGACGAATTCTACGATTTCTTCACTCCGAAAAATTCCGCCAAACCGGAGATCCACGGCGGCTTCGCTGTCGCGTACTGGAGCGGGTCCCGCGAAGTCGAGGAACAAATTAAAGACGACCTCAAAGTGACTATTCGCGTTATTCCCTTTGATTCTTCCGCCGAGCCCGGTCAATGCATCTTCACGGGTGAACCGAGTTCACGCCGCGTGGTTTGGGCGAAGTCGTACTGAAACCGCCGCCTGCCAGGTTGACGTGCTCAGAAGAGACTGTTTATTCCCGCAGCAACCGTGGAATTGAAGCTTTACAGTCGCGAATGGTGCTCGTGGTGCATTGACGCGAAGGAGTATCTCACCGAGAAAGGTTACCGCTTCAATATTGTAGATGTTGGCAAGGATCGACAAGCATACGAGGAGATGAAAAAGCTTTCGGACCAGACTTATGTCCCGACATTTGTAGCGGGCGCCCGGGTCCTGGCCAATTTCGATACCGATCAGCTCCAGAAATTTCTCAACGAGCACCAGATCAACCCCTAATGCTTTTTGGCCTTTTTCTAACCCTCGGCGTCGCGGTGCTCAGCATCGCTCTGCGCAGTTTTCAGAATTCGTACTCACAGAGAGCGGGTGCGCTCGGTATTCTCGTCGCCAGTTTTCTCGCCATTTATTTTATTACCGGCAACTGGGTGCTGGGCTTGGCCGCTGCGGTGAGCTGGCTCTTCCTGCCGTGGCTCGAAATTCTAACCCGGATTCGCGCGCTTCGGCTGCCGAAGGAAAAACAGCTCCGGCCGAAAACTCCGCCGTCTTACGATACTTTTCCTGCGCTGAGCGAGATCACGCGCGAGATCGAGGAGGAAGGATTCGTGCATGTAGGCGACGCCGGGTGGGACTGGGAGGATTATCGCCAGTTTTTCCGATTGTTTTACAAGGAGGAAGATCGAGCACAGGCCGCGATTTGTCTGAACGAACAGCATGATCTTTCGTTTTATTATCTGCGGATTTCATCGCGCGCGAAGGACGGCACCGCTTGGACGACATGGAATTATCCACTCTCCTACGGCTTAAAGCTCACGCCCCAATTCCGCATCAATCGCCAGCGGGCCGATCAATCATTCTGGCAGCTTTATCAAAGCCACCGCGATTTTCTTCGCCGAAACGGTGTAAACGCAGGCATGAATTTCGCATAACATCCACAAGGGCGTTCTCAAACAGACCGCGGCAGGGGATGTAAAATATTCCTGGCGCGGGATGATTTATCTTTGGTGCCAGTTCCTGGTCGATCTGGTGCGGCTGTAAATCTTCCGCTTCCTCTTGGTCCTGATCTTCGTTCTGTTGGAGAGAGCAGAGTAAGAGGAAGAGGAAGATTAGAAGTCTTTATACCTTCATGATCTCAGCTTCCTTGTGCTTGAGATGATCGTCCACGGATTTGACGAAGCGATCCGTCAGCTTTTGCACTTCGGTTTCCAAATCGTGCAATCCATCTTCGCTTAATTCGCCGGTGGCTTTGAGTTTCTTCGCTTCGTCGAGCGCCGAGCGCCGATTGTTGCGCACGCGGACGCGCGCTTCCTCCGCCATTTTGCCGAGCGAACGCACGAGATCTTTGCGCCGCTCTTCAGATAATTCCGGAATCGGCAGCCGAATAATCTTTCCATCGACCGCCGGCATGATGCCGATTTTCGATTCCTTGAGCGCCCGTTCGATATCCTGCACCGTGCCCGCGTCGAAGGGTTGAACAACGAGCAGGCGCGGCTCCGGTGTTGTGATCAACGCGAGTTGCTTCAGCTTCATACTCGAGCCATACGCCTGGACATCGACGTTTTCCACCAGTCCAGGCGAAGCTTTGCCGGTGCGCACCGCCGCAAATTCGTGCACCATGTAGTCGACGCTTTTTTCCATCGACATCTCGGCCTCCAGAAGAATGTCGTCTCTGCTCATGCTGCTGAAGTTTTACGCCGGTTGCGGTTCATCGCAAACCAGGGTCCCGACTTTTCGACCGAGCACAGCGTCGCGAATGTTGCTCGGCTTGTTCATATCGAAAATCACGATCGGGATCTTATTGTCCATGCAAAGGCTGAATGCCGTCGAGTCCATGATCTGCAGCCGTTTTGTGAGCGCTTCAGTGAATGTGAGGCGATCGTAGAATCGCGCGTTTGCGTGGGTATTTGGATCCCGATCATAGACGCCAGCGACTTTAGTGGCTTTCAGGATGACGTCGGCGCGAATTTCGCTCGCGCGCAGCGCCGCAGTCGTGTCGGTGGAAAAGTAGGGGTTACCGGTGCCGCCTGCGAAAATAACAACGCGCCCAAGTTCCAGATGGCGGATGGCGCGGCCAAGAATGAACGGTTCGGCCACATTTTTCATTTCGATAGCCGTTTGCACGCGCGTTTCAACGCCCATCTGGTCGAGCGTGCTGCGCAACGCCAGCGCGTTGATCACAGTGGCGAGCATGCCCATGTAATCGGCCGTGGTACGATCCATGCCACGATGGGATGCAGAGAGACCTCGCCAGATATTTCCCCCGCCAATCACGACCGCCACCTGCACGCCGAGATCGCGCACCTCTTTGATGCGTTCGCCAATCTCATGCACAACTGCCGGCGAAATATTGTCGCGGCCGCCGCGCTCTTGCAGCGCTTCGCCGCTCAACTTCAGTACGATACGTTTATAAGCGGGCGCTTCCGTTTGCATGACTCGGCCTAAGATAAAACAAGACACGCCGATCTTTGGAAAGCAAAATGGTGTAGTCGCCGACCTCTGGGCGGCGCCGTGGGCGCGTGTTAATCACCTCAGCGCCACGCTTCGCAGAGCGAAGCGGCTACCGTAGATGCAAGCGAAACAGCTACACCTTGATCGCGTGTCCACGCAGAAATTCGCCCGCGCTCATGCGCCGCTTTCCTTCCAGTTGCACTTCGCCCAATGAAAGCGCGCCTTTACCTGCGGCAATGACAAGCTCTTTTTCGCTGCGCAAAATTTTCCCCGGCTCTCCGCTAAGATCGACAATAAAGGCGGAAAATATTTTCAGATTTTGCCCGTCGAGTTTCATAAACGCCCCGGGCCATGGATTGAACGCGCGGATTTTTCTCTCAATTATTTCGGCGGGCTCTGACCAGTCGATTTTACCGTCGTCGCGAGTCAGTTTCGGCGCGTAAGTAGCGAGCACATTGTCTTGCTGTATGCGCGGCGCATTGCCTTTCGCAAGCATTTGCAAAGCGTCGAGCAATGCCTCCGGCGCAATTTGCGCCAGTCGGTCATGTAATGATCCTCCCGTGTCCCCTGGCAAGATCTCGATCTTGCGCTGCAATAAGATGTCGCCGGTGTCGAGTCCTTCAGCCATGTACATCACTGTGATCCCAGTCTCGGGATCGCCCGCGGCGATGGCCGCCTGGATTGGCGCGGCTCCGCGCCAGCGCGGCAGAAGGGATGCATGCAAATTTAAACAAGCGACAGGCGGAATCTCGAGTAAATCACGCGGCAGAATTTGCCCATAAGCCATCACCACAATCGCCTCCGGTCGCAGCGCGCGCACCTCTTCGATCGCCTCTCGACCTTTAATCCGCACCGGTTGCAGGATCGACATCTTCGTTCCTGCGAGCGCCCTTTTGATCGGCGGCGGCTCGATTTGCTGAGTGCGTCCCACCGGCTTGTCCGGCTGAGTAACGACTCCAGTGAGTCGATGCTCGCTCGATCGCAGTAAAGCTTGCAGCGTCGGCACGCCGATTTCGCCCGTGCCGATGAAAACGATGCGCATGCCGGATTACGGCGTCAGCTGATGAACTGCCGCGGATCGGCGTCGACGCCGCCCGGTCACCGCTTGCGCCATCAATTTTTCGCCGGCAGTGATCTCACGCCGGCCCACCGACGATGCGCAGCCGGTACACAGATAATCGTAAATTTCCCGGTCTGGAAGGACTAAAAGCAATCGCTCGCGCACCGGCATCGCGGCTTTGCATTTTTCGCAGTAAAGGCTCGAAGCGGTGAAATTTTCAAACTGCTGCTGGTTCATACACGCCGTCGTTCACGCTCTCCAGGATCTCGAGCAGAACTTTGGCGGGCGGCTGAGTCGCGTCAACTACCGTGATCAGCTCGTGCGAATAATAGGAGAGCACCGGCTTCGATTCCGTTTCGTAGGTGTCAAGGCGGCGCTGGATGACCTGGTCGTTTGCGTCGTCGAGACGGTTATCTTTCAGGGCGCGCTTTTTAAGCCGGGAAAACAGCGTTTCGTGGCTCGGGCACGAGAGATGAAATACTTTTTTCACATCGATCATTTCCTCCATGATTTTGGCTTGGCCGACATTCCGCGGAATCCCATCAAGGACGAGTGTATCGATGTCTGGTTTAAACTTGTGCGCATCCACCGCCGCATCGATCGCCTCCCGCCAGAGTTCAACTGTGATCTCATCCGGCACCAGTTGACCCTTGCTTGAGTATTCAAGGAACGCTTTGCCAACTTTCGTGCGCGTGTCGATGGAGCGGAATACGTCGCCGCAGGCGCAGTGATAATAGCGGGGGATTGTCCCCAGAGTTTTGCCCTGCGTCCCTTTTCCACTGCCAGGCGCACCAAAGAGGATAAAGGTGTTGTATCTCATCAGCGAAATCGGTTTATACCGCAGCCGGGCCGAACCCGGAAAGCAGAATCGACCAGCTATTTTCCAGCGGTAACAGGATCGACATTTACTCGTCGCCCCGCCCGATCGAAGCGCACGTTGCCATCGATCAGCGCGAAAATCGTGTAATCGCGACCGAGTCCAACGTTTCTTCCCGGTAAAAACTTCGTCCCGCGCTGACGCACAATGATGTTGCCCGCAACGACGATCTCGCTGCCGAATTTTTTTACGCCCAGCCGTTTGCTGACGCTGTCGCGGCCGTTCTTAACGCTGCCTTGTCCTTTTTTGTGAGCCATGACGAAAGTTGATAGTTGCTAGTTGAGAGTTGATCGATGGCGGTTGCTTTATTCCTCGCTCTTTTTCGCCGCAGTTTTCTTCGCGCCGATACTGATGCTTTTGATCTTCACCCGCGTCAATTTTCGGCGATGTCCGACGGTGCGATGATAACCTTTGCGCCGTTTAAATTTGAACGCGATTACTTTCTTGTCTTTCCGCTGCTCGACGACTTCGGCGGTAACTTTCGCACCTGAGATGAGCGGATTGCCGTGCGTGAGGTTTTCCCCGTCCGCATACATCAAGACATCGCCGAACGTCGCGGTTTTACCAGCTTCGATGGCAAGAAGATCGACATCGATCGTGTCGCCTTCTGCGATACGATACTGCCGCCCGCCAGTCTTGATAATTGCGTAAGCCATAAGCGCGCTTCCCGGAGAAAAGCCGCGCAAAATCCCACGGAACCGCCGCCTTGACAAGCGGAAATGCTGTAGCCGCCGACTCCGGGCGGCGCGGCGCCAGGGTTTTAAACGGCTCAGCGCCACGCTTCGCAGAGCGAAACATCCTACAATTGCGAAATCACCAGCACGATCTCACCCTTCGGCGGATGCGCCTCATAGTGGGCAAGAAGCTCGCTAGCGATGCCGTAGCGGAATTCTTCGAATTTTTTCGTGAGCTCGCGTGCGACGCAGAGTTGTCGATCCGGCATGATGCCGGTACATACTGCAAGTGTTTTGGTCAGGCGATAAGGAGATTCAAATAAGATCGTGGTTTCGCCACGCTCAGCCGTTGCGCGTAATTCGCGCTCGCGTTGGCCGCTTTTAACTGGAAGAAATCCACCGAAGTAAAATCTCTCAGTTGAAAACCCGGAGCCGACTAGCGCGGCCAGAATTGATGACGGCCCGGGAATGATAGTGATGGGGAGCCCGCGCTCGATGCATGCACGAATGAGGCGCGCACCCGGGTCGGAAAGCGCGGGCGTTCCGGCGTCCGTGATTAGTGCGACATTTTCGTCCGCGGCGAGGCGTTCGACCAGTTGCGCAGTGCGCATCGCTTCATTGTGTTCATGATAGCTGACCAGCGGTTTGTTGATTTCAAAGTGCTTCAGTAACATCCCGGAATGCCGCGTGTCTTCAGCCGCGATCACATCGACCGATTTCAGTACCTCCAGCGCGCGCACTGTGATATCGCCAAGATTGCCGATCGGCGTAGCGACGACGTAAAGCATGGCGCATCCTCCGATAGGAATCTCATGTACGCCAGGGTCTCAATCGTGCCACGCCAATGTTGCACAAAGCCGAGTCGGCGCCGTGACGCGAATTATAGGGAAAGGAGGCATACATGAGAAGAAGCATTTATTTGTTGGCACTTGCGCCGCTTGCGTTGGTTGGCTGCGGCAGCGAACCGGCGACAGTAACAACCACGACAACTACACAGGAAGTGACCACAACCGGCCCAGCCCGCGAGGTGGTGGTGGCCAGGACTCCGCCGGCAGTTCGCGTGGAGGCCCAAACCGTGGCGCCCGGGACCGGATATAGCTGGACGAGGGGTTACTGGCGATGGACCGGATCCGACTATGTGTGGGTGCCAGGGACTTGGGTGGTGCGGCCCAGGCCGACCGCGGTGTGGGTGGAAAGCCATTGGGTGCGTCGCCCCGGCGGCTGGGTGTTGATCGCGGGTCATTGGCAGTAGTCGTTAACCGAGTAAACACGAATGACGGCAGACTCCTCCCGAGGAGTTTTTAAATTGTTGTCTGTGTAATCGAAGTTCCGAACGCGTTTTACCACGAATAAATCTCCTCGGTCGCGAACGCGTGGCGAGACGTTGTCTCATCGAATTTGTGGGTATTCATTCGTGGTTTAAAACGTCAATTCCTGTGGCATTGTGTGGAATGATCCACGGTAGTGTTCACAGACTATGAAACCAACGGGTCCGTTCGCTGCTGGCAGGAAGCGGTTTCCGCAAACTGATTACTTCTTCCATTCAGGCTTTGGCGAATGGCGCGGTTATTCCTCGCCTTACGACGGAGAGGACAGATCGGAATTCAGCAATTTTTACAATTTAGGACGTGAATTCCGAATCGAAGCGGCACGGGAACGCGCCAAGGAAATGGCTGTGTTTGCGCTTATCGTTCTAGCGTCGGCATGGCCGGTGATCTACATGGTAGTCACGGTCGTCGAATTACTGAGCAAAGGGCGCCCGTTGCAGTAGCGGTGCAACTTGCGGGTTCCACCTCTTGCCGCCCTGCGCGGAATCAGCGTTTCGGCCAAAGAAACTCGTCCCGATATCGTGGCGTTTCTTCCGGCGCAAAACCGTGGCGCGTGACGCTTTCGGTAACGACGCGTGGTACCAAAAATTGCAGTAGATAATCCGTGCCACCGGCTTTGGTGCCGCCGCCGCTCATCTTGAATCCGCCGAACGGATGCCGACCTACCACGGCGCCAGTGCAGGAGCGGTTGATATAAACATTGCCCGCTTCGATTTGCGCTTTCGCGCGCTCGATGTTTGCCGGACTGCGCGAGAAAAATCCGGCGGTGAGCGCATAGTCCGTGCCGTTGGCAACCGCGATTGCTTCGTCAAGATTGCGCACTTTCAAAACGCTGACCACCGGTCCGAAAATCTCTTCGCGCGCGATACGCATGTTCGGTTTCACGTTGGTAAAAATGGTCGGCGGAATGAAAAAGCCTTTTGGGGGCACATCCTTACGCTGGTAGGCGAGGGTGGCCTCAGACTTTCCAATTTCAATGTAATTCAAGATCCGGTTGTAGGCGGTTTCGTCGATCACCGGACCGACGGTGATGCCTGGCTCTTCCGGATTTCCGACGCGCACGCTGGCGGCGGCCTTTAACAAGCGCTCCATGACGCGATCGTAATTTTCTTCGAGCAGAATCAAGCGCGATAACGCCGAACATTTTTGGCCCTGGTAACCGAATGCCGAGTAAGTGCAATCGACGATGGCTTCATCAAGATCGGCATCCGAATCGATGATGACGGCATTTTTGCCGCCCATTTCGCAGATGACGCGCTTGAGTTCCCTTTGACCGGGCCGCGTGATTCCGGCGCTTTCCCAAATTCTCAAACCGACTTCGCGCGACCCGGTAAATGCGATAAGATCGACATCTTTATGATCGACGAGATGCGCGCCCATCACCGAGCCCTTGCCTGGGAGATAGTTCAGCACACCGCGCGGCACGCCGGCTTCTTCAAGGATTTCCATCAGCATCGCGCCGCAAACTGCCGATTGCTCGGCGGGCTTCATGATCACGGTATTGCCGGTGACAAGCGCCGCGGTCGTCATTCCGCCGAGGATTGCGAGGGGAAAATTCCACGGCGCAACGACAAAGGCGACGCCGCGCGGCCAGTAATGATAATAGCTTTCCTCGCCGGGAACCTGCTGCGTCAGACGCGGTCGTCCAATAAGCCGCATCTGTTGGGCGTAGAAAAGGCAAAAGTCGATTGCCTCGCGAATGTCCCCGTCGGCTTCCATCCATGGCTTGCCGACCTCAAAAACTTCCAGCGCGGCAAGCTCGAAACGGCGGCGCTCCATGATGGCCGCTGCGCGTTCCAGCAGCTGCGCGCGTTCTTCAAATGAAGTCCACCGCCATTTTTCGAATGCGTCGCGCGCGGCTTTGACCGCTCGCTCGGCTTCCGCAATTCCGGCCTCGGCGACTGCGCCCACGACATCGTCGGGCGAACTGGGATTGATGGAGGCAATCGTCTTGCCGGTGAAGACCCTTTCGCCGTTGATAACGAGCGGATATTCCTTGCCAAGCCGCGTCCGCATTTCACTCAGCGCTTTGCGCATTTTGTCCTGGTTTTCCTGGTGGACGAAGTTTGTAAGCGGCGCGTTTTCGTAGGTATCTCCCGGAGATGCCTCGAGGGAACGGCTGTGAGATGGATGTCGATCTTTCATTGCATTTTTAGTCACATTATTTGAGCGCGGTAGCACGCCATTTCGGCTCTTTCGCAAAAGTTCGCATGGATTGCGCAATAATTCTTGTTCCGAAACATTTTCGGCGAATTTTGCGCGCAGAAATCCTTCATTCGAAGTGTTCTCGAGCAAGCGCCGGACGAGATAGGACATGCCGGGCAGCAGTTCGCCCACCGGGCAGTATTCGCGTACGCGATAACCGATTTCGACAAGGGCGCGCTTAATTGGGCCAGCCATTCCATAGAGAAATTGAAATTCGAAGCGGCTGGGATCGATTCCCAGTTCGTCCGCGAGCGCCTGTGCATGCGCGATGCTCCGAACGTTGTGCGATCCAAACGCGGCGGTAACAATCGATTCGTTTTCAAACAAGATTCGCGTGAGCGCCTCGAAATTGACGTCGCTTTCGGGCTTCTGAAAATAAACCGGACAATCCCAACCATTCTGGCGCGACTTTATTGTTTCGTAATCCCAGTATGCGCCCTTCACCAACCGCACCGCGAAACGCGCGCCGCGTGCGCGGCCCCAATCGATCAAATCGCGCAAATCGGCTTCCGAATCTCGCAAATACGCCTGGATGACGATCCCGGCACGTGGCCAATCTTTGAACTCCTCTTCAGTGAAAATCTTTTTGAAAAGTTCGAGCGTCGTATTTTTGTGCGCGTAACTTTCCATGTCGAAATTAATGAAGGCGCGGAGTTCTCGGGCCCGGCGCAGAATCGGTCGCAACTTTGGCGCGAGATGCGCGATTGCATCGGCCGGATCGGCCGGGTTCATTTGCGAATAGAGCGCGGAAATTTTGACGGAAAGATTTACGACCGGAAAAAGCTCGGAGTTCCTTCCGAGCGGATCGGTCCAGCCTCTTGTTTCTCGCGCAAGGGTCTCCAGCAAATCAAGACAACGCGCCGCGTACTCGTCGGTCTCCGTTTCGCTGACGACGGCTTCTCCCAAAAGATCGACTGTGAACCCGATTTTTTGTGCGCGACGTTTACGCAGCATTTTCATTACGTCGTCTGGATTCTTTCCGGCAATAAATTGGCGCGCCATTCCGGAAATGTTCCAGCGCAGGACGCGACCGCTCACCCACGGAGCAATGCGCGCCAGACGAACACCGGTATGAACAAGGGGCGCGAAGCCGTCGCGCAGATCTTCGAAATATTCCTCGAGATGCTCGACGATTTCGCCGGATCTGCGCAGCGACGGGAGCACATCGACAAAGCGAAACAGTTGCGCCTTGAACTGTTCATCGCGCATCGATAGCGCCATCATCCGCTGATAAAAGGCTGCTCTGCTGAAAAGCGATTCAGGATGCTGATTAACCAGCTCGAAGATGCGCGCCCCCCGTTGTTCGATCTCGCTTTGGAGCGATCTCATTTGCAAAACTAGTCCGCCGCAATGTCTTAGGCAAAGCAGAACCAGTACTCAACGTCGTTTTGGCATCAAATAATCTCACCCAGTGTCGAGCACGTGAGCCGCGAGTGCGTTGATCTGGGTAGCGCACGCGTCTCGCGTGCTGGTTTCGGTGTCTCACCGAAACAAGCTTCTCTGGAAACGCGAGAGCAGAGCGCGAGTTGGACCCATAATGAAAGTTCGTCGGCGCGAGACGCCCCGACCAGCACGCGAGACGCGCGCGCTACCCGGAGATTTGCGACGCGATTGGTCCATTCGACGATCTCCAGCAGACCGTAAATCCGCAACCTTGAAAGAATCTTGCCGCCGCACACAGTCACTTTGCGACCCGTATTCGAAGTAATAAGTGAGATTGGTGCATATAATTTTGGGGAGCAAGTGGAGTTAAGGAGATTTGCCTGGCAGGTTCCGGAGGCCCAGGGCTCGGACCTGTCAGGCAATCTTTTTGGCCGGCTTTCATACAAGGAGTGGCGATCTCCAGTCCGCCGCTGAGACAGAGTTCACTTTCTTGACCGGATGTTCCAGGCAAAGCCCGTTTTTGCTGCACGCAACGGCGCGCACGAACTAAAGCACGGCGGAGACCGCCGCTCCTTGTTGGATCGGAACCAATCGCAGGACGCGCAGATACTCATTTGCCCCTCGGCCCGAAGTCGATTAGCAAGACCGTCATGAGGCAGCGTGGCGAGCGTTATGAATTCGCCAGCGATAACACCGCGGCGATTTGCCCAGAGGCATGGGAGGCGCTGAAAAAGGCGAACGCCGGTGGCGCGCCATCGTACGGGGACGATCGCTGGACAGCGCGCGTGAGGGATCGTGTCCGTGAAATCTTCGAGGCCGATTGCGACGTTTATTTCGTTTTCAATGGCACGGCGGCAAATGCGCTGGCGCTCGCACAGGTTTGCCAATCATTCCATGGCGTTATCTGTCATGAGCACGCCCATATCCAGACCGACGAATGCGGCGCGCCGGAATTTTTCACAAAAGGATCGAAGCTCCTCTTGATTGGCGGGCGCGATGGCAAGATCGAAATCGGACAGGCGGAAGCAGTAGTCGCGCGCCAGAATGAGCCGCATTCGCACAAGCCACGCGCGATTAGCATTGCCCAGGCTACGGAGTTTGGAGCCGTTTATACGCGTAACGAAATCGCGGCGATCGCAGACTTTGCGCGTACGCGCGAACTGTTCCTCCACATGGACGGCGCGCGCTTTGCCAATGCGATCGCGTCGCTTAATTGCGCGCCGAAAGCAATCACGTGGGAAGTTGGCGTCGATGTTCTCTGTTTTGGCGGGACAAAAAATGGCACGGCCGCCGGTGAGCTGGTCATTTTCTTCAACAAGGAGATTTCACGCGAGTTCGATTATCGAGTGAAACAGGCGGGGCAGCTCGGCTCAAAAATGCGTTTTCTCGCTGCGCCGTGGCTTGGTCTTGTGACGAATGACGTTTGGCTGCGGAACGCACAGCATGCCAACTGCACAGCGGGCCATCTTGCGCAGCGCCTGCGGAACGAGGCAAAGATCGACATCGTCTTCCCCGTGGACGCAAATGCGGTCTTTGCCCGAATGAATGAACAGCTTGTGCGCGATCTCCACGCCCGGGGCTGGCATTTTTACAAGTTCGTCGAGCCCGATGTTTATCGGTTGATGTGTTCGTGGTCAACGACCGAAGCGGCCATCTCCGATTTCATAACCGATGTTCTTTTGTTAAATGATTGAACGGATAGCGATCGCAAAACATCTGTATGACGTCTGTATCGGAGGTAAAATGAATGCGCTTGCACGAGCTTTAATGTTGACGGCGGTTTTTCTCGCTGGATGTCGAGCGACCCGCGACGTCGCAGCCACTTCTTACCACGTGACCCGAGGTGTTGCGGTTGGTTCGTATCGCGTCGCCACTGCGCCGGTGCATTACGCTTTGCGGCGGCATGGCGACGAATCATCAACGACTACGGCGACAGAAACAACGTCATCGGATGTTACCGTGCCCGGTCAACCCATGCCGGCGCCAGCGTTGGCTTCGGCGCCGCAACAGCGGCTGCGGGTTGAAAGCGAGAGAATCCAAAGCCAGTCATCGAGTGCCGCTCCGCGCACAACGCACAAGGAGACAACGCAGGCAAAACCAAAACCGCCGCCATCGTCGCATGCTTCCGCTCCGGGAGGGGACTTTCCCACAGCGAAATCGGTTCCTGGAAAACCTGGATACGTCTTCAGTCCTTTCGATTCGAGTGGAAGATATGTCGATGTAAGTGGTTATGGGTCTGGCAGCAAAGTAAAGGATCCCTGGACCGATAAGATCTTCATCGTTCCATAAGGTGCGGCGCGGTCGCGGCGACGACTCACGCTCCACCACCCCTAATTGCCGCGAACATCGGCGAGTGCTACCTAGTAGAATGATCTCGGCGTTCCGAGTTGCTGCGTGCTCGTTCGTTTGCTTGTCGATCTTTGCTCTTGTCCCGCTGGCCCAAAGCCAAACGTATCAGGGTAGGGAACTCGTCAAAGCGGAGCTCCTTGCCGATACGAACACGGTCGTTCCGGGGAAACCTTTTACTGTCGGTTTGCTCCTTCGAATGGCTCCCGGCTGGCACACGTATTGGAAATTTCCTGGCGACGCCGGAATTCCGACCGAACTAAAATGGAAGTTGCCGCAGGGCTGGAAAGCCGGCGAAATCCAGTGGCCGATTCCGCTGAAAACAATCGATCCGGGCGATATTCAAACCTACGGCTACCAGGATGAAGTCCTGCTGATGCAGGAGATCACGCCGCCGGCTTCCATCAGCGATTCGCCGGTGAAACTTTCGGCGGACGCAACGTGGCTCGTTTGCGAAAAGATCTGCATTCCCGGAAACGCTAGCTTGCAACTTGAGTTGCCGAAATCGACGACGAGCGCGTCGGCTAATACGGAAATATTTACACGGTTCCGCCGGTTGCTGCCGCAGAATTGGCCGGAACCCAAAGTTGCAACCGCAAATTGGACTCGGACCGGATCTGATCTTCGGCTGAGCGTGAAGAGTGCAACACTCGCAAATTATCCGCGCGCGGATTTTTATCCGTTGCCAGAAGGTGAAACCGTGGTGGGGCACCCGAAGCTGGAATCTCGTGGCACAAACGAAATTGTTTTTCGCGTGCCGATTGAATCGGCGAGCAAAGATTTATCATCGATTCAGGGTCTGATTGTCTTTGGTCAGAGCCTCGACGGGACCGACCGTGCGGCTTGGCGAACCCCAACGTCCACGATTGCGTCCGCTGGTTCCGCACCTTCGCGCGGGATCTTCACTTTTCTTTTCTTCGGCTTTCTTGGCGGGATCATTTTGAATTTGATGCCGTGCGTGTTGCCAGTCATCTCGCTCAAAATTTTCGGATTCATCCAGCAAGCGGGCCAAAGCCGACAGAAGATCTTGCGCAGCGGGATTGCTTTTGCCGCGGGCATTTTTGCCTGGTTCATCGGCCTGGCGCTGCTCTTGATCGCACTGAAAGGCGCCGGTCGCGAGATCACCTGGGGCGGTTTCCAATTCACGAACCCGTATTTTGTTCTCGCCTTGAGTGTCATCGTCCTTGTGTTTGCGCTCAATTTGTTTGGGGTTTTTGAAATTTCGCTGCCGCAAGGTGTCACGCGAGGCTTGCTCTCCTCGACCAGCGGCCAGCACGAAGCCGGATCGTTTTTCCAGGGACTTTTCGCAACCGTCCTCGCGACGCCTTGCACTGCGCCGTTCCTGGGAACTGCGCTAGGTTTCGCCTTCGCTCAATCTCCGGCCATCATACTGTTGATGTTCGTCGCGATTGCCGCCGGCATGAGCGCGCCATATTTGCTGCTCTGCGCACACCCGGCGTGGCTGCGCTTTCTGCCAAAGCCGGGTCCATGGATGCTGCACGTGAAACAGTTCATGGGATTCCTGCTGCTGGCGACGCTGCTTTTTCTTCTTTACGTGGTCGGCGCGCAGCGTGGTCTTGAAGGGGCGATTTGGGCAAGCTGCTTTTTGCTGGTCATTAGCATCGCATGCTGGATGAAAGGCGCATTCGCTCTACCGACAGCATCAGTCGCAAAGCGAAGTGTCGTGCTCGTGCTCATGCTAGTGCTTGTGGTTGGGAGTGGCATTTATTTCATCGGCGGGAAATTTCACTCAGCAAATATTGCTTCGGCCGATTCACGGCTCCGAGGCGACTGGCAGGCGTTCACGCCCGAGCGTTTGCAAGCGGAACTCGATCAAGGCCATTTTGTCTTTGTCGATTTCACGGCCGCATGGTGTCTCACTTGCAAATTCAACGAGGCCAATGTGCTCGAGACCAGTGCTGTGCGAGAAGCGTTTCAGCGTCACGCCATTGTCAAATTGAAAGCTGATTGGACCAACGGCGATCCGGTGATCACGAAATTGCTGCAACAATTTGGCCGCCCCGGCGTACCGCTCTACGTGCTTTATCCGGGAAAATCTGATCAACCAATTGTCTTCCCGGAATTGCTCACCAAGAGCATGCTTCTGGAAAAACTCGAGACCACATCACGCGCGGTCGCTTCGCAGTAGTGCAGCGGCTTTTTGTAAGCAGTGTCGTAGAGGCGCCAGCGGAGAAGGTCTGGGCAACTATTCGGCGATTTGACGCAGCTGCCAATTGGCTGCCGTTCGTAAAATCAAGCCCGATCGAAGATGGCGGAGATCCAACGCGCGTCGGATGCGTTCGCGTTGTAACGCAGACTGATGGCGCAGTGTTTCGCGAAGTTTTGGTCGCGCTTTCGGACGCGGAGCGCTCCTATTCGTACACGTTTGTCGGCTCGCCGGTCCCCGTTCGCGACCATCGCACTACGCTCCGAGTGCTCCCGATTACCGATGGTGACCGGTCTTACGTCGAGTGGTCTTCCAGATTTGAGATCGCCCCGGAACACGAGACGCAGCTCGTCGAGCTGATGAATCGTAATTTCCTTGCCGGGCTTCGCAGTCTGGCCGAGCAGTTTAGGAGCTAAAAATCCCGAGAACCGATTGTATTTCGGGGAATGCTTGGCAAAGTATTGGTCTCAAGAAAATTGAACCATCTCAACAACTTCGTTTTCTAATCAAACTATGAACACAAAAATAATGCTCACCGTTGTCATGTCATTGATCGCCACTGCAGTCTTTGCCCTCGATCCGCCTCCAGTGGGTAGCGCCGCGCCGGATTTTTCACTCACCGACGGGAGCGGCAAAACGCATTCACTGTCGCAATACAAAGGCAAAACTGTCGTACTGGAATGGTTCAATCCGGAATGCCCGTTCGTGAAAAAGCATTATGGCAGCGGCAACATGCAAAAGTTGCAGGAGGAATACACCGGCAAAGGCATCGTATGGCTGACGATTGATTCCGGTGCCCCCGGGACTGAGGGCAGTCTGTCGCCTGAGCAAGCAGAGAAAATCACGACCGCCTGGAAGACGCATCAAACCGCGCTTCTTCTCGATCCGGAAGGCAAAGCGGGTCGGGCGTACGGAGCAAAGAATACGCCGAATATGGTGATAATTAATCCGGAAGGAAAAATCGCTTACGAAG
>WNGD01005784.1_pt1 | contig 15997 bp, 16 predicted proteins | sample 5400671 | NCBI WGS metagenome assembly WNGD01 (sample SAMN13153369, study PRJNA577476) | soil metagenome | isolation source: 40 cm soil or saprolite under grassland replicate 2 | place: USA:California | collected 2016-06-15 | reverse complement strand
ATCAACCGCCCCACCAACGTTATGCGCGTGAGACGGGATTTCCGCTTGCAACAGCGTCACGGTCTCACTGCCGCTAGTCTCCCCAAGATCGTGCAGAGATAAACCGGGTCCCTGGCCCGGATGCATGGGCGCGTTGCCCTGCAAATCTGGGAGGGCGAAATTGCTTTTCCCATCGCCTCCGTACGTGGTGCCCAGCAACGAGAATAACGCCGTATTCTGGCTAATGGGCAACAGTTGACCATCACAAAACGCCCAGCCTTTGGGAGCGAAGTTAAAGGGAAAAATTCTGATTTCAGCAACAAAAGGATCGGCCATGATTCTTATCCTCCCGGATCAGTTTGGGCATTAGTTCGGCGACGGAAATATTCCCTGAAGCGCGATGCAAAAATTGAGCACCAGAAACGGTTGCATGTTCAGGTGGGCCTGGCTGCCGCCAACATTGGTGACCGCCTGCGGTGACATCGCACTGAGATTTAGACTGTTTGGGTTATTTGGGTCTGGGGTGCTATAGACCGACTTACCCTCATTAGCCCAATAATTGTTACCAGGCAAGGGTTGGCTCGCGTTGTTTGTCGGACTGGTAACACACGCATTGGCGTTGAAGCCGTGGACATGAGTCGGTATCTCGGCAATCGATAAAGTATGTGCTTGTTCGCCGCCTCTCTCACCCAACGTGTGGCTGCTGCCGACATGGATCGGCACCCGGCTTTGCAAATCAGGCAGCGCGAAATTGACGCGGCCATCACCGCCATAAGTAGTGCCCAGCAACGAAAACAGCGCCTGGTTCTGGTTGATGGGCAGCAACTGGCCGTTACACAAAGCCCAGCCCTTCGGCGCAAAGTTAAAACTAAAGATCTTGATTTCGGACAAGAATGGTTCAGCCATTATCGTTGCTCCTTAAGTCTTTTTGCACATCCTACGTTGCCCGCTTACCAACCGAACGACTCTTTTTAAGTTGGAAACGGATAGTCCCCAAAAAGCGAGATGATGAAATCAACACAAAGGTACGGCTGGAAGTTGTTATGCGGCTGCGAGCCCCCAGTTTGATCGGTGACGATAGCCGGATTGCCCAAGTGTGTTGTGGCGGCTCCGGTGCTGTATTGAGTTGCATCCGAGGCGGCCCAGAACCCGTTTGCCGGGTCGGTGTTAGGAATCCCGCCGCTGCCCGCGCAGAGCAACGGATGAGTATGAGCTGGTATTTGCGCCACCGTCAGCGTGATCTCCTCTGCGCCACCCGTTTCCGCCAAAGTAAAGCCGTTGCCAAAATGCAGCGGGATTCGGCCACGAAGATCGGGCAAGGCAAAGGTGCTTTGCCCATCACCGCCGTAGGTTGTGCCGATCAGATTAAAAAGAGTCTCGTTCTCGGAGATCGGCAGCAATTGCCCCTCGCAAAACATCCAGCCAGCCGGCGCGAAGTTACCGGCAAAGATCCTGATTTCGCCAATGTATGGTGATGCCATACTTGTTTCTCCTTAGGTAGTGTAGCGGCAGGTAAACCTTGTGATCTTTACGAGTGAATCTATTATGAAAGATATGGACCCGTCTCGGTGCCAGTTCTAATCAACCGATTTCGAGCGCTCGTTTACTTGCAAAGAGTCAAACCCCAAACGCTGGTCTCTGAGCATAAAGATGGACGGCACCAACCGGTTCGGGAGTTCGATGATAAAGGCTTAGCGCGCGGGAATATATACCTAAAGTTTGGGGATTACAAGAAAAAACTTGGCCTGTACGAATTGATGCAAGTTTTTTGTTGAAAGTTTTGCGAAGAAGCAATAGACTGCACCCTCTTTTATAATCCCAGGCGTCGAAACCACCCTAAAAGGAGGCGAGCAAATGGCCACATCGCGTCGAGATTTTTTGAAAAAAGGGACACTGGTGGCACTTGCTGCCGGAGTTCCTGCCAGTCTGGCTGAAAAGGTTGCCGGCAAAGCAAGTCTGACGCCTGCAGGATTCGGGCTGACTAAGGCAGCGTTTGAAGCCCAGCTCAACACAGAGTTTCTGATCGGCGCCTCCAGGGTACCCGTCAAGCTGGTTGACGTCACGGATCTGGATGCCAGGAAAAAGCGTGCATCGGGGAAAGAAGGCTTCTCTCTCCTGTTCCGTGGTGACCCTTCGACACCGCTCAGACAAGATACTTACTTGATTGAGCACAAGAGTCTCGGGTTGTTCTCGTTTTTGATTGTGCCGGTCATGAGGAAAAAGAAGGCCGCTCAGTATTACGAAGCGGTTATCAATCGCTTGCATCCATAAGCTTCGTCAAGATCCGCGAGCGGCAAGCAGTCTGATTCGACAATTCATTCTCGCCAGGCAAGTTGCTTACAGCATTCTATTGTATCCGCTCATCTCTAGGGGGATCCCACTGCATGAGAATGTGCATTCCAACCTCTTCGGTTCGATAGAAGCCCAGCCGCTCGAACAGACGCAGCGACGGGTTGAAGCTCTCTACATAGACTCGCAGTGGTTTCCCGGCTCGCGTCGCCTCGTCGAGCAGTTCCCCAATCAAGTAACTGCCAACGCCCGCGTTTCGCTCCTGGAGCAGAAGAGTAATATCTATGATTCGTATCTCGTGCTCCTTGCGTGCGATGTAGAGACGCCCAACAGGTCGACCGGCGGACAGGATGACGTCGTGGTCGGCTTCCGGGTATGTCTTTTGGTAATGCTCCTGCTGCGCGTTAAATTGCATTCCGACGAAAGCCAGCCGCTGCTCGTCGGTCCACGGCACTAAAGCCAACTCGTCAGCTCTGGTGCTGGCATAGACGTTCAGCAGAAAGGCTTCATCGGCTGGGCCAACCGGACGAAGCGTCACGGATGAAGTTGGTTGGCTGTTCACTTCAGCAGATTTCTAGTTCGCGTGCCTATGGACAACGTAGATTGAAGATACAACTTTGGCGTCGATAAAAGTCCTAGGAATTCTCTCCGGCCGCATCGGGTTTCGCGGGAAAGCGATTGAACACTGCCTCGTAGTAATAACCGCGAGTATCCTGTCGAATCGGAACAATGAACAAATCGAATTGTCCCATGCGGTCGTGCGCGAACTGGCGCGTACCCTGGCCGAGAAAGGTGTCGTTTGGACCAAGGAATATAATTGCGAACTCCTCCTGCCTGGAAATCTGTTTGAGTTCCGACACCTGAACCAACAGCAAGTCGACGCGGCTCACAGCATCAAGTTGTACCCGGAAGTTCGTGTTTAGACTTTGGGCAAACGCTTCATAGGTCAAAGAATCGTCCATAGTTTCCATTCCAAAAGGCATGTTTCAACGTTTCACCTTAACTACTCGAGCGGTGCCTCTTTCTTTATTAGCTGGGCCTGGTCATGATTAGAACCATGAAGTCGCCCGGCTCGGGACCGCAGTGAAGGCCCTGCCGCAGAGGTGAAAATGAAACTCCGGCTAGTCCTATTTGCTCTGAGATCGCTTGAAATTGCCTGTCGAACTCTGTGCTGGAGATGACGGCGTAGGGAAGCGACATCCCGTATTTCCCAAGGATGTGATTTAGACAGAGGATGCCTTCTTCGTTGGCATTAAGGATCAATACTTGATCGTCCATCTCCAGGAATTCTTTCAACGGTAGCAGTTTGCATTTAAAGCCGATCTTTTGTGCGCATGCGCTCAAGTGTCCGAAGTGAATGGAAAACTCTTCATGGTTCAAGTGATAGCATTGGGTGGGGTACCTCGTCGCGCTCCCATACTCCGATACTATCAGCATGCCGCCGGGAGAGAGATGCCGCCAGGCACTTTCGAGGAATTCGAAAGCGCCTGAATTAACCAAGAAAGAATCCGGCGCGTCTTCGTCCGACAAATTGTATCGCTCAAGATAGTAAACACCTTCCCCTTCCCATCTTTGAGCCTTATTACTCGTGGATTCGTTGCGCCGCACCACCGCTGTGGGAAAATCCGCTATCACTTCGTTAGCAATAACCAGGTCGAATCCGTAACCGGGAATATCGAATCTCGTAGCATCCTGTTGGAAATGTTCGATGGCCGGACTGAATTCCGCAAGCAGCTTCCTTTGACTTTCAATCAACGCCGGCGACAAGTCCAAAATGTGATAATTCTTTGATGAATGACCTGGCAAACGTGCCTGTGCCGCCTCCAACCTCCAGGACTTCAAGCCGATCTGATCTACCCACTAGCGGCAATAGTTCCGGCTTCAGGGCCGAAAGACAAAATCGAGAGCCATAATCCAGCCCTCCAAGCGCCTCGTTCGGAAAACGAAAAGAATGGTTGACTGTAGTCTCTATCAGATCAAATTCCCACCAGGCATCTTCAATTCCATGTAAATGGAAATCGATTATTGAATTGGACGAGCTCTCTTGTGGCTGAGAATCCCATCTTGCGGAGTGATAGAGATTCCGCGGCACAGTGTTGCAAGGTTTGTGAGGATCTCCCAAATCCTCGGTAGTTGGAGTGAACTTGATCAACTGCCGTTCGGGACTGGTCAAGAAATCAAGCGCTTGTCTGACGCCGGGTTCTTCCAGGATGTTCGCGCCCTCCAAGCCAGGCGTATGGAATATCTCCCGCAACGTCCTGGTGCCGTCGGCCAACAGAAAGATCCGCGTCGCAATATCAGTCATCTTCTCTTCGATGATCGCAGGCAACTCATCTCTTCGGGGCGAATACACTCGGTGGGCCATAGACGTTCGCACTAATAGCCTTTCTCCCGTTTCCGAAACGTACGCAAGGGCGGGATTCTGCATCGGGCGAACTACATATTGGTTCACGAAGGCCTTTAGAGGATCATAACCCTCTGGGATCAGAAACTCCTTTTCGATTAGTTGTCTGATTTGGGTGCCGTCCTCGGCCAGGTTGGTCAAATCATCTTCACTAAATGAAATCCGATTCCCCAATTTAGCTGCAAACAATAACGATCGAACCCCTTCACGGGGCTCCAGCACCTCACCCGTGAACTGATGAAAAATTCCGCGTTGGATGATACCAGGAACCAGATGGCTCTCAAGCAAATGTACATAAGGGCTCATCCGGTAAGGAATTATCACTTGGCTCCGATCGTCGGGAACCCATGCCATTTCAAGATAAGCGCTATCGCTACTCACTGTCGAAAACCCGAGGCGCTCGTAGAGGTGCACCGCACGGCTGTACTTAAAGACATGTAGCCTCACTGGCTTTTCCGCGGCGGCGGCTTCACTAAGGAGATTCCTTATGAGAGAGGTTCCTATGCCAGCATTTCGATGTTCCGGCAAGACGGCAATATCTATGAGGAGGATCTCATCCTCCGTCGCGCCCACAAGCATTCTGCCAATCGGCCGTTCGTTCAAAAGAATGATTTTGTTGTCTGCCTCGGAATAGCACCTTCTTTGCGCATTGAATTGCATACTGACGAAGGCTAACTTTTGGTGGTCGTCCCAACCTAATCCGTCCAGCTCGTCGCTGCGTGTGCCGGCATAGACCTGCAACAAAAAAGCTTCGTCATCGGGCGTGGCCGGACGGAGGGTGACTGACTCTTCACTAGCTTGCATTGGTTCAATCGCTATTTCTTCAGTTGGTCCTTCAGGTTCAGATTCCGTATCAGCCGGTGCAGATAATTGGGATGTACGCCCAGAAATCTTGCTGCTTCGGTATAATTGCCGTCTGCCTGTTCCATCGCATTGACGATAATCTGTTTCTTCGTCTCAGCAACTGCCTCGTGATATTTCGTCACGGGAGCACTGAGCGAGACTTCCGATTCCAAAACAGCTTCGGGCAAGTCTTCCAGCAAGATCGACTCGGTCGTGCCCAGGACAACCGCGCGTTCGATTGCGTTCTCAAGCTCGCGCACATTACCGGGCCAGTCGTAACCAATCAAGCGCGCCTTGGCTTCGGGTGAGATTCCTGTGACTCTGCGGTTGCACTTGTCGGCATACTTGGCAGCGAAATAACTCGCGAGCAGCGGAATGTCTTCCGGACGCTGCCTTAGCCGCGGCAACTCAAGCTGCACCACGTTGAGCCGGTAATAGAGATCCTGTCGAAACGTTCCTTGAGCAATCGCCTGTTCGAGATCTTTGTTCGTCGCGGCAACTACCCGGATGTCTACCTTAATCGTGCGCGTGCCGCCCACGCGCTCGAACTCGTGCTCTTGCAACACGCGCAGCAGTTTGACCTGCAGCGAGGGCGAGAGCTCGCCGATCTCATCGAGAAAAACTGTGCCGCCGTCGGCAACTTCCAGCCGGCCTTTCTTCTGCACCAATGCTCCGGTGAACGCGCCTTTCTCATGACCGAACAGTTCGCTTTCCAGTAATGATTCTGCCAGCGCAGCACAGTTGACGGCCATGAAGGGTTTGTCCGCGCGTTTGCTGTTCTGGTGCATGGCGCGGGCCACCAGCTCTTTGCCGGTGCCACTCTCTCCCGAAAGCAAGACGGTCGAATCAGTCGGCGCGACTTTGGAAATGAACTGGTACACCTGGCGCATTGGTTGGCTTTCACCGACCATGTTGTGCTCGAGCCGCGCGTCTGCCCGCAGCCTTTGATTTTCGTTCTCAAGCGATTCAAAGTGGCGCGCATTTTCGATCGCGACGGCGGCGATGCCCGCGATCGCGCTCACCAATTGCAAATGATCGTTGTCGAATTGAGTGGCAGGTTCGCTCGTGTCCAGATAAATGATTCCCAAAGTGCGGTCAAGCATTACCAGCGGCACACACAGGAGAGAGCTGGTCGCCGAGGCAATCAAACTCTCGGGAGGTTTTGTAGCTTCACCTTCGCCCGAGTCGTTGCTGAGCAGGGCCACGCCTTCTTTCAGCACCTGTTGCGCAATGGTCCTGCTTACCTTGATCGCATCGTCAAGCTTGCCGTATCGGTCCATCCCAATCATCGATCCGAATTCACCCGGCTCTTGGTCTGCCAGCAGAATGGCGCCGCGTTCGGCGGGGACCACTTCGAACAAAAGTTCCAACAGCTTCCTTTGCAGTTCTTCCAAACCTCTAATCGCGTTGATCGTGGTGCTGACTTTCATCAACGCGCTCAGGTCGCGCGCCATCAGGTAAAGCGCATCGTTGAATCCGACCTGAATAGTCGAGCCGCTAATAACGTGCTTGTCCTCGAGCTCAACCTGGGTGGATTTCGACGGCACATCGCCTTCATGCAGGAGGAAGAGAAACCGCGTATCGCCAATTCGGATGCGGTCCCCGTGCTGCAATACTCGCTGCTTGACCGGCACGTCGTTTACGAAGGTCCCGTTAAGGCTTTGCAGGTCGCTGATCCAGAATTGGTCGCCGTGTTTCTCGATCTGCGAATGGCGCCGGGATACCGAAGGGTCCGCGAGGCAAAGGGGAACGGCGGTTTCGCGGCCGATCACCATCGGGTCGTCAGCAACCGGAAATACGCTGCCCTTTAATTTGCCGGCGATGGCTGCAAGTCTTGGATTCATCTGAGGCTTCGCGTGAGCAACTCAAGTCTTGACCCCGGGCAAGTGTAAGGCTTCGACACGTCGCGGAGCAACAAGTTATCTGCGCGCGTTCGACCTATCGAGAAAGCGAATAACAACTATCCGAACGGATAAGCCGGCTATCTGATCGGATAGAGTCTCGCGCCGACGATCGGTAAAGCTCGTTCTGGTATGAGCTGCTTCGACGGGGACCGATCTACAGCGCAGTCAGCGATTTCCTTGAACGCCGGCGCTTGTTCCCGCACTCCGAGAACTAATGGCACATCGTTCGCAGGAGATGCCGACGGTTCACTGACAGGGTCCGAGAAGCACTAGTGCAATCGTTTTCCCGTCAAGCAAGTTTCGCGGTCGACGAATTTCGACCCGGGTGGTCAAAGCCCAGAAGGAGATAATTATGAAAAAGCAAATGATAAAAGGGTTCACGATGGTTATGCTGATTGTGGCGCTGGCTTTGGTAACGGCCGTCGTCTCTGCGAACGGTCAGTCGCAAAGCGTAAAGGCGGATATTCCGTTCGAGTTCGCCGTCGGCGATAAGGCGCTGCCATCAGGCGAGTACGCGATCAGGTCAGCCACCGCCGGAGGCGAGGCCATGATGATCCGGGGTGAGAATGCGAAGAGTTCGGCTTTGCGGCTGACAAACGCGATCGAAGACAAGAGGAATGCGGGACAAGTCAAGCTGGTCTTTCATCGCTACGGCGAGCGCTACTTTCTGGCAGAGGTTTGGACGGGTGAAAGTGGTCGCGAGTTGCTCAAGTCCAAGCAGGAGCGGGCCATCGAGCGCGAACTCGCCTCCGTCCCTTCAAAGGGCGGCTCGGCGCAAGCCAGATACGAGCGAGTGGAGATCCTTGCCACACTTCAGTAAATTGGACGCGGTCCCCGCGCAACAGGTGCGAGAACAAGAGGTTTGCTGCGCGACTCGCACCTGTCGAAACTGAAACGGCAACCCAAAGCCCCCGGGTTGCCGTTTTGGTTTTTTTGAGAATCTGTTTGAGGGGATTTGTTCACGATTTGCGCGTTAGTTAGATGAAGCGCGCATTTAGCTAGACCCGGAGCTGTCGGCAAATGAGATTGACGCGAACTCAGCCACCAGCACGATCGCTTGCGGCCTCGGGCAAAGAAGGCTCGGAGAAGATCGCACGCTAGCCATCACGAAGAATGCGCCCCTTCAGAATTGTCGCGGCCTGCCGTTATATAAGCCGTGCCCAGTCCAGAAGGTCGGAGTACTTGCCCGGAACCTCGCATTCTAGCGGTAACACCTCGGCCTTGTATCGAACTCCTTGTCGAAGCGATCAATCCACGGCAACGAACAATTACCGCCTTAGGGCAAAGGGGGATTACTGTGACAAAACAAGGTTCGAAGAAGAAAGATTCATGGACCAAGGCAGAGAGGGGTGTTTTCAAAGCATTTGGTATTGGCGAGGGCGAAGTTAGTCTAAGAAGGCTCATTCGGGGTCAAAGAAGGATTAACAAGAAGCTCTATACAGCCATAGACCTGATGCTGGACGCTTTGCCAAAACAGGCCGGAAAGCTTCCAACCCCGGCAGACCGAAAACTGGCCAGCGCCAGGAAGATCAACGAGGGAGTTCCCGGTCCACCGCCTGGTTGTGGCTGATTCGGGCCCTGGGATTTGCAAGCGGTTGGCGCGCTGGCAAGTGAGGCACGAACAAACCCGTGTTTGTAGCCCATTTTCCAAAGCGACGCATGGAAATGATTGACACTCCACTGGCGCTGTTATATAAAGTCGCGCCCATCAAAAGGCCCAGGCATTTATCAGAACCTCGCAACTTCATGGTGATTAGTTTTGGCTTTATGGAATTCTTTGTAGAAGGGTTATCCCCGGCAACGAATAACTAAACTGGCCTTAGGGCAAAGGAGAATTACGATGGCAAATAAAGGATATACGAGAACAAAAGCCCAATTGGAGAAAGAAGAGGAGGCTGTGTTTGCAGCATTTGGCATTGGTGAGGGCGAAGTGAGTCTAAGAGATCTGATCAGGGGACAAAGAAAGATCAACGGAAAGCTCTACAGAGCCATAGGCCTGATACTAGAGTCTTTGAAAAAACAGTCCGGAAAGGCCACTGACCCTGCACTTGACGAGGCTGAGAAGCTTAACAAGGGAGTTCCCGGCCCACCGCCTGGTTGTGAATAGGACTTGTCTTCTGCAGCACCGAGCGTTGGCTTAAGAGGCTCTCTGGAGAATCCCGGCCTTCGAACGATCAGCGACTTCTGAAGTTCGCTTACCTCTGGTTATTAATAATAGCCACATCGCGGATCTCTGTGCCGTGCTGACAGGCGAGTTGCTTGTAATCGGGTGACCAGGCGTAAGCGAAGATCAGATTCGTCTTGAAGTCCGTAAGCTGTTTGGATGATTGGCTGGCGAGATCATAGCTCCAAATGTTTTGCGTACCCGTCACGCCATCGACAAATGTTAAAGCTCGGCCATCAGCAGTCCACTGAATTCGCTGCCAGTCCATAACTGGTATCGGCAATCGCTTAATCGGCGGACCGCCTTGAAACGGCAGGATGGCGATCGCCCGCTTCCCGGCCTTGAGATCGTAAGAGCGACAGGCGATGAATTGTCCGTCAGGTGACACGACCGGCATTCGAGCGTATTCATCGGTTAGCTGGATTGGATTGCCACCATCGATAGACACTTTCCACACGGTCGTCCTGGCTTTGCTTTGATTGTCATAGACGACCCATTGACCATCCGGCGAGCAGGACGGATACGAGTTGCCATCGCCGAACGTCAACTGCTTTGGATCGCTACCGTCTTCGGCGTTCATGCGCCAGATGTTTAGACTTCCAGTGCGGTTTGACGTAAAGACAATGAAACGGCCGTCAGGTGAGGTCGCAGGCGTGTAATTGTCACCGGTATTGACCGTGAGCTGGGTTAAGTGGGATCCATCAGCATCGATCACCTGCACATTGACGTTGTTTCCAGTCATCGAGGAAAACACAATCTTTCCCTTGCTGGTCCAGTCAAGTCCATATCGGTAGCCAACTGTCGAGGCGATTGGTCTGGCGCGTTGGACATCCCCCTCCGGCGCCACCCATATTTGGGCGACTTGCTGACTTTGCACCGACACGATCATGTTTCCGTCTCGTGACAAACTCACACTCTCGTATTCGTTCGTGTCATTAGTGATTCTCGCGGATGCGCCCTGGGGATAGGAAACCCGCCACAATTGATAAGGGGTCGTCCACTGGTCTCTGGCGCTGATGATCAAACTACTCTTATCCTCCAACCAGCCAACCTGGTAAATCGAGAACCATTGTTGCTGGCTAACCGCCTTTTCATGCCCGTCCGCGACATCGATCTCGACCAAATTCATGTGATAACCATGATCCCACCATCCAGCCCCGCAAGCGATCGTCTTGTCATCCGGCGACCACGCGGGCCCGCTAACAGAAAACGAGTTTCCATCGCGGCGCGTTGCTATTGTGCGTTCTCCAGACCCATCGATGTTTGCCAGCACCAGGAAATATTCACCACTGGCTCTTTTGAAACGCACAAACGCGAATCTGTCGCCGTTCGGAGAAAAAGTAACGGGACTATCTACGCCTTCCTTCATCTTTCTCGACACACTACCGGGCAAGGCCACTTGATAAAGGATTCCCACTTCGCTTCCCTCAGTTCGCGTGAAGTAGAGGTAATTCCCATCGCGTGAAAAAGTCAGGCCGCGATACTTGAAAATATCAGGGGTAACCACAACCGAACTGCCGTGAGTAGCAATGCTGGTCACGAGCAGCTCCTGCATCCCGTCTTTCTCCTCGACGTGGGCGAAATATTTTCCATCCGGCGAGATCGCCGCGCAGATTGACTTCCCCGCGTTGGTCAGCGGCGTCATGTGGTATGACTGACTCGGCGGGGACGAGCGTGGGATCAGGAGCAATAGAATGGCGAAGATGGCTGTGGCTCCGGTAAAGATCGCCGCCTTCGGATGTTCCCTGATTTCACTGAGAATGAGCTCGGCGGTCCAAACTGCCTGGGATCTTACTTTGTTGATTATTGCCGATCCAATCCCACTAGGCGCCGTTTCCGGCAGCCCACTGACGACCGCTGGGTGGCTCAGCGTGCGTTGCGCCAACAGGTTCGGAACGGCTTCGCTTTCAATCTGCCGACGCAGCTCGCGCCGCAGTTGTTTCAGATCAGAAGCAAGATCTCTGGCCGACTGGTATCGTTCCACGCGGTTCTTGCCCAACGCCTTCTTTAATAAATGCTGAAACTCCACGGGCACTTCATCGGGGAGAGTAAATGCGGGTGCCTGCCTTTCTAAGATCAACGCGATGGTGTCGTTCGTGGTTGGGGCTTCGAATGGAGTGATTCCCGTGGCCATTTCGTGAATCACGACTCCCAAACTCCAGATATCTGTTCGCTCATCTACGGCCTGTTCGCGCAACTGTTCCGGTGACATGTATTTCACCGTGCCCATCAACATTCCAGGTTCGGTGTGCACCCTGGCAATGGTTGAGGCCTCATGGATGTTTCGTAGTTTGGGAACACTGTCATTGAGCTTGGCCAGACCAAAGTCCAGTACTTTGACGTAACCGTCCCGGCGCAGCATGATATTTTCAGGCTTGATATCGCGATGAACGATCCCCATGGCATGCGCCGCCGCGAGCGCCGCCGCGACTTGCGCGGCCACATCCAGCGTTTCGCTTAGCTTCAGCCGCTTCTGCGCCATCCGCTGGCGCAGGGTTATGCCATCTACGTGCTCCATGGCGATGAAGTGGCGGCCGTCTTCCGTCCTGCCAATCTCATGGATCACACAAATGTTTGGGTGGTTAAGGGCTGAGGCGGTGCGCGCCTCCTGCTCAAAGCGTCGAACGCGCCGCTCATCTTTGGCGAAGTCATTAGGCAGGATCTTAAGCGCAATCTTTCGACCAAGCCTCGTGTCCTGGGCGAGATAGACTTCGCCCATCCCGCCAATGCCGAGCGAGGACAGAATCCTGTAGTGACCAACATCCTGGCCGGCTGAGAGCCCTGCGGTGTCCTCCGCCAACATCCCCGCCGCCAACTCGTACGCGGGGGTGTTCAGAAAGCTCTCGTCTCTTTCGTTTGCCGCCAGCAAAGATTCGACTTCGTGGCGAACCGCCTCGTCACCCTTGCTCGCTTCGCTTAGAAAGCTTGCGCGCTCTTCCGGCTCACGCTCCAGCGCGGAATGAAAAAGCTCTTTGACCTGTTGCCAGCGTTCCGGCGTGATCATAAAAATGTCCTTGGCTCAATTTAATAATCAACCCCCGGTGGGTTTGTTCTCCTACCTACTAATTAACGCGAAAAGTTGCCGCGAAATCCCTCAAGAAAAATTCCGTCAAGATAATTCGCGACGGAGCCAGGCCCTGGCCACCTTCCACTCGCGTTCCACCGTAGCATGCGAAATATGCATTACTTCAGCGGTCTCTTCGATAGTCAACCCGCCGAAAAAGCGCAACTCGACTATCTTGCTTTGCTGCATATCGAGTTCTGCCAGGTGGTTCAATGCGTCATGAAGTGCCAGGAGGTCGACATCCGGCTGCTCACCAAAATGGTCTGCATGGCTTGACGGCAATGAGAATTGCGGGCCGCCACGTTTGGCGGCGTGACGGGCGCGCGCGTGGTCAATCAAAATGCGCCGCATGAGTTGCGCGGCCACGCCAAAGAATTGTGCGCGGTTTCGCCAATGCGCCTTTCGCTGATCGGTCAGCCGCAAATAAGCCTCGTTTACCAGAGCTGTCGGCTGCAGCGTGTGTCCCGAACGCTCGCGACGCAGGTAGCTGCCCGCCAGCCGATGGAGCTCGTCGTATACCAGCGGCATCAACTCTTCCAGAGCGCTCTCGTCACCCCTACTCCATCTTTCGAGAAGTTGCGTGACACCTTGCGGCGAACGTGTCGCCATTCAATTACCTCTTTTTTTCTGTTAACAAAAACGCGCCGCCAGGAAATTCAAGCGAGGTTAGCCGGCCCTTGGGCTCGTTGGAGATTCAATCTTAACACTTTTTGCCGGGTGTCATGAGGGAGTTTGCCGACGCCTTCCGCGTTAGTTAAGTGAAGCACGAGTCCGTTACGGAGAGATAAGGTAGCCGCGGGATCGATCGAGATTCAGCAGTTGAGCCCGCGACAGAAATTGGTGGCCGAAGAGCGAGCGGGCGCATTTCCTGCCACCGGGCATAAACAAATCTCACCCCCGCGCGACGAGTGCGAGCAGATTGGCGGTGACTCGCACTCCGGAAACAAAAACGGCAACCCGGAGTCTCCCTGGTTGCCCTTTTGTTTTGATCCTCGAAGTGCGGTTACGCAACTTCAGACTTCCGGTTGAAAAGCTTTGCGGCAACCCAGGCAAACAGACCGGCTACCACTCCCGTCAGGACACCAATGACAGGTCCAATCACCATCATCATTATCCGGGGCCGCCCTTGGGAAGGGGGCGGTAGCCCGACCGTGAGGGAGGGCTCTGATTTGCGCCCTGAGCCCTCCCTCACGGTCGGGCTACTGCCCCAATGAGATTATCTTCCAATTATTCGTTGGTTCGGTCGGAATGGTCTTGTGACGCTCGACCCAATCGATGATCAAGTCGCGAATCAATTCACTTGAACGATAGACCACCCGTGCATCCTTGTACATCGTGTAGCCACCGCCACCGTTGACGCGATAGTTATTCGTCGCCAGCCTCAGCTTTTGATTTGGATCGAGTGGCTTTCCGTGAAAACGCAAATTCTGAATGCGTTGCCCAAACGGTTTGCTGATATCGAGTTCGTAAGTCACGCCTTCAGCGATGTCAAAGTTGTATCCCGGAACACGATCGTCAATCAACTCTGCCGGGCTCTTGCCCGGCACGTACTCGCGAAAATATCTCGCCGAATGTTCGAGCGCGTCTTTCAACTGTCGGCCCATGACTTCGAGCACGACCAAGGTGTTTTCGTAAACGTAGAGTCCGGCAATCTCGCGCACCGTGATCGGTCCCTTGGGGATGCGCGCCTGGGCATTAAAACTTGCGACCATCGAGACGTCGGCGTGACCAGCTTCCAACTGCACACTCTGAATCAGATTGAGAATCGCGGTATCGCGACAGCAGGCTTCTTTTGCCGTCAGCTCTTCGGCTGAGGCGCCAATCACGCGCGCGAGCCAGTTTTGTGTTTCAAGATCGTAGGGCTCGGCGAGTTTTAACGCCTCGGCATCCGGCTCGACACGATCATCCATCGCGATCGTGCGCGAAGATTCAGCCGCGATCCGCCACAGTCCACTCTGGTCTTTATCCAGATAGATATCGACACGGGCGACGTGACGTCCCCAGTAGTCCGCCTGGGTTAGCAACACGCCATTGATAACGAGTGATGGCACGTCCCGATGCGTGTGACCCATCAGAATGAGGTTAATGCCGGGCACTTGTTTGGCGATCGCGATCGCTTCATTTTCGTTCGGCACCTGGCCGGGATTAATCTCGCCGGTGTTTAAATCTTCTTCCAGACCCATGTGCATCGCGATAACGACGACGTCAACCTGCTCTTTTTGGCGCAAGACGCCGACCCACTTCCTGGCTTCAACAACGGGATCGTGAAACTCCAGGCCCGCATAGTTCTGTTCGTTGTCCCAATTCGGAATGCCTGGAGTCGTCAAACCAAGCACCCCAATGCGCACGCCGGCGATTTCCCTGACGATGTATGGAGCGTAATGAGTCTTGTCGCTACCTTTGTCATAGGTATTGGCGGACAGCCACGGAAACTGCGCTTCGCCGCGCGCTTTCTCCAAGACTTTCGTCCCGAAGTTGTATTCGTGATTTCCGACGGCCATCGCGTCATACTTCAACGCGTTCATCACCAGCATCATCGGGTCGGCAGGTGTGTTGTTCTTCTTGTTGTGATAGAACTCGAGCGGCGTTCCCTGGATCGTATCGCCCGAATCCAGCAACAGGAAGTTTGGATTCTCTTTGCGCGCGCGTTTGATGATGGTGGCGGCTTTTGCCAGCCCACGCGCGTCGGGCTTGTTCGTGAAGTAATCTATCGGCAGGATGTTGCCGTGCAGGTCCGTGGTTGCGACGATCGTGATGTGCGTGCGCGTCGAACCGGCAGACTGACTGGCGACCGCGTAAACCACTACCGCCAACATCAGGACAAGCACCGATGCAGTAACTTGCCGTCTCGTTCTCGGCTTCACGGTCCAGAGATTAACGTATTTCACCCCGGGCATAGAAATTGAAAAGCAAAGGGCGTCAGGGAGATTCGTTAAGGGAGGCAAAGAAGCGTTCCTTAACGATCTTTGCGTTTAAGTTCATCAATGTCTTATCGTATGCCCGGCCAGGCTAAGACTGTAGGATTCGAAAGTCGGTATTTGTTTTGTTTCACATGGACAATCTTGTTACTGCGAACATCCGCCAGCGTCCCGTGCGCACCATAGTTAGTGTCGCTGGAATTGCGCTCGGCGTTTGTCTGATAATGCTGTTCACCGGACTCGCCACGGGTTTGTCGAACGAGCTGCAGCGTCGCTCGTCAAACGTTCGCGCCGAGATCATTTTCACGCGCCCGGGCTCGATGCAATTGACCAGCTCGACGGCGAATCTAAGCACTCTATACGTCGAGAAGCTCAAGGCCATCGACGGAGTAGAAGATGCTCTGCCCGTTATCCGGCACATCTATCAGGACA